>Ga0051980_10004550_pt1 | contig 10450 bp, 6 predicted proteins | sample CryGey13umfilter_2_FD_55014 | JGI IMG/M metagenome (GOLD analysis project Ga0051980, IMG submission 55014) | Groundwater microbial communities from aquifer in Utah, USA - Crystal Geyser 4/9/14 3 um filter | ecosystem: Environmental > Aquatic > Deep subsurface > Groundwater | place: USA: Utah...
CGCCCTTTATAACATTAGCTGTTAGAGCTATAATTGGAATGGGAATCAAATTTCTTAATTTTTCTATATCTCTAATTTTTGAAGTAGCTTCCATTCCGTTCATTATCGGCATGTGAATATCCATTAAAATCAAATCGTATCTTTTTTCTTGAAATTTTTCTACAGCTTCTAAACCATTATTGGCAATATCTACACTGTGCCCAAGGTTTACAAGGCTAATTTTAGCTACTTTCTGATTTATTAAATTGTCTTCGGCAATTAATATTTCCAAATTTCTTTCTAAAATTTCTTCAGAAATCAGATTGTTTTTACTCTCATTTGGTTTCAAAAGACAGAATCTAATAGCATCTTCGAGTCGTTTTCTTTTGATGGGTTTGGTGAGAGAGAAATCAATAAGATTTCCAATTTCCTCCTTTGAAGATAGTAAGCTTGAAACTGAGGAGGAAAGAATAATTTTGAATTTATATTGCCCGTATTGTCTTTTCAATCTGCTAATAAGCTCAAAACCATTCATTTCTGGCATGTGATAATCGCAAATTATCAAGTCATAAAAATCCTCTTCAGATTTACTCTGAAGCAATTCAAAAGCCTTCGAGGGTAAGGTAGCTGTATCAATTTTATTATTCCAAAACTCAATATATTTCTGATATATTATGATATTTTGTATGTTATCATCAATTGCTAAAATTTTATAATTCTTTAGGTCTAATTCTTCCGAAAAAAAGTTTTCGCATTCTTTGAATTTAATGCTGAAATAAAATGTTGAACCAATGCCATATTGGCTATCTACTTCGAGCTTTCCACCCATCATTTCACAAAGGCTTTTCGAAATATTTAAGCCTAAGCCAGTGCCGCCAAATTTCCTTGTTATAGTATCGACGGCTTGAGAAAAAGCTTGGAATAATTTCTTCTTTGCTTCTTCTTGAATCCCAATACCTGTGTCGCTAACTTTAAATAAAATTTCAACATGATGGTCATTTTTATTCACAAGATTTGCAGATATAACTACGGTTCCTTCAGGAGTAAATTTAATGGCATTATTAGCAAGATTGATAAGTATTTGTCGTAATCGAACTGGGTCGCCATAAACTTTATCAGGCAATTGTGTGTCGGTAAATATAAGCAAATCTAATCCTTTATCTTCTGCCTTTAAAGTAGTAATATCACCTACATCATTTATTATTTCACTGATATCCATAGGTATAGACTCAAGAAGAATTTTTTTTGCCTCAATTTTTGAGAAATCTAAAATATCATTAATAATATCTAAAAGTGAAGTGGCTGATTTTAAAACAATGTCGTTGTATTCCTTCTGTGTGGTATCGAGTTTTGTCTGTTTTAAAATTTCCGACATTCCAATGATACCATTCATAGGCGTACGAATTTCATGGCTCATATTTGCTAAAAATGCACTTTTTGCCTCATTTGCACTCTCAGCTTTTTGCATAGCAATTTGATTTTCAATAAGAAGCGCTTTTAGATTATCATTTTGTTGATTTATTTGAATGCCAGCTTCGCGCAATTTTGTGATATCTGAACTTACGGTAATAATGTTTTTTATTTGGTTTTCTTCATCTTTTATGTGGGTAAGTGAGGTTTGAAAATATCGTTTCTCACCATTTTCTAAGATAAAAATACTCTCAAAATTTATTTTATCTTTAAATTCACTTTCATCCATTTGTTTCTTTATGTCAAATTTATCGCCAAATTTAAAAACGTTGATGGAATTTTGTTTGGCATCTTTATAATTAATAAGCTTATATAATTTATGAAACCCTTCGTTGTACCACTGCGTTTCTCCATTGGAATCTGCTATCACAATGGCATTTTCAGTCTTCTCAATAGCCAATGTAAGTTGTTGTAAGCGTTGATTGTTATCGTTGATATTTTTTGATTGATTCCTTATTATTTCATTACTTTTTTCGAGTTTAGCGTTTTTATTTCTTGATGATCGATAGGCAAATATGGAAATAATAAAAAATATTGTTCCTATAATTGCAAGTAGCACAACAAAGTACAATTGAGTTTTGACTTTATTGTATTTGTAATCATCAGCCTCCTTTTCGCGCTGCTGGATTAACTTCTGTTCCTTAACACTCATTTCCAGCTCATTTTCATTGGAGATATTTGTTATTTCTTTTTGAGTATTTTCATTCCAAATGCTATCGCGCACTTCGTAATATTTTTTCTGAAATTCAAAAGCTTTTTTAAAATTTCCTTGTGCTTGATAGAGTTCCGAAAAGTTTGAATACACATTAAGTTTAGCTGATTTTATTCCAGATTTTATGGCTGCATCAAAACCCAAATTATAGTTATTCTTTGCTTGCTCGAAATTTTTCTCTTCGAAAAATAAATACCCTATGTTATTATAAATCACTGTCAATTTTTCGTAGTTTTTTGTCTTCTGAAATATTTCGAGTGACTTTAAAAGCGCACCTCTACATAGTGCAAAATCTTTGTCGTAATAATATGAAACTGCTAAATTATTCCAAGCTATGGCTTGATGATCTGCATCTAAACCTTTCATGTATTGCCTTGAAAGAGTGAAATTTGATTTAGCATTCTTTATCTTTTTATTATTCAAATATGCTATTCCTACATAATTGTATGAATTGAAAAGTGCTATAGTATCGTGTAATTTGTGAGCAATTGCTCTACCTTTGGAGGCATAAAAAATGGTTTTATCCTCGATTGATTGCTGCGAATAAATGTCGGCGATATTAAGATAAACATCCATCAAATCTTTTTGATAATGGTTAATCCAATCTTTTTTAATAATCTTAAAATATTCTTCGAGCGCTTTTTCCCATTTATTGTCCTTTTTTAAAATTTTTGCCTTTTTATTAATATAATTTATTTGCAAATTATTGTCGTTTTTTGCGTAGAATATGGAAGAGTCTATTGATTGTAAAGAGTACTTAAAAAGTTGTTTATCTGCATAGTAATCAGCTTGTTTCTCAAAAGTAAAAGCGATGAGTTGATATGATTTTCGCTCTTTGGCATAACTCATAACATTTTCTATCATTCTTTTTGCGCTATCAATTTTTTCGATTATGGTTATGCTTTTATAAATTTTTGAAACATAAGCAGTATCGGAAATGGAAAATCCTTGACTTGACCAAAATAAAAAAAATGATAGTATTGAAAATGTCAACTTAATACTATTTGTTTGGAAGTTCATTTTTCAATAAGTATTTATTAAGTAGTTCTAGTAATTCACTAATTTTGAATGGTTTACTGATATAATCATTCATCCCTGAGCTTAAAAACAATTCTTTGTCTCCTTTCATAGCATTGGCAGTAAGGGCTATTATTGGAGTTTCAATTTTCCATTTTCTTATTGCAATCGTAGCTTCAATACCATTCATCACGGGCATTTGATAATCCATAAAAATTAAATCATAGCTCTTTTGTAGGACATATTCTATGGCGACTTTTCCATTTTCAGCAATTTCTATTTCAAAACCCAGCGACTGAAAGATTCTATAAGCAACTTTTTGGTTTATCAAATTATCTTCTACAAGCAATATTTTATAATTTTCGGCATAAGCGATTTTTTCTAACTTTAAACGCGGTGTATCAGAATTTTTTATAATTTGCTTATCTAAAGCTTTCAAAATAGAATTGTAAAGCGACGATTGTTTGATAGGCTTGTAAAGTAAAAAATCTATTCCATTTTCATCAGCAATCTTTTTATTTACGTTTACATTATCAGAAGATAGCAAAATAGTTTTGAGCTTTAAATCAGGTATATTTTGTCTTAACCTTGCTATAAACTCTAATCCATTAGATTCAGGCATGGAGTAATCAGAAAGAATAATATCTGGCCTATTCTCCTTAATATATGCAAAGGCATCATCCTGATTATTTGTAACGAAGTGGCGAATATTCCATTGATTAAGAATCAGTGAAATAATTTTTAAGTTTGTGTTGTTATCATCTAAAACGATGATGCTTAGCTTACTAAAATCAGGTTGTGAGTCGGGTTTATTTTCAATTTTTTTACTTATCTTAAAAGGAATGGTGAATTCAAAAATGGAGCCTGGTAAATTATTTACTACATTATTTGGGTTTGGGCTCTTTGCCCAAATTTGCCCTCCCATTAATTCTACCAACATTTTTGAGATTGTTGTGCCTAAACCTGTGCCACCATATTTGCGGCTTGTACTGCCATCTTCTTGAGTAAATGATTCAAAAATTTTGTCTAATTTCTCTTTAGCAATTCCAATCCCCGTATCTTCAATAGAGAATTTTAGCACCACATCTGTTTCAGAACTTTCTACTTTTGTGATATTTAGAAAAATTTGTCCGTTGGAAGTAAATTTTATTGAATTGCCTAAAAGATTAGTAATCACTTGGTTGATTCTATTGTCGTCTCCAACCAAATTAAGAGGCACATCCTTATCAATAAAAAATATCAATTCTACTCCTTTATTGAATGTCTTAAATGCATATCTATCTATTATAGATTCAGTTAGTTTCTGTATATTAAAATCATCTTTAATGATTTCTAATTTACCGGCCTCAATTTTAGAAAAATCGAGTATGTCATTTATCAAACCCAATAGCGATTGTGCCGAATCATCTATTATCTTCAGCAAACTGATATTTTCCTCATTATTCTCCTGTCCTTGTAGAAGTTCTACAACTCCAACAATGCCGTTCATGGGCGTGCGTATTTCGTGACTCATATTTGCCAAAAATTCCGATTTAGCTTTTGTTGCTTCTTTTGCTCTTGTTAGCGCCAACCTCAATTCAATATTTGAAGTATGTAAATTTTGCTGGCTAATCAATAAATCTTTGGAATATTCTTCATTTCTGATTTTTTCGTGAATCAGTTGATGATGCATGATATAGTTTTTGCGCGAGTAATAAGCCATATATAAAAACAGAAGAAAAAAAGCTATGCTGAAAGGCACGCTAAAATCAACAGGATGAATTATTAATATCACAAAAGGAATTAATAGCATTTCAGCTAAGTAGAAAACAAGTAATTTGTACCTCTTAAATAATGCCATTGACGCCGCAGACGAAATACCAACTATCCATACTGCTAAAACAATTAGCAATTTGTCGTTTGGAATATTTTGGTAAACTTCTATAATATAAAGCATTGGCCAAAATATTCCAGTTAGAAGTATTAAAATTACTGATGTAATAATCGCTGAATTATTTACTTTTGAAAAAAATATCATGATAAGCCTGACTATCAGAATAGCAAAATAGGGAATATAGATTCCTGCCATAAATATAGGATTTCCTTCGGTATTCTGAACGGCAAAAGTCAATATTAAATATAAAACCATATAAGTTAAAATGCTAATGATACTGTTTTCTTCAAATCCTTTTTGATACAATCGTAGGGATTTTTTAGTAACATTTTCATTATTCTGAATTATACTTTGGCTTAGCATTATGTTTTCTGGTTCAAAATTAATATTTGGTCTTTGATAAAAATCAAAAATATGAATGAAAAATTGCTTTTGTCAAATATATGTCATAAATAATTTTGTTAATATCTTAATATGTTGTTATTCAGCAATATATAATTGTTTTTTTATCTTTCATAAAATTATTTAAGATGTATCTTTGCCGAAATATTTTTTTATGAGAAGAAGCAGAAGGATTTTGCCAAAATTGGAAAATGTAGAAATTATCGATGCTGGTGCAGAAGGAAAAGCAGTAGGTAGGGTAAATGACAAGGTAGTTTTTATTCCTTATGCCGTACCTGGTGATATTGTAAATGTGCAAGTTACAAAAAAGAAAAAATCATATCTCGAGGCAAGAATCTTAGATTTTATTAAATATTCTGACCTTCGAATTGATGCTGAATGTGAACATTTTGGTATTTGCGGAGGCTGCAAATGGCAACATCTTAAATATGAAGATCAACTCCGCTTCAAGCAAAAACAAGTTTTCGATGCTCTTACTCGGATTGCTAAAATTGATGCTACATCAATTTTACCAATTATTGGCAATAAAGAAATCTTTTTTTATCGTAATAAATTGGAATTCACCTTTTCTAACTTCAAATGGTTGACAGATTTTAGCAAAGATATAAGCATTGAAGAACGAAATTTGAATGCTCTTGGATTTCATATTCCTAACATGTTTGATAGAATTTTGGATATTGAAAAATGCTATCTGCAATCTGACCCTTCTAACGAAATAAGATTGGCTGTGAGAGATTATTCAATGCAAAATAAATTTGAATTTTATGATATTAAAAACCATCAAGGCTTTCTTAGAAATTTGATAATCAGAACTTCCACAACTTCCGACTTGATGGTAATTGTTGTTTTTGCTTCAGAAAATTTGCTTCAACAAAATGCTCTTTTGCAAATGCTAAGCGATAAATTTCCGCAGATTAGCTCGCTAATGTATGTCATAAATGAAAAAAGTAATGACTCAATTACTGACCAAGAAGTCAAACTTTTTTCTGGAAGCGACTATATTTTTGAAGTTATGGGAGATTTAAAATTCAAAATTGGCCCAAAGTCATTTTATCAGACAAACAGTATTCAAGCTCACCAACTTTATAATGTTGTATGCGATTTTGCAAATCTTAATTCGCAAGATGTTGTTTACGACCTTTACACAGGAACTGGAACTATTGCAAATTTTATTGCTAAAAAGACCAAAAAAGTTATTGGTATTGAATATGTTGAGGAGGCTATCAATGATGCAAAAATGAATTCAAAAATAAATAATATTGACAATACAGAATTTTATGCTGGTGATATGATTAAAGTTCTTAACGATGAATTTGTCGAAAGTCATGGCAAACCAGATGTTATAATAACTGACCCTCCACGCGCTGGAATGCATCCCGATGTATTAGGCATGCTGATTAAAATATTGCCTAAAAAAATTGTTTATGTAAGTTGTAATCCTGCAACTCAAGCTCGTGATTTAGAGCTTCTTAAACAATATTTTGCTATCATCAGAATTCAACCAGTGGATATGTTTCCTCAAACAGCTCATGTTGAAAATGTTGTTTTACTTGAAAAAATTTGAACAAACTAATTCTCTTTTTTAAATTGCTCTGTAAGATAAAAATTTATTCTAAATTTATACTTTTGCTCTTATTAACTTGATATTAAAATGAAATATAAATATTTATTCGGCCCAGTGCCAAGTCGCAGGTTAGGAATGTCTTTAGGAATTGATTTAATACCAAAAAAAATATGTTCACTCGATTGTGTTTATTGTGAAGTTGGAGCTACCACTAAACTTACAACCAAAAGAATGGAATATGTTTTATATGATAAAGTGATAGCAGAAATTGATGATTTTATGACAAATTTTCCAATGCCCGATTTTATAACTTTCTCTGGCTCTGGTGAACCAAGCCTAAATAGTCGATTTGGCGACGTAATTAATTATATTAAAGATAATTACAGCTCTGTTAAAGTGGCAGTATTGACCAATGGAACTTTGATGAATGATGCTGATGTGCGCAATGAAATGATGCGTGCTGATTTGGTTATGCCTTCGCTTGATGCAGCTTCTACCAAGGATTTTGAAAAAATAAATATTCCTGCAAAAGGAATCATTATAGAAGATTATATTTCGGGCATTGAGACTTTTAGTAAAGAATACAAAGGAGTATTAAATCTCGAAATTTTATTTCTTAAAAATTACAATACCAACAAAAATCAGTTAAAGAAACTGAAATCAGCAATTTTGCGAATTCAGCCAAATATGGTTCAGCTTAATACTCTCGATAGGCCTGGAGTGCTCGAAGATTTGATACCTCTTTCCTATGAAGAACTAAGGGAAATCGCCGACTATTGGGCTTTGCCCAATGTGGAGATTATTGCCAAATCTACATCCTCGAAAGAAAAAATTTCTTTTGGCGGCGACAAAGAATCAGCACTAATTGAGACCATTAAAAGAAGACCTTGCACTATGGATGATCTTTGTGAAATTCTTGGTTTAGAAAAAATTGATGTTAATATATATTTAAGTAAATTAATTACTGAAGGAAATATTGAAATCAAGAGTGAACAAAGAGGAGATTTTTATAAATTTACTAAAAAGTAGTAGAAATAAAAAAAATCTAAATTACTGATATTCTTGTATGATATATTGTTGATTTACTTTTAATTATAACAAAATAATTTCCTTTTAAAAATTCTTTTGTGAAAATTCTTTCTTCAACTTTATACGCTTCATTATGGTAGATTTCTCTGCCCATGTTATCAAAAATAGTAATTTCAATGTCATCCTTATAAATTATTTTATTTGATTTAATAACAAAAAAGTCCTTGGTAGGATTTGGATAAAGAGTAAAAAAGTTAGAATTAGCATTCTCTCTGATTGAAGAATTCACGATATTAATACTCTTCGAAATGCTGTCCATTAGACCACATTTTTTTGAAATTAATTTTACTTTGAATAAGGCATTTGTAGAATAAACATGCATAGGCGATATTGCTGTAGAAGTATCGCCATCACCGAAATTCCAAAGATAATTTGATGCATAAATACTTGAATTATTGAAATATACAGTATCATTGGATACATTATAATTGAAGTTGGATTGCGGTATATATTTTCCAACATTCCATTTAGAAAGGCTATCGAAAGCTATTAATTTGGCAGCATTTCTAATAATTTGAGCATTTGCATTATTTAGGCTATAATCATAATGGACAAGTTGAGGATTTTTTTGAAAGATAATGGAATAAAAGGTAGTAGCGGCAGCGTAAGAACCAGCAGCCGAAGGATGGCTTTGGTCTGTATCATACAATTCAATTGAAGGATAATTATCTCTAAGGTAATGCCAAGTAGCACCCACGAGAGCAACAAAAGCGGAATTGCTATCGGCCATTATTCTATAGCGTAAATTCAACAGTGAGTCCATGCCTAAATAAGTGCACACTGGAGGCCATGAAGAACAATTATAAGAGTCGCCATTTTTTCTGCCCCAAGTCATAAAAAATATTGTCTGAGTGCATGGATTTGCAGCTTTAATTAAGCTATCAAGTTTTTTTGCATAAGGGAAAACCTCTACTAAAACTTGTGATAGTGGAAATGAAGGCATTTGACTTTGCTCCTGCAAAACCACAAAATCCCAATTGCCCAGAGCAATTTTTGTCAATGTGGTTTGATTAACACTATGCTGCTGAAGACTATAGCCACCAGGTGTATTCGAATCAAAAATTAAACTGTCGCCAGCAGCCTGCGAAAAATTTGCTGTCAACTGAGGTAAGTCATTCACAAAAGTATAGCTATTGCCAAGAAAAAGAACTCTTCTGACTGTTTGACTGAATATTAGATAAGGTAGTAAGCTTGCAATAAATAATAATAAAATCTTCATTAACAGGATTTATATGTGTTTAAAGGCAAAAGTAACAGAAAAAGAGACTGCCTTACAATCTTATTTAAGAATTAAAAAAAAGAGAAGTTAGTTACCTAACTTCTCAAAATCAAATTTCTATGAAAAAATTTGCTATAAATAAATTACTTACTTACAGTATCTTTTAATAATACATCATTAATTGCTTGAATTAGTGAGTCTTTAGGTAAAGCTCCAACGGACATTTGTGGTTGACCATTAGTGGGGCAAAACAACATTGATGGAATGCTACGAACTCCAAAAGCTGATGCTAATTCTTGCTCAACTTCTGTGTTTATTTTGTAAATGTTTATTTTGCCATCAAATTCTGAGGATAGCTCTTCAAGAATTGGAGCTACCATTTTACATGGTCCACACCAGTCGGCATAAAAGTCTATTATACAAGGGAGTGCTCCTTCATATTTCCACTCTTTGTTGACTTCATAATTGAATACTTTTTCTAAAAATGTCTTTTTGTTTAAATGCTCTGTCATGATTTTTGTTTTTAAGGTATTTTATTTTATTTCAATAAGTTATCTTCTATTAATTTAATATATTCTTCTTCTGAAAAGGCGCCAGTTTTCATCTGTGGATCTTTGCCAACAGGAATTGCAATGATAGATGGGATGCTTTGAATACCAAAAACGCCAGCCGAAAGTTCTTGCTCTTCATCAGTATTAATCTTGTAAAAATTAACTTTGCCTTTGTATTTCTCGGCAAGCTTGTCCATAATTGGAGCTACTCTTTTGCAAGGTCCACACCAATCAGCATAAAAATCAACTATTGCTGGCATATTACCTTTATAAAGCCATTTCGATGGATTGGCTTTATAATCGAAGATCTCATCTACAAACTGGGCTGTATTAATCTTATGAACTTTTCCGTCACCTCGCTCATTATCAGTGCTATTAGTGCTTGCCTCACTATTTCTTTCTTCAGAATTTACTATAATATCCTTATTAGCGTCATTCTGACTTGCAGCTGTTTCGTTGTTGCAAGATAATAATGAAAGNGAAATTCCAATGCTTATTAATGAAATTCCAAAAAATAATTTTCTATATGTTTTCATTCAATAAATTTAAAAATTGAGACTGCAAAGATAAAATT
>Ga0051980_10004551_pt1 | contig 10449 bp, 11 predicted proteins | sample CryGey13umfilter_2_FD_55014 | JGI IMG/M metagenome (GOLD analysis project Ga0051980, IMG submission 55014) | Groundwater microbial communities from aquifer in Utah, USA - Crystal Geyser 4/9/14 3 um filter | ecosystem: Environmental > Aquatic > Deep subsurface > Groundwater | place: USA: Utah...
TTCTTTTGAGAACTAGATTCGGCCTTCTCTGTTTCTGCGAGGAATGGGTGGCGGGCCAGTTTTACTGGTACGAAATTCGGCGGCGAAAAAATCGGAATCGGGAAGCGAGAACGGGCAAAAATTTTTACCCCGTAGGGTCGCGAAGCGACTCCTTCGGGGCGTTCCCCCCAACCCCCTTCCCCCGCACCAGAACAAGTTCGGTACGAGACTTCGCTTTTTGCCCGCCCGAGCGTTTAGTTTCTGCCGTCCCGCCAACGGCGGGAGCAATCAGTCGGAGTTTCGTTCAAAATAGGTTCGAGCTTCGTTCAGCAATTGCGACACTTCTAAAAAACTTTAATATGAATTTAAAGTCATCTACTATAGCTAATAAAAGAAGAAATTTTATTGTTCCAAATAAAAAAATATATTTTTGCGAACATTGTGGAAAAAAAGTAATGGGAGGAAGATATAATAACCACTGCCCTTTTTGTCTATGGAGTAAGCACGTAGATGAAATTATTCCGGGAGACAGAGAATCTGAATGTGAAGGAATTATGGAACCAATCGGAGTTAATCTAAAAAACCGCAAATGGAGAATAATTCAAAAATGTGTAGAATGCGGAAAGAGTTTTGCAGTTAATAGTGCTCCTGATGACGAATTTGATATTATTATTCAATTGTTTCAGCAATCTGCTAAATAGCAAAATTTAAGTATTTATTGCGTATTGACTCACGAAAAAATGTCACCGAACCGGCGTTGGTTTTAATCGTTTGAGAATTGTATCAATTTGCCTTTTAAGCAGGACAAGATTTAATGTTTTGTATTGTTTTCTCAAACGGGCCTTTACTTCTTCCGATACGTCTTCTGCTTTAAGAATTCTCTGATAAGGCGTTGTTGGTTTGTCATATCTTTTAATCACCTTGCTGCCAATTCTGACTTTCTCTTTCAGTTTCATTACCGGCAGAAAAAAGTTGGTATACAGCCTCAGTACGGCGTAAAACTCGTTAAGTACAGCAAATTGCTCTACTGTATCATACCGTCCATACCCAACCCATCGTCTGACAACGGAATCATTCTTTTCTTCAACAAATGCATTATCATTTTTCTTACCACTTCTTCCTCTTGTAAAGGTAATCTTTTCCGCTATACTATAGCGGTATAACTGATGGTTGATGAATTCTGATCCGCTATCTGAGTTATAACCTAGAAAGGGGTAGGGCAGCCTACCCCTGATTGTTTTAATTCCGGCAAATACATGGATTTGCGCTTTGTTAAACACTGCTACTTGTTCCGTCCATTGTACTTTTACGTCAACAAAGTTGAGTGTCCAGGAGAAGTCTCCCTTAGCCAATCCGCCATCATGACCACACAGATTAATTTCAAAAAACCCTACCTTGTTCTCANTCCAATCAGCAAAGGTACGAACAGGGATTTGTGTTTTGAGTAATGTCCCCGGTTTGGTGTATGAATGTCCTTTTCCAACAGGTCGCTTCCTATATGTCTTCAAAAGACGGTCTATGGTTGCCGGAGAAATATTAATGAGCTTTTTCCTTTGTTCGGTTGAGCAAACAAGTTCTTTTGCCTCAACCAGACTGTCAATGGCAACACCAATTTCAGGTTGTATTCGCTTGGATGCAATCCAATCTAATAGTCCGCAAACTTTAGTGAGAATGATTGCGTCAACCATCCCGTATATTTTTCTTCGAGGATGATAAACTTTACCTTGTTTGTGTTTATACGTCCCCGAAGTAGATGGATCGCATGCTTTCTTGTATAGTCTGTTGTTTTTGTAAATTCATCCAGAATTACCTGCTTCTCATTTTTTGTAGCTTGATCATATCGTTGTTTAAGCTTATCAAAGTAGACCTGCCTTCCTTTTTTTAGCATAGAATCATTTCCTTTCATGGTGCGAATTATCCATGAGGCAACGATGAGTCTACGGTGCGATTCTTAATGAGTCAATTCGGGAGTTTGCATTTTTATGAAGAAATCTACGATAATAGGACTGTTTGTTTTTTGGGTAACTGTCGCTTCGGCTTTAACTGCCGGATTGGTGTTCTCTGAGAAAAAAGCTTCAACAAAATCAGACAAAGCGGTTTTGGGTATGATTAAAAAAGAAAATAGCTCGGATCAAGATATTAAATTAACAGCCTCAGAGGTTGCAAAACATAGTTCGGCAAGCGATTGTTGGATGATCGTAAGCGGTAAGGTTTACAATGTAACAAGCTATGCTGGTTCTCATCCCGGAGGTGTTGGCACGATTTATTCTTATTGCGGAAAAGATGGAACCAGCGTGTTTTACGGACTTCCCCACTCTCAAAATGCTGCGAATATTTTAGCATCTTATTACATTGGTGATTTAGGCAGTGCTACGACTCAGAGTCCGTCCGGATCATTCACTGCTCAAACCGGAGGTCAAGTTCCTGCCGGATCTACAGTTGCTTCCCAGCCGTCCGTTCAAAGGGGAACTACTTCCCAGCAAAGAGGAGATGACGATTAATCATTTTCCAATCTAACTTCAGAAAATTTCTCTTAGATTTGTTATAATAAATGCTAATCCGCGGGTGTAGTTCAATGGCAGAACGCAACTTTTCCAAAGTTGTCACGAGAGTTCGATTCTCTTCACCCGCTCCATACGATTTTGATCGAACTGGCAAGTTTTAGCTTCGGAAAGTTGCTAAAATTCACAAAAATATAATCCTATAACGTAATACCCTAACGGGAGTCGAACTAGCTTTAAGCTCGCTATTTCTCCTCCTGTTCTGATTCGTCAAAACCTCCCATTCATTTCGACCCATAAAAATGTTGCATAACAGCGCATGCCAATAAATAAACAACTTCTCGTATCTCTTTTAGTTCTTCTTCCGATGCGTTAGGATAATATTTTCTTATGACTTCTAAGGGTAACATTTATTGATCACCACCCTTCATAATCAGCAGAAATATATATTACAGGGGATTAAGTAGAAGTATGATAGTCTTACTTTGAATCTTCGTGATTATTCCCAATTGACAGGTAAATTCTTTTTCCACCCAACTCTATATAAGGTAACTTATTTTTATCTAAGGTTAATGCTCTTACAGTTCTATAGATTTTTTCAAATGGCCAGTCTAGAGAAATCCTGTACAGACTATCTAATGAATCTCTGCTATAAAATTTTGGGATAATTTTCTTACGCTTGATTACAACGTCCTGATTTACTGATGGTAATTTTTTAACAATCATTCTGCTTGCATAATCTTTAAAAAAATCAAAAGCTGACCTTTCTAATTCTTTTACTATCTCTTGAGCAGTTTTATCTTTGGGAAGCTTATGCCAGTTAACAGCAATAATTGGTCCAGTATCTAATGATTCATCTATATAATGAAAACTAAGTCCATACATTTTTTCATTGTTTAATATAGCATGACTTAATGTTTTTGACCCTCTATAGTAGGGTAATGGAGCAAAATGCAAATTGATAACTCCGTTTTTAAATTTACGAATTGTCTTTAAGGGTATTTTGTGAGGATAACCAACGCAGATTCCTAAGTCACCTTTTAGAGATATCGGGTCTTTTTCTGTAAATACTGGAATATTTTTTTCTTTGGCAATCCTAGAAATGTCTTGTCCCTTAATCCCATCTTTTCCTATATCCTTTTCGCTAATACATACACCAATTATTTTTACATCCTTATATTTCTTGCTTATTATATCTAGTAAGTGTTTAAAGCATTTGTAGCCCAAAGGTTTACTACCCCAATAAAATATCCTCTTGTTAACCGGTTTTTTATTGTTAAATTCTTTCAACTCTTCTTTCATAGCTTTCCCGCAATACAGGCGTTTCTCTAATACGTGAAGTAAGGTAGCTCAATCTACTTTCTATACTGCCAGATAGCTGTTGGTATCTTAAGTTATTTTCAGTTAGCACTAATTTAATATTGTCATCAAGTGTATTACGGAACTGAATCCAGTCTCTTCCAGGATCAGAAAATGCTCTATTTTCTCCAGAGAAGGGAACGTCATCTTTGTTGAGCAGAAATGTTAAATCATAGGTTCGCAGCCACTGTAACCATTCTGGTTTTATTTCATGATTAAATAGTTTGCTGTGTGCAACTATATCCAAAACACCCCTATCGCATATAGCAATGGAATCGTTAGATGTGACTACTTTTTCTCTTCTTACCTGTTCGGTAAATAAAATATCTTGTAGATTAGGGTCTTTTTCCAGCTCTGGATTTTTCGACAGTATTTCTCTTGCAACTTCGGGAATGGTTAATACGTTTGGTAATTCAGCAGTTTCTAATGCATTTAAAAGAGCTGTTTTGCCTACGTGAATCGTTCCTGTCAGAAGTATTTTCACAGCAATTCCCTATAATTATCATGGACTTTTTGAAATGCGTCAACATATTGATCAATAATCTTTTTTGATTCTGGCCATTCTGTAAATGTGGGTAGAGATAATGCAGAAGATGCAAGTTTTTCCGCAACTGGAAAATCTCCGGCTTTGAAAACATGCTTGCGACTTCTGTCTCGGAACATTTTATCGTCTTTGATTGTATAAAGCGGTAATCGTGACAATGCATCCGATTGAGGTTCTTTAACATCCACACCTTCCGCCGCAAGGGTTTGGATGTATTTTTCTCTTGGAATATTATGGAATTTGCCTGAGTTGTAAAGCGGTTTAAAACCATACCAAGCTCCCATATCTGCATACTCGGCGATAAGGGGTACTGTAATTTCTGAAAATTGTGAAAGTTTTTCTATAAAGTATTTAAGGCATCTTTTCCTGGAAACAATTCTATTTCTCAATTGCTGTAAAGAATAAATAGCAGTGATAGCGTTATATGGTGACATTCTAAGTTTTAGACCATATCCGGTGAACCAAAATTGTTGGTAAAATTTATTTTTAATTTCATCTCTTGATCGATCTCTATAATGACCAAATAGTGTTGCTCTATCATGATACTCACTGGAATTGGTTACTAATATTCCTCCTTCGCCTGCAAACAACATTTTATTTGCTTGCAAAGAGAAAACTGCTATGTCACCAAACGTTCCAACCATCCTGCCTTTATATTTGCTTCCATGTGCATGAGAGCAATCTTCAAGAATCTTTAGGCTGTATTTTTTGGCTATCTTTAGTATCTCGTCCATATCCGCCGAATGTCCCCATTGATGATTGACCACAATTACTTTCGTTTTCTTGGTTATTTTTTCCTCTATCTTGCTTGGGTCGATACACCATGTTTCGGCATCAACATCTACTAAGACTGGGTTGCCTCTAAGAACAAATACTGGACTAACCGTAGCATGATATGTAAACGCAGGAGATATAACTTCATCTCCTTCATCAACTCCTAAGGCAAAGTAAGCAGCCAAAAGAGCAGAAGTCCCTGAATTATAGGTTATTGCATATTTGACTTTATTTTTGAGAAAACTTTTGAATCTATCTTCCAATTCTCTAATTGGACCGGAGCTTCCCTTAATAGAGATATCTTTATCTCTTTGATCTCCGAGTTCTTTTTTTTCTGCAGCATTTGATTTTGGTGGCCATATAAAGTGTGGGCGCGGAATAGAAACAGCTCTTCCCCCACCATTAATTGCTAATTTTTTACCAGAGTTTTTGTTAGAAATCGGCATAAACAGTATTTGTTGAATAGAAAGTGTTATTTCTCTGGTTGTGTATCCCTTCCACATCAATTAGTGATGACTTGGAATAAACGGAGTTTATCCCTGCTTGTATAGTTGTCATGGTTTTTAAATCTTGTATTTGATCATAATTATTATTACGAATTTTTTTTAATAGTTCTTCAAGTTGAGCCGTATATATAAAGCGTTCATCAAGAGAAGAATGGTAATTTTGCTGTTTTCCCCATCTCTTAAAAACCTTTAATGTATTTCTGGACAAATAGAGTATTCCGTCAGAAAATACTATTTTTAATGTCTCCTCCTTCTTAGGATATGCACAGCTAAGGAATATTGATCCAATAGTATTATTTCTAACCACAACTCTTGCAAAAGAAGAATGATCAGTTTTATAATCCCATTCTCTTTTACCATTTACTTTCCAAGTTAAATCTATAGAGTCGATATCGCCAATTAACCACTGAATAACCGAAATTGCGTGCCATCCCATATTTAGCCAACTTCCTCCTCCTGCTTTTTCCAAATCCCAACGCCAACTTTTTGTTGTGTCATTCAAGGTAAATCTGTAAGAAAAGTTAATTATTTTCCCCAACGATGGAATTAACGTTTTTGCTTTTAAAAAGAGGGGAGAAAAAAATCTCTGCTGTGTTGTCGCAATAAGTTTATCAGCCTTTTGAGCAGCTTTTAGAACTTCATATGCATCCCAATAGTTTACAGCAAGCGGTTTCTCTTTAATAATGTCTATGTCCATGCTTAAAGCATCTAATGACATTTGTTTATGCAAATAATTGGGTGTTGCTATAACAATAATTTCTGGTTTTGCTTTCAAATATAAGTCTCTATAATGAAGATAAAATGGGACATTCATAGAGCTAAATTGTTTTTTGCCCGAAGTGTCACATAGCCCGATTAGCCTTACAAGTTTTCTGTCCTGAAGGTCCAGTATAGAATCTAAGTGTTTTTTTCCTTGATTGCCTAGTCCAACCAGCCCAACTGTTGGTATTTTTTTATGATTACTCATTTATGTCAATTGATCTTGATTTAATAAGGTGTTCAAGAATCTTGTCATGATTATGTCCTGGTGCAAGCATGCTTTTTGCTTCATTAAAATTTACAAATTTAATGCCAATTACATCAGGGGCTAATTTTAGGTCTAATATTTCTGATGCTTCTGCATGATAGTAGGGAACATACGAGTAAGGAAAAGGATAATAACTTCCTTTTTTATCTCGATGTGGAATTGGGAACACTGGTAAAACTATTTTATACCCAAACATTTGAGGGTTTTCTATAACAGCTCCTGTTTCTTCCATAACTTCTCTTATTAAGGCCTGTTCTATTTCTTCACCTTCGTCAATATGCCCACCAGGGATTTCCCAACCACGTTTTCTATTTTGTATTAGCAATAATGTACCACGATGTGAAGTTACGCAAAAAGCAGCTGTGCATAAATTTGAATCAGGTTTTTCTTTGGAAATTATAAATTTCCACGGTGTATTATCATCCCATTTAGCCTCGGTTAATACAAACTCCCCTTTTCTTAGATGTAGCTCATTTTCCGTTTTCATAGATTTGGGCATATATTTCACTGAATTACGCCTTAGAAACAATACTTAACAACGATTTTAGGGTGAGCGAGATATCCATGTCAATGTGGAGCAGATATGAATTATTGACGTCTTTTCGAACGGAGCAAATCTTTCTCGATAAGCTGTCTTATGTAAACAGCCTTAGGAATCTTTTTCTCCTTTGACACTTTCTCTAATTGAGTCATTATTTTGGAAGATATAATAATTGTGAAACGTTTATCTAATTGAGGCTGCACATATTTTAGCGCAGATTTTAGTGTATCTATTAGGTTTTTTTCTGTATATTCATAGATTGAAATGCTTTCGGAGGCAAAAATAGGATCTCTCAATTCAAGTAAAGCACCATCCTTATTTTTCAGGTGGAATACAAGAACTGACTTCCCTTGCTGAACAGCAAATGATATTTCATAAGCAACATTTATGCTTGGAAAAGAACACTCTGCGATTAACAAGTCAGATTTATTTATAGATTTATAGAAATCTTGAAAATATTTTATTCTTTGTGAAGTGGTTAGGTCTAAAAGTTTTTCTTCAGATAGCGATAAGGTGTGGTAGACCAAGTGACCTTCATTAGTTAAATAATCAATAATTGCCGAATAATTTTTATTATAAAACTTTTTGCCTCTTATTGAAGCAGCAAAGCTAATTTTCATTAAATTATTTTGATAACTAAATTTCTTGTTCTCTATTAATCCTTTGCCCTTCTTTTCCTCCAAATATTATTTCTCTTCGCGACTCAGTTTCTCCGTAAAGTCGAGCAGCCATAAACTCACATTTTGTTTGAAATTGCACAAGCCCAATACCCTTACTTTGGCCATTTGTTACAGCTATGCAATTTCTTGTTTCTGAACGAAATGAACCATCAGGAGTAAATTGAAACCCTAAATCTTTACTCAGTGCTTGAGTAGCAAATCCAGCTTCAAATAAACGTCTACCTTCTTTTTCTTCCGTTATTATGTAATTATCAATACGCGCTCTCCTGCCAATCGGCGATATATCGTCATCCCTTAACTCTGTAAATACACCAATAGACTCCAATGATGAAGTCAAAGGCGCCGAATTTTCCAAACCTACAGTACGAGCAATATCTTCCCTAATTTGCCTAACTTCAGATGCCGCTAGTGGGTATAAATCCTTATCCATAGAATCATTCCATTCTGTACGAGAGACATAGGCCAAACCATCGCCCTCTTTTTTAATTCCTCCATGTAGTACAGCCTCAAGCCTAAAAATATAACTTTCCATCTCTTGCATTTTGTCTGCGTCAAGCTGTCGTTCTAGAACTCGGTCTTGCAACTGTCCTCTTATGGAATAGATTTCTTTATCCGCCCTTCTTTTCATCTGTGCCTCGGCATCCTCTGGTAAAACATCTGCAACGATATGTGTTGCTTCCTTCATCATTTGTTTTGCCCCAGCAATAAGTTCTTCGTCGCTTCTATTATTTGAGATGTCATATTCTGGAAAATGCTTAACAAGGGCTCTATTTTCTGAAACAAGCTTTTTTATGACATTATGTACTCCTAACGAGATTTGTTCAATTTGAGAGGAAATTGCTACGCCGTCTTTATTGATAAAAGCACCTCTTCGTATAACCCCATCTAAAATCATAACTGCTTTACCATCCGATTCAACCCATCTCTTCACAAAATGTTCAAATGTGCTTTCAATGCCAGGCATAATGGCACCAAGCGTATCTAGGAAATATCCTCTTCTTACTTGCTCTGCGATAACAGGGTTCGAAAGGGCTGCTCGAAACAATGCTCCGGATGATACGTAAACGGTGTCATAACCATGGGAAGAATACTGCTCGGCAAGTTTTCTCTGGATCTCGCCTTTTCCAGAGCCAGAAAGCCCATGAAGGAAAACAATAGAATTCTTTAAATCAGTAATCATAACGACCTATAATATAGCATAGAATAAAATTAAACGCAACTTTTTATTTATTGCTTATTTCCTATTCTAAAACGTTCCGAGTCTATTAGCACTAATTTGAGAGATTTAGTATCTTCATTCACCCTATATAATACCTGATGAATGTCATAGTCCTGCATAACCAATCCTTCTTTTGATGCTCCTTGGGCGATTCTATCCAAAACATCTTTAATGCCACAATATGTTTTCCAATCTTGTGGATTATAGTTTACCGCTCCTTGCATTGGAGGATCTGTGTATTGAAGGATTTCACCAAGATCAAACCCGCTCTCAAATAAAAAAACTGAATATTTAGATTTATTTTGTTTATCAACGAGTATTCCTAAAGGTTTTTCTACTTGAACCGATAAAGAATTAAAACCATCAGGAGGAGATAATTCACCCGATTTGATTTGCTTTTGCACAACAGCACCTAATAATAGATTTGATCTTATTTCATTTGCTACGCTTCCTGGTTGAAAAGATGGAGGATTGGAAAGAGGGTTCGTAAATCGAGATTTTTTAAAGATAACATCTGGTAGGAAATAATCAAATTTATCTAATTGCCCGAGTAATAATTCCCGAGATGTCGAAGTCTGCAGCGGTTTTAACCAAGAAAGTCCTTCAAAATCGAATAAGTAAACTAACCTATCACGAACCGTCGTTGGACAGTTAACTGTGGATGTAAAAACATATGATGGGGATAAATAGCAATGTTCAAACATTTTATCTGATTTATCTGGTAATTGCCTTGTAGTTCCGTTTTCTATCTTGCTCATTTTGTTATTAACTTAATAATGTCCTCTCGGTGATAGCGTCTTTCGCCAACACCACGTCTCGTGCCTACTCGAATGGCTTTTAACTTTCCTTTCTTGTCCCATCTCCTCAAAGTGGTAGGATGAACGTTAAGTATTTTTGCTACTTGTGCAATTGTTAAAAGCTCCGGTAGTCTTACTTTATCTTCTGCCATTTTTTGTCGTCAAAAAAGTATTACTTTTAGATAATTCCTATTATGCATAATTGTACAGCTAAAATGCTTACTTAACAATAGTTAAAAGAAGGTAAATTAGGGGTAAAAGAAGCCTATTCTGTTACTTTTGAGGTTTTTGAGCTTAATTCTGCCTGTAGTTCGTACAAAAAATCTGGTAAAATAGGCGAGGAGCTAAATTCTTGGATAAATCCTGTCAGTCTGTGTAACAGTACGTCAGGAGCTCCATAGAAAAAGATCGAACTTACAAATTTTAGCTTCGGAAAGTTGCTAAATTTTGTCTAAATTTAACCCTAAAAACAAGAACCCATACGTGAATCGAACTAGGATTAAAGTTGCTATTTTTCCTCTT
>Ga0051980_10004556_pt1 | contig 10446 bp, 6 predicted proteins | sample CryGey13umfilter_2_FD_55014 | JGI IMG/M metagenome (GOLD analysis project Ga0051980, IMG submission 55014) | Groundwater microbial communities from aquifer in Utah, USA - Crystal Geyser 4/9/14 3 um filter | ecosystem: Environmental > Aquatic > Deep subsurface > Groundwater | place: USA: Utah...
ACGAGCGAGCGAGCGAGCGAGCGAGCGAGCGAGCGAGCGACGGACGAGCTAGGGACGTGGATCTCTGCTTCACCCCCGAGGGTGATCCATGCCAAGCGCTTGCATCTGCAAGGCCGCCGTCCCCCGTAGAGCGAGCCACCCCCGCCGGCGGTATCGCAGCTGCGAGCACCGTTCAGTCGGCTTCGGTCGCCGAGTCCGGTACGGGACAAGTCCCGCGCCCTGCGTTCGGGTGGGCGACGATTGTCGTCGCTTGAACAACTCAACAGCTACTACGAGGGCGTGGGCGAGCGCTTCGCTCGACCCCATGGAGGCCCGGTTGAAATAGCGGCGCCTCCTTCGGATCGTGGGCTTGACCGACCAAGGTCACCCGCAACGCGAAGGAGATGCAATAAGGAATGTCAACCCTGAGCCGACCTGACCTACCTCTACGCTGACACCGTCGCCTACTTCCTGCTCCGCGCGGCGATGACTAGCTCGCTGATCAATTTCATCACGCTGGCAGGCTCGAAGGGCTTGTCGATCGTGATGTTCGTCAAGCGGCCGAGGTACTCGCTCGCTCTCGGCGAGAATACCCCACCCGTCACAAAGACTACCTGGGCGGCAAGCGTGGCGTTCCGCTCGGAGAGCCAGGCGTGAAAGTCGATCCCGGTAACATCCGGCATCANCAGGTCGCACAGGATGACGTCGAAGCTGGCGTCCTGCTCGATGAGCTTCATCGCCTGCCGGCCGGAGTCGGCCTCCACGACATCATGGTGCCGCCCCAACATCCTGGTCAACACCGCGCGGATAGCAGGCTCATCGTCGATGACCAGGATCCGGCCCCGCACGGGCTGCTGAGATGACGGTTCGGAGATCGCGTCCGAGACTCGTGGTTCTTCGGGCCTGCCAACGGGCAGGCGAACCACGAAGGTCGTGCCCTTGCCGATTTCGCTGCTCACCTCGATGCTGCCATCGTAGCCGTCGATGATCCGCTTGCTGATCGCCAGCCCGAGCCCGGTGCCAATCCCGGCCTCCTTCGTGGTGAAGAACGGCTCGAACAGATGGGGGAGGTGCTCTCTCGAGATGCCTTGCCCTGTGTCGTGAACCTCGGCGAACACATCCCCGCCTTGTTGCCACGTACGAACTCGGATCTCGTTCGCCGCGACAGCACCCTCGGGGATCGCGTGGGCCGCATTGATCAGCAGGTTGAGGAAGACCTGGGCCAGCTTGCCGTCACTGGCCATGATCGATTCGATCTTCCCGTACTCCTTGACCAGCCGGGCGCGGTGCTTGATCTCGTGGGACGCCATGTTGATGGCGGCCTCGATCGGGCGCATCAGATCGGTCGGGGTCAGCCGTTCTTCCTGGACACGTGAGAAGGCCCCGAGACCTCGGACGATGTCCCTGATCCGCATGGAGCCATCGAAGGCCTCCTTGAGGCGATCGTTGATGTCATCGAGCGCCTCCGGGCTCACGATCTCCTGCCTAGATCCCATCTGCTCGGCCCACAGCGCGTCCCCGAGCCGTTGGCGGCCGATGTCCATGGATCGCTGCAAGGCATCGGAAACCCGCGGCAGATCGTCGATCAGGCTCTCGAGGTTGCAGCGCAGATAGGTCAGCGGGTTGTTGATCTCGTGCGCCACTCCCGCGGCGAGCAGGCCCACGGTGGCGAGGCGATCCGACTGAGCGAGCAGGGCGCGCATCTGCTCGGCTTCGGTGATGTCCTCCGCGACGACAGTGAACGCCTCGATCTCTCCGCCGGGGCCCCTCATCGGGTGCCAGCTCTCCAACCACGTTCGGGTCTCTCCGGGTCTGCTGGTGGTCTCACCAACGAACTTGATGTTGGTCCGCGCCTGGCCGGTGCGCAGGATCTCGGCGGCGCACGCTCTTGCGTGCGCTTCCCGGCTGGGGACGAGCTCCGCGACGGTCTTCCCTATGTGAGCTGCGGCGGAGATCCCGCTGGTCGCTGCGAGCACATCGTTGATCCGTCTGAAACGGAGGTCAGTGTCCAGGACCGCCAGTCCGATCGGCGCGGTGTCGTAGTAGGACGCGATCTCCTCGAGGTGTTGCCGGATCAGGTCGTCGGACTGTTTCCGCTCGGTGACGTCGACGTCCATGCGGAAGACCTCGACGACCGTCCCCGCGACCAACACCGGAAACAGGGTGGAGTAGACCCAGCGGGTCCCCCCTGCCTTGGTCTGAACAGCCAACTCCTGCGGCTCCGAAGCTCGTCCCGTCGTCCAGACGTCCTTGATGGTCAGGTAGCAGCCCGTCTCCGGATCTTCCTCGAGCAGGTCGTGAATTCTCCGCCCGACCGCCTCATGGCGCGAGAAGCCGAAGAGCTTCGCCGCGGCGGCATTCCAGTGGCGCACGGTCCCGTCCGCCTCGTAACCCTGGACCGCCACGGCTGGTGTGTTCTCGATCGCCGCCTCGAACAAGGCCGCCGCCTCGGTGAGCTGGTCAGCCGCCCGTCGGCTCTCGGCGATGCTCCAGGCCACGTCGACCAGGAACTGCACGATCTCGAGGTCGTCTTCCGTGTAGTCGGTGGGCTTATTGCCCACGCCGAGTATGGCCACGATCTTGTTCTCGCGAAAAATGGGTACGATCAGCTCGCGCGTGAGCGGGACGTGGCCTTCGGGCATGCCCTCCTCGTGGGGCGAGGAGGCGCGGTCGTTGTGGATGACCGGGCGGCGCTGGTGCACGCAGTCGACCCAGACGCCGGCCTGATCGACGGGGTAGCTCATGCCGCCGCCGCTGACNTTGCGGACCTCCGCAACCGTCCGCGTGGACCAGGCCTGTAGAGTCAGCGTTCGTTCGTCTGGCTCCACGAAGTGGAAGAACCCAGCAACGCTGCCGGTCACTGACTCGACCTCATCGATCGTCTGGCGGAGCAGCTCCTGGAGCGTGTGCGTCGCGGCATACTCCCAGAGGCGCAACCGGATGTTGAGCAGCCTTTCGTATCGCTTGCGCTCACCGATATCCGACATGACCGCGAGGAAACCTTCGAGCTGGCCCTTCTCGTCTCGAACCGGCGCCACGCTCATGCTCACGTCAATGGGCGCACCGTCCTTGCGCAGCATCACCAGGTCGAACCGCGTGCCTTGCCCACCCCGAGCGTCCGCGGCCAATTTTGCCCGGGCCAGCGCCTGGCTGCGCTCGTCAAACAGCTCGAACACGCTGCGGCCGAGCAGCTCGCCCGGTTCGTAGCCCAGCATCTGCTCCAAGCGAGGGTTGTTGAACACGAGGTGGCCTTGCGGATCGACGCGCTGGACCCCCTCGCTCAGGTTCTCGAGCATGAGACGGGTCTGGCGCTCGCTCGCGGCCAGGGCCGCGGCCGTGCGTGCCTGCGTGGCGACCTGCCGCTCCAGGGCCAGCTTGGCCTGCGCGAGCTGCAGCATCTTGTGCTCGAGCTTCTTGACCAGCCGCCCGTTGTAGAGGCGTAGCTGCCCAGCGTCGTCCTCGCCGCACGGTGGCGGTGGCACGCCCTCGTCACCGGCCGCTCGAAGCACCTCGTCGATGACCTCGACCAGGGCCTCCGGCTCGACCGGCTTGCTGACGAAGCGCCTCGCGCCCAGCCCCAGGGCGAGCCGCTCGTCCTGAGGGTCGGTGTACGTCGCCGTGAACACGACGATCGGGATCCTCGCCAGGCGCTCGTCCCGCGCCCACTCCCGGCACAGCGTGAAGCCGTCCATGACCGGCATCAACAGGTCGGTGACGACACAGTCGGGTGGGTTGTCACGAGCGAGGTCCAGGGCCTCTTGTCCGTTGCTGGCCTCGACCACCTCATGGCCGTGGCCCTGGAGCAGTGAGCGCAACATGTACCGGTTCCCCCCGTTGTCATCGACGACCAGCAACCTTGCCATCATCTACTTCCTCGCCGAATTCGCTGCGCCTAGCGCCTCACGGATCCGCAAGACGAAGCTCTCCGGGTCGATGGGCTTCTCCAAGTATACCGTGCACCCGGCCAAGAGGGCGCGCTCGCGATCCCCGACCATGGCATGGGACGTCACCGCCACGATCGGCAGCGCCTCGAACCTCGGCATGCTGCGCAGGGTGCGCGCAAGGTCGTACCCGTCCATCTCCGGGAGCTGGATGTCGAGAATGACGAGCGCCGGAGCCTCGTGTGCCGTGGCCCACACGATGGCCGTCCGGCCGTCCCGGGCCTGGTTCACCTCGAACCCGGCGTGCTCGAGCAGGTACGTGAGCAGGTAGAGGTTGTGCTCGTTGTCCTCGACGATGAGGATCTGCTGCTTCATCGATCCGCTCCCTCCGCAAGCCGCAGCGGCAGCGTGACCCGGAACACGCTGCCGGCGCCGAGCTCGCTCTCGACCCGGATGCGCCCGCCCATCGCCTCGACCAGCCGCCTGCAGATGGTCAACCCGAGGCCCGTGCCCTCGAAGCGCCGGGTGCTCCCGGAATCGATCTGGTGGAAGGCTTCGAAGATCCGCTCGAGGTGCCCGGGCGGAATCCCGATCCCGGTGTCCGAGACGGAAATCTCGACCAGACCCTGGCCAAGGTGGTACTCGACCCGGATCCGTCCCCGCTCGGTGAACTTCACCGCGTTGCCCACGAGGTTGAGCAGCACTTGCTCCAGCCTGCGGCGGTCCCCCCAGAGCGAAACTTGAGCCAGGGGCTCGGCCAGCTCCAACGCCACCCCATTGGCCTCGGCCGCAGCCACGAGCGGCGCGACGACGGACCGCACCGCGTCGGACAAGGAGAAGCGCTCGACGTGCAGCTCGAGTTGGCCAGCCTCGATCCTGGAGATGTCGAGGACGTCGTTGATCAGCGCGAGCAGGTGGCGACCGCTCGAGCGGACCATGCCGAGCTGCTTGTGCTGCTCGGCGTTGAGCGGCCCTGGGATCTCTTGCAGGAGGATGCCCGTGAAGCCGATGACGGAGTTGAGCGGCGTGCGCAGCTCGTGGGACATGGTGGCCAGGAACGCGGACTTGGTGCGGTCGGCCGCCTCGGCCCGGTCGCGGGCCGCCGCGAGGTCGGCTGTACGCGCTCGAACCTGCCGCTCCAGGTCGTCCCTCTGTTGCTCCAGCGCCGCCTGGGCAGCCTTGTCTCGGGTGATGTCCCTGAACACTCCGGACGCGCCGATCGGCCTGCCTTTCGGGTCCTTCTCGACCTCACCCTGGCTGCGGAGCCAGCGGACGTCGCCTCCCTCGAGCACGATCCGGTACTCCACCGTGAATGGCGAGTCACCGGCCTTCGCCGTCTCGTGCACACGGCGCATCATTTCCCGGTCGTCGGGGTGGACACGCGCCAGGTGCGCGCCGATCCCGAAGGGGCCCTGGTCTCGAGACAGCCCCAGGATCTTCAGGGCCTCGTCCGACCAGGTGATCAGGTCGTTGGCGAAGTCGTACGACCAGTAGCCGAGGTTCCCGATGCGCGCGGCCTCGGTGAGGACGCCCTCCATTCGCCTCCGCTCGGTGAGGTCCCTAAGGAGCTTGTAGACGCGCGGCCCCTCGGGGGTCTCGAAGACCGCGGTGGTGAGCTCGACCTCGAGCCCCGAGCCGTCCCTGCGGAGCAGGGTCAGCGGCCCAGTGGCCTCACCGTTCAGGGCGCACTGCTCCACCAGGGCCCGCCCGCGCGGGTCCCGGAGGTCCACGATCCCCGCGCGCCCCACGGCGCACATTTCGGCCTCGTCGCGGTCGAGGAGCCGGCAGGCGGCCGGGTTGGCGGCCAGGATGCGCCCGTCGAGCGCCTCGAGCACGATGCCGTCGAGGCTGTGCTCGAACAGGCTGCGGTAGCGCTCCTCGCTGGTGCGGAGCTTGTCCTCGACCCGCTTGCGGTCGGCAATGTCGAAGGCCAGGTCGCCCAGGGTGGTGATGGCGTCGAGATCCGCGGCGGTGTAGTCCGCGGGCTTGTTGCCGACGCCGATGATGGCCCGAACCTGATCGCCCCGAAACACCGGCGCGGCAGCTTCGCGGACCACGGGCACGTGACCGTCTGGCAGGCCCTTGCGATGGGCCAGCGAGGGATCGTCGTTGTGGACCACCGGGCGGCGCTCGCGAAGGCAGTCGAGCCAGAGGCCGGCTTGCGCCACGTCGCACTTGCGGGCCTCTCCCCCTACCGGGCATCGTTCCCTGGTCCTCGTGGAAAAAGCCTGCAACGTGAGGGTGGTCTGATCGGCGTCGACGAGGTGAAAGAACCCGATCGAGCTGCCGGTCAGCGCCTCGAGCTCGTCGAGCATCGCCGTCAACAGCTCACCGAGCGACCTCTCGTGGGCGATCTCCAGGAGGCGCAGGCGTGCAGCCGTGATGTCCTGGGCTCGCTTGTCCTTGGTGATGTCGATGGCGATCGAGCGGGACGAGGCGGCCCGGCCGCCCTCGTCAAGGGTCGGATGAACGCTCAGCCGAACCCAGGCGAGGGAGCCGTCGGGGCGCTGCATGGCCAGCTCCTCGCCTTCGACGGGCGCGCCGGCCCGGAACCTCGCGAGCACCTGTTCGGCCTTGGCCTTGCCCTCGGGTGCGTCCGCGTACAAGTCCAGGATGGGCAACCCCACGAGGTCGCCGGCCGGCCGATCGACGAGCCTCTCCGCGACCTCGTTGACCATCCGGATCCGGCCATCGACACCCACGCAGAAGTAAGCGTGCGGCGCGCGGTCGAAGAGCTCCTTGTATCGGCGCTCGCTCGCCGCGAGCTCGGTCCGGGCCTTGGCCAGCTTGAGCATGCGCTGCTCGAGCTTCCTGACCAGGCGCTCATTGTACAGGACGAACTCGCCGACCTGGGCCTCCGCCGTCCTCGCGGTGGGTGGCGGCAATTCGCCGCGCGCGGCCGCCTCCATCAGCTCCTCGATCGCGGCCACGAGGTCCTCTGGCGCCGCTGGCTTGCGGAGGTACCGACGCGCTCCCAGCTCCAGGGCGAGCTGCTCGTCTCTGGGCTCGGTGTAGGTCGCGGTGCAGACGACGAAGGGGATGTCCCTCACACGCTCGTCACGAACCCACTCCCGGCAGAGCGTGAAGCCGTCCATCACCGGCATCAGCAGATCGCTGATCACACAGTCGGGTGGGCTGGTCCTTCCCAGGTCGAGCGCCTCCTGACCGTTGCTGGCCTCGACCACGCAATGCCCGTGCCCCTCGAGCAAGGCCCTGAGCATGTACCGGTTTTCAGCCACGTCATCGACCACGAGGATCTTGCCCACCGGCCCCCTCTTCCCGAGCGGCGACGACGCTCTCCGCGCGTGCCGCGGCCCTTCGCCCTGCCGGTCATCATCGTGCTCATGATTGGCCATGAGGCGCTCCCGCAGGCAGCGTGAACCAGAACGTGGCGCCCTCGCCCTGCTCGCTGTCGACGCCGAGGCACCCGCCGTGGGCCTCGACGGCCAGCTTGCAGAAGGCGAGGCCGAGGCCCGTCGACGAGCCCTGCCGCCCCTCGGCACGAGCCGAGACTTGCCCGAACTTCTCGAAGATCTTCTCGCGGTCGGCTGGGGCGATCCCGGGGCCGCTGTCGGCGACCTCGACCCGCACCACGTCCGCGCCCTGCACGACCGTGACGCGAACGCTCCCGCACGCCGGGGTGAACTTCAGGGCGTTCGCGAGCAGGTTCTGGATGACCCGGGACACCAGGTCGCGATCCACCTGCGCCGTCACCGCCGCCTGCTCGCGCGCAACCGTGACCACGCGGTCGCCCGCGAGCGAGCCCAGCGAGCCGACGACCTCGGCGGCCAGCGCGACGACGTTGCATTCGGAGCGCGCGGGTACCAGCTTGCCGGCCTCCAGCTTGTTCACGTCGAGGATGGCGCTGACCATGCCGGCCATCTTCTTGGCTGCGGCGAGCGCTTCCTCGATGTCTCCGTGGTTCTCCGCCGACAGGACGTCCCTGGTGTCGTTCTCGAGCAGCTCGAGAAACGCGCACATCGCGGCGAGAGGAGCCCTGAGGTCGTGCACGATCATGTGCACCAGGCTGTCGCGCGACTTCTCGAGCTCGGCCAGCGTGTCGTAGCTCTGCTGCAACTCGCGCTTCTGGCAGCGCAGCTCGAGGTGGGTCGCGACGCGGGCATCGACCTCCGCGAACTGGAAGGGTTTGGTCACGTAGTCCACGCCACCGACCGCGAAGGCCTTGACCTTCTCCTCGGTGTCCGTGTGAGCGCTGAGGAAGATGATCGGGACGTCCTTCGTGCGCGGATCGGCCTTCAGCCGCGCACAGACTTCGAAACCGTCCATCTCCGGCATGCCGATGTCCAGGAGGATCAAGTCGGGCGGCTCGGCCGTCGCTGCCTGCAAGGCCAGCGCCCCGCTCGGCACCGGACGTACTCGGTACCCTCGCTCCTTGAGCAAGCCGAAAAGAAGCTTCAAGTTGGCGGGCGTATCATCGACGGCAAGGATACTTGGCGCTTGCGGCAACTTTAGATGTGACTTTGTGACTTCATCCATGATTCCCTCCCTCCGCGGTTCGTCGCCACGGGCGGAGTCGTCAGTCTTTCAGCTCCTCGCAGATCGCATCGAACTCTTCGGCGCACGCCCTGAACGCGGCCAGCACGCGAGGATCCAGGTGCTTCGGATCGCTTCGCCCGTCCCCCTCGGTGATGATGTGGTAGGTCTTCGCGGCGTCGAAGGCCGGCTTGTAGGGCCTCTTGTTGCGTAGGGCATCGTACTGGTCCGCGACCACCAGGATCCGTGCCGCGAGCGGGATCGCTTCTCCAGCGAGCCCATCGGGATAACCGCTGCCATCCCAGCGCTCGTGGTGCGAGCGGGCGACCTCCCGCCCCATTCGAAGCAGGGCGCTGCTCGGGTAGCCCGCGAGAACGGCGGCAAGCGTCTCGGCACCCAGCGCCGAGTGTGTCTGCATGATCGCCCACTCCTCGGCTGTGTGCTTTCCCGGCTTGAGCAGGATGCTGTCCGAGATACCCACCTTGCCGATGTCGTGCAACGCGCTCGCGTGGAAGAGGGTCGATGAACGCATCGTCGATCAAGCTGCCAAACACGCCGCTCTCCCCCAACCGACGGGCCAGAGCGCGGCAATAGCGCTGGACCCGGAGGATGTGGTTGCCGGTGTCCTCGTCCCGATACTCCGAGAGCTTCGCGAGCGCGACGATGGTCGCAATCTGCGAGTCCGCGATCTCCTTGACCTGCGCCTCGACCCGGTCCTGCAGGGAGCGGTTCAGCTCCTCGAGCTGGACTCGCAGGCGCCGGCGCTCGAGGTGCGCCTCGACGCGCGCCTCGACCTCCTCCAACTGGAACGGCTTGGTCACGTAGTCCGCGCCGCCCATGGAGAAAGCTTGCACCTTGTCGAACACCTCGGTGTTGGCGCTGATGAAGATGACCGGCACCTCGGCCAACCTCGGATCTGCCTTGAGCTCTGCGCAGACCTGGTAGCCGTTGAGCTCCGGCATGTTGATGTCGAGGAGGATGAGATCGGGCGGCTGGCGACGGGCGGCCTCGAGCGCGAGCTTTCCATTGGGCACGGGCCTGACCTTGTGCCCGCACTCCTTGAGCATTCCAGCCAGGAGCTGCAGGTTGGCGGGCGTGTCGTCGACGACGAGGATATCGGCGACCGGGCGCACCTGCCGTGTCTTCATAGTCTTCATACTCATGTGTTCCCTTCTTCCGGGCGCAGAAGCTCCAGGAGCTGTTGGTAGGCAAACTTTTCGGCCAGAGCCCGCAGGTGGCCCGCCAGGTCCGCGTCGTGGGCCTTGGCCAGCTCGAGCAGGTCGAGGACCGTGTCGAGATCGGCGACGAGCGTGGCTTGGCGAACCCGCTCGCGCAGCTCGGCCGGCAGGACCGCCAGACGCTCGCGGGTCACGTCCATTTCGGCCTTCGCCGCCTGAACGGGTGCGGCGTCCACCTGATCCTCGTACTCGTACTCCACGCCCAGGAGCGCCCCGAGCTTCTCGAAGAGCACGCTCTCGCGGAACGGCTTGCTCACGAAGTCGTCGGCACCGGCGACGCGGGCCGCCGCGCGGTCCTCTTCGAAGGCGCTGGCGGTCACGGCGACGATCTTCACGGCCCTGCCTTGCGGGGTCGCGCGGAGCCGGCCGATCGCCTCGGTGCCGTCCATCACCGGCATGCGCATGTCCATCAGCACGACGTGCGGCTCGAAGTCTTCAAAGGCGCGCAACGCCGCCTCGCCATCGGCGGCCTGCGCCGTGTCGAACCCGACCGCTTCGAGCAAGGCGGTGAGAAACGTGCGGTTGTCCTCCTTGTCGTCCACGACGAGGATCCGGTACCTCGTCGGGCCGGGCACGAGCCGTGTCACCCGTCGCGTCGGCGCTCTCCGCTGCAGGTCAGCCTCCGCTCCCTCCTGCAGCGGCAGCTCGAGGCGGAAGACGCTGCCCTCACCCGGTCGGCTCGTGGCGCCGATCTCGCCTCCCATGAGCCGAGCAAACTCCTGGCTGATGGCGAGTCCGAGCCCCGTGCCCTGCTTGGCTTGCCGGCCGCTCGCGGTCTGCTCGAACTTCTGGAACAGCCGCGGCAGCTCGTCCGGCGCGATCCCGGGCCCCGAGTCCTCGACCTCGACGACCAA
>Ga0051980_10004589_pt1 | contig 10408 bp, 11 predicted proteins | sample CryGey13umfilter_2_FD_55014 | JGI IMG/M metagenome (GOLD analysis project Ga0051980, IMG submission 55014) | Groundwater microbial communities from aquifer in Utah, USA - Crystal Geyser 4/9/14 3 um filter | ecosystem: Environmental > Aquatic > Deep subsurface > Groundwater | place: USA: Utah...
AGTTATTCAGAGAAGTCTGATATCATACCCAAAGATGTTTACAAGGTTTTGCTTAGAATAGCTTTACTTTGTAAATTATGACAATATGGCATTAACAGGTGACGAAAAGAAAGGCATAATCAAAAAGTTTGCGCGGGAGAAAACCGACACCGGTTCTCCGGAAGTCCAAATTGCGCTTCTTTCGGTCAAAATCGACAAGTTGGTAAAACACTTAAAAGAACATGGCCAAGATGTCCATTCGCGCCGCGGGCTTTTGGGAATGGTAGGAAAAAGAAGGAGACTTCTGTCATACTTAAGAAAAAGAGATGAAGTTCGCTACAAAAAGCTTATCTCACAATTGAAACTTGAAAAGTAACATGGAAGAAAAAATGTCCCGCAGAGCGGGATCTGGCTCTGCCAGAAAAAAGATAGAAAAATCGATTGATCTGGGAGGAAGGAAATTGACTCTCCAAACAGGCGTCTTAGCCGGTCAAGCCTCGGGAGCGGTTTTGGCTTCATATGGGGAAACTGTGGTTTTGGCCACCGTGGTTTCGGCTCCTTTAAAACAGGATATCGGCTATTTTCCTCTCTTTGTTGAATATCAAGAAAGGCTCTATGCCGGAGGAAAAATTAAAGGTAGTCGTTGGGTAAAACGCGAAGGCAGGCCATCGGATGATGAGATTTTGTCAGGCAGATTAATAGACCGGTCTATTCGCCCGCTTTTTCCTAAAAGTTATGAGAAGGAAGTTCAAGTAATGCTGACCGTTCTTTCCGTTGATATGGAAAATGATCCGACGATTGTTGCGTCAATTGCCACCTCGGCGGCGCTTTCGATTTCACCCATTCCCTGGAAAGGCCCGGTGGCAACCTTAAGGATTGGAAAAAAGAACGGTACTTATTTTGTTAACCCCCAAGTTTCGGAGTTGGCATTTTCGGATATGGATTTGATTGTTTCCGTAACCGATAAATCAATCATCATGATTGAAGCCGGAGCCCGGGAGGTTACCGAAGAGAAGATTTTAGAAGGGGTCGAATTTGCTCAAAAGGAGGGTCAGAAAGTTCTTGACCTTATAGGTGAATTTACCAAAGAAGCGGGTAAAGAAAAAGAGCCGGTACCGATTGATAAAATCAGTGAAGACTTAAAATCTAAAATCAAAAAAATTGCGGGAGGTAAAATTCCGGAAATCTTAAAACAAATGGCGGTCCATGAGGGTGGAACCGAAGATATAGAAGAACTTAAAAAGGCTCTTGCCGAAGAACTCGTCGAAGAGAAAACTGACGCTATTTGGAAAGCTCTTGAGGCGATTTTAAGACAGGAATCCCGAAAACTGACTCTTGAGGGCAAACGCGTAGACGGCAGAAAGTTTGATGAGACAAGAAAATTATTTTCCGAAGTAGGAGTTTTGCCCAGGACCCATGGAAGCGCCATTTTTCAAAGAGGCCAAACCCAGGTTTTAACCGTGGCCACTCTTGGCGCACCTTCTTTGGGGCAGTTGATTGAATCCGCCGAAGGCGAGGAATCGAAACATTATCTGCACCATTATTCTATGCCGCCGTTTTCCACCGGGGAGGTAGGCAGGATTGGTTCGCCAAGCCGGCGCGAGATCGGTCACGGAGCTTTGGCCGAGCGGGCGCTTTTCCCGGTGATTCCTGCCGAAGCTGTCTTTCCGTATACCATTAGATTGGTTTCGGAAGTTTTAAGTTCCAACGGTTCAACCTCTATGGCTGCTACCTGCGGTTCGACTCTGGCTTTAATGGATGCGGGAGTTCCGATTACCGCTCCGGTTTCCGGAATTGCCATGGGCTTGGTGGTCGAGGGAAAAGATTTCGTGATTTTGACCGACATTAACGGTATGGAGGATTATTTAGTCGGGGATATGGATTTCAAAGTAACCGGGACCGAAAAAGGAGTGACCGCTCTTCAGCTGGATGTTAAAACCTTGGATTTGACTACTTTGATTCTGAAAGAAGCCTTTGCTCAAGCCAAAAAAGGGAGAGCGGAGATCTTAAAATCGATTCTGGTAACCTTGCCTTCTGCCCGCGAAAAGGTTTCGCCGCTGGCGCCGAAGATTAAGGTGGTTAAGGTTCCGGTTGAAAAAATCGGGGAGGTTATTGGTCCCGGCGGCAAAATGATTAAGAAAATAATTGCCGAAACCGGGGCGGAGGTCGAGGTTGAGGGTGACGGGTCAGTGAATATTTCCGGCATAAATGAGGAAGCGGTGAACCTGGCTGCTTCCCGGGTTGAAGCCTTAGTCAAGGAGGTCAAGCCGGGTGAGATCTATGAGGGCGAGGTTAAAAGGATTCAGCCGTTTGGGGCGTTTATTGAAATACTGCCGGGTAAAGAGGGTATGGTTCATGTTTCGGATATGAGCGAAGGGTTTGTGAAAGATCCCAATGAAGTTGTTTCTTTCGGCCAGAAAGTCAAGGTTAGGGTAAAAGAAATTGATGATTTGGGCAGAATTAATTTGAGTATGAGAATGGATCCTTCAACTGATAGACCGAGAGAACCCCACTTTGTCCCGCATGGCGGGACTTCGCGGGGCAGCGACAGTTTTGGTGGGTCAAGAAGAGATTTTGGTCGTGGGCCAAGAAGAGAGTATTCCTCAAGACCAAGATTTTCGTCCGGCGGACGATCTGGCTTTGCCAGAGACGACCGCAGTTCCGGTCCCCATTTTCCCACCTCAAGACTGGTAAGCGATAAAAAAGACTTCGGGAGGTAGTCTTAAAGTGCTACACTATGAAGTATGCCTGCCACCATCCTGTCGGATATCCAAAAATTAAGCGAGGTCGTTAAAGGAGCGAAAATTCCTGCCAAACTTCAGGAGGAAACTTTGGTCAGGCTGGAGCAATTGGGAAAACTGATGGACTCCCCGACTTTTCTGCCAGAATTTGACCGGGTGAGAAAATACATTGACTGGATTATTTCTTTGCCTTGGGAATTGCGGACTACCGATACTTTAGATTTGGAGAGAATAAAGCAAGTTTTGGACAGCCACCATTTTGGCTTAGACGAGATTAAAGACAGAATTTTGGAGTACATGTCGGTGATGAAACTTAAAAAAGAAAGACATGAGGAGCAAGATTTTTTTAGGGCCCCAATTCTTTGTTTNGTTGGGNTTGGTGGGAACCGGCAAAACGACAATTGCCTATTCTATCGCCGAAGCCCTNGGGAGAAAATTTGCCAGAATTCCCTTTGGCGGCATGGGGGACCCCTTGGATTTGAGNGGTTTGTCCCGAATGCACCCGGAAGCCGAACCGGGCAAGATTATTAAAGCTTTAAGGACAACCCAAAGTAAAAATCCGGTCATTCTTTTAGATGAAATTGATAGAGCGACTGATTCCGGCAGGGCGTCAATTATGGGAGTTTTGGTGGAGCTTTTGGATCCGGAACAGAACCATGCCTTTAGTGATTATTACATTGATTTTCCGTTTGATTTATCCGAAGTTTTGTTTATTGCGACAGCCAATAACACCAATAACATCTCCACCGCAGTTTTGGATAGGCTGGAACCTATTTCCATGCCCTCATATACGGATATGGAAAAAATTACCATCGGGATAAGATATGTTCTGCCAAGGGCAATTAAGGCAGCGGGAATTCCCGAGGGAGTGTTGCAGATTGATGAGGCAGTCTGGCCAAATATTGTCAGGCCGTTAGGGTATGATGCCGGGATTAGAACGCTGGAAAGAACGATTGAGGGAATAGTGAGAAAAGCAGCTAAACTTTTGGTTGAGAAAAAGGCAACAACCTTTAAAATAACTCCCGAAAACGTCAAAAACTTTCTGCCTTCCTAAAATGAAAATTGTGGTTATTTCCGATAGCCANGGCAATATTGCCAATTTAAAGNATGTTTTGGGGTTTGCGAAAAAAATTAAAGCTGAAGCGATTATTCACTGTGGGGATTGGGATAATTTAGCCGCGGTTGATACTGTACTTTCGGCGAGAATACCCCTGCACAGTGTGGTTGGTAATGCGGATGTGGATCCGGAAATGGGTAAAAGGTTTGACGAGAAGTTTTTAAAATTTGAAATTNGAGGAAGAAAAATTGGTATTGTTCATGATTTTAAGCACATATCACATAATATCCAATCACTTAATATCCTTTTTTGCGGTCACCGGCATTTTAAAATGGAGAAAATAATAAACGGAGTGAAGGTTATTGCCCCCGGTGCACTGGGCGGCCCCAAGCCCTCATTTGCCGTTTACGATACCGGTACGAATAGGGTGGAATTTTTTGAATTGAAATGAATAAGCTAGAACTGCTTAATGAGCTAAAGGAGAAAATGGAGGTAGATGCAAGTCTGCCTTTGCGGCGTGGGGCAACACAGTTGGTGTTTGGGGTGGGGAATTCTGATTCAGAACTGCTTTTTTGTGGGGAGGGTCCGGGATATTGGGAAGACCAAAAAGGCGAGCCATTTGTCGGCAATGCCGGTAAGCTTTTGGATTCATTACTTCAATCGATTAAACTGCCCCGGCAGGAGGTTTATATTACCAATGTTGTTCATTGTTCATCATCGGCCTCCGGAAAACAGAGATCCTTTGCCGGAAGAGATTGCGGCCTATGGAAAATATCTTGACGAGATAATAGACATTATTGAACCGAAAGTAATTGTGACTTTAGGAAGGTTTTCCATGGCCAAGTTTCTGCCTACGGCCCGGATTAGTGGTGTTCACGGCAGAAAATTTGAGGTAAACTGGAAAGGAAGAAATATTTTCGTGGTGCCGATGTACCATCCGGCTGCGGCTTTAAGAAGCGGCGCGGTTTTAAATGAGATTAAAAATGATTTTCTGAAATTAGCGGATTATTTACAAGAAGTTAAGGATAAAATTGAGGTCAAACAAATGGAATTATGTTGAAATTTATTGCTCTTTCGGGAACGACTGACGTCACCGAGAACTTCTATGTTTATGAGTGTGGTAGTGACCTGATTGTGGTTGACTGCGGGGTGGGTTTTCCGGATCAGGACATGCTGGGAGTAGATTTGGTGATTCCCGATTTTTCCTATGTCAAAGAAAATGCCAGCAAGCTTCGGGGAATCATTATTTCCCACGGTCACGAAGATCACCTGGGCGCGTTACCGTTTTTGCTCAAAGACCTGCCTGCGCAGGCAGGAGTTAAAGCCCCAATTTATGCTACTAAACTGGTGGCCGGGTTTATCGAAGATAAATTCTCCGAATACGGAATAAAAGAACAACCGGTTAAGGTTTTTGATCCGGAAAAAGATGAATTGACTTTAGGCTGTTTTCGGGTAACGCCGTTTCGGGTGGCCCATTCGGTTCCGGACGGGGTGGGCTTTTCAATTGACACGCCGGAGGGTAGGATTTTCCATGTTTCTGACTATAAGTTTGACTGGACGCCGGTTGATAAACGCCCGTTTGACGTGATTAAGCTTGCCTCGCTGGCCTCAAGAGGTGCACTGGCTACGGTTTCGGATTGTTTGGGGTCAACCACTCCGGGATACACCGAAAGTGAAAGAGAAATTGAGGATCGAATCCAGGCCATAGCCGAAAAAGCCAAGGGCCAAGTCTTTTTTTCAACCATCTCCTCTAATATCTCCCGGATTCAGCAGACGCTTAATGTTGCCCAAAGACTGGGCCGGAAGGTGGTGTTTATCGGCCGTTCGATTGAGAAGAAAGCCGAGATTGCCCGGAGACTTGGGTACTTAAGTTATCCGGAGTGGCTTGTAATATCCCCAAAACAGGCAGGAAAAGTTAAAAATGATCAAAAAATTTANATAATTTCGGGAAGCTANGGTCAACCCGGGAGCGCCCTTTATCGGGTGGCTTTAGGTGAGCACAGCTTTCTTAGTATTGGGGAAAANGACACCGTTGTTTTCTCGGCGGATCCGGCTCCACCCGGCTCAAAAGCAAACGTTGACTTTGTTGTGGATAAATTGATTGAGGCCAATGCCGACGTTCACTACTACGATCTTCAGGAAGATTTGCATGTGTCCGGTCACGGCAGCCGGAAAGATATTGAGATGCTTTTTGCCTTAACCAAGCCTAAATATTTTATTCCGATTGGGGGAACAGTCAGGTATATGCATGCTTATTCGAAGATTGCCCAGGGTATGGGGGCCAAAAAGAGTGATGTTTTTGAACTTAAGGCCGGGGATTTCGTGGAATTTGCCGACGGGGTCGGCAGACGGGGCGGAACCGTCCCGGTGAAAAATGTTCTGGTGGACGGCTTAGGCATCGGAGATGTCGGCAATGTGGTTTTAAGAGACCGCAAAAACCTTTCCAAAGACGGTATTGTTATCGCGGTTATCCAGGGAGAAACGGTTGATTTGGTGAGCCGTGGTTTTGTTTATGAGAGTAAGAATAGGCAATTTTTGGTCGGGGTCGGGAAGCTGTTGGTTAAAGAGCTTCAGCGTAAGAAGGCGGTCAATTCCAAAGTAATTAAAGATATTGCCGTGGATTTTTTGGAAAGATACTTCTTTGACCAAACCGGCCGCAGGCCGATGATTCTTCCGGTAGTTATTGGAACTTAAATTCATATATAATGTTGCTATGGTGCGTATCAAAAAAAGATTTAACAAGAGATCTTTTCGCCTAAAGCTTAAAAGAAATACTGTTTTTTCTATCGCCCAAATTGTTTTTCTTTCTCTGGCAGGAATTGTCATTATTTCTTTTTCCCGGAGGGGTTCGCTTTTGCTCACCTTTAACGATTTTCTGTTGGCCTATTTTTCCTGGTCAACCATTTTCTTGCCGTTTATTTTTATTTCTTTTGCCTTTTTAATCTCCAAACTGAAAGGGCCTTTAAGTCAGCCTAATGTTTTGGTAGGGGCCTTGCTTTTTTTTATTTCGGTAGCAAGTATCTTTCGGGCCGGAATCTTGGGTCGGAGTGCCTGGGAAGGCATCGCCGGTTTAATTACCGGCCCCGGAGCGTTTATTATCTTTTCCGGAACTTTATTAATCGGGATAATTATCCTTTTTAATACCTCCTTTGATCAGGTTTTGCGTGAGACAGCCACCTTTTACTTTAAGTTTAAGAGATATTTTTTGGCCGGCAGGGTTTTTCCCGGTGCGGCCAACTTGCCCCGAGGACCTCTAAAAGTTTCCGGCGGCGAGAAGATTTTCCGGCCGGAAAAATCGGTTTCTAAAGAAGAACCGGGAATTTTGGCGCAGAAGTTGGTTACGAATGTTCCCGGTGAGGAAAAAATCTGGAAATACCCCCCCTTGGATTTATTGGGGGATACCCAGACGGGTAAGGCGGATAGGGGGGATATTAAAGGCAATGCGGCCCAGATTGAAAAAACTCTGGAGTCTTTTGGGATTACGGCCCGCGTAGTTGAGGTTAATTTGGGACCGGCCGTGACCCAGTATGCTTTGGAAGTGGCTCTCGGAACGAAACTTTCCAAAATTACGGCGCTGGAGCGGGATTTGGCTTTGGCGCTGGCCGCCCCTACCGGAACCATTCGGATAGAGGCGCCCATTCCCGGTAAAAGCCTGGTCGGAATTGAGCTTCCCAACCGGGCTCCGGAATTTGTTCCCTTAAAGAAGATGATGGCGTCGGAGGCCATGAAGGGTAATGACTCGAAACTGGCTGTTTCTTTGGGTCTTGACGTTTCCGGTAGACCGATTGTGACCGAAATTGGCCGGATGCCCCATGTTTTAATTGCGGGCCAGACCGGTTCTGGTAAAAGTGTTTGTATTAACGCTTTCCTTTCTTCAATTCTTTTTAGGGCGACACCTTCCGAAGTTAAATTTATTTTGGTTGATCCCAAAAGGGTGGAGTTAACCGTCTATAACGGGATTCCCCATTTGTTAACACCGGTAATTGTTGATCTGGAAAAAGTAATCTCGGCTTTAAGGTGGCTGTTGGCGGAAATGGACAGGCGTTACAAGCTTTTTGCCCAAGCAGGGGCGAGGAATATTGACAGGTATAACGAAATGTCCGGCTTTCAGGCTCTTCCCTACATTGTTTTGGTAATTGACGAGCTGGCCGACATTATTCTTTTTTCGCCGGTTGAGGTCGAAGACTCCATTACCCGGATTGCCCAAATGAGCCGAGCCACCGGGATTCATATGGTTTTGGCAACGCAGCGGCCCTCGGTGGATGTCATTACAGGACTTATTAAGGCTAATATTCCTTGCCGAATTGCTTTTGCTGTTTCCTCACAAGTTGACTCTCGGGTAATCTTAGATCTTCAGGGGGCCGAAAAACTCTTGGGTCGGGGCGATATGCTTTACCTGCCTCCGGAACAGGCTAAACCAATGCGGATTCAGGGAGCCTATATTTCCGAGAAAGAAATAAACAGCCTTGCCGGTTTCTTAAAAGGCCAAGGAGTAGGTCCCCAGTATACTGAAGAGGTAACTGCTATGAGTAAATCCGGCCTGCCTCGACCGGCGGGGTCAGCGGCGAAATTGATGAATTTTTCAGGGAGGCTGTTAAGGTGGCTTGTCAGTATGACCGAGCTTCGGCCTCGCTTCTGCAGCGGCGTTTGTCAATCGGCTATGCCCGGGCCGCCAGGATTATTGATCAACTGGAAGCGGCCGGAGTGGTGGGGCCTGCTGAAGGTTCCAAGCCTCGGGAGGTTTTGATACAAAACGCAGAAGAATTTTTGGCCAAAACTGCTCCTTAAGGAATGAAAACTGTCGGAGAAATTTTAAGGCAGGCTCGGGAGAGGAAAAAATATTCCCTTAAAAAGGTTCAGTCCAAGACTAAAATTAAAAAGGAATTTATCGAAGCCATCGAAAGATCCAACTGGACCGCCTTGCCGGATTTTCCGGTTGTCTTGGGGTTTGTGAAAAATCTGGCCTCTTTTTTGGGGGTTAATTCGAGAATGGCCGAAGCTTTGCTTAAAAGAGACTATCCGCCCAAAAAACTTTTCATCAATCCCAAGCCGGATGTCGAAAATAAATTTTCCTGGACCCCCAAGTATACTTTTTGGAGCGGGATTTTAATCGTCATTCTGGCTATTTTGGGCTATTTGGGTTTTCAGTACCTGAAATTTAATTCCCCCCCCAGCCTGGAAGTTTCTCAGCCTAAAGAGGGCCTGGTGATTAATTCCCGGCAAGTCATTATCGAGGGCAAAACCGATCCCGACGCCACCATCAAAGTCAACAATCAGGCTATCTTGGTCGGCGAGGATGGGAGGTTTTCAGGCAAGGTTGAGATTTTTTCAGGTACCAAGGAAATTAGCTTCGAAGCGGTTTCCAGGTCTGGAAAAGAGACCGTGGTTAAGCGTACAATAGTACCTAGTTTCTAGCGCCTGGTGCCTATTTTTATGGACGGGATTCAAAAGTTATTAATAATCGTCATTATTTCTTTAACCGCTCTGCTGATGATTGTGGGAGCCCAGGTGGTCATGGTGATTTTGGATTTAAGGAAGGCGATTAAGCGTTTAAATTCAATTCTGGAAGATGCGATTTTGGGCGGGGGCTTAATCAGACCCGACAAACTCACGGGGGTCTTGGAAATTCTTCGCCGGGGCAAAAAACTCGAATCCCACGGACAAGAAAGTTAAAACAGGGTATAATTTGAGCATGACTTCTAATGAGATTCGAGAGAAATATTTAAAGTTTTTTATAAGTAGTCCGCGGGCCCATCGGGAAATTGTCCCCGCTCCGCTGGTTTTGGAAGGCGACCCGACAACTTTATTTACTTCGGCCGGAATGCAGCCTTTAATTCCGTATTTGAAGGGCAAGGGGCATCCGAAAGGGAAAAGACTGGTAGATTCTCAACCCTCAATTAGACTGCAGGATATTGAGGAAGTTGGGGATAATCGCCACATCACTTATTTTGAAATGTTGGGAAATTGGTCTTTGGGGGATTATTTTAAAAAAGAACAAATTCCCTGGATCTTTGAGTTTTTTACCAAAGAGTTGAACCTTCCCAAAGAAAAACTTTGGGTTTCTGTTTTTGAGGGTTATAAAAATATTCCTAAGGATGAAGAATCGTTTGTCATCTGGAAAAAGTTGGGAATTCCCGAAAGCAGAATCTTTTTTTACGGGGTTAAGAATAATTGGTGGAACCGCGGCGAGCCGTTTGACATGCCTGTTGGGGAAATCGGCGGACCGGACTCTGAAATATTTTTCGACTTTGGATTGTCGCACAATCCTGAATACGGGAGAAAGTGTCACCCGAATTGTAATTGCGGCCGGTTCTTGGAAATCGGCAATTCGGTTTTTATGCAGTATGTTAAAAATGCTGATGGGTCTCTTTCCGAGCTGTCGCAGAAGAATGTCGATTTCGGCGGGGGCTTAGAAAGGATAACCGCAGCGGTAAATAGAGACCCGGATATTTTCAAAATAGACATTTATCAACCGCAGATTAAGGCCTTAGAGATAATTGCTGGAAAGAAATATGGCGAAGGTAAGGCCGAGACAAAAGGTTTTAGAGTAATTGCGGACCATCTTCGGGCAGCAAGCGTAATTGCTAAAGAAGGAGTTGTACCGGGCAATAAACTTCAGGGTTATATCTTG
>Ga0051980_10004596_pt1 | contig 10387 bp, 9 predicted proteins | sample CryGey13umfilter_2_FD_55014 | JGI IMG/M metagenome (GOLD analysis project Ga0051980, IMG submission 55014) | Groundwater microbial communities from aquifer in Utah, USA - Crystal Geyser 4/9/14 3 um filter | ecosystem: Environmental > Aquatic > Deep subsurface > Groundwater | place: USA: Utah...
CGAACCGCTGCTTCAGGAGTTCATGAAGCGTAGAGGCTTCACTCGACGCGAGCAGATCACCGCCAATCTGTTGAAGATGGCAACAGTTCCGCGGGGAAGCGCCGTCCACACCAATCCCGCCGGTTGGGCCCCCTGCGTCGAACTGACGCGCAACGGCACAACGTTCTACCTCCTGCCGGGCCCCCCTCGGGAGCTCCAAGCGCTCTTCTCTCAGCACCTATCGGAAGCGCTGGCACGCCGGTCCGGCCAGCGGCGGGTTTCCCGCCGGGTTGCCGTCACGATGCACGAGTCGGAGGTATCCCCTCACCTGGAGACCGTGATGGCGGAGTTTCCGAGGACCTACCTGAAGGCATACGTGGCGCTGCGTCAGGACTCGGAGCACGCGCTGCCGGTCGATGTTGTGTGTGTGGGCCAGACCGAGGAATCGGCCCGAGACACTGTCGGTCTGGCCGTTGCCCGACTGCGCGAACTCGTCGAAGGAGCCGGGAAGGCGCTCACCGTCGCGACGGGTTGACCTCGTTGCAGCCCCACTCACGGTTCGCTCGCCCAGTCCCAGCGAACCAACTCCGGTACCACTTCGGGACCTCTCGGCCCCGGGCAGCCACTTCGCTGCAGAGCGACCGATGCCGGTGGCAACAAAGGTGCAACCCGTCTCGCCCTGTTGTGGCACGGTGTCCTACGCACGTCAGGCAATGAGTTGTTGCGGCGGAACGTCGGAGGAATAATGTCAACCGTCATTCTCAGGAAGGGACACGACATCCGTGTCGCCGGTCGGGCCGAGAGAACCCTCGTTGACGTTTCGTCACCCAAGCGGGTCGCGCTTCTGCCCACTGAGTTCCGCGGCATCCGTCCACGTCTTAGCGTGGAAGTGGGACAGCAGGTCAAACTCGGGACGCCGCTGTTCACCGACAAGCTCCATCCCGAGATCCGCTTCGTGTCTCCCGCAGCAGGCACCGTCGTCGCCCTGACTCGCGGTGCGCGTCGCGTCCTCACCGAGGTTGTGGTCGAGTTGGGCGACGACGAGCAAGCCGAGAACCTGCCTACGTTCGAGCCGGAGAGCCTCTCGCAATGCTCGCGAGCGCAAGTGCTGCAGGCGCTGCTCCAGGGCGGGCTTTGGGGGCTTTTGAAGCAACGCCCCTTTGGCAAGGTCCCCAATCCCGACGAAACGCCCAAGTCCATCTTCGTGCAGGGAATGGACACGGAGCCGCTCGCCCTGGACCCCGCGTTTGCACTGCAAGGCCAAGAGGTGGCGTTTCAGGCGGGGCTGGACGCGCTGACCCGGCTAACCGAAGGCCCCGTCCGCCTCTGCGTTCAAGACCGAACAGACCTGGCCCCGGCACTCTCCGGCGCGCAGCGCGTAGAGACTCACCGATTCAGCGGTCCCCACCCGGCAGGAAACCCCGGCACGCACATCCACTTCCTCGACCCCGTCCGGCAGGGCGAAGTGGTGTGGTACCTGAAGGCTGTGGAAGTGTCGGATATTGGTCGTCTGCTCCTCAGCGGCCGGTTCCCGGCCGAGCGAGTCGTTGCGCTGGCAGGGCCCGCAGTTAGCCAGCCGAGTTACCTTCGCACTCGCGTCGGCGCCCCCATGCAGGTGCTCACTGAAGGTCGCCTCACCGGCGAACGCGTGCGCTATGTCTCCGGTACCGTTCTTAACGGCGCCTCGGTCGGGGCCGAGGGATTCCTCCGCTTTGGCGACCGCACAGTTACTGCGCTCCCGGAGGGCGGCGAACAGCAGCTCCTGGCATGGGCCAAGCCCGGACTGGACAAGTACTCTGTGAGCCGCACCTTTCCGTCAGGATTTTGCAGAGGCGCGCCCGTCGCCCTCGACACCAGCCTGCATGGCGGTCACCGAGCCATCGTCGACCTCGGTCAGTACGACGCCGTGATGCCGCTGAACCTCATGCCCGTGCCCCTCGTGAAGAGCCTCTTGGCGGGAGACTTGGACGAAGCTGAGAAGCTCGGACTGCTGGAGCTGGCCGAGGANGACCTCGCACTGTGCACCTTCGTGTGCCCCTCCAAGATCGATTTCGGGGAAATCCTGCGCCAGGGACTGGCTCTCTATGAGAAGGAAGGCTGACCCGGCTTGAAGGCGATCCGAAACGCGCTGGATCGAGCGAAACCGCTGTTCGAAGAGGGTGGCCGGTGTAAGCGGCTCTACCCGCTGTACGAAGCCACCGAGGGCTTCTTCTTCTCCAGTCCGGCCACCACAACCGGCAGCGTCCACCTCCGCGACGCCTGGGACCTGAAGCGCATAATGGTCATGGCTGTGGTGGCGCTGATCCCCTGTACGCTGATGGGGATCTACAACGCGGGGTACCAAGTGCTGCTCGCCCGGGGCGAAGCGACGCCGTTCGTCGGCTGCGTACTGCTAGGCGCGCTGAAGGTCGTGCCGATCATCTTGGTGTCGTATATCGTCGGCGGCGCCTGGGAAGTGCTGTTCGCCTGCGTTCGGAAGCACGAGATCAACGAGGGATTCCTCGTGACCGGACTGCTCTTTCCCCTGACACTGCCGCCCTCCATGCCGCTCTGGGAAGTGGCCGTCAGCATCAGCTTCGGGGTGGTAATCGGCAAGGAAGTCTTCGGCGGCACGGGGATGAATGTCCTGAATCCTGCGCTGACTGCGCGCGCCTTCGCGTTCTTTGCGTACCCGAGCGCGATGTCAGGCGACCGGGTCTGGACCGCGGTGAACCACGCCAAAGACAGACTGGTAGACGGCTTCTCCGGGGCGACCCCACTATCGGTGGCCGCCGCCGGCGCCAAGGGCCCCCACGCCATCGACGCCATCCAGGCCGCCGGCTACAACTACTGGCAGGCGTTCACCGGGTTCACGCCCGGGAGCATCGGTGAGACCTCCACCGTTGCCTGCCTGATCGGCGCGGCTATTCTCATTGCCACCGGCGTCGGGAGTTGGCGGACGATGGCCGCCTGCGTCTTGGGCATGGCGGGCACGTCGGCCCTGTTCAATGCCCTGGCCGGGAGCTCTTCGGTACCCATGCTGAGCCTGCCTCCCCAGTGGCACTTGGTGTTGGGCGGCTTCGCCTTCGGCACGGTCTTCATGGCGACCGACCCGGTCTCTTGCGCCGCTACCACTGTGGGGAAGTGGATCTACGGAGTCTTGATCGGCGCGCTCTGCGCCACCATCCGCGCGGTCAACCCAGCATACCCAGAAGGCATGATGCTGGCCATTCTGTTCATGAACGTCTTCGCTCCGCTCATCGACTACTACGTGCTCCAGGGCCACATGAAGAGAAGGCTCGCCCATGCGCAGTAACACGTACACGTTCCTCTTCACAGGCGTTGTGTGCATCGGCTGCAGTTTCTTCGTGTCGCTGTCGGCGGTCGGTCTACGCTCCCGCCAGGAAGTCAACATGAAGGTGGACGTCCAGCGGAACATCCTCCGTTCCGTGGAGTTGCCTGCCTCGGCCGATGAACGACCGACTCCTCCGCAAATCCAGCGCCTCTTCTCCGACCGCATGACGGGAATCGTTGTCGACACCAAGGGGGCGCTCGTCGCGGGCCGCACGCCACAAGACGTCGATCCCGAGAAGGAACCCGATCTCCTGCCTGTCTTCCTGCGCAAAGACGACGGCAAGATTGCCGCCTACACCATCCCGGTCTCCGGCAAAGGACTGTGGTCCACATTGTACGGCTACCTCGCCTTAGAGCCTGACGGTATCACTGTCAAGGGGCTCACCTATTACAAGCATGGCGAGACGCCTGGGCTGGGAGGCGAGGTCGAGAAGCCGTGGTTCGGGGCAAACTTCAAAGGCAAGCAGATCCTCGACGACAAAGGCGCGCTGCGCCCCCTCGCGGTCGCCAAAGGCAAGGTTGCGGACTCGGTGCCTGAAGGGGAACGCGGTCACTACGTGGACGGCATCAGCGGAGCCACGCTGACCGGAACCGGCGTAACGGCGATGCTCGCCAAGACGCTGACCAAGTACGAACCGTTCTTCAAGGAAGTCCGGGCTGGAAAGGTGGAAGGACTGCGATGATCCAGATGGCTGCGGCTCCCGCTCCACAGACGCCACCGAAACCGGCGGCGCAGCCCAAGCCCCGCCTGCGTCTGCTCTCGGGTGCCGACAAGCGCACCTTCATGGACCCACTGTCGGACAACAACCCCATCACCCGTCAGGTGCTGGGGATTTGCTCCGCGTTGGCAGTCACCACCCAAGTGCGAACCGCGGTGGTCATGGCCATCGCGGTGACGGTCGTCACCGGGCTCTCCAGCTTGGTCATCTCCGTGATGCGGAACGCCATTCCCTCCAAGATCCGCATCATTGTGCAGCTTTCCGTGATCGCTTCCTTGGTGATCGTCGCCGACCAAGTATTGAAAGCCTTTGTGTTTGACATCAGCAGACAGCTCAGCGTGTTCGTCGGGCTCATCATCACCAACTGCATCCTGATGGGCCGCGCCGAAGGCTTCGCCATGCAAAACCCGCCTTGGCGATCCTTCCTGGATGGCATTGGCAACGGCTTCGGCTACAGCCTGATCCTCATCATCATCGGCGCGTTTCGGGAGGTCCTCGGAAGCGGTACACTGTTGGGCTTCCATGTTGTCCCGAAGGCGCTGTACGCCGCTGGCTATGCCAACATGGGGCTGATGGTACTGGCCCCCGGAGCCTTCATCTTGCTCGGACTTCTGGTCTGGGCACAGCGGGCCCACACTGGCTACGCCGAGGAAAGCTGAATCGAGGCTCTCCGGTGGAACACTACATAAACCTCGCCGTCAAGTCCATCTTCGTGGAGAACATCCTGCTGGCGTACTTCCTCGGGATGTGCTCGTTTCTCGCCATCTCCAAGCGCGTGCAAACCGCCACCGGGCTTGGCTGCGCTGTCGTGTTCGTGATGACGCTGACCACGCCGATAGACTGGGCTATCCAGACGTACCTGTGTCGTCCGGGCGCGCTGGCGTGGGCGGGTCTGCCGAATGTGGACCTCTCCTTCCTCACGTTCATCGCCTTCATCGCGGTCATTGCGGCCGTTGTGCAGCTTGTCGAGATGATCATCGACCGGTTCAGTCCGGCCCTCTACTCGGCCCTCGGTATCTTCCTGCCGCTCATCGCGGTGAACTGCGCGGTGCTGGGCGCCTCCCTCCTGCAGGTAGAGCGAGGGCTCAACCTGGGCGAATCAGTGGTCTTTGGCATGTGCTCAGGTATCGGCTGGGCCCTGGCAATCATTGCCATGTCCGCGATCCGCTACAAGATGCGCTACTCCAATGTGCCGCCCGCCCTGAGGGGACTGGGCATCACAATGCTGATGACCGGGCTCATGTCGATGGCGTTCATGTGCTTCTCCGGAATCCAGCTCAAGTAGCCACGGAGGCTCGTTTCTATTGGGCACGCTACCGTTAGTTGCGCTTAGCATCCTCGTCTTCACCGGCACCGTTCAGTTACTTGTTCTCCTACTGACGCTGGCTGAATCCAAGCTGGTGCCAAAGCAAGGCTGCCACGTCGTCATCAACGACGACGACGAGCAGAGCCCGACCGTCCCCGCGGGCAGGTCGCTGCTCACCACGCTGGCGGTCGAGAGCATCTTCATCCCCTCCGCCTGTGGCGGCAAGGGCACCTGCGGCCAGTGCAAGTGTCGCGTGCTGGAGGGGGGCGGCGAGGTCCTGGCCACCGAGATTCCGCACTTACGCCGAACAGAGCTGAAGGAAGACTACCGCCTGGCCTGCCAAGTCAAGGTCAAGCAGGACATGCGGATCGCCATCCCCGAAGAGATCTTCAGCATCAAGAAGTTCGAGTGCAAGGTCCGCTCCAACCACAACGTTGCCACCTTCATTAAGGAGTTCGTGGTCGAACTGCCGCCCGGCGAGTTCATGGACTTCAAGGCTGGCGGCTACATCCAGATCGACATCCCGCCGTACGAATTAGACTACACCCAGTTCGACATCGAAGAGGAGTACCGGCCCGACTGGGACAAGTTCAACCTCTGGCAGTTCCACGCCTCCAACGAAGAGCCCCTCTTCCGCGCGTACTCCATGGCGAACCACCCGGCTGAGGGCGAGATCGTCATGCTCAACGTACGCATCGCCAGCCCCCCGCCGCGCCAGCCCGATGTCCCGCCGGGGATCGCTTCTTCCTACATCTTCAACCTCAAGCCGGGCGACCCGGTCACCATCAGCGGCCCCTATGGCGAGTTCTTCATCAAAGAATCTGACCGCGAGATGCTCTACATCGGGGGTGGCGCCGGCATGGCCCCGATGCGCAGCCATCTGTTCCATCTCTTCCACACCTTGAGGACGGAACGCCGAGTCAGTTTCTGGTACGGCGCGCGGTCGATGCGGGAGATGTTCTACGACGACGATTTCCGAACCCTCAGCGACGAGTTTCCCAACTTCGACTACAACGTCGCTCTGTCAGAGCCGCTGCCGGAGGACAACTGGGAAGGTCCCGTGGGGTTCATCCACCAAGTAGTCCTCGATCGCTACCTGTCAAAACACGAAGCCCCCGAAGACATTGAGTACTACATGTGCGGGCCGCCCATGATGATCGACGCGGTCAACAAGATGCTCTACAACCTCGGTGTCGACGAAGAGATGATCGCGTACGACTCGTTCGGCTAACGGCGTGAGCGCAAGGACGCAGCAGGGCAGACGCCTAGCGAACGGGGCGAGTCTGCCCGGGTTTCCCGCCCTTGGGGTGGCGGTGTCTCTCCTCTGTGCTCTGAGTTGCGGCTGCCGTCGCTCTGCCTCTGCTCCTCCCTCCCCCAGTCGCCCGGTCCCCAAGTCTCTTGCCTCAGCCTCCCTCCACACGTGGTCGGGCGACACGATGGGCACGACGTACCACGTGCGTGTCGTGCAGGCAGAGCTCCCACCTCAACACGTGGCAGGTCTGAGAGATTCTGTCGCCAAAGCCCTCCAACGGGTCAACGACTTGATGTCGACCTACGACCCGAGCAGCGAGCTTTCGCGCTTCAACGCCTGTGAGTCTACCAAGGCGTTCCCCGTCTCTGATGACACCGCCGCCGTGATTCGGGTTGCGCTGGAAACGTCCAAGCAGAGCGAGGGCGCGTTTGATGTGACTGTGGGGCCGCTGGTCGAACTGTGGGGCTTCGGGTCCAAGGGGCGCCGTACAGAGCCGCCGCCCGCGGCCGCCATTGCCAAGTGTCTCCCCAGCGTGGGCTCTCACCACCTCCACCTGTTGCCCGGTCCCGCGCTGCGAAAGGACGTTCCCGAGTTGCACGTCGATCTGAGCGCAGTCGCCAAGGGCTTCGGCGTGGACAAGGCCGCGGAGGCGCTGGAATCGCGCGGGATCACTCGCTACCTGGTCGAGGTCGGTGGCGAGTGCCGCGCCCGCGGTGCCAACGAGCGCGGCGAGGTCTGGCGCGTCGGCATCGACCGCCCGGTGGCCGGAAACCTCCCCGGCGCCGACCTCGAAAAGGTCCTCGCCCTCAAGGACGCCTCCCTGGCGACGTCTGGCGACTACCGGAACTTCTTCGAGTGGAAGGGGAAGCGCTACTCGCACACCCTCGACCCGCACACGGGTTGGCCTGTGCCCAACGCACTGGCCAGCGTCTCGGTGGTGGCGAAGACCTGCGTTGTGGCCGACGGTATGGCAACCGCCCTCATGGCCTTGGGTCCCGACCGCGGACTGGCCCTGGCGGAGGACAGGCCCGGGGTGGACGCGCTTCTCATCACCCGGACAAAGGACGGCGCGTTCCGGGAAACGATGACCAGCGCCATGCGGCGCTACCTCCGCCCTCCCGTGCGCTGAGCCGGGCGGAGCCATTCCGCTGGCTACGCTTTCCGCAGCGCCGCACCCTCCATCGGCAGCGACCGAATGCGCACACCGGTCGCATGGAACACCGCATTGCCGACTGCTGGGGCGAGAGCGATGATGGGCGTCTCACCGGCTCCAACGGAGTCGAGATCGGGGCGATTGAGCAGGTGGATGTCCAGCTCGGGCACATCCTCGAAGCGCGCGACCTCGTACTGGCTGAAGCGCGGGTTGAGGATCCTGCCGTCCTTGAACCGGATCTCCTCTCGCAGGACCGCGCCCAGCCCCATGAGGATACACCCTGTCACCTGGGAGCGCAGGTTGCTGGGATTGAGGATGGCACCACACTCGAACACCTCGCAAACGTGCCGAACGTCGATGGTGCCTCGCTCGCGGTCGACGGCGACCTCGGCGCAGGCCGCTACGTAGGAGCCCTTCTCGGTGCCGCAAGAAAGCCCGACCCCAACGTTCGGCTTCGCTGCGGCTTTCAGCCGCGTCCAGTCGAAGCGCGCCGCCGCAGCTTCCAGAACAGCTCGGAGGCGCGGGTTGTCGAGGTGGGCGAGTCGGAACGCCAGGGGATCCGCGCCGGCCGCCACCGCAAGCTCATCCATGAACGACTCTCTGGCGAAGTTGTTTGCCGTGGCTGCCAGCGCCCGGTAAGGGGCTTGGCGGAGTGGCGAGTTGGAGGGGCGGTACTCGCAGCGTTTCCGAGAGACCCGGTACGGTGTGTCCACAGCGGACCCGCCGGAGTTGGTGTTGACGAAGTCCCACGCAACGAGGGCGCCCGTTGCGTCCAGCCCGCCGCGGACCTCGATGAGGGCCGCCGGGCGGAAGTGCGCCCAGGTGAACTCCTCCCGACGTGTCCACTGGACGCGCACCGGGCGGCCGACCGCCTTTGCCAGGTGCGCCGCCTCGAGGGCCACGTCGTCGCCGCTCTTCATGCCGAATCCGCCTCCCGAGTCGGGCACGATGACGCGGACCTGGTCGGCTGAAACGCCAAACGTCTGGGCCAGTCGTGCTCGCACTGGAAACGGTCCGCGCGTGCTGACCCACACCGTCAGCCTGCCGTCCGCCCACTCGGCCACGCCGACACCGGGCTCCATCGGGGCGTGCTGGAGGTAGGCTGTGTGGTACTCCGCACTGAGGGACTTGACCGCTGAACTCAGCGCCGCCCGAACCTCCTTCCCGTCGCCGGAGCGCCCACCCGAAGCGTGCTCGCGCAGGTACTCCCAGAGCTCGTCACTGGATGGCTGAGGGACGGTCTTCCAGGTGGCCGACTTCGCCACAGCGGCAAGCGCCGCGGAGGCTGCGAACGCCGTTGGGGCAACGCAGCCGAGGAAGTCGCCGTCGCGCACAACTGTGACGCCCGGCAGAGCTTGGGCTTCGGCGAGGTCGACGGAGGCCAGCGTCGCGCCGAACGAAGGCGGTCGCAAGACCTTTCCGTAGAGCATGCCCGGGCGGGAGATGTCTGACGGGAACTGATGGGTGCCGGTCACCAGGTCGCGAGCGTTGGCTCGGGGCGTCGACACGCCCAGCACCTTCCACTCGGCCACGGGCGTCAGTTCGACGCCGTCAGGAATGGACCGACCGAGCGCCTCGTCGAGGCTCCCCGTTCCCGCCAACTCGGCGTAGGTCAGCCGTCGCTTCGTCGGCCCGTGCACCACGGCTCCGTTGGTCACCGCCAGCGTGGAGGCGTCCACCTGCCACTGCCTCGCAGCTAACTCGACCAAGACGTCTCTGGCCGCCGCCGCGCCTCTGCGAACTGCGGGAATCGTTCCGGGCGTCGTCCGGCTGCCGGCCGTCACACCGTCGTCGGGCACGAGGTCCGTGTCGGCCAGGATCACCCGCAGTTGGTCGGCCGCAATCCGCAGTTCCTCGGCAGCCGCCAAGGCGACCTCCGTCCGTGCGCCTTGCCCCAACTCGACCTTCCCGGTCAACACCGTGAGCGAGCCGTCTTCACCCAGGTGAATGCGCGCAGCGATAGGCGCCGGGCCGCGGCCACCTCCGCCGCGCCGTTGCGCAGAGGCGCCGTCGGCGGCCACCGTGATCAGGACGCCAGCGCCGAGGGTCTGCAGGAACCCGCGCCGGTCGAGCGAGAATTGCGCCGGTCGGTCTTCATCCAGGTGCGCGCCGGAGGGGTCGAGCTGCACCTGGGAGAGTGTGGTCTTCATCGCTGGTTCGCCTCCCCAACGTCATTGGCGGCTTCCTGGACGGCTGCCACCAACGCGGGATAGGTGCCGCACCGGCAGAGGTTGCCGTTGAGCGCCTCCACAATCTGCGCCTTTGTCGGCCGGGGCGTGCCGCGCAACAGCGCGGCAGCGGCAACAACCATACCGGGCGCGCAGAAACCGCACTGGAGCACGCCGTGCTCCGCAAACGCCTCTTGAACTGGGTGGAGCCGATCCCCGTCGGCAATGCCCTCGATGGTGGTGACCGATCTGCCGGCCGCGGCGGACGCGGGCGTAATGCACGACCGCACGACCTCGCCGTCGAGCAGCACGCTGCACGCCCCGCACGCGCCTTCGCCGCAGCCGTACTTCGTCCCGATGAGCTGCAGGTCTTCGCGGAGAACGTCCAGCAGAGGCCGCTGCGGCTCCGTGGTGACGGTTTGCTCCTTTCCGTTAACAGTTAGTACTCTAATAGGAATTTATGACGCGTTTTGAAGG
>Ga0051980_10004600_pt1 | contig 10383 bp, 5 predicted proteins | sample CryGey13umfilter_2_FD_55014 | JGI IMG/M metagenome (GOLD analysis project Ga0051980, IMG submission 55014) | Groundwater microbial communities from aquifer in Utah, USA - Crystal Geyser 4/9/14 3 um filter | ecosystem: Environmental > Aquatic > Deep subsurface > Groundwater | place: USA: Utah...
TTAANCCCAGCAATTCATTCAGTACGGGTGAAATTGTGAGGGTGCAGTAAAAATTCAATGCTCCGGTCATTTGGTTGCGTTTGTCTGGCTTCAGTTTTTTCCAATGCTTTTCTTTTAAGATTTCTTTGAATAAGATAAGTAAAAAGCATTCATTGAACCTTGAACTTTATGGGGGGTCAATACCACCGGAACAGGAGGTCAGTATCACCGAAATATCCACCCACCTGAAAGGTTAAAAAATGCACCGCCTTTCGATCTCTGATTCGATCGCTTTCAGACATAAAACAAAGATGAAAAATGTTGCGATAGGAAAGCATAGTTGCACTCGTCTGACGTAGGCATGAAACTACGCTTAGAGCTTCGTTTTATTTCGATATACAGCGCCTAGAGTGGGGAGAGTACGAGCAAATTGACAAGACCACACTTAAACGACTAAAAGATATTGAAAGACTTGACCCCGGCACGAAAACCAAAGTCTTTGATATTAAGGATACTTACCTCAGGGACTTTAAAACAAGGCAAGCTTACGGGGCATAAAAAAACCAGCCCGAAGGCTGACTTTTTTTATTTTTTTACTGGTCTAATTCGGTACAGAAAATAACCAAATAAAAGCAGGAGTAGAATGATTAATAATAAAGTTAGATAATCCGACAAAACAAAATAATCTGATTTATCCTCTATTCCTGATGCGATATTTATAATTGTCCACACCAGATAAAATCCATAAAGACACATTATACTGAACCATCCATATTTATTGTTGAAAATAAGTTGGTATAAAGCTATTGCCCCTGGAATCAATAGAAAGAACCAATAACTTATGCCTATAGAACTTTCTTGATCTAAAAAATTCACTCCATTTTTAAGACTGATAAAGACAATTCCAATTAATCCAATAGCATATATCACTCTTTGTAACCAAGCACGTTTTAAAACATCTTTCATCTCTTGTTGGTCTAAAATTTATTAAAATTAAATCGCTTAAACACAATATTCTTTTGGGTGCTGTAATTTGATATTATATCTCCTGTTGAGTAATTCTTATAAAAATTAGCAGCGGGAACATATATTGCACTTTCAATAGGTTTTCCTGTATAGAATGCCGATTTTGGATTTCCAGCTCCAAATACTCTACTGGCTCCTGGTACAATATTCATTGCGCCTGCGTTTCCTTGTTTTATCCCCATAACACCAATACTATTAACTGGACTATTAACTACTTGGGTATGATTTGCTTTTCCTTCGGAATTTCTATTTAAAATTATATCACCAGATGTAGCTTGGCCGGCATCAATCGTAGAAGTGTTTTTTTTGTTCTGTAAATCTGGAGCAGCCGTTGTGGTGAGGACGTCATTTTTAAACGATTCGGCGTCAGTATAATCATTTGATCTTGCATCATAAGTACCACTTTCATTCGTAATGCTTACCGGTAATCTATTTTCTTCAGCAAAGTCCATCATTATAGATAACGCAAGGTCTTCACACGTAAATTCTTTCCCGTCTTTTTGATATTGTTGAATTCTGTTTTGAACAGAAGATTGATATTTAGAGATGAAATCCTTATTCCATGTATTGTTTATGGTCCAAGCACTATCACCCATGATATCAATATTGCTTATCGGATTATTTAGTGCATACTGATATGTGCTTTGAGAATGATATTTCTCGCTATAATTATCTATACTATGGAATCTTACAAGAGTGGGATCGTAAAACCTCGCCCCATAATCATACCAATCCAGCTCAAAATCATCCTGCAGCTCTTTGCCGTTGTAGAGGTAGCGGTTGTAATCGTAATAGGCCCGGTTTTCGCGCAGGGGGGTCACCAGCATTCCAAAGGGGTAATAGCTGTTTTGCTGCAAAACAAGATTGTCCCCGTTAAACAAAACGCGGTTATTCCCCAAATGGTCTTTTATAAAATACTGGTAAACCATTTTCCCTCCCATTGGCTCCACCAGCCCTTCGCTGGTTATTATATGCTTTAATGCACCATTTTCGAAGACAAAGTTACCAATATAATGGGTTGTGGTGATCACCCGGCCATTAACTTTTGTTTGTTTGATCAACTTTTGCCCGGTAGCATCATATTGATACAGGATATTGTCAAAATCACCCTTGCGGACAATGTTAATTTGATTGGGCAGGTTGAGGTAGTTGTAGGTTACCAATGAAATTTGTTTGTTCAGGTCCACCAGCATGTTTCCATTGTTATCGTAAGCATACTCGGTCAGTTCAAAAAAGCCATCATCGGTAAAGCCGTTGTTCTGGCATTGGTCATCCAGCACATCATTAACACTGGCAAGCTGGTTTCCTTTATATGCATAGGACAGGCTGTCGATGCCTGCACGGAATAATTTGAGTATGTTCCCGTTTTTGTCATAACTGTAACTTGTGCCATAAGCACCACCAACGGGGTGTGTAGCTTTAGTCAACCTGTTTAATCCATCATAAGTAAATAAATACATATCATATGAAGGAGATTGACAGAACATTTCAGAAATATTGCCATTATACTGTGGCGTGCCTTGCGTTTCGTTATATCCAAGGGTAAGCGAGAATAAGTCGTTGTTAATACCGGTCAACCAGTTTCTCACGTTGTAGCGGTACCCGATTTGCTGGGCCCATGCAAGGCCTGATTCAGGCTTGTGCAGTTTCTTGGTTTTCAGCCTGCCAAGCTCATCGTAAACCTGGCCACACAGGTTTACAAGTGTATCTTCATTTACCTGGTGCGTGGTGTTTAACATCCGCCCTGCACGGTCGTAGGTGAATTTTTGGAGCGTAGAGATTGATTCGGACGTTCGGTCTGAAGCAAATACCAGGTGATCGCGCGAGGCGAGTAACTGACGGGTAAAGTTGAATTTATTTGAAACGATTTCAACTCCCCTAAAGGCAATAGTTTTAATGGATTGGATTGCATTACCATATTTGTCGTAATAATACAACGTGAACTGCCACTCATCGGTATTGGCATCCACAATTTGGTCTGTTGGCAGTGTACGGACCATGGTGGTGGTAATTTGGCCCTTTGTTTTATTGTCTTTCAAAAAAATGAAATCAATTTCTGCCTCGTTAAACGAATACAACTTTTTAAAGCTTTCAGATTGTGCTTCGTAATATTTGTAATTGTCGTAAAAACTAACGGTGTTCACCTTACAATTCAGGCTTTCGATATCAGGGAAGGCGATATTGGTATACCCAAAAAAGTCCCCAGAGCTAAATGTTTCAAAAAAAGTTGTAACATTATCAACCAGGTCTTGCATGGCAGGTTGTCCAATGGCTGCATTATTCTGATAACTACCAGTGATAATAGGCCGGTTAAACGCATCATACTTTGTAAACAGCCAGTTGTTGGCGGCACGCAGGTTTCCATCCTGGGTTAAGACCAATCTGTTCCGCTCATCGTAAATCATGAATTCGATGTCCTTGCCCGGCAACTTCTTTTTTATCATCCGGCCTTTTTTGTCATATTCATAATAATAGCAAAGCTGTTGTACCCAACTCGTTTCCAAATTAAAAGTTTCGGAGATGGAGGCATTTTGTATCTGAACAGTTGTCAAAGGGGGTAATACATAACGTAAATTGCCAAGGTCATCATATACATAATACGTAGAGAAACTGATCCCGCTTCCTGAACTCACCTGCAACAATGTCCTGTTTGAGAAATCAGCATATACTGTTGTATAATTGTGGTTCTCATCTTTTGTTATGGTTTTGTGTAACTTTGTGGCAGGATAAAAACCTTCTTTACTTAGCACCCCATTATCCGTTACCGACAAAAAAAAGACTTCATAGTTCTCACTATTGGTTGAATAAGCGGACTCCATAACCCTGCCATCAGTCATATTCCAGGGCTCACCGGCAAATCCCTGTTTCAAGACTTTGTTCAAAGGAGAACCATCGAAGCTCTTTTCAGCAAAAGTGTAATTTGGGTTTTCCTGAATAGTTGCCTGATAAAAATACTTTTGCTCAATTATAGCCCTGTCCCGGAAGGCACCCGGCGTGTTTCCACTAACTTGAGGATATGTGTAAGGAAGATATTCGCGTGTCAGCCTTCCCGAATTATCATAAATATAGGGCTGTATAATGTCCCAACCTATAGGAGATGCCGCCACTTGAAGGTCCTGCATCGGGCGGCCAAGCCCGTCAAAATAGCTAACCTGTTCACTCCACTCATTTTCATAATCAATCTGACCATGTAGGGGCACAGCTGTGTCTGCATTGTTTCTTATAGGTATGAATGTTCTGATATAATTATAATCGTAGAAATCAGTCCTGTCCTGGGAAATCAACTGCATTGTTGCAAAACAAAATAATATTATGGATATAATTCTTTTCATCTTTTCTGCCTTTAAGTTTGCTTTATTGCAAGACGTTCTATTCCTGATAATGATAATCTAATTGCTTAATCACATTGTTGTCTAAATCACGAATGGTTTCTAACCTGTTAAATTCATCGTAATGATACGTTGTAACAACTCCATTTGGATCTGTTACCGAAGTCATTCCAATCATCGGATCGTAGGTATATGAGGTTATCATTGAATTTTCCAATGAAGAATTGTCTCTAAGTTCTTTTAATATATCAAGTAGTTCACCACTAGATTTAGTCTGTAGACTTGCATATGATTCACCCATAGCAACTAATACCTGCCCTACAACAGCAATGGTGACATTTTCTATTTTTGCGATGGGCTTACTATAATTATACCCCCATACAATGACCGTTTCCATATCGCCCTCGTTTTTAAAAGAAATCAAGTTGTGACTTTGTGGGTCATAGGCCAGGATTTTCTTTTTGACGTCATTTGCATACGAATATGGGTTGTTCTCATTAAAGGCAAGCACAGAGCCTTTTTCGGTTTCTGCTTGGAAAACATCCACAGGTTGGCCCAAGTTGTTGTAGTGAATAAGCCTGCCATTTTGCAGTTTGCCCTTGTACAGGGAGCGTTGGTCGATTGGCTTGTTAACCATGTGCTTGTGTATCAGGTTGCTGAAAATGCTCGTGTCGTAGTCCTGGGGAAAATAGGTTTGGGTCTGTTGTAGGTTACCTTTGCTATCATTGGTTTGTGCCCTGCTTAATTGCAGGTGCGATGGATTATCATAGAAGTATTCTGTTGATTTTGTAATCTTGCCATTATCATCCGAACTGAATTCTTCTAAAGTAGAGATTTTCAGATAGTTCCATGAAGAAAGGTTCATGTATTTGATAACGCTTAAGTTTTCGATTGCATCAGTATAAACAAGTGTGTATCCTGGAGAATGACCATGACAAGGATGCCAAACTGTATCATTAATATTAGTACTCCCAATAGCAATGCACCTTGTCCCAAAAAAGCCTCCATACCATTCATGATGATGAGAAGTAGCGCAGTATGTTTGTATATGATAGCTATTTACATCACTTTCTTTACAAACGTAACTTATATTTGGAGGGCAAACAATATTAAAATTCTTTGTGATGGCATACGAATAAACGGTATCTGCCATTCTGAGATCGTTAACATAGTTGTTGGTTAATATAGATACTGGTTTTAAAACCTGATTGTCGATTTTAAAAGTAGTAACGGATTTCTCCTAATCCATTGTCCCACCCAAAATTTGTCCATGAGGATGGGCTTTGGGCATACCCATCACCCACAATATTATCACCCTGATAGTCTCTATGAATAATAAACTCATGTGTTTCTCCTCCATTCCTAAAATTGTCACCTCCATGACTTACAGTAACAGTATTGTAATAGACATTATTACTGCCCGTATTGAAAAGATTTGTTAAACTATTTGTTTGTAGTACATAGTATTCGCAATCATAATAACTACAACTAATGGCACATTCCAACCTGTTAGTACGTTTAGAAATATAGACTCCTTTACTACCAGGATCTCCCGAAGATTCATTTAATTTTTCATAGGTATTATAGTAAAAAGAGGTTGTGTCAATTAAACCGGTTACAGGTTCTGCTGTAAGGATCCGTTTTATGCGCGATCCTCCGGTTTCAAGGTTCGTTTCATTTATTTGGATATTACCGCTGTAATAATCTAAAGCTAATATAGCTCCATTACAAGGTTTATTTACAGATATCCTGACATTGTATGTATGGTCTTCTTTAAAACTAACTTTAAATTCTCTAGGTGCGTTTTCGATTATCTCAACATTAGTGCCTGCAGAATACCAACCAAGATTATTCGAAAATTCATATAAGTTAATAAGAGTGCTTGTGTTGATGTCTTCAACACTAACATGTGCTTTTGCGGTGTGAGTTTGCTGCTCACAACCACCTAATGTGTCAAAAAATACACTTGTATTAATAAAGGCCTCATGGTCAAACTTTATAAGTTTTGTATTCTCTTGATCAAAATAAGTGCCATATTCCGATGCATAAACATCCAGATATAAATGGTCTTTTGGAGGGTAAATCGTTTCTTTTCCAAAATATGAGTTCATTTCGTATTCAAACTCATTAAAGCCTTTGGTAGGATAGGTAATTTTTTCCAATAATCCCATTTGCGAAAATTGGTTATGAGGTTCGCGATCCCCGGAATACGGTGAATTGTCATATAGCCCATCAGTAGTCTTTGGCAATAAATAATTATTAGTTGCTCCATTGTAATATCCCCAATAGTCCTGCGAAAAAGATAGGCGTTCACAAAGTGAACCAGGGTTAATATATTCAAAATTGTATTGTTTTGTGGTGTCGGAGTAGGTGAGCTTGGTTAGAAATATTCTGTTTTTGGATGTTGACAAGTAATCAAATTCTAGATCTTCAATTATTGAATTAGTGGAATCTTTGACACTTATGCCTGAGATTAGTTTGTAATTATTAACTGACGGATGATTAACATTATAGCTGATGTTTACTGTTCCAAAAATTGCATTGGATGAGGTTATTTTGGATATCTTGCAGCTTCTTATTTTGCTGTTGTTTTTATAGGTAGCCACACTATTATGAGATCCACACCATGGCCCCCCGGCACAACCATTTGAAGTTGGGAAGGATTTTTCATGGTATTGGGCGATCGAGTTATCATAATCATAATCGTCGCTTGCATAGATAAAATTAACCTGATCACCGACAGGATGTACAATTTTTGTTAAATACCATGCTGTTGTCAAGGGTGGGTTTAAATCTCTGTTTTTTGTTTGTAAATGATTAAACGATTGCGTTGTCTCAATGTTGGTAAATTCATAAATAATGCCATCCGCGGTTATTAATTTATAACCATTAACAATCGGTTCTATTTTAATATCTTTTACAGGGATAAGCACTATATTTTTATAATTATCGTAAACAAACTTACCTGAATTACCCATAAAGTTATACATAAAGACATCCGCCTCTGTATCATTATCTGACTGCGAACCATAGGTAAAATATTCCATACCCAAAGGGCTATAAGGATATTGGATTTCTGACTCAGGGAAATATCTGTATGATTCCTCGTCTGGTTCATCTTTTACAATCCTGGTGATAACACCACCCACATTTAAACTCCAGCCCAAGCCAACATTTGATGATAATTGGCGTTCCTGTGAAATAACCCACAGGAACCTGACCATATTTAACTAATTCGTAAGCAGTGGGCGACGGAGGGGTCACTTTTGTGTATTCATCGTCCTCAATGATTCTTTCTGTATTGTTTTGCGCAAGCAGATTTTGATTAAACAGATAAGCTGCAAACATCACTAAAATAAAATGTATTGTATTTTTCATATTCTATTTATTACAAGATTGTTATGGTTTGTTCAATAGATTTATTTCCATTTCTAACAAAAAATATATAGATACCCGGATTGAATGAGGCGACTTCAATTTCTCCACTGAAATCCGAATTGTTAAAGTTGTAATTATTACTCCAGACTACAGTTCCTAACTGAGTTACTAATTTGAGGTCAAGGTCACTTTTAATATCAATGTTGTTGATATTAAAATTAAATTTTTCTTTAACTGGGTTTGGATAAATCAATAGCGAAAATTCGTTTAAGTGATTTGGCTCCAAAATTGAAACCATAATATTATCAGTGCTTTTGCAGTTATTTGTGTCAGCAACTATCAGTGTAAACCAGTATTCACCTGCTACCATTTCTAGTGTATTCAGGTTTATTGATTTCTCTTTAGCATCAGTGCTCCACAAGTATGTTTTATATTCATTATCAGGAGTTAAGGTAACTATCTCGCCCCTTTCTACTTGCACGTCATTGCCAATTGAAACTTGGCGAGGAACATGTAATAAAACCATTATTGTATCGTTCGATTCACAACCATTAATGTCCGTAACACGAACATTGTATTGGCCAGAAGTGTCAACTGTATACTTATATTCACCTTTTGTTGAGTTCCATACATAGGTTAAATACCCTGTGTCAGCAACGATAGTAAACGATTCTTCACACAAACTGGTGTCGTTTGGCAGTTTTATTTCTCTAATTGATGAACAGTCAAATAAATTTGCTAACAAAAAGTTATTGCCATTTATACTATCCAGCTTTGTATCAAGAATATCTTTGGTCATGTATATGTTGCCTGCTAAAAAAAGATTTCCAGTCTTGCCCAACAATAGGCTTTTCCCCAATTCTGTTGTGGAATCCCCAATAGACTCAATATATTTAAGCCCACTATTAGCATTATATTTTGCAATGAAAATATCTTCACTAAGTTTATTTGAAAGAATTTTGTAATCTTTTTTATATATTGACCCCCTGTAATTACCAGTCAAATAAATATCACCTATTGAGTCTATCACAGCCGTGCTCAAATACTCATTCGAAAGTCCACCAAAGTTATCTGCCCAAATTACTTCTCCATCGCTGTTGTATTTGCAAATAAACGCATCAAGTTTGCCATTTGACGTCAACTTAAAATTATTACCAATTGATATTTGTCCTGAATGCACTCCTGCCAAGACAATATTTGCATCATGATCAACATTTATACTCGTTCCGTAATCATCAAAAGCACTTCCTAATTGTCGTATTAGTACCTGGCTTGAATCGCGCATGTATTTAAGAAAGAATGCATCAAATCGACCTTTTGAAAAGATTGTGCTGTCAAAAAGGGATATATCATTCTCAAAATATCCTGCAATGTAGATAGACTTCTCTGTAACTACCATATCTTTAACAACATCTATACCTTTACCTTTAAAAGTATGGTTACATAATAATTTACCGTCAATGTTTAAAGTAAGAATGAAGATGTCAGCAAAATAGTCACCTTTAAGTACCAGGCTATCCATGGTCAATAAATTAGAATAGGATCCGGCGAAAAAAATATTATTTAAGCTATCTGTCCTTAACAATAAAGGGTCACTCCCAAAATCCCCATGAAGTGTTTTCCACCAATCTAATTGTCCGGAGTTGTCAAGTTTTACAATAAATGCGTTTTTACTGCCTATTCCCGTAATTGTCGTTTCCCCAATAACAATCTTATTACCAAAGTAACCGCTTATAATTAAGGCTCCTGAATTATCAACGCATGTTGCTCCAACGTAACAATATTTGTCACTTTTAATAGTGTTTAACCAATCTACTTTACCATCAGGATTATACTTGATAATAAAAATGTCATTCTCACCCTCTGATTTCTCTTTACAGTCAATAATTTTCATTGTGCCAGTGAAATTCCCAACTGCAAATAAATTGCCGCTGCAGTCTATTTCTAATTCACTTAAATAATCCCATTTAGAACCGGACGAATTTTTCAACCACTTTACAACATGGCTATTTTGAGCATTTAGTTCTTGAAATAGGACTCCATAGAAAACAAATATCGCCAAAGGAACGAGTCTTAAAATTAAATTTCTCATATCACTTGTAATTTAAATTGTTAGTTTAAAAAAACATTATTGGACAATTAACCGTTGGATAATTGCAAATTGGTTTATACTTTCCATTCGCATCTTACTACTTATTATAGTTACATTAATTGCCCTTATACTTAGGTAATTCAATGTGTTCTTAAAATTTATGAAAAAGCCTGGAAAACAGAAATTGTCCGTTTGATTTCTAAATAGGAAACCCATTTATCAAAAAGTAAACTACGTTTTTCTTTTGTCTATTTGTTTACTCACAGAAAATATCTTTTCAAGGATTTTCGTCTGCTTTATTTTTTTTATACTTTTGGTGAGCAAGCACTCACAAACCTTTTCCTTAGGATTGCAGATTTAAAAAAAACATTGTTGCTTCGACATGTAAAGTTTAAAATAATGTTATTTATAAAACATCTAAATAAAGAATTGCTTTTATTTCAATAAGGGGAAGAGGCTGTCTCAAAAAATAGTTCGATTCATTTGCATTTTCAATAAAAACAAAGCAACCAATCCAACTCAACTAATTGTTTTCACCTACATTTGTATTTCAATTATTCAGCGGCTTTTTCGGATGTA
>Ga0051980_10004613_pt1 | contig 10366 bp, 7 predicted proteins | sample CryGey13umfilter_2_FD_55014 | JGI IMG/M metagenome (GOLD analysis project Ga0051980, IMG submission 55014) | Groundwater microbial communities from aquifer in Utah, USA - Crystal Geyser 4/9/14 3 um filter | ecosystem: Environmental > Aquatic > Deep subsurface > Groundwater | place: USA: Utah...
AGCCACCGGGGGCGGGCTGCGGCTGCAATGGTGGCGTTGATGCGTGAGCGTTGGTTGTGAGTTTCGATCATGCGAACGCTGGGAAGTTGAAACCAAGGCAACGTCCGTTCATTACGGAACCCGCGAGGCAGGCCCTGTGGGCGGCTTCCTCATACTGGAGTACCAGAAATCGTCAGCCCCCCACAGGGCCTACCTCGCTAGACGCTCGTTCCAAAAAAATCGGTCGTCAATCGTTATTTGGGTTTCTGGTATCCAAAAGACCTTTGCAAGCGCTCCGCCCTGTCGGCGCAGCAGCCGGATGGGGTGATCGCCGATTTCTGGTACCCCAGTATGAGGCGGTCGCCCCATCCGGCTGCTGCGCAGTTCACGTCTAACAATCTCGATGATCCCGATCCAGCCAGAAACCCCTTTGACGGATTCGCCTGTCACAACACGCGACATCCAGCACTACATGCGCCCTGGCACGCTGCAACTGGCCAGCCTGCCGCCCTTGTCGCTCTACGTGCACCTGCCCTGGTGCCTCAAAAAATGCCCTTATTGCGACTTCAATTCGCATGAGATGCGCGCCGCCGAGTTGCCCGAGCAACACTACATCGACGCGCTGATGGCCGATCTGGAAGCCGCGCTGCCGCTGATCTGGGGCCGCAGCGTGCAAACCGTGTTCATCGGCGGCGGCACGCCCAGCCTGTTTTCACCGCCCGCCATCGACGCGTTGCTAGGCGGCATCCGGGCGCGGGTGCGGCTGGCTCCTAACGCCGAAATCACCCTTGAAGCCAATCCTGGCACCTTCGAGAAAGACCGCTTCAGGGCCTATCGCAGCGCCGGTGTCACACGGCTGTCGGTTGGCGTGCAAAGCTTCAACGACGATTTTTTGCGCGCGCTGGGCCGGGTGCATGACCGCGCCCAGGCGCTCGCGGCGGTGGAAGAGGCGGTGCAGGCGTTTGACACCTTCAACCTTGATTTGATGTACGCCCTGCCCGGCCAGACGCTCGAGCAGTTGCGCGCCGATGTGGCGACCGCGCTGGCGCTGGCGCCCAAACACCTGTCGATTTACCACCTCACGATCGAGCCCAACACCTACTTCGCCAAGTTCCCGCCAGCCACCGTGGACGACGATCTGGCCGCCGACATGCTCGACCTGATCACCGACCTGACCGGCGCGGCGGGCCTGCAGCGCTACGAGGTCTCGGCCTACGCCTGCCCCGGCCACGCCAGTGCGCACAACGTGAACTACTGGCAATTCGGCGACTACCTGGGTATTGGCGCCGGCGCCCACAGCAAGCTCAGTTTTGCGCACCGCGTGGTGCGCCAGGTGCGCGCCCGCAACCCCGAGCTTTACATGACCCAGGCGCTGGCCGGGCAATGCGTGGTGCAGGACGATGAGGTCAAGCGCGCCGAGCTGCCGTTCGAGTTCATGCTCAACGCGCTGCGGTTGGCGGGTGGCTTCGATGTCGGCCTGTTTGCTGAGCGCACCGGCATGCCGCTGTCTGCCCTGCAAGCCGGCCTGCAACAAGCGCAGGCTCAGGGTTTGCTGAGGGTGGACGGCACACACATCCAACCCAGCGTGCGTGGCTTTGACTTTTTAAACGATTTGCAGTCGCTGTTTTTACCTGCGGCAGGCGCCGGACCTGCACGGCAGCCGTAGCCTGGTTGTCATGTAGCCCGGATGAAGCGCAGCGGAATCCGCGCTGACTTTGTGCCATGAAGTGATACGTTGGCGCAACAATCCCCGGATTACGCTGCGTCTCATCCAGGCTACGAACCTGGTGTTTTCCCCAGATGGCCTGGCTTACGCCAATCACTTGGCGCCCTGCAAACTTGCCAATGCAAATCAAGTACGATTCCATACTCGATCAGCAACATCAAAGTTGCCGCTTCGCTGATTTTCCGCCCCCTATAACAACCCTCCCGAGGAGATCCCACCATGCACGCCAGAGCCCTGTCCACCTTCCGCTTTTCCGCCAACACCTGCATTCCGCAAGCGCAGCCCAAGGCGCAAGGCGCGGTAACGGAACAGTCGCCCGGCATCGAGGTCATGACCGACCTGGCCAGCGTCAAGGCGGCCACCATCGACCCGCACATTTCGCTGGACCAGGCCGAGCAGTCCATGATCTACCAGGGCGTGCGCTCGCTCTTTGTGGTGAGCGGTTACCCATGCGTTGATGGCCTGATCACGCTGGCCGACCTGGTCGGCGAAAAGCCGATGCGCCAGATCAACGAGCGCCACATACGGCGCCAGGACCTGTCGGTGGCTGATGTCATGACGCCGCTGGCCATGCTGGATGCGCTCGACTTTAAGGAACTCACGACAAGCACCGTGGCGCAGGTGATCGCTACCTTCAAAAAACTCAAGCATAGCCACTTGGTGGTGGTGCAGGCTGCCACGCAGCAAGACCCGGCGCGCATCCGCGGTGTGATCTCGCTGACTCAACTCGAGCGCCAACTGGGCCGGGCCTTGCCGGAGGCAATGCCACACCCCTGATCCACCATGAGCACCACGACAAACACCACCGACACCCAAACCCTTGGGCTGCAGGCCAAACAAGCCTCCGCCCTCATGGCCAAGGCGGCGGCCGCAAATAAAAATGCCGCCTTGCGCAAACTTGCCGACCTGCTGCGCGCCAATGTTGAGGCGCTGCAAATTGACAACGCCAAAGACCTTGAGCGCGCCGTGACTGCGGGCCTGGCAACACCCATGGTGGACCGGCTCAGGCTCACACCCAAAGTGATCGAAACCTGCGCCCAGGGCTGCGAGCAACTCGCCGCCATGGCCGACATCATTGGCGAAATCACCGCCTTGCGCCAGCAGCCCAGCGGCATCCGCGTGGGGCAAATGCGCGTGCCCATCGGCGTCTTTGGCATGATTTTTGAGAGCCGACCCAACGTCACCATCGAGGCGGCGTCTTTAAGCATCAAAAGCGGCAACGCCTGCATCTTGCGCGGCGGCTCGGAAGCCATTGAGTCGAACAAGGCGCTGGCCCGGCTGGTGCAACAGGCGTTGGTTGACTCTGGCCTGCCCGCCCATGCGGTGCAATTGGTGCAAACCACCGACCGCGCCGTGGTGGGTGAACTCATCACCATGTCGCAGTATGTCGACGTGATCATTCCGCGCGGCGGCAAGGGGCTCATCGAGCGCATCAGCCGCGACGCAAAAGTGCCGGTCATCAAGCACCTCGACGGCAATTGCCACACCTATGTCGACGACCCCTGTGATCTGGCCATGGCCGTCAAAGTGGCCGACAACGCCAAAACCAACAAGTTCAGCCCCTGCAACGCCACCGAAAGCCTGCTGGTGGCGCGCGGCGCAGCGGGCCAATTTTTACCCTTGATCGGCGCCATTTACGCGGCCAAGGGCGTCGAGATGCGCTGCGACCCCGAGGCCCTGGCCTTGCTACAGGCCTGCCCGGACAAAATGGTGCTGCAGCCCGCCAGCGAGGCAGATTGGTACGAGGAATACCTGGCGCCGGTCATCAGCATCAAGGTAGTAGCCGGTGTGGATGAGGCCATCGCCCACATCAACCAGTACTCCAGCCACCACACCGACGCCATCCTGACACGCGACCACATGCACGCGCAGCAGTTTTTGCGCGAGGTCGACTCGGCGAGTGTGCTGGTCAACACCAGCACGCGCTTTGCCGATGGCTTTGAGTACGGGCTGGGGGCCGAGATTGGCATCAGCACCGACAAGTTCCACGCCCGTGGCCCGGTCGGCATCGAGGGTCTGACCTCGCTCAAATACGTGGTGTTGGGCGAAGGCGAAGTGCGTGGCTGATTCGGGTGGCGGCGCCTGACCCGGGAACTTACCACCCAGGCACTGTTCTGACCCATGCAATGGCTTNGCCGCGCTGATGCTTTTGAGGCCCAAACGCCACCGCTTAAAATGATTTNCCACACTTTGCAAGGTTTCCTATGGTCCCGCACCTGATCACCGCCCTGACGGGCCCCATCAACGAATTGGAGCAGCGCGTGCTGGACTCCATGCCCGCCATCGAACGCTGGTTCCGGCTGGAGTGGATGGAGCACACACCGCCGTTTTACAGCTCGGTAGACGTGCGCAACGCCGGCTTCAAGCTGGCCCCGGTGGACACCAACCTCTATCCNGGCGGCTGGAACAACCTCACGCCCGAGATGCTGCCGCTCGCGGTGCAGGCGGCCATGGCGGCCATCGAAAAAATATGCCCTGAGGCGCGCAACCTGCTGGTGATCCCTGAAAACGGCCAGCCCAGCAGCTTTTACCTGGCCAACCTGGCCCAGTTGCAGCGCATTTTCAACATGGCAGGGCTCAATGTGCGGCTCGGCTCGATCGANCCGGCGGTCAAGAAAAACACTGTTTTTGAGCTGCAAAACGGCGAGCACGTCACGCTCGAGCCGGTCATCCGGACCAAGCGCCGCCTTGGCCTGAAAGACTTCGACCCATGCACCATTTTGCTCAACAACGACCTGAGCGCCGGCGTGCCCGGCATTCTCGAAGAAACCTACGAGCAATACCTGCTGCCGCCGCTGCACGCGGGCTGGCCCACACGGCGCAAAAGCACGCACTTCAAATGCTATGAAGAAGTGGCCAAGCGCCTGGGNAAACTGCTGGGGGTGGACCCCTGGTTGATCTATCCGCTGTTCGACCGCTGCGAAAACGTCAATCTCGACCAGGAAAGAGGCCTCGAATGCCTGCACAACCAGGTCGACACGGTGCTGACCCGCGTCAAACGCAAATACAAAGAATACGGCATCAAGGAAAAACCGTTCGTGGTGGTCAAGGCCGACCACGGCACGCACGAGCTGGGTATCGTCACCGTACGCGACGTCAAGGACATGCAGGCTCTGGATGCGCGCATNCAGAGCCTGACCAAAGGCCGCAAAACACCGCTTTTGCCGCATGACTTCATGGTGCAGGAAGGCGTGCTCACGCAAGAGCGCGTCAACGACGCCGTGGCCGAACCGGTGGTCTACATGATGGACCGCTACGTGGTGGGCGGCTTCTACCGGGTCCACGCCAACCGCAGCATCGACGAAAACCTCAATGCGCCGGGTGCCGGCTATGTGCCGCTGGCATTCGAGCTCAGCACCCAACTGCCGCAACCGGGCGTCAAACCCGGCGCCAGCGTGCCCAACCGCTTCTACATGTACGGCGTGATCGGACGCCTGGCCATGCTCGCCGCCAGCTACGAGCTGGAAGCCACTGACCCGGATGCGCAAGATTTCGAGTAGCCTGCGTTTCTGACGCCCCTGGGTGACTATTTGGCAACGTCCCAATCTTCGTTGCGCGCCCTGACTCTTGGCGCCATCGGTGTCGTCTATGGCGACATCGGCACCAGCGTGCTGTACGCCGTCAAGGAGGTGTTTGGCTCCGGCCACGTGCCGTTTACCACCGATAACGTGATGGGCGTCTTGTCGATCATTTTCTGGACGCTTACCGTCATCATCTCACTGAAATATGTGACGCTGGTGCTGCGCGCCGACAACAACGGTGAGGGTGGCCTGGTGGCCATGCTGGCGCTGGCCTCGCAGTCGGTCAGACACAAGCCCCGCCTGCGGCGTGTGCTGCTGTACGTGGGTATTTTTGGCACCTGTTTGTTTTACGGCGACGGCGTGATTACCCCTGCTATTTCTGTGTTGTCTGCGGTCGAAGGTCTGGAGGTGGTGTCGCCCAATTTCAAGAAGGCGGTGATCCCGCTCACGCTGTTGATCTTGTTTGGCCTGTTTGCCGTGCAAAAACGCGGCACCGCCGACATCGGCAAGTTTTTCGGGCCCATCACGCTGGTCTGGTTTGCCTGCATTGCCGTGCTGGGCGTGTCGCACATCTTTCACAACCCCGAGATTCTGTGGGCGCTCAGCCCGCACTACGCGCTGGTTTTCATGTGGGCCGAGCCGCTCGTCACCTTCATCATTTTGGGTGCGGTGGTGCTGTGCGTGACCGGTGGCGANGCNCTGTACGCCGACATGGGCCACTTTGGCAAAAAGCCGATCCGGCTGGCCTGGTTTCTCATTGTCATGCCGTGCCTGACGCTGAACTATTTTGGCCAAGGTGCGCTGCTGCTGAGTCAACCCGAGGCGGTGACAAACCCGTTTTTCATGATGGCCCCCAACTGGGCGCTTTTGCCGCTGGTCGGCCTGGCCACGCTGGCCACCGTGATTGCCTCGCAGGCGCTGATCACCGGTGCCTTTTCGGTCACCAAGCAAGTCATTCAACTGGGTTATTTGCCACGCTTTCAGGTGCTGCACACCAGCGTGCGGGAAACCGGCCAAATCTACATGCCGTTCGTCAATTGGGGCCTGTTTGTACTGATCGTGCTCGCAGTGATGCTGTTCAAGTCGTCGAGCAACCTGGCAGCGGCTTATGGCATTGCCGTGACGCTGGACATGCTGATTACCACGGTGCTGACCTTCTTCGTGAGCCGCTACGTCTGGCGTTACCCGCTGGCACTGTGCCTGGCGATTACCAGCGTGTTTTTTGTCGTTGACCTTGCATTTTTCAGCTCAAACATGCTCAAGTTGATTGATGGCGGCTGGTTCCCGCTGCTGATTGCCGCCGGTGTCTTCACGCTGATGCTGACCTGGAAAGACGGCCGCCGCCTGATGAACCAAAAACTGGCCACCGATGCCATTGACCTGACGAGCTTTCTGGAAGCGGTTTTTGTCAGCCCGCCGACCCGCGTGGCGGGCACGGCGGTGTTTTTGACCGCTGCGCCCGGTACCGTGCCCAACGCCATGCTGCACAACCTCAAGCACAACAAAGTGCTGCATGAAGTCAACCTGTTTGTCACCGTGGTCAACCACGAAGTGCCGTGGATCGGCATGGACAGGCGGCTCAATATCGAGGCTCTGGGGCGCGACTGCTGGCAGGTGGTGGTGAACTACGGCTTCAAGAACGACCCCGACTTGCCGCGCGCCCTGCAGTTGATGAAGGGCCGTGGGTTCGAGCTGAACCCCATGAGCACCAGCTACTTCCTGAGCCGCGACACCATCGCGCCCAAGCTNGGCGGTGGTATGGCACACTGGCGCGAAAAACTGTTTGCCCAAATGCACCTGAACGCCAGCGGTGCGGCCAGCTTCCTCAAGCTGCCCAGCAACTCGGTGGTGGAGTTGGGCAGCAAGATAGAGATTTAAAAACTTGCGGGACAGACCAAGATTTGCGCAGCAAATTTGCTCTGTCCTCAACTGACTAGAGGAACCCCAATGCACCTGTTATTCATCGCCGACCCACTCGAATCCTTCAAAATTTACAAAGACACCACCTTTGCCATGATGCGTGAGGCGCAGGCCCGTGGCCACCAGATCAGCGCCTGCGAGCCTAAAGACATCATGTGGCAGCGCGGTGGGCCGGTGACCGCGTTTGTGCGCGACATNACCTTGAACGGCGACCCGGTGCACTGGTTCAGCGCAGCGCAACAAGCACCCGACGAGCGCGGGCAGGCCATCAGGGCCTTCGACGCGGTGGTGATGCGCAAAGACCCACCGTTCGACAGTGAATTTTTCTACGCTACCCACTTGCTCGAACAAGCCGAGCGCGAGGGCGCCCGAGTGTTCAACAAACCCCGCGCGCTGCGCGACCACCCGGAAAAGCTGGCCATCATGGAATGGCCCCAATTCATCGGCCCGACCCTGGTCACGCGCGACGCGCAAGACATCAAGCGCTTTCATGCCGAGCACCACGACATCATTCTCAAGCCGCTCGACGGCATGGGCGGCACAGGCATCTTTCGGGTCAAGGCCGACGGCTTGAACCTAGGGTCGATCACCGAAACACTGAACCGCGATGGCGCCCAGACCGTGATGGTGCAAAAATTCCTACCCGCCATCTCTGCGGGCGACAAGCGCATTCTGGTGATTGGCGGCGAGCCGGTGCCCTACTGCCTGGCACGCATTCCGCAAGGTGGCGAAGTGCGCGGTAACCTGGCCGCAGGTGGCAAGGGCGTGGCGCAGCCCTTGAGCGCACGTGACCGTGAGATTGCCGAGGCCATCGGCCCAGTGCTGGCCCAGCGCGGCCTGTTGCTGATGGGGCTGGACGTAATTGGCGACAGCCTGACCGAGATCAACGTGACCAGCCCAACCTGTTTCCAGGAAATTTTTGNCCAGACCGGCTTTGATGTAGCCGCCATGTTTGTGCAGGCGCTGGAGAGGGCTGTGGAAAGAGCGATGGGCAAGGCGATAGACAAGGCGCTAACGCCATGAAGCCCAGCCATCCNCATCACCGCGCTGACCTGATCCGCATTGCCACCCTTGCCATGATCGAGCGCGGGCTTGAGCCTGAGTTTCCGGCGCGTGTCGAGCGCGAGCTGACAAGCATTACCGGCCCCGGCAGCGAGACGGGCCCCGATATTCACGACCTGACAAGCCTGCTGTGGTGCGCCATCGACAACGAGGACTCGCGCGACCTGGACCAGCTCACGGTGTGCGAGCCGCTGGACCAGGGCGTGGTCAGGCTGTGGGTGGCCATTGCCGANGTGGACGCGCTGGTCAAGAAAGGCAGCGCCATCGACGAGCACGCGCTCACCAACACCACCTCGGTGTACACCTCGGCCTGCATTTTCCCGATGCTGCCCGAGCGCCTGTCCACTGACCTGACCTCGCTCAACTTTGACCAAGACCGGCTCGCGCTGGTGACCGAGATGGTCTTCAACGCCGATGCCTCGCTGGCAGGCGCCACGGTGTACCGCGCCCGGGTGCGCAACAAGGCCAAGCTGGACTATGACGCGGTCAGCGCCTGGATCGACGGCAACGCCGCGCTGCCGGCTGCCGCAGCTTCCGTGCCCGGTATGGAAGCGCAACTGCGCACCCAGGACGCGCTGGCCCAGCGCCTGCGGCTGCGCCGNCGCACTGAAGGCTCGCTGGAACTCGAGACCTTTCAGCCGCGCGCCGTGTTTGACGGTGAGCAGGTGGTCGATATCCGTCAGCAGGTGCAAAACCGGGCGCGCCAGTTGATCGAGGAAGTAATGATTGCCACCAACGGCTGCACCGCGCGTTACCTGGCAGGGCGTGGCGGCGCGGCGTTGCGGCGCGTGGTGCGTTCGCCCGAGCGCTGGCAGCGCATTGTGGCCGTGGCCCAGGAGTACAACGAAACCCTGCCAGCCGAGCCTGACTCCAAAGCGCTTGAGGCTTTTCTGGCCAAGCGCCGCCAGGCAGACCCCTTGCGCTTTCCCGATTTGTCGCTGGTGATCGTGCGGCTCATGGGATCGGGCGAATACGTGGTGGAGACACCCGCTGGCCCGCCCATCGGCCACTTTGGCCTGGCCGTGCGCGACTACACCCACGCCACCGCCCCGAACCGGCGTTTTCCCGACCTGATCACCTCACGTCTGCTCAAGGCGGCGCTGGCCGATCAGCCGCAACCCTATTCGAACGCTGAACTGGCCGATCTGGCCCTGCATTGCACGCGCCAGGAAGACGCCGCCCAGAAGGTCGAGCGGCGCCTGCGCAAGTCCGAAGCCGCGCTTTTGCTGGAAGCGCGCGTTGGCCAGCACTTTGACGCGCTCGTCACNGGCAGCACCGCCGATGGCATTTGGGTGCGGCTTTTTGCGCCGCCCGCCGAGGGCAAGCTGGTGCACGGCCAGACCAGCTTCAAGGTTGGCGANAAAGTTCGCGTCAAGCTGGTCGCCACCGACGTCGAGCGCGGTTTTATCGACTTTGTGACGGGCGATTGAGGCCTTGGCCTCAGGCCGATCGCCTGCTGAGCACCAAGACGACCGCCAGGGTCTTCTTGGTGGATGGTTTGCCGTCGCTTGAAATAATCAGCGCAGCAAAATATAGAGAATGATGAGGAACAAGACAGTGCCGACACCGATATACATAGCAGGCTCCTTCGCAATGCCCGCCCTCAACTGAGGGTGTGTTAACACGCGTTAGCAACTCGATTTAATCGCCTGCAAGCAAGCAGGTCAGTGCTCTGGCGCACGTAGCGCCAGATCGTTGATGAATATTCAGGCAGATTCCAAAACCCTTTTCCAGGGCATGATTNATCCATGGGCAGCACACCGCGACTGGGTATGATTCGCCCTTCGCGAAAGTTGTTTCTGATGTCCTCCCCCTCCCCCTCGACCGGCCTGAACCTGGCCCAGCAAGAAGCAGTGAACTACATGCACGGCCCCTGCCTGGTGCTGGCCGGTGCCGGCTCGGGCAAAACACGCGTCATCACCCACAAGATCGGCCGCCTGATCCAGTCGGGCGTGGCNGCCAAAAACATCTTNGCCATCACCTTCACCAACAAGGCTGCCGCCGAGATGCGCGANCGCGCCCGNGGCCTGATCGGCAAGGCGGCCAAGGACGCGGTNATCTGCACCTTTCACGCGCTGGGCGTGCGCCTGCTGCGTGAGGACGGCGCGGCGCTGGGCCTGAAAGCCAACTTTTCGATTCTTGACAGCGACGACGTCAA
>Ga0051980_10004618_pt1 | contig 10361 bp, 9 predicted proteins | sample CryGey13umfilter_2_FD_55014 | JGI IMG/M metagenome (GOLD analysis project Ga0051980, IMG submission 55014) | Groundwater microbial communities from aquifer in Utah, USA - Crystal Geyser 4/9/14 3 um filter | ecosystem: Environmental > Aquatic > Deep subsurface > Groundwater | place: USA: Utah...
CGACAAATTGAACAATCGCATCGTCTCGGATTTTCAAGACCATTGGGTAGCGTAAGTTCAAGTTCAACAGCACCACAATGACATGTGGCTTTGTGTTTCAGTTGGATCTCGATGTTGCCAACTCGCTTTATCATAACTAGCTTCCTTTATGCAGTAAGCAGAAAATAGTGAGTCGCGCAGCTGAAGCTATGGCTCAAAGAGGCATAAATAATGCTCTACAGATACCCGTAAAGCTGTTGATTATAGAGTCAAAAAAGGCTCTGACTCTATACAGACAACACTACTTAGCCGCTTTCTGAGCGGCTAACACAGTCGCCATAGACGGCACAATCGATACAGGGTCTAAGCGCATTTGGAACCAGTTTAAGCGCCAATCTAAATGTGGCCCAGTCACTCGACCTGTCGCGCCAATTTCAGCGACTTTATCGCCTTGCGCCACTTTGTCACCCACTTTTAAATACAGTTTACTTAAATGTAAAAATGTTGAGCTCACCCCATAGCCGTGATCAATAATCACAGTGCCACCAGAATAAAACATGTCGGGTTCAGCTAAGGTTATAACGCCGTCTGCAGGCGCAACCACTACAGTGCCTGTTGGGCGGGCAACNTCAACCCCAAAATGTGGATTTCCGGGTACGTCATTGTATATGCGCTGACTACCATATACCCCTGAAATTCTGCCTGTTACAGGCCAAATAAAGNTTTGCATAAATGCATCTTGCTGACTAAATAAGTCTCTGGCTGCACGAGTCTGTTTNGCATCTTTAGCAGCCCTCGCTTGAGCGACGGGATCNGGTTTCATTATTTTCTGGCTTATGCCGGTNACCCGATCAATTTTGTAGTCTCTTGCGGCTATTTTTAACGGCTTAATTTCTGTTAATCCGTCTGGGTAGATCACTTTAAATACTTGGTCTTTTTTCGCGTNTCTATCAAACCCTATAGCAAACTGACCGTCTGGGGTGACTTTTACTGCTTGATCATTCAANAAAACCTTACTGCCGGCTGGCACAGCCCCGCGCACTAAAGCACCTTGTTCAAACTGGCCTTGAAAGGTCACAGCGGCAACCGAATTAGCCGTTAAGCCACAAAAGCTGACCACCAGCATTGCTGCTGTTAATATCAATTTTAAAATGGTATTTTTTAATAACATAATCGAAACGCATTCCTTGTTAATCGCGACAAAAAGATAAAAAAAGGGCCACCTTAAGGCAGCCCATTAATAATACTTGATTAACCCCTTACCGCAATGGCCCCTTTGCCAATACCTTCGTAAGCAATCACTTTAAAATGACTTTTAGGCTCTTTACTGGCCAATGTCTTTGCCATGTATTCAGCAAGCATCTCAACAGTAGTGTCGTGAGGAATTAAGTCACAGCAATGCTTAGGCATTGCTAATTGAAAATCACCTTGAGGCGCAACATAATGAAAACCATAGTGTGTTTCGTCGCTGATTTTAGTCTGCTTAGACAATTCTAGGGTTTTTACCGACACTAAATCCTCTTCGGTGCCGAGGTAAATGTCATGCCAACGTTCTGCCCAATATTGGTCCCATTTGGGCTCTGCAATACCATTTTCAAATACCGTTACTGGGCTACGATGACCATGGGCAATCCGCTGACAGTTGCCGTCATGCTTGCGTAATCCGTGGCTGTAATGGTAAAACGGGGTATCGAGCACTTCGCTGCGTAATGTGAGGCTGATGCCTTGGACATTTTCCGGTAACACTTCACGTAAGGCTTTCTTCAAAAAGTCATTGACGCTTTCATAGTCAATCACTTCTGAAGGAATAAGCGCAAATGCTTGTGAAGGACAGGCTAAATGTATGTCACCTTTGTCACTGCTAAAATCCATCCAAACCCGGTCGCCCTTCTGCTGCCAGCGCACTTCGCTACAAGCAGTAGGGATTAACAGGCGATGATCGGCTACATCATCAATGGTGTTTTTGATGATGCGTTTAACCTTGCCAAAATCGAGCACCATATTTTGCTCATCCAAGCCACCATCTAATAGCACATCGACAATCCAGCTTTCACCAACCATGCCTCGAACAGGACAAAGGTAAGAAAAATCGATTACAGTTAAATCTTTTACAAACAGTTGCATTAATGCTCCTAGGCAGAAAAACAGTCCACCTCAGTATAAATGTATTCCTAACGGCGCATGCCAGTGGAAGGTCTATCTTACGTGATCAGCATTTATCCGACTATCAACTCTTAGTCTAATATTCACGGGGGAATTACCACATGCTATTCGCAATGAGTCATAACCCGCCAATCGATTCAATGCCAGTAAAAGGTCACGTTGATACTCTAAATGATATCAACGACATTCTAAACAAAAGCCAAGCTATGAGCGAGTAAACATCGAAGATAAATGTAATAAATTAGTCTAATCGTAGTAATAGACCTGAATCGAGATAAAAGCTTGCGAGGGGAATTACGACACCCAAAGGAGGAGTAAGTTTTAATGTAGTGAGCAATGAATTAATGCATTTACATAAAACATTAACTAGGATCTTTTTATCTCAGGTGATCACAGGTTGTTGGAGATAAACGGTTTATTTTATACCAGAGCAGCGCAAATGTTGGATGATAGAGACCAAGCTTCTAACAGACTAATAAATTGCAACAAAATGACTCTATAAACACGTTTAGCTGATGCTTCAAGCAGTATTTATAATGGTGATAACACCGAAATGGCCAACAGTGATTCAACATCGGTGAACCTAGATATTTACACTTAATGCAGTACTAAAAGTCGTAATGTTAATGGCAAAGCAGCTTACACACTCTGTAAGCTGCATTTTTGTTACTTTACTTTAATTTCATTAGGTAAATTGCTGTTACGGATCGTAGGTAAAAACTCGTTAAGATCTTGTGGTAGTCGCGGTTTGCTATACAGATATCCTTGAACCAAATCACAGCCATTAAGCCGCAAAAAATCGGCTTGTTCGACGGTTTCCACCCCTTCTGCAATAATCTGTAAATTCAGGGCATGACCCAATGCAATTACCGCCTTAGCTATGGCGGTGTTATTGGTATCATGAGGAATGTCTCGCACAAATGATTGATCGATTTTTAGCTTATCAATTGGTAACTTTTTGAGATAATTCAGAGAAGAGTAACCTGTACCAAAATCGTCGATACTCAAGGCTATTCCCATAGCACCTAATAATTTCAAATCACGAATAATTGCATCAGGATCATTCATCATACAAGATTCGGTGACCTCTAATTCCAAATGTTTCGCAGGTAATCCCGTTTCTAATAAAATAGAACGTACTTTATCAACAAAATCATTCCTTTGTAGCTGTAAGCTCGCCACATTAACGGAAATACGTTCAAATGTTTTGCCTTGAGTTAACCACTCAACCCCCTGCAAACAGGCAGTTTTTAATACCCATAAACCAATGTCCCAAATCAAACCAATCTTCTCGGCTAATGGAATAAATTCAGCAGGAGAAATTTGACCTAGAGCCGTATCGTGCCAGCGAATAAGGGCTTCAAAACCATTTGGTTTTAAATCGGATAACTTAACCTTTGGTTGATACATTAGATAAAAATCTTCATTAACTAATGCTTGATGCAATGCCGTTTGCAGTTTTAATTGTTCTGCTGCTTGTTTGGTCATTGACTCGGTATAAAAAGCGTAATTATTTCGCCCATCCAATTTAGCACGGTGCATAGCGGAGTCAGCATTTCGTAATAAGCTGTCATGGTCATCGCCATCACTGGGGTAGATAGCAACGCCCATACTGGCAGTTAGCCTTACAGATTGAGAATTATCCAGTATAAACGGACGCTCAAACACACTGCGAATGCGATCAATTGATGAGGTGACAGAATCGGTCCCCATAATACTAGGCAGCATGATGACAAATTCATCGCCACTTAGACGGGCTAACACATCAAAATCAGATAAGGCATAAGATAAACGTTTAGCTAACTCAACTAAAATTTCGTCGCCAATAACATGACCTAGACTGTCATTAATGTGCTTAAAAAAGTCGATATCTAAAAACACAATCGCCAGCTGCTTTTTGGCCCGATGAGAGTGATTAACCTCTTGCTCGAGCAATGACATAAATTGCATTCTGTTTGGGAGCTGTGTCAGCGGATCAAAATAGGCTAAATTTTTTAATTTTTCTTCATTTTGTTTTTGAGCAGAAATATCGGCAAATACTGCCACATAATACTGAATGATATTTTGTTTATCTAAAACGGCACTAATAGTGATCTTTTGTGGAAATATCGCCCCATGTTTGCGACGATTCCAAATTTCACCATGCCATTTACCTTGAACAAGTAACGTATTCCACAAACGCTCAAAGAAGCTTTTTGGATGACGACCGGAATTAAGTAATCTCGGATTTTTACCTAATACCTCTTCACGACTGTAACCCGTTATATCAGTAAAGGCTTGGTTAACTTCAGTAATATTTCCATCACTGTTGGTTATCACTACACCTTCTACAGCATTTTGAAACACACTCGCGGCTAGAATAAGTTGTTCTTCAGCCTCTTTGTGCTTGGCAATATTACGGGTCATTCCAATAACCCCAGTTAATTTGCCTTGAGCATTGCTAATTGGGGCTTTAATGGTTTCGAGCCAGACTTTATTAAAGTTGACGTCGACTTCTTCACATTCAGACACCACTACGGAAGCTCCGCTATTGATGGCTAATTTATCGCTCTCAATAAATTCATTTGCAGTGCGTTGATCAAATAAATCAAAGTCGGTCTTCCCCAGAATTTGCTCTTTTGATTTTCGCCAAGCTCTCTCAACACTTTTATTACATGAAACATATTGCCCATTGGTGTCTTTTACCCAAATATGCTCTTCAAAAGCATCAATAAAGGATTGTAAATCAACATCAAGAGACACTGGCTTACTCGCATGAGAATCGATCGTTAATGAGCTTATATAATAGCGGATTGCATTACTTAGCATATCGGCTATGCGTATTTGCATAGCCGATAAGGCTTGACTTAATACCTCTTCAGACGGCGGCTTCTCTTGAGTGCTAAAGCTTATCACGCCAATAATAGTGCCTTGGGCTGAACGAATAAGTTTGTGGTAGACACACGAGTGCTGATCGAGGGTGGTGACATTATGCGTGAGGGTCGCTTTGAGATGTTGTAATACACTAGACTCATGCTGTTGCTGGGTATTTTTATCAATATTTTGACTTGTGCAAATAACATCAATACTCAGTTCAATATTGGCCTGATAAAAAATGATAGCAAGACGAAACTCGGCAGAAATATCGTTTATTTCTAGCTGCCATTCTCTTAATTGCGCTTGAGAAATAGCTTTTTTCAGCATATCAATTTCCTGAATAGTGTTGGTTGACTCATGTTCTTATAAGCATATTTGTATACATTAAGAGTATGCTTATCGACATTATTTGCAATATTATTGCGAGATCAGATCATATCTGAAACTATCCTATTGGGTGTGATAAAACAACAATATGTCATCGATTAGAGTGATTAATGCAATAACCCACTACAAGTAACCGATTAAAGCTCCCAATTCAATCATTCCTAATGCATAAAAAACAAAAAAGGAGCCCAAAGGCTCCCTTTCTATTTTACCGACATAAACCCGATAATTTTCTGAATATTAGCTATTTTTCAATGCCGCAATACGTTTTTCTAATGGAGGGTGGCTCATCATTAGCTCAGCCATTGAACGTTTACCGTTAATCCCAAAAGCCGACATTTGAGCTGGCATAGCACCAGATTCAGGACCTTGGCGTAAACGCTCTAACGCAGCAATCATTTTGCCTTTACCTGCTAATCGCGCCGCCCCTTCATCGGCCTTAAACTCACGAATACGTGAGAAGTAAGCCACAATCATTGAAGCTAAAATGCCAAACAACATATCAAGCACAAATACCACAGCCATATAAGCAAACATGCCTAGGCCTTCACCTTCTTCATCATTGCTAGAAACAAAATTGTTAATAATGCCAGCGACAACACGTGCAGCAAAAATAACAAAGGTGTTCACGACGCCTTGGATTAAGGTTAAAGTCACCATATCGCCGTTTGCCACATGGCTTACTTCATGTGCAAGTACGCCTTCAATTTCATCTTGAGTCATGCCATAAAGCAAACCTGAACTCACTGCGACTAAGGCATTGTTTTTACTTGGGCCTGTAGCAAAGGCGTTCATTTCAGGTGACTGGTATATAGCAACTTCAGGCATCTTAATACCAGACTTTTCTGCTTGGCGTGCAACTGTTTCAACTAACCAACGCTCCATATTATCACGAGGATGGGTGATGACTTCGCAACCCATGGTTTTCTTGGCCATCCATTTTGAAATGGCTAAACTGATAAACGAACCACCAAAACCAAAAATGGCAGCAAATACTAACAGTCCACCCATTGTTGAGGTATTAACCCCAAGAATAGACATTACAATTGAAGCAACCAGTAATATGGCAAAGTTGGTTGCGATCAACAAAAATATACGCTTCATTTAAGCTCCTGTATGGCAAAAGTGCCGATTTTTCATTGTTACTAAAGACATAATATGTCCAAAAAATTTAAATTCAAGCTTAGTTGTATTAAAAAAAATTTATACTCTTTTATGAGCTGACAAAACAGAGACTTGAAATTCAAGCGAGCTGAGTCTAGGGAGGTTTGATTAATTGAAACTGAAAAATAACCGCCANAAACAAACTCTGTGTCGACAATGGTTAATCTTTGTTAAACTGTCGAAAACAATGAACAAAAAGGACTTTTTATGACCATTAATGCGTTAATGCTGAGTGCTTCACGCGTCGGTGACTCTGCTTATTTAACTCATGCTGTCGAGCTTATTCGTCCATTAACCCAACCTGGGCAACAGTGGCTATTTATTCCCTATGCGGGAGTCAGTGTTAGCTACGATGAATATTTGACAAAAGTACAGACTGCACTTGAACCACTGTCAATAACCATTAATAGCATTCATCAATTTGCCGACCCAAAACAAGCAATTCAAGATGCGGCCGGAATTTTGGTTGGCGGTGGTAATACATTTCAATTACTTAACGAATTATATCGTTACGACTTAGTCCATTTAATCCGTGAACAAGTACAAAGTGGTATGCCGTACATTGGCTGGAGTGCTGGCTCAAACATTACTGGAGCCAGCATTCGTACCACCAATGATATGCCAATTGTTGAACCACCATCATTTACCGCCTTAGGTATACTGCCGTTTCAATTAAATCCGCATTACACTAATTACCAGCTGCCGGGTCATAATGGTGAAACGCGCGCGCAACGCTTGTTAGAATTTACCTTAGTTGATCCTTTAACGCCGGTTATCGGAATCCAAGAAGGCAGCGCCCTATGGCGTCAAGATGAAACATTACGGTTAATTGGCAATGAAGTAGCTTACTTATTCCATGGTAAGCAACAAGAAGTAGAGATAGCGGCTAATAGCGATTTATCTGATTACTTATAATTGAGCTATCTGTACAGTTACTTATCGATAACTTACTAAAATCCACTAAACCTAAACCATTGAGCTTTATCTATAAGCTCAATGGCAGTTAATGTTGAGTGATTGGCCATTAAAAGTTACTGGCGACTGTTTGCTGATTAATACTTAGTATGAACAGTTACTAGTTACTCAGTATCATACTGATTTCGTTCACTAGGTATGTCGGTTAAGTATTCAACAAATTCGACTTCAAACCCGTTCGGGTCTATAAAGTAACGGCTTTTATAAAAAGGGTCATGACCACCGATGATCGCCACCTCAAAACCGACCAAGGCCAATCTTGCCACTAATGCATCAATATTATCGACTACATAGGCAAAGTGTGCCAAACCTAATGCATTACTTTTGAGATCGCGAGCTTTCCCTGTCCCCGAATCATTTAACGACAAATAATGATAATCATCACCAAAATGTAGCCATTTTCTTGGTGTACCATGCCAAATAGATTCGCCACCACCACGCACTCGCCAATGCGGAAATGCGGCTTTATAAAATACTAATGACTCGTCTAAGTCATTCACTACTAAATTTAAATGTTCTAATCGCATCTCTTATCTCCTTATTAATAATTCAACACAGCTTAATACCTCAAGTTAACTTGAGGTAAAGGATTATTTTTGCCAAAATGATAAAAAATAGTTGGAATAATAATGGAAGCAGAATTAAGTGTTGGCCAAGTTGCAAAGCGTTGTGGGATCAATGTGTCCGCTATCCACTTTTATGAACAAAAGGGCTTAATCAGTAGTTGGCGAAATCAAGGCAATCAACGTCGTTATGCACGAGACGTTATTAGGCGAATATCGCTCATTAAAGCGGCGCAGCAATTAGGGATATCACTGGATGAAATACACCTTGCTTTCGCGAGTCTACCCAGTGGAAGAACAGCGACTAAAGAAGATTGGACTGATTTATCGAATGCTTGGAAACAATCACTAACCCAAAGGATTATTAAGATGCAAAAATTAAAAGACTTATTAGAAGGTTGTATTGGTTGTGGTTGTTTATCGATGAAAAACTGTCCACTGTATAATCCTGATGATTTGCTCGCTAAACAAGGGCCAGGACCGGTGCTATTAAACAACCAAGACACAGAATAACGATTAGACTAATAAATTTTGAACACAAAAAAGCCTAGTGTAAAAAACTAGGCGTAAGCAATAAGCTAAAAATGGGGGAGTGAGATAACACTAAAGGTTGTGAATATGGCTTAAATATTAGATTACACTTAAGCCACATATACACCAAGCTAACAATAAAGGTTTAGCCGAGCGTGTTTGTTGCGACAATATCAATTTTACGTGGTTTCATCGCTTCTGGAATTTCACGAATCAAATCGATATTGAGTAAACCGTGTTCTAAGTCCGCGCCAATCACTCGCACATGATCAGCTAGTTGGAAAGTGCGTTCAAAGCCTCGTTCAGCAATGCCTTGATGTAAATATTTTCGTTCGTCACTTTTAGCAGTCTTATTGCCTTTAACTAACAATTTTTCGCCTTCGCTCATGATATCTAATTCAGGCATAGAAAAACCTGCAACAGCCATAGTGATCCGATAACGGTTTTCACCTAAAAGCTCAATATTATAAGGAGGATAACCAGTGTTAGCATTATTGGCTGCTGCATGTTCAGCAAGTTGCGCTAAACGATCAAAACCAATCGCACTTCGATAAAGAGGAGTTAAATCTGGAGAAATATTAAAATTACGCATGTTCATACCCTTGTCTAAAGCAATATGTAAAGATGACCACTATTTATGTTAGTGGTGTTACGAGTTTACAGTCCTTCCGGCACTGTGTTAGCAAGTTTACTGAAACCTCAATCGAGCATTTCGTTAATCGTTCCTGCTACATAATTATATATATGGATGACTGAAAATATAACAAGTGTCGCAGGTGAAAAAATAATATTTAAGTCATAAAAATATTAAAATAGACTATAAAATCAGTGAACTAAAAAATAACTATTTTAGATAATAATCAGTGGTATTAAGTTGATTTCACAATGATGACTTTTGTCACTGGTAATTTTGATTGAAGTCGTCACAATAATAGACAACAAAACACATCAATCTGCACTCAGGATAAGAGATGAGCATATGGTGATAAAGATCATAAATTTAGACGTTAGCCACTATCAAACTAGTCATTTGTTTTACTAGCGTTAATAGCTGGTCTATTGCAGGTTAATTTAACGAAGTTAGCAAAGTAACAGGCTATTTAATAAGACTAATAAGGACATTTTATGAACCCAGCAACAATGGCATTACTGATCCCAATTTTGGCTATTTTGGGCAGTTTTATCGTGAGCATAATGAAACTTAGAGAGCGCCAAGCTCGTGCCACAACAGACCAAGCAACCAACAATAAAGCCCTACATGATGAAATAAGCGCCCTACGTAAACGGATTGAAGTGCTTGAGCGTGTTGTAACCGAAGACGCATACGATCTAAAACAAAAAATTAATAATGCATAAGTTGTTTTGAACACTATTAGCATCGAGTCAATTGCAGACTATTTTAATGCGAGCAAAGCAGCAGTTATAAGTTATAAAGACTAATAGTCAGTTGGTTTTACATATAAAATTCAGATATTTTTCTGAATTACGCACAGTAGTATCCTACCAGTCTTAAATATCTTAAGTTACAGACGTAAAATAGCCCGCTACATAATAGCGGGCTGTTTCACGACTCTTTCATGTCAATTAAGCGCCTGGAAATGACCGACTCTCGCATGGGCATACTGGCCACACTGACTAATTGCTTAGGTTTAAGGCACAAAACAAAAAGGCCACTCGGTTAGAGTGGCCTTGCTGTTTTATTTGGCGCCTGGAAATGACCTACTCTCGCATGGGGAGACCCCA
>Ga0051980_10004630_pt1 | contig 10353 bp, 9 predicted proteins | sample CryGey13umfilter_2_FD_55014 | JGI IMG/M metagenome (GOLD analysis project Ga0051980, IMG submission 55014) | Groundwater microbial communities from aquifer in Utah, USA - Crystal Geyser 4/9/14 3 um filter | ecosystem: Environmental > Aquatic > Deep subsurface > Groundwater | place: USA: Utah...
GCCACCGGGACTTGCCCATACTATCAATTCAATACCACTCCGAAGCTTCCCCCGGGCCGTTGGACAACAGGTATTTGTTTGAGAGATTTCTGGAGATGGTGGGGGAGGCAAGATGAATCCAAGGACACCGAGGCTCACAGGCAAGCGGGTAGAAAAGGTTCTTATTCGAGCTGGATGGTATTTGCATCACTCCAGGGGCTCGCATTTTTACTACAGGCATCCAGATTACCCAGGAAAGCAAATTACTTTGCCCATTCATGCCGGGGAAGTTATCCCACAGAAGACGCTAAAGAGCATTTTAGAGCAAGCTGGGCTAAGCTTAGAAGAATTTAGGGAACTACTTTGAAGGAGGGGAGAGATGGCTAAAAGATACACTATCGTTCTGGAACCAAATTATCCCGAAGAGGGCTATACGGTTAGGGTGCCAGCTTTGCCTGGGTGCATCTCCTATGGGCGAAACAAAGAGGAAGCTCTGGAAAGAGCCAAAGAGGCAATAGAGGGCTTTATTGAAGGACTACAAAAGGCAGGCGAGCCAGTTCCTGAGGAAATTGCTCCCGCAGAGTTGGAAACAGTGACTGTGTAGCGTGGATTTATTTGAGAGATTTCCGGCGATGGTGAGATAGGAGAAGATATGAGTATAGCTATAAAGCAAAAAATTGAAGATTCCACATGGGATTATCGAGGTGAGTTCACTAAGGCATATACTCATGGCTTCCATTCCTATCCAGCTATGATGATTCCTCAGGTTGCCCGAAGGCTAATATTAGAATATAGCAAGGAAGGGGATACTTTACTTGACCCCTTTTGTGGCTCTGGGAGCGTTTTAGTAGAGGCAAAGTTAAATAAACGTTACTCATGGGGAATTGACTTAAATCCCCTAGCTATTCTGATTGCTCGTGTTAAAACTACGCCTGTCGACCCCAAACTACTTACTAGGAAACTATGGGATATTTTGGAAGGGTTAAATACATTGCTGCCGGGAGAAGTGCAAGTGCCAGATTTTTTCAATATCCGTTTTTGGTTTAAGGAAAGAGTTATTTTCGAACTAGCCAAGCTCAAAGCAGTAATAAACCAGATAGAAGCAAATGAAATAAGAGAGTTTTTCCAGGTTGTTTTCAGCGAAGTGGTGAGATTGAGCTCCAATTCACGTAGCTCTGAGTTCAAATTATATCGTTATCCTCGTGAGCGATTACAAAATCATGAGCCAGATCCAACAAAGCTTTTTAAGAGCAAAGCTATGGCTAACATTGCTGGAATGGAGAAGTACTATAGAGAAGTTTCTGATTCATATTGGGCTCGGCCTATCTTAGGTAACTCAATGAAATTCGGTGGAATTCCTAAAGATTCAGTAGATATCGTGGTAACTTCTCCACCCTACGGTGATAGTCGCACTACGGTTGCCTATGGTCAATTTTCAAGGCTTTCTAGCCAGTGGCTAGGGCTTGAAGGATGTGAAGTTGTTGATAAGAAATCTCTTGGTGGAATCCCAGTTAAAAATTTACAAAACTTGCTACCTTCGGAGACTTTAAGCAAGTTAATTCAAGTTATAAATGAAGCAGATGAGCATCGAGCTAAAGATGTGCTCAGTTTCTACGTTGACTTGAATAAAGCCTTAATTGAGATTGATAAGGTGGTGAAAAGTGGAGGTGTGCTGTGCTTCGTTATGGGCAACAGATCTGTCAAGGGAATTCGTTTACCTACAGATCTAGTCTTAGTCGAGCTATTGACTGACTTAGGATATGTTTATCTATTAACAATTATCAGGAATATACCGAGCAAGGCAATGCCCTTGCGGAACAGCCCAAGCAATATTGCTGGCAGGGTATCTAACACAATGCATAAGGAGAACATAATCATTATGCAGAAGGAGTAAAATCTTGATGGAAAGTTATCAAGAACAATCAGGTAGCTTTAAAGGGCAAACTCAAACCCTTTTCAATCTAGCTAAAAATTCGCTTAGAAAATTTGTGCTCGAGCGATTGAATTGTGACCCGCCGGGGGATGGCGAACCATTGGAGTATAAAATCCCCGAGCCAGTTGGGAGAGAGAAGCTATCGATCCAAGATAAAGGGATAATTTACCAGGCTAAGAAGAAGATTCCTTCTCTTCAAAAAATTCTTAATGAAGCAATTGAGGCTATCGGGGGAACATCCCCTCAGATTCTCGCTCCTGACTATATCAAGACTCACTTTGGTGAGTGTGTAACTATGTTAGAGCCTAAAGCTTTCCAAATTTACCTTGACTACGAAAAGAAAGCATTTCTATCAACGATAGATGCATGGGTTTCGCAGAATGAGAGCATTATAAAAAGCCTTAGTGAAAAGTGGTTAGCATCATCTGATTTTGCTAAAGAATTAATTAAGCAATTCTATCCTCTAGCACAGAGGCTAGAATTTCAATCTGGTCAAACGAGGAAAGCTAGGGGTGGGAGAACCTTTGAGCTAGTTATAGAGTATCTATTAAGCAGAATTGGCATTCCTTGCCAGAAGCCTAAGGGGAAGGAGCCTAGAAGGATTCTTAAAAGAGTGGATTTTGTTATACCTGATCAAATGACTGCGGTTGATCGCCCTGATAAAGCATATTTTTTGTCCTGTAAGCGGACACTTAGGGAAAGATGGAAACAGACTATCCCAGAACGGAAGCCGAGCTGGAGGGTTTTTCTGTTAACTCAAGATGAAGATTTGCCTGAGGATAAGGCGAAGGAGATTGATGAACTTGGCATGATTGTATATGTGAGAGATGAATTAAAAGGCAAAGATTATTTGACTAAGAAGCCGTGGGTAAGGAAATTGTCTGACTTACCAAAGGACTTAAGGTTTTCTTAAAGTGATTGGAGAGAGATGGCTAAAAGATACACTATAGTTTTGGAACCAAATTACCCTGAGGAAGGCTATACAGTCAGGGTGCCAGCTTTGCTTGGGTGCATCACCTATGGGCGAAACAAAGAGGAAGCTCTGGAAAGAGCCAAAGAGGCAATAGAGGGCTTTATTGAAGGACTACAAAAGGCAGGCGAGCCAGTTCCTGAGGAAATCGCCCCGGCAGAACTGGACACGGTAGTCATTTAGCAAGGAATTTTGACAGCTTTCTGGAGATGGTGAGGAGGTGAGTACATCTCCACATTAAATAATGGTGGAGGAACAAAGTGAGGAAAAACATAATTGAGCTAATCTTCCAAATAAGCGAACAGGCGGATGCTTTTGACATTTTAGAAAAGCATCTTACCAAAATTACCCGCAAGCAGTTAGGGGAGAACATAATTGAATGTGGCATTTTACCCGAGGTGTTCGCCCACGACTCATCTGAAGAGAAGCTATGGGCAAAGTATTCTGATATTATGCACGCGGGAGCATTAAGTTTTATGGAAATACCGTCTGAAGTCTTGAGAGCGCGAGGGGATGCGGCTGATGTCTTTGGTAAAAGCAAAGCCTATTCAATTGTCGGAGATGCAAAGACATTTAGACTGAGCAGAAGTGCCAAGAACCAAAAGGATTTTAAAGTGAAAGCATTAGACGATTGGCGAAAAGCCAATAACTATGCTGTATTAGCGTCACCGCTTATACAGTATCCCCAGAGGAAAAGTCAAATTTACGCACAAGCTATTGACAGAAACGTTACGCTTTTATCTTATACCCACTTAAGCTTTCTGCTAGATTTCCACAAAGGACAAGACTTGAGACCACTTTGGGACATAGGAAACAGCCTAAGAAACTTGTTGGATGAAAAGGAGCATCAGAACTCACAACTGTACTGGTGTGAAATAGATAAAGCAATTTGCCGAATTGTTGATAAGAAAATTCAAGACTTGCAAAAATACAAAGTGCTAGAAATTGGAAAAACCAAAGAGATCGGTAATGAAGGGATTGTTTATTGGCAAAGCAAGATAAAGGAGTACAATGAGCTACCCAAGGAGGAAGCTGTCAGATTACTAATAAAAGCCGAGAAAATTGAAGAGAAAATCAAAACAATTCAAAAAGCAATCAAGGTAAAGTTTGAAATATAATATTTAGACTAATCAGATGTTGTAGGGGGGACATAGCATGAACACTGAATATCTAAATAAGATAATGAATGCCAATTGTATAGACCATTTACCAAATCTTGAGACCGAATCAATTCATTTATTCCTTTCGGATATGCCGTATGGTATATCTCTAGACGATTGGGATGTTTTGCATAACAATACTAACATAGCCTTATTAGGTACATCACCAGCACAAAAAGGGAAATCGGGTTTTAAGCGGAGAGGTAAACCCATTAGGGGCTGGAGTTCAGCAGATAGAAACATAGGCAAAGAATATCAAGAGTGGTGTGACAGTTGGATTTCTTTGCTGTTTCCACTTATGAAAGAAGGAGCATCTTTGTTTGTGTTTGGAGCAAGAAGAACGTTGCACCGAGCTATTAATGCCTTTGAAGATTGCGGGTTTTTATTGAAGGATGTATTAGTTTGGAAAAAACCATCCGCCCACCATAGAGCACAAAAGTTTGCCAATGTTTTAAAGAGTAGAGGATTAGAAAAAGAATTAAGAGAATGGGAAGGATGGAGGCTTGGGAATTTGGCACCTATATATGAACCGATTGCTTGGTTTTTTAAGCCGTATAGAACTACTATTACCGACAATATTTTGCGGCATGGAGTTGGGGCAATAAACATTGAAGAGTGCAAAATAAACGGTTCAAGCCCAACTAATTTACTTGAATTTGGATATGCCGAGAACGAAGCTAGAATTCACGAAGCACAAAAACCGCTTGCCTTGATTGAGTTTCTGATTAAGCTAACCACAAAAGAAAACCAAATTGTTTTAGATCCCTTTATGGGAAGTGGAACAACAGCAATTGCGGCAAAACATTTGCAACGTCAGTTTATCGGTTTCGAAATTAAGAAAGAATACTATGAAGAATCACTTGAAAGACTGAAGACCATAGAACCTGACTACAAAAGTAACAAACATGTTGAACAAATCAAACTATTTGAAAAAAGCGAGGAATATAGCATCTGAACCTGTAAGTAGAGGAGTTTATGTCAAAAATCACTAAAGTTCTGGTCATTGGCTCGGGGCCGATAATAATCGGGCAGGCGGCGGAGTTCGATTATTCGGGAACTCAGGCATGCCGGGCATTGCGGGAGGAAGGCGTGACTACAGTGCTGGTGAACTCCAACCCGGCGACCATTATGACCGACGAAGGTATCGCCGACATCGTCTATATTGAGCCGCTTACTGTTGAAGTCTTAGCCCGGGTAATTGAGAGAGAGCGTCCTGATGGATTGCTGCCCACCATTGGTGGGCAGACAGGGCTTAACCTTGCGGTAGAGTTGGCCGATGCTGGTGTGCTTGATAAATATAAAGTAAGGCTTTTGGGGACACCAGTGGAAACGATAAAGAAGGCTGAGGAGAGGTCGTTATTTAAACAGCTTCTTATTGATATTGGTGAGCCCGTGCCCCAGAGCGCCACGGTTAAATCGGTAAAAGAGGCCAGGGAGCTGACGGAATCCATCGGCTTGCCCTTAATTGTTCGTCCTTCTTATACTCTGGGTGGCACCGGGGGCGGTGTTGCTTACACCATGGGAAAGCTTGAGAAAGTAGTCGCCAATGGCCTGGAGAATAGCATGAGTCATGAAGTTCTGGTGGAGCAATGTCTCCTTGGCTGGAAGGAAATTGAATATGAAGTTATGCGTGATGCCGCCGATAACTGTATTACCATCTGTAATATGGAAAACATTGACCCCATGGGGGTGCACACTGGCGACAGCATTGTGGTAGCTCCCAGCCAGACGCTAACTGACAAGGAATACCAGATGCTCAGGTCGGCGAGCATTAACATCATCCGGGCTTTGGGTGTTGAGGGTGGCTGTAACATACAATTTGCCCTTACTCCTCACCCTGTAGTTGCTGAAAAATGGGCTCCAGACCAAATAAAGGTAGAAAAAAGTCAGTATTATGTGATTGAAGTCAACCCGCGTGTCAGTCGTAGCTCAGCCCTTGCCAGCAAAGCCACTGGCTATCCCATTGCCCGTGTGGCGGCCAAAATAGCTATAGGAAGAAGGCTCGATGAAATACCCAATAAGGTTACTGGCAAGACGTTGGCATCCTTTGAGCCTGCTCTCGATTACTGCGTGGTTAAAATTCCAAGATGGCCTTTCGATAAATTTGCATCAGGTGATAGAGAGGTTGGCACTCAGATGAAAGCCACGGGCGAAGTGATGGCTATTGGAAGATGCTTTGAAGCTGCCCTGCAGAAGGCCGTGCGCTCTCTGGAGTTTGGTAAGAGGGCCCTTCTCTGGGAAGATTCCAGCTGGCAGCAGGGGAAAGGGCTTGATTCCTATCCACTTCATCCCAATGACTTGAGAATTTGGGCAATCATAGCAGCGCTGAGAAGGGAAGCTATACCTGAAGAGCTTTCCCAGCGCACTGGAGTAGACCCCTGGTTTATCTATAAGCTAAACAATATCGTTGACATGGAAAAGCGGCTTCTTTCTGAGCCTTTGACTCCCGAGCTTCTCTGGGAGGCAAAGCGGCTTGGTTTCAGTGATGAGCAAGTTGGCACATTGGCTGATAGATTGCCTGAGCAGGTGAGGCAAGCCCGTCATGAATGGCATATCCGCCCGGTATATAAGATGGTGGATACCTGNGCTGGCGAATTTGATGCTGAAACTCCTTATTTCTACAGCACCTATGAGAAGGAAAACGAAGCTGAGCCTCTGGAAGGCAGGAAAGCTTTAGTTATTGGAAGTGGCCCGATACGGATCGGGCAGGGGATTGAATTTGATTACTGCTGCGTTCACTCTGCCTGGGCGCTTCAGGAAGCGGGTATAAAGAGCATCATGGTTAATTCTAATCCAGAGACAGTTTCCACCGATTTCGATACCAGCACCCGTCTTTACTTTGAAGCTCTGGATGAGGAAAGCATTCGAGACATAGTTGAAAACGAAGGTGAGTCTGTCCTACCCTCCATCGTTCAGTTTGGCGGTCAGACAGCCATCAACATGGTTGAGCCATTGGCACGCAGCAATTTAGCAATACTGGGCTCCGGTGCTGAAGCAATAGATATAGCTGAGGACCGTCGTCGTTTTGAAGACTTTCTAGATATGTTGGGTATTCCTCAGCCACCGGGAGCTGGCGTGTCATCAATTGAAGAAGCACTGAATGTAGCTAGGTCCTTGGGTTATCCGTTGTTGNTTCGCCCCAGCTATGTCCTCGGTGGCNGAGCTATGGAAATCGTGCATAATGAGACTGAGCTGATTCGCTATCTAACCGAGGCCTTAGAGCTCAATAGCCAGCATCCTGTCCTTATCGATAAATACTTGCAGGGCAAGGAGGTTGAGGTAGATGCTGTTAGTGATGGGAAGGANGTGCTTATCCCGGGCATAATGGAGCATATTGAGCGAGCTGGCGTGCATAGTGGTGATGCCTTGGCTATCTATCCCGGCGTCAATTTAACCGATGAGGAAGTAAACACTATGGTGGATTACACCACCAGAATTGGTCTTGCTTTGCAAGTTAAAGGCTTGATGAACGTTCAGATGCTCATAATGAGGGAAAATGGGCGTTCTTCAGTATATGTCTTTGAGGTAAATCCCCGGGCTAGCAGAACTGTGCCCTTTATCTCCAAGGTAACTGGTGTTCCCTTGGTGCGAATTGCCGTCAAAGTGATGGCTGGTATCAGTCTTGCTGAGCAAGGTTATAACGGGGGGTTGGGGAAGAAGCAAAAGTTAGTGGGTATAAAAGCTCCTGTTTTCTCTATGTCCAAGCTGATTGGGGTGGATAATTATCTTGGACCTGAGATGAAATCTACCGGTGAAGTGATGGGTGTTGATTATACCTTTGATGCTGCCTTGGTCAAGGCACTCTTGGCTGCCGGGTTGATGTTGCCTGAGAAGGGAGGGATGTTGCTAAGCGTTGCTGATAGGGATAAAGCTGAATCACTGCCTTTAATCAAGAAGTTGCACTCGCTTCAATATGGACTTTATGCCACCGAAGGGACTGCAGCTATGATTGAAGCAGCGGGTCTCCCGGTAAAAATGGTGACCAAAAAATTAAGTGAAGGGCATCCCAACGTTATTGACGTTATTCAGGATAATTCTGTGGCTGGGGTTATTAACACTGTCGCTGGAGGTCGGCTTCCCTTGAAGGATGGATTTAATATCCGGCGTGCTGCTGTAGAAAAGAGGATACCGTGCTTTACCTCGCTGGATACTGCCCGTGTAGTTGTGGAGGCGATGGGTGGTGTCGGTCAAAGTTTTAGCGTTCAGCCGCTGAGGGAATACTTAAAGGGAAATCCGAAATCCAAAGCACGAAATTCCAAACAATATCAAAACCCAAAATACAAATGATCCGAAGTGGTTTTGAATTTAGAGCATTGAAATTTTGAATTTGTTTAGAGTTTAGGAATTCGAATTTAGGATTTAGCATGAGGCAGTCTTTGTGTGCGATAACTTCTAATGTGGAGGTCATGCCAGGCGTGTATCTTATGTGGCTTGATGCGCCTGACATCGCTTCTTCGGCTCAGCCGGGGCAATTTATTACGGTATGCTGTGAAGGATTGGTATTGCGTCGCCCTTTCAGTGTGCATCAGGTTTCATCCTTGTCCTCTCCCCCGACGGGAGATGAGGCTAGTCCTGAGCCCTTCGCTTGCTGTCATTCTGAGCGTAGCGAAGAATCTTATCGTGCTCAGGGTAAACTCCGCGAAGGAACTGGTAAGGGTGAGATTGCCCTTCTATTTCAGGTAGTAGGCAAGGGCACCTTTTGGCTATCACAGCAGCCGGCGGGCAATAAAATTGACGTCCTCGGACCACTGGGTAAGGGATTTAACATTGTGCCTGGTTTGAAAAACCTGCTATTGGTGGGTGGAGGCATTGGCATTGCTCCGCTTATTTTCCTGGCTCAATATGCTTCGCCTCAATATCAGGTAGCATTAATTCATGGAGCGAGCACCGCTGCTCAGATTTATCCCTTTTTGTCATTGCCCCTCACCATTAATTCCTCTCCCTCGAAGGGAGAGGAAAAAGGAGAGGGTGAAAAGCAAAGCAATCTCTTGTCTTTACCAAGCGGAGTTCAATTCATCCCTGTTACCGAAGACGGGACTCTGGGCAGGAAGGGCATGGTAACCGATATCCTGCCTGACTTCCTTGATTGGGCAGACCAGGTATTTGCTTGTGGACCTGTGGATATGTATAAGACAATGGCGGAATTATTAACTTGTCATTCTGAGCGAAGCGAAGAATCTAAGCTAAGAAATTGCCAAATTTCCCTAGAGGTGAGGATGGGATGTGGCATCGGAGCTTGTCGTAGCTGCACTATAAATACCAAGCATGGCTTAAAACAGGTATGCCGTGATGGTCCGGTGTTTGAGATGAACGATGTTCTATGGCAGGAGGTAAAAATATGACTGTAGTCACTAAAAGCATCACATTTAAAACTAAAGGTAGTTGCGACATCATTGATATAACCTCTCAGGTAGCGGGCGAAGTGAGGCAGTCGGGAGTAAGTAATGGCACAGTAACCTTGTTTATATCTGGTTCAACAGCAGGGCTCACCACTATTGAATATGAGTCCCGGCTTCTCGAAGATTTCGAAAAAATGTGGGATAGGGTGGTACCCCAGAATATCCCTTATGAGCATAACAAAACATGGGAAGATGGTAATGGGCATTCTCATGTGCGTGCTTCGATGCTTGGAGCTTCGCTAACAGTGCCCTTTGTAAGTAAAAGGTTAACTCTGGGCACCTGGCAGCAAATTGTGTTTATTGATTTCGATAACCGTCCCCGGTCACGTGAGTTAGTGCTCCAGATTATGGGTGAATAAATAACCCAAAATCTCGGAAGCCAAACCTAGAATGGTTGAGATTTCTGTTAAATAGGATTTGTAATCTTCCACTCTTATTTTGGCTTAAATTTGGGGTTCGAACAATTCTTTGCTCTGCTCGTGCCCTCCCCCACATCATTGCGAGCCCCTTCGTTTTTCTGTCATTCTGCCCCCCAATTTTCCTTTGTCATTCTGAGGAAGCAAAGCGACCGAAGAATCTCGCTCAGGGCAGGCTCCGGCGTGGCAAGCCCAGGAAAAGCAAAACTCAAAAATCAAAGGGCAAAGTGAGAGTGTTTACTAACCTCACCCCCTTTATCCCCCTCTCCTTCAAAGGAGAGGGGGAAGAGATTTATAGAGAGGGGTTTCACCCCTTTCTTACCTACACTCCCCCTTCCCTTAGCAAGGGAAGGGGGTCAGGGGAATGGGTTGCTAAACAATCTCCAGTACAACCCCTGCGGAGGCTGAGATACATAGGTAACACTCATGGTATGGTTAGTAATGATATTAACTTACCATAAGGAGTTACCAGGATGAGAAAGTCAACCAGCTTCTA
>Ga0051980_10004686_pt1 | contig 10286 bp, 7 predicted proteins | sample CryGey13umfilter_2_FD_55014 | JGI IMG/M metagenome (GOLD analysis project Ga0051980, IMG submission 55014) | Groundwater microbial communities from aquifer in Utah, USA - Crystal Geyser 4/9/14 3 um filter | ecosystem: Environmental > Aquatic > Deep subsurface > Groundwater | place: USA: Utah...
AACTGAATATTTTCTTCTAAAACTGTTGGGCTAAATAATTCATCGCCACTATTAATAAACAAAAGGTATTCGCCATTTGCTTTTATAATGCCTTTGTTCATGGCGTTGTAAATGCCTTTGTCGGGTTCGCTTACCCAATAGTTAATGTTAGCTTTGTTTGCTTCTATTAATTCTTTGCTTCCATCAGTACTTCCACCATCAATTACCAAGAATTCAAACGCTTTATAGGTTTGGGGTACAACACTTTTTAGCGTACGTTCTAAACCAACTTTGTCGTTGTAGTTTATGGTTATTATAGATATTAATGGTTTATTAGGCATTAAATAAAATTATTTATTGAGTATATTTTGATACAATTCCGTATATTTTTTTGTTTGTTCTAGTTGATTGAAATTTTGTTCTGCATAGCTTCTAATATATTTTGCATCAAAAATATAATTATTATTGGCAAAGTTAAGTAATTCCTGAGCAAACTGTTTAATAGAAAAATCATCAACTAAAATTCCATTTTTATAAGGGACAACCCAATCTTTCATTCCCCCAGTTTTAAAACTAATTATTGGAGTTCCATTAGCAAATGATTCTAACATCACGTTTGGCAAATTGTCTTCACGAGAAGGAAGCAAAAATAAGTCCGCAAGTGTATAAAGTTCATTTAATTTACTTAAATCATCAATATGATTAAAATGAATGTGATTGAAATTAGTTGGCAATTCAACTTGGTTATTTCCAACAGTAACTACATTGAATGGAGTATCGATTATTAAATCCAATGAATTTTTTAAAAGGTCAATACCTTTTCTTGGATTTTTAATATCTTGAGAAATAAAAAGTAAGGTTTTATTATTGTTGTTAATTGAATATGTCTCTTTTAGTTCATTTTTGGATAGAGCCGTTTTAAATTGAGTAAAATCAAGCCCATTAGGTATTAAATAATGTGGATATTTACCTAAAATTTTGCTACTTTTTGATGCTTGATACATCCAATCTGTTAGGCATACTATGTGAATGTTTTGATTTCGATGTATAAATTTTTTCTTAGCATTGAGTATTTCCGTATTAATTTTTGAGACAGAAGGGTTATTTATTTCATCATTTTTATAATGAAAAATTCCTTGAAAAGGATTCATGTCGTGCAAGGTCCAGACAATGGGTTTTTTTATACTTTTAAAAAATGATGGGTAATTTATAAATTCAGCTACCCAATGTAAATGAATGATATCGGAATTTAAAAGTGTTGGTTCTTTTTCAACTTTAAATTGAGAAAATGGGAGGGAAGCTATTTCACAATTTAGCCTGTAATTATTGATTTTACTCTTAAACTGGGTTAAATTATCTATAAAAAGAGGCAGATTTGTTTTTAGAGTTCTATTAATTTTTCCATGTATTCTATTTATAAAGTGCTGCCCACTATTAACCATTATACTTGGATGAACTCGAACAATTTTTTCATTACTATTTTCATTTACAGCATTAATAAAAGTAGAAGAAACAAGTTGTTGTTGATTTAAACTTTTATGTAACCTTAATGCTGCAATTCCTGCACCACCAGTATTTGATGTTGATATGGTTGAGATAGTAATCAAGTTAAATGTTATGTAACATTCTTTTATGAATGAATGATATCTCTTCTTTTGAAGCTGAAATACCAAAAATTAAAAAACCCTTTTTAGCTAATTTTTTTATGATAGCTTTTGATTTTTCTTGTCCATGCTCAAAAAACCGATCGTGAAATTCAATTAATAATTGATTTATTTCAATATCAACATTGAGAAGATCTTCCAATACGTCATATTCAGAACCTTCTATGTCCATTTTTAGCACATCAATTTTGGAGTGATTTAGTTCCTTCAATATACTTGAAATGGACTTCATATTCACTTCAACTTGTTTGTTTTTAGCTACATGATTTGGTTGGTGAATGCTGCCTGAAACATGTCCGTCATTTATTGGTAGATGAAAAATTCGTTTTCCATCAATAATGTCAATGCCAAAATCATAAAAATGAAAACTTGTAGGTAGTTGTTGTTGTTTTATCCAATTGATTGATTTGGGTGTAGGGTCAAAAGCAAAAACAGTTGCACCATGATTATTAATAATTGCTTCATCAAAAGAAATGTCTTCACCAATTCCAAAAGAATAGACAATTGATTTTTCATTTAATGTGGTTGGATGAACAAAAAATCCTCCATAATCATTTCCATACCACTTTTTTTTACACTGAATTTGCTCAATCAATATTTCCTTCTTGTAGCCAATTAGTTTTTTTATGATGGATTTTAGTTTAATCCAATTTCGGACTACGATTTCTTTTATTTTATGGAAATAGCTAAAATGTTGCCCGTATTTATAGAACATTTTTAAATGAATTTTAGCTAGTTTCGGTTCTTTAAATTCTAATTTTTTATAGAAATCGATTAAAGGCACATTTTTAGAATGATATAATTTTTTATGATTTTCATTAACATCACAATGAATTCCTGTTCCGTCCATTCCAATATTTTCAACAAATGAATATTTTGGAGTTAAACATAATCCATTATTAAAGTAAACAGTAGAAAACCACAGAATTGCCCATGTTTTTATTTTACCATCAATATTTGCTTTTAATTGTTCATCAAAATTCAACACATTATCGTAGTTGAATTTTGCTAAATCAGCAGGATTTTCATGTAATTTGTTATAAAAATAGTGGTAGTCTTTATTGATTTTACTCCACCTATCTTTCCATGTAGCCCAACCCCAACAACTCATAAAATGTAGAAAATAGTAATCTTTTAACAGGTATTGCAGATTAGATTCGTTGTTAAATCCATTAATATGAAACACTTCTTGTTTATTTTCAAAACAATCAAGTGCGGTATTCATGTAATTAAGAAAACCCAATTCTACTTTTATATCATCTTCTAAAACAATTATTTTTCCATGCTCATTTATTATTTCAGAAACTCCATCAATTATTGAGTTTGCTAATCCTTTGTTTTTTTGTTGTTCTATAACAACTACTTCTTTAAACCTATGTTCTTTAGTTGCAATAGATTTCACTGTATTAATTTTTTCTAATTCTTGCTCGGTTGCTAATGGTTTTGCTCCATCACAATAAATGTATAATATACTTTCTTTAGCTTCATTATTTAATGCTAACGCATCAAGTACTTGTTGTGTGTGCTCAGGGCGGTTGTAGGTAAATAAAACTATGGGAGCTAATTTTTTATCCATAATAAAGTTAATGTTTTTATAAAGAAGTTGCGTATTTATATCGCTCTGTTGCAATAATGGTTGACCCTTTTACTCCTTCATAATATCCTTCATAAAAGTTAATTTTATTTTGTTCTAAAATGGATTTAATTTCTTTGCAAGTTTCAAATTCGCCTTTTCTGTTTGTGTCGTCAAACAAAATAATAAATTGCTGTATTGGAGTAAACTTTTTCACTAAACTAATGATGTCATAACGTGAAAAATGTTCCGAACCAAAAGGACCATCAACAAGATAAAAATCGAATGTTTCGGAAATTTCTTCAGCAAAATTAGTGTACCCATTTACTTTAAAGCTGTTTACTTCTTGTTGTTCTAGCGGTAGTACCTTTATTGTTGAATTTTTTGACAAGGTAAATTTTTGGTTAAAAGCAGTTGCCCAATTTTCATCTTGTTCAATAATAAGATGCGTTGATTCGATTAAATAATTATCTAAATAAGCAGAAATTACTTTTGAAGATTCACCTAACCCTAATTCTAAAATTTTTTTAGGTTGATAATCGTTTAAAATTCTATTTAAAACATAAAAAAAAGAATAGTTTCCGGCCCATCTACCAATGTTTAAAGGCAATTCTTCCAACCATTTTTTTCCTCGAATACTATCGTGATAAATAGCAGCCCATTCTACTTCTTTTGTTTGTTTTTTTGAACTTTCTATTTCATTTATAATTAAATGTTGATTAGCCTCTACTTGTTTTAGATATTTTTTGAGTTTTTCTATCATGGTTAGTTAATTTTAAAATTTAACAACACCGAACCTTGGTTTGCAGGAACAACCTTTCCTGAACCATAATAATCTTTTTCGGCAACGGTAAAAGGCAAAACACCTGTTATCCAATCGGCAATTTCGTTATTAATTTCACAAAAAATATTCAAATTATAATCTCCAGGAGCCAATGGTAAATTGAATATCACAAAGGAAATTTTTTTATTTTTTATATCAAAATTTGTTGGTAATGTTTGGGACGAAACCCAAGCAACTCTATCTCCTAAGTAATTATTAATCCCAATATCAATCCTGAAATTCAACACTTTTTCGATATTCAAATCATATTCTAAATCTAAAGCAACATCCTTAAAAGTTTCAATAATTCCATTTTGAGTTTCTATNCCTTTAATATTACCTTCTTTAAATAATAAGCTACCGTTCCCTTGTCGATTTTCAATTTCAGAAAGTTTAGTAAAATTTCTATTTTGAGAGGATAAATAATGTGTAATTACATCATTTGTTTCTCCATTAAAAATAATTTTCCCGTTTTCTAACAAAATACTCTTTGGGCACAAATTCTGAACAGCTGCCATATTATGGCTCACAAACAATACTGTTCTGCCATTGTCTCCGCTCGAAATATCTTTCATTTTTCCGATGGCTTTTTTCTGAAATTCGGCATCACCNACAGCCAACACTTCATCAACAATTAAAATATCGGGTTCTAAAAAAGCCGCAACTGCAAAAGCCAAACGAACTGTCATTCCGCTACTATAGCGTTTTGTTGGCGTGTCAATGTAGCGTTCGCAACCTGAAAATTCGATAATCTCATCTAATTTGCTTTCAATTTCTTTTTTGGTCATTCCTAAAATTGCACCATTCAAAAATACATTTTCTCTTCCTGTTAGTTCAGGGTGAAAACCTGTGCCAACTTCCAATAAAGAAGCAATTCTCCCATCAGATTTTATAGTGCCTGTTGTTGGGCTTGTTACTCTCGATAAAATTTTTAGTAAGGTTGATTTTCCTGCCCCGTTTTTACCAATAATTCCAATTACATCGCCTCGCATAACATCAAAACTGATGTCTTTTAGCGACCAAACGTAATCCGATTCACCTTTTGTACTTCTGTCGTTGCTTTCGCCTATTTTTAAAAAAGGGTCTTCTTTTCCTCTCACTAAATACCACCAACGAGTTAAATCATCGGCAATGGTGCCAGTGCCAACTATTCCCAAACGATATTGTTTAGAAATGTTTTCAACTTTTAATATAATTTCGTTTTTGCTCATTAAATGGTATCTATAAATCTTTTTTCTGTTCTGTTAAAAATTACTAAGCCAAGCAAAAAGGTTACAATAGTTACTGTTACGGTATAAATTATCCAATTTAGGGATATTACTCCCGAATTTAGCAACATATAGCGTGATGTTTCTATGATGTGAGCCATTGGGTTAAATTCAACTATCCACGAAAGTGTAGGTAATTTTTCTTGTATTAAACTTAACGGATAAGCAACTAAAGATAAGTACATTAACAATTGAACACCAAATTGCAATAAAAAAACTAAATCTCTATATTTTGTTACCATAGAGGAAATAATCATTCCTAATCCTAAGCTAAAAAATCCCATAGTAATAACTAAAATTGGAAAAAACACGATGAGTTTATTTGGCGAAACTTCAACACCATTTNCGGTGTAGTATATATAAAATGTAACAAAAACAATGAGCTGAATACAAAATTTTATGAGGTTAGAAAGTACTACAGACAAAGGCAATATTAACCTTGGGAAATAAACTTTTCCAAAAATGTGTTGGTTACTTTTAAACGTATCCGATGTGGCTAACAAACAGTCTTTAAAGTAATTCCAAATAGTAATTCCTGCTAAATTGTATAAAAATGGAGGAATTCCATTTGTGTCTATATTAGCAACATTATTAAAAATTATGGTAAAAATTACAGCTGTGAAAAGCGGTTGAATTAAATACCAAAGTGGACCTAAAATGGTTTGTTTGTAAATGGTAACAATATCTCGTTTAATAAAAAGCATTAACAAATCACGATAATTCCAAACTTCTTTCAAATTTAGCTCTATCACGTTGCTTTTGGGCGAAATGATAAATTTCCAATTTTTGTTAGCGTTAATTTTCTCTTGCATTTGTTTGGTTGGAATTGTTGTTCATTTTTTTACAAAAGTATTTTTGTTTATTAGAATTTACAAATTAACACATTCTCACAATGATAGAACGCATCNCGATTCCGATAGCTATCGGAACTATCGGGACACGGATTTAGCAAGTTTTCGCTGATTTTTCATTTTCAAATCTTCAAATTTACACATCTTCATCTGAATTTCTAAAAATATCTAACACGGTATTAACAATAATAGCTAAATCGAACAGAAAAGACCAATTTTTTATGTAAAAAAAGTCCATTTTTACTCTGTTTTTTAATTTTTCGAAATCGTCTGTTTCGCCTCTGTAGCCTTTTGTTTGAGCCAAACCTGTAATGCCAGGTTTGATTTTATGCCGAAACATGAAGGTTTCTAATTCGTTTGAAAACTCTTCGGTATGTTTGAGCATGTGTGGTCGGGGGCCGACAACCGACATGCTTCCAATCAGTACGTTGAAAAATTGAGGCAATTCATCTAAATTCATGTTTCGTAAAAACCTACCAACAGATGTTATTCTATGGTCTTGTTTGGTTGCTTGTTTAACATCTGAATCATCATTCACAACCATTGAACGAAGCTTGTAGCACACAAAAGTTTTGTTTCCTCGTCCTGTTCTTTGCTGCTTAAAAAATACAGGTCCTTTTGAGTTTAGTTTAATGATAATAGCCAAAATAGGAATTAACCAACTTAGCAATAAAACAATTACAAAAAATGAAAAAAGAACATCAAAAACACGTTTGATAATTTGATTTTGAGCATTATCTAAAGGAGTGGAAACAACACTTAAAATAGGAATTAAATCAAAATGTTCTAACTCTAATGTTCTAAATAAAATGCTTCTAAAATCGGCAATTAAACGCATTTTAATAAAATTATCTTCAGCATAATTCATTATATCAACTAGGGTGTAATGGTCTATAGATGACATTGTATAGAAAATTTCATGAATGGTATTTTCGGTGCTGAATTTTTTTATTTCGCTATGTAATTGCAATGTTTCATAGTGCTTAGGTTCGTAAATTTTTAGTACACGAAATCCTAACTCAGGATGGTTGTCGATATAGGCTTTTAGTTGAATAGGATTGTCTTCATTAGCAACAATAATAATGTTTCGGTAGTTAAATCCTTTTTTTCTAAACCAACGCAAAAATAACACAAAAGCTATTTTCCATACAAACAAAGAAATGGCTAAAATACTGTACATCAATACCAATAACTCCCTAGAATATCGGTTGGATTGTTCAAATACATAAAAGGCAAACACTAACAAAATATGGAAAAACAAAACGGTATAAGTTACCCTAAGTACTTGGTGGAACTTTGTTGTTCGTTTTAATTTGTATGGTTTAATAATAGAAGTAACAAGAACCCATATTACATTTATATAAAATAACATGGATAAAAATGGAGGGTGAAATGCTCCAAATTTGATGTGGAAAGCAACAATGTAGGCAATGTTAAGTAGTGCAACATCTCCAAAAATGTTTAAGAATTTGATATACCTTGAGTAGCGTGTCAAAATTTGGTTAGAGCATTATTTTTTTAAAATTCATAGAGCCAAACAACAAAGATAGTAAAATTACTGAATAGAAAATTTGTTACTGTTCAGGTAGCTAATTTTTTCGCTATCAATGTTATTGTGAACTTGACCCTATAACCGTTAGGATGAGGCTTTAATATGTCGTTCCTACGGAACTACTTTTTGTTATCGTTTCTTAGCAACAGACTAAAGTCTGTTGTTACAATATGTCCGTTCCTACGGAACTCTTTTATTACTACAAAGAACCATAGGTTCGATTGTTTCGTAAGGTTGGACTGAAGTCCAACCAAAAAACCTCAGCGGTAATGTAAGAGCCGTAGGCTCGATTCATATTTTTATGTTGTTGATATAAAACACATTAATCTACATGAGTAATAACGAAAATTTCATAAAAAAAGCCCCGAAAATTTATTTTCGGGGCTTTTAAATTTATACCAAAAAGAAAATTATTTTCTTTCTTCTTTTTCTAAGTCAGCTTTTAAGTTAGATAATGCATCTAAATCACCAAGTGTGGTTTTTTCGATATTATCGTTCACTTTTTTCACTGCACTTGCATTTGAAGTTGGTTTGGCTTTTGTTTTTGAAGCAGTTTTATTAGATGGTTTAGCTTCATCTTCACTTTCTTTAAACAATTGAGTGTGAGATAAAACAATTTTCTTAGCACCTTTGTTAAATTCTACAATTTTAAAGGAAGCTTTTTCATCTAAAGCTAAGAAAGAACCGTCTTCTTTTTCTGCATTTTTCTTAGTAACAATACCCTCAACACCATATTGTAATGAAACAATGTACAGTCCTTTTGGAGTGATTTCGGAAACTGTTCCTTCGTGTGTTGAACCTAATTCAAAAACAGTTTCGAAAACATCCCAAGGATTTTCTTCTAATTGTTTGTGTCCTAAGCTTAATCTTCTGTTGTCTCTGTCAATTTCTAAAATTACCACTTCAATTTCATCACCTAATTTAGTGATTTCAGATGGGTGATTAATTTTTTTAGACCANGATAAATCAGAAATATGAATCAATCCATCAACGCCAGATTCTAATTCAACAAAAACACCAAAATCAGAAATGTTAGAAACTTTTCCTTTGTGTTTAGACTCAACACTGTATTTAGATTCAATATTTTCCCATGGGTCTGAAGAAAGTTGTTTAACACCTAACGACATTTTTCTTTCTTCTCTGTCAAGAGTTAATACTTGAGCTTCAATTTCTTGACCAACTTTAAANAATTCTTGTGCTGGTTTTAAATGATTGCTCCAAGTAATTTCAGAAACATGAACTAAACCTTCAACACCTGGAATTACTTCTATGAAAGCACCGTAATCAGCAACNACAACAACTTTACCTTTTACGGTATCACCAACAGCTAATTTAGCATCTAGTTTATCCCATGGATGTTCGTGTAATTGTTTAACACCTAATGCAATTCGTTTTTTATCATCATCAAAATCTAAGATAACAACATTGATTTTTTGATCTAATTCTAAAATTTCATCTGGATGATTAATTCTTCCCCAAGATAGGTCAGTTATATGTATTAATCCATCAACACCACCTAAATCAACAAAAACACCATAAGAAGTAATGTTTTTAACAACACCTTCTAATACTTGTCCTTTTTCTAATTTAGAGATGATTTGAACTTTTTGTTGTTCTAATTCAGCTTCAATTAACGCTTTGTGAGAAACAACGATATTTTTAAATTCTTTGTTGATTTTNACCACTTTGAATTCCATTACTTTATCTACATAGATATCGTAATCTCTAACTGGTTTAACATCAATTTGTGAACCTGGTAAAAATGCCTCGATACCAAATACATCAACAATAAGTCCTCCTTTGGTTCTGCATTTTACGTATCCTTTAACTATTTCTTGTGATTCTAATACTTCATTTACTCTATCCCAAGCTTTTAATGCTCTTGCTCTGCTGTGTGATAGTATTAATTGTCCGTTTTTATCTTCTTGATTTACAACAAAAACTTCTACTTTATCGCCTTCTTTTAAATCTGGGTCATATCTAAATTCAGAAATTGAAATTACTGCTTCAGATTTAAAACCTATATTAACAACTACATCTCTGTTTGTTTTAGCAACAATAACACCTTCTAAAATTTCTTCGTTTGCAATTGATTTAAGTGTTTCATCATACACTTCTTGCATAGAAGCTTTTTCTGCTGGAGTGTACGTTTCTTCGTATTTACCAATTCTATCCCAATCAAAATCAGCAAGAGGTTTAACTTCTGTTTTTACTTTAGCAACTGGTTTGTATTTTTCTTTTGCAGCTTCCTTCGTACCTGAGGCGGACACGGTTTTAGAAACTTTAACTTCTGCTTCTTTTTCAACTTCAGCAACAACATCAACTTTTTCTTCTTTTTTTGTTTTTTTTGTTTCAGGAGCTTCTTCAGTTGTCTTTTTTGTAGTTTTTTTAGCTACTACTTTTTTTTCTTCTTTGCCTTCTTCGGCAGACTTTTCTTTGTCAGTCATTTTTTTAATTTTTGTATCTCATCTTAAATCAGCATAAACGAGAGAGAGTTAGTTTAACTGTGTGCTGAAAAACAGTCGTTTTTTTAAGGGTTGCAAAAGTAGGAATTATTTTGTGAATAGCTATGATTA
>Ga0051980_10004691_pt1 | contig 10284 bp, 4 predicted proteins | sample CryGey13umfilter_2_FD_55014 | JGI IMG/M metagenome (GOLD analysis project Ga0051980, IMG submission 55014) | Groundwater microbial communities from aquifer in Utah, USA - Crystal Geyser 4/9/14 3 um filter | ecosystem: Environmental > Aquatic > Deep subsurface > Groundwater | place: USA: Utah...
AGCGGGCTTTGCTGGGGCGCAAGCGCATTGCGCAGGGTGTACCAGGCAAACGGGTCTGCGCCTTCGGGTTCAAAAAGCCCAATTTGGGCAAAGGAAATCTCCAAATCGGGCAGGTAACGCGCCAGGATGGCGTAAATTTGCTCCTCGTCCAGTGCGGTCAGCAGGCGGGCGGTCAGCAGGCTCAGACGGCTGGTGCGCCAACGCTCGCGCAGCGTATCCAGGCGGTGCTGCTGCTGCATTTGGGCGCTAATGGCTACCCGCGCTTCATCCAAAAGCGTCTGAGTCAGCGCCGGGTTGCCCGTTTGCGGTGGGTTCTGCGCCAGCAGGGTAATCGCGTCCTGCCAGATGTGCGCGCCGTCTTTGCTTTGCAGGGTTTGCTGCAGGGTTTCCTGCAGCGCGGCGCGAAAATCGGCGGGGTCGCCGCTTGTTAGACTTGTCCCGAAGGCGGAAACCAGGCTCTGGCACAAGACGTGAATTTTTTCTTCGGAAAAATCGAAGGCTTGTTTCTGAATTTGGGCGGCCATTTGCCGCGCCAGCGGGAGCGCATCCAGGCCGAAAGCGCTGCCCTGGCTCCAGGTTTGACAGCCGCAGGATTGGCGCACGACCAGGCGGGTATCCAGCGACAGGTTAGCGGATAGGGGCAACTGCCGGGTGAGATGCCGGTAGATTTGCTCCACCGCCTGATAGCCCATGTCGAAGAGCGGCACGTGGACGCTGGTCAGCCCCGGCTGTTGCACTGCGCCTTCCAGGCGATTGTCGAAGCCGATGACGGCCACATCTTCGGGAATGCGCCGCCCGGCCTGCTGCAGGGCTTCCATCGCCCCGAGGGCCGATTCGTCGTTGCTGGCAATCAGCGCGTCGAAGGCGGCGCCGCTTTCCAGCAGTTGCGCGGCAGCCGCAAAGCCGCCATCGTACACATGGCGGCCATACACCACGCGGCGCGCGTCCTGTTCCAGACCGAAGTGGGCGCAGGCGGCGGAAAAAGCCTGCAAGCGTTTGCCCGAATCGCCCGAAAGGTCATCGGCGGAACCGGCGATGAAGGCAATCTGGCGGCGGCCATGCGCCATCAGATGTTCGACCGCTTGCAGAATTCCGGCGGCGTTGTTGGCGGCAATGGTCGGTCCCTCTTCGCCAGAGCCGATGAACAGCACGGGAAATCCGGCGGCGCGCAACTCGCGCAGGTAGGCCGAGCGGGCGGCGGAATGCAGCGGGGCGGCGACAATCAAGCCCTGGGTGTTCCAGGGGCCAATCGGCACGAAATCCTGTTCTTCTGAAGGCACGGGCCAGGCCGGGCGGTGTGGGTCGCTGGGGCTGGCGGAGGGTCCCATGCCGCAGCCGAAAAGCACATTGCAGTTTAACGCCTGCGCTGCGCGGCGAATTCCCCGAAAAATGGGCATCAGGTAACTGAGATTGGTGGCGGTGCGGTAAAACTGCCAACCGGCCAAAACGCCGAGGGTCGGGCGGGATATTTCGCGCGGAGTGGATGTCACAGTTTTTTGTCCTCTATGGCAAAGAGCATGGCGCGTTGGGCGGGGAGAAACCCTCCGCGAATGCGGTCACGGATAAACGAATGCCCGCTGCTCACTGATTACTGATCACTAACCACTGTTTACTGACCACTGAGCGCTCTCCACACCTTCTCCGGCGTGATGGGAATTGAGTCAATCTCCACGCCCAGCGCGTCGCGGATGGCGTTGCCCACCGCCGGAGCAACGCCGTCCATCGGGATTTCGGCGACGGCTTTGACGCCGAAGGGGTGACTCGGCTCGAAGGTTTCCACGAAAATCACTTTCAGCGTGGGCATTTCATCGGCGCGAAAGATGTGATAGTCGCGCAAATCGCGCTCGCGGGCGCGGCCAAGTTCATCGTAGCGCATTTCCTCGCAGACGGCGTAGCCCAGCGCCTGCGTCATCCCGCCTTCAATTTGGCCGGAGGCCGTTTGCGGGTTGATGATGGTGCCAGAATCTACCGCCATGACGAGTTGATTCACCGTCACTGCGCCGGTTTCTGTGTCCACCGTTACTTCGGCAAACTGCGCGGCGAAGGGCGGCGGCGAGGCGGGCGAAACGTAACTGCCAACGCCCATGATTTGCTCCTGATTGTTGCGGTGCAGGCTGTCGATGGCGATTTCGCTCAGCGGGATGGAGCGGCCATCGGGGGCAATGGCCATACGGTTTTGCAGGCGGATGTCGGTAAACAGGTAAACAGGTACACTCGTATCCTCGTTGTCCTTGTCTCTTTGTCTACTCAAAATCTCCGCCGCGCGGGTTTGAATTTTCAACGCCACAACCCTGGCCGCATTCACAACCGCCGTGCCGGAGATGTAGGTGGTGGACGAGGCGTATGCGCCCACGTCAAACGGGGTGAAATCCGTGTCGGACGAATACACCAGAATATCTTCCAGCGGCACGCCCAACACTTCGGCGGCCATTTGCCCCAAAACGGTGTCGGAGCCGGTGCCGAGGTCGGTTGCGCCCACCAGCAGGTTGAAAGAGCCGTCGTCGTTCATTTTAATTGAAGCCCCGCCCATGTCGAGGTAGGGAATTGCCGTGCCTTGCATGACGAGCGCAACGCCAATTCCCTTACGTTTTCCGGTGTTCCGGCGTTCCGGTTTTTCGGTGTTCCGGTTATCCGGTGTTCCAGTTGAATCGGACAACCGCTCAACNGGAGAACNGGANAACCGCTCAACCGGAGAACCGGACAACCGCTCAACCGGAGAACCGGACAACCGCTCAACTGGAGAACTGGACAACCGCTCAACCGGAGAACTGGACAACCGCTCAACCGGAGAACCGGACAACCGCTCAACTGGAGAACTGGACAACCGCTCAACCGGAGAACTGGACAACGAATTCCTCCACGTCTCATTCCCAAACTTCTCCTCCCAGCCGATGGCCGCCTGGCCCTGCCGGACGCATTCCTCCAGCCCGACGGTGTTGATGATTTCCGGGCGCGGCTCGCGGCCTTCGTTCCAGGCGGTGCTGAAGGGGTGATATTCTCCGGCATGGAGCGCGTTCTTCAGGCGAAATTTGAGCGGGTCAAGATTCAGGGCGCGGGCAATTTTTTCCATGTGCCGGTCGAGCGGCCAATAGCCCTGTGGCACGCCGTAGCCGCGAAACGCCCCGGCAGGTGGAGTATTCGTGTATACAATGTTAGCGTAAAAGCGGATGTTGGGGCTTTTGCGGTATTCTCCATCGCCGACATAGAGCGCCATCGCCTTGTGGCCGGTGTTGCCGGTGACGGTCAGGGCATGCGCGCCGTTGGCGCCGGTGTCGCTCAGGGCGTACATTTCGTTGGCGGTAATCGTCCCGTCGCGCTTGACGCCGGTTTTCATGCGCACGCGCATCGGGTGACGCGAGCGCGCGCCGATGAATTCTTCTTCGCGGGTGTATTCGTATAGCACCGGGCGGCGCGTGGCAATTGTCAGGTGCGCGGCCACGTCCTCCATCAGCACTTCCTGTTTGCCGCCAAAGCCGCCGCCGATGCGCGGCTTGATGACGCGAATGCGCTTGATGGGCAGATTCAGCACCGGGGCCAGCATTCGCCGGACGTGGAAGGGAACCTGCGTGCTGGTGCGAATTACCAGCCGGTCGTCTTCGTCCCAAAATGTGAGGGCGACGTGCGGCTCGATGTGCGCTTGCTGTACTTTGGGCACTTCGTACTCGGCCTCGAAGATTTCGTCGGCCTCGGCGAAGCCCTTCTCTACGTTGCCGATGTCAATGCGGATTTCGGCGGCGAGATTTTTATGGGGGTCAGAATCGGCAAAATTGACGTATTCGGGTTCATCATGAATTTGAATTGCGCCGGGTTTCATCGCCTCGCCCATGTCGAGGATGGCGGGCAGAATCTCGTATTCGACCTCAATCAGGCCGAGGGCTTTTTCGGCGATTTCGGGGGTTTCGGCGGCCACAAAGGCCACCCGGTCGCCAACGAAGCGCACTTTGTTGTCAAGCGAAAAGCAATCCAGCGGCCCCGGAATTGGGTCGCTTTGCCCGGCGGTGGAATAAACCACGCGCGGAATGTCCTGCCACGTCAGCACGGCGGCGACGCCGGGCAGCGCGCGCGCTTTGGATGCGTCAATGCGCTTAATCCGAGCATGCGCGTGCGGCGAGCGCAGCACTTTGGCGTGTAGCAGGTCGCGCTTCTCCAGGTCGGCGGTGAAGGCGGGCTTGCCCTGCGCCAGTTTGACCGCGTCCACTTTGATTTCGGGTTTGCCCACCGTCTGCCATTGTCCGGTTGTCCGGTTATCCGGTTGACCGGTTGTCCGGTTATCCGGTTGTTCAGTTGTCCGGTTGTCTGGTTGTCCGGTTGTCCGGTTGACTGGTTGACCGGTTGTCCGGTTATCCGGGAACTGGGTTTCACTGATTACTGATAACTGATCACTGACAACTGATATCTGATTACTGTTCCCTGAATACTGCCCACTGACCACTGCCATCACCGCCTGCACCGGTTTGGCGTACCCGGTACAGCGGCAGAGCACGCCCGCCAGCGCCTCGCGCACTTCGGCCTCGGTTGGATGCGGGCTTTTATCCAGCAGGGCCTTGGCGGCGAGAATCTGCGCCGGGGTGCAGTAGCCGCACTGAATCGCGCCGTTTTCGATGAAGGCTTTTTGCAACGGGTGCAGGCCGTCGGTTTTGCGCCAGCCCTGGTCGGGGTGTTCGCCGAGCGCTTCCAGCGTGGCGATTTTGTGACCCTCGGCCTGCGCCGCCAGCATCAGCCCGGCGTTGACCGGTTTCCCATCCAGCAAAACGGTATCCGCGCCGGAAAATCCGTCTTCGTCGCCAAATTTAACCGACTGAAAGCCAAGTTGCCGCACGGCGGTCAGCAGAGATGTGTGCGCGGGATAATCATGGGTGTGGTTGATGCCATTAACCGTCAGTGTGACATTCATAAAAACTCCTAAACGGGTATATTGTCTGACAAATTTTCCCTATTATACTTCTTGGAAATACGTTATCATATGTTCCACCAGCGTCGAATTGCTTCAGCCGCTCCCCGGTTGGCCGCACGGCGTTCGCCTGCCGGTCATTCCACTGCATCTTTCCGACATGGGACGCGCATTTGGCGGCCGACCGGGTGATTGCCCGGTTACTGAAAACGTTAGTGACCGTCTGATGCGTCTGCCTTTCCACAACGCGTTCACCGGCTCCGAACAAGAGCTGGTGATGGAAGCGATTTTGGATTTCAAAATTTCATAACCCTCAAAAAGGGATTCCTGCGGCGCTGTGACTGATGAACTTGATGCTCAAAAAACTCACCCCCTGGCGGACGCCTCTCGCCCTGCTGACTTTTGCCCTGCTGCTCTATGCCCCATTTCTTAACAAATGGGGCTTTTATTGGGACGACTGGATTTTTGCCTGGGTGCGCGCGCAGCAGGGCGCGGCTGGGCTGCAGGCCGATTTCGCTACCAGCCGTCCGCTGCGTGGCCTGACTGAACCGCTGTTGGATGTTTGGCTGGGGCTTGACCCGTTGCGCTGGCAGGTCTGGGGGCTTTTCACCCGCTGGCTGGCGGCGCTGACCTTTTGGCTGGCGCTGCGCGCGTTTTGGCCGCAGCGCCGCGCCGAGGGCTTTCTCGCCGCTGCGCTGTTTTTGGCCTACCCCGGCTTCGGCCAACAGCCGCTGGCGATGACCTATCACTACTTTTGGACGTTTTACGCCGTCTTTTTTCTCTCGCTGTGGCTGATGGCGCGCGCCCTGCAGGGCGATTCGCCGCGCTGGGGGCTGTACGTCCTTTCGCTGGCTTTTGCGGTGCTGCATCTTTTTGCCTCCGAATACCTGATTGGGCTGGAGATGTTGCGTCCGCTCCTGCTCTGGTTCTTGTTCACCTCCGCGCCAACGCTGTGGAAACGACTGCAAAAAACTGCGCTTTTTCAACTGCCCTACCTGCTGATTGCGGGCCTCTACCTCTACTGGCGCTTCATCCTCTTCGATAAACTTTACAGCAATCCGACCTATACCCCCACGCTGACGGTAGACGCCTCCGCCTCGCTCCTCCAAAAAGTCACCACGCTGTTCGCTCAAGTCGGTGACGCGTTGCTCTGGGCGCATGTCAAGGCCTGGTTGCCCGCCTTACAAGCGCCGATTCTTACTCCGCTGATGCTTTTTCTCCTGCTGGCGATTTTTCTCGGCGGCTGGTGGATGTTGCGCCGTCAGACGGATTTTCCCGCGCGCCCGGCCTGGGGCTGGCTTTTCGGCGGCTTGCTCGCCACGCTGACGGCCAGCCTGCCCTTTGTCGCCGCTGGGCTGCCGGTGCGCTTCATTTTCCCCGATGACCGCTTCGCCATTCCGTTCCTGATGGCCTGCGCCGTTTTTCTGACGGGGCTGCTTTCGCTGCGGCCCGGCTTGCTGCGCTGGGGCGGCGCGTTCTTGCTACTGCTGGCGGCCAACGCCCAAATTCACAACAACCTGGCCTACGCCGAAGAATGGAGCCGCCAAAAATCCTTTCTCTGGCAGATGACCTGGCGCGCGCCCGCTCTGCGTCCGCAGACGATTTTTTTGGCCGAAGATGCCGACACCTTCCGCTTTGACGATTATGAAGCCCTGTGGGTCATGCTCAGTTGGACGTACGCGCCCGAAAATACCTCGCGCAATTATCCCTACCCCTACCATCTCATTTCCATGCGCCCCGACGTGATACAATCCGCGCCGCGCGCGCTGGTGCTGCGCTACGCGCCGCCCGCCTGCCTGCACATTCTCGACCCACAGCGCGACGCGCCGCTCTTCGGCCTGAAAACACCCACTACCGGAACCCTGCCCCTGGCCGCGCGCGACGCGCTTCCGCTGGGTGACCTCGCCCTGATTGAGTCGGAATCGCCCCCAACCAGGCCGCCCGCTTTCCTCGGCGCCGAACCCGCTTCCGGCTGGTGTTTTTTCTATCAGCACGCCGAACTTGCCCGGCAGCGCGGCGACTGGCCCGCCGTCCTCCAAATTTTGCAGGACGCCAACGGCCTTCAGCCGGATGACCCGTTTGAATATCTGCCGTTTGTTGAGGCGCTGGCGCGCGCCGACCGCCTGAAGGAAGCCCGCGTGCTGACGCGCAGCGCCATCGCCGCCAACCCGCTGCTGACCCCGGTCTACTGCGGCCTGTGGCAAACGCTGGCAAAAAATTTGAATGAAGCGGGGCGGGCGCAGGCTGAAAGCATGGCGCAGGAAATCGGCATTTGCCCGCCCCGCTAACTTTCCCCGCGCGAAACTTCCCCGCTGGAGGTGATATGCCCGTTAAAAAGCGTTTTCTCATCTCGCTCGTGATACCGGTTTACAACGAAGCCGGGGTTGTGGAGCAAACTCACGCGCGCCTGCGTCAAACGCTGGACGCGCTGCCGCACGATTTTTTGATTTACTACATCAATGACGGCTCGTCTGATGACACGGAACGCTCGCTGGCTGGTTTGGCGGCGGCGGACAGCCGCATCCGCCTGCTGACGTTGAGCCGCAACTTCGGCCATCAGGCGGCGCTGACGGCGGGTCTCGACCATGCCGAGGGCGACCTGGTGATTTCGATGGACTGCGACGGCCAGCATCCGCCCGAACTGCTGCCGGAGATGATTACGCTTTTCGAGCAGGGCTACGACATCGTGCAGGCGCAGCGCATGGAGGCCGAACAGGGTTTTTCGTTCAAATCGGCTACTTCGGCGGCGTTTTACCGGCTGATTAACCGCATCAGCGGCACGCGCATCGAACCCGGCGCGGCAGATTTCCGCGCCATGTCGCGTCAGGCGGTGGACGCGCTGAAAGCCATGCCCGAATATCACCGCTTTTTGCGTGGCATGATTGCCTGGATGGGTTACAAAAGCGTCATTTTGCCCTTTCACGAGCCGAAACGCCTGGCGGGCAAGTCCAAATATTCGCTGGCGAAAATGCTGCGCCTGGCCTCCGATGCGATTTTTTCCTTTTCGCTTCTACCGCTCTACATTGGGTTGAGCGCCGGTGGCCTGTTCATTTTGCTGGCGGCGGCGCAAATTGCCTATGTGCTGTATATTTTCATTATCAAACCGGCTCATGTGACGATTGCCCCCGGCTGGAGTTCGCTGATGGCGGTCATGCTGATTGCCAGCGGCGTGATTATGATTTTGCTGGGCTTTATCGGCGTGTACGTTGGCTACATTTTTCAACAGGTGAAGGGTAGACCGGTGTATTTGCTAAAAAAACGGTAACTGCTCACCCTTGCCCTGGTCTTCCCCGAAGGGGGAGGTGAGCGCTCAAAATGACAATAAACAATAAATTTATTGTGTTGGCCTTACGGCTCCCAGCGTGGCTGCCAGTCGGGTTCGGGGTTGTCGGTTAGCTGCCGCACTTCTGTGCCGTCGGCGTGCATGATGAATAAATCGGCCTGGTCGTTGTTGCGCAGGGAGTTAAAGACGATGTACTGCCCATCGGGCGAGTAACTGCTGGCGGCGTTGTTGCCGCCGTCGGTGAGTTGTGTCGTCAGCCCGGTGGCAATCTCCAGCCGGAAGATGTCCTTATCGCCTACGGGCCCGGCGTAGACCAGCAATGATTTTCCATCCGGCGACCAATCAAGACTGCCGCCGACGCCTTGCAGACCGTGGGAAACCTGGCGCACGTTTTGACCGCTGGTGTCCATCACGAAAATTTGATACTCGGTTGGCAAATCTACCGACATGGCGAAGGCGATGGTTTTGCCATCCGGCGACCAGGCCGTGGCGACGATGGTGTTTGGCCCGGCGTAGACCAGGCTTGGGTTCAGCCCGCCTTTACCCACCATCCAAATGGAAGTTGGCCCATCGGCGGCGCGGTTGGCGAAGACGATGGTGTTGCCATCCGGCGCAAAATCTGGCGAGACAACGTTGCCGATTTTATCGGTCAATTGTAGGAGCTGGCCGGTGCTGAACAGAAGCAGGTACAGGTCAAATGTGCCGCTGCGGTTGGATGCGTAAACAATCATGCCGCCCTGTGGCGCGACGACCGGGTAGTAGTTATGCGCCGGGCCGGTGGTGAGTTGGTTGTAGCCGCTTCCGTCTGCGTTGATGACGCATAACTGGTTGTAGTCGCCGCGCGTGCAGGTGAAGTAGATATGCCCGCCGTGACTTTCGGTTGGCTTGGCAGGTAGGGTGAATATGGGCATGGGGCTGGGCGGCGAGGCTTGCGCCGCCAGCGGATGCCGGGTTTCGGCGATAGGCAGAAGAATCCCGGTCTGAATGGGTTGCAACTTCCCGAGGGTAAACAGGAGAACGGCGACGAGCGTCAAAGAAAGCCCGGCAGTAAACAGGCCTAGCAGGTTTTTGGGCTTATTTTTTTGTATCGGCGCAACCGTTTGCACTGGTGACGCATCGGTTTCGGATATCTTGGCGACGCCAGGTGGAGAAAGATAATTCCAGCGGCTGAGAATTGCTTGAATTACGGGAGCCTGTTCCGGCGTAATTTTCTCTGGCAGTGTTTTTGTTTCGATGCGGGCGGCCATGCTCAGACTAGCGGTAAATTCCCGCGCGGTCGGGATTCGCTCTGCCGCGCGCGCGGCTACTCCCTTGAGTAAAATTCGGCTGGCGAAGTCTGGAATTTCCGGGTTCAGCTCGCGCGGGGTTTTTTCGGGCGGCCAGATACCGGTGAGCGCCTTGTACGTCAGCGCGGCCAGGGCGTAGACTTCACTTACCTCGTTTGACTGCGGGTCGGACAGGGCGCAGGGCGCCAGGCTGAGACGAATTTCTCCGGCGGCGTCAAAGTGGATAAATTCGGCGGCCAGCATCGGGTGCGTCAGCGGGCGCAGCGGCGCCAGCGCAGCGGTGACGGCTTTCAGCCAGGTGAGCGTTTCTTTGAGCGGCAGGGGGCGTCCGGCGCGTTCATGCAGGATGTCGGCCAGTGTTGGTCCATCGCTCCAGGCTTCGAGCAGGAAGGCGCCGTCAGCGCTGGTCTGCAGCCCGTAAAACGGAAGCAGGCGCGGGTGTGTCAGCGTTTTTAGCGCGGGCGAGGCGGCTTCGATGCGGCGCAGGGCTTCGGGGTCGGCGTTGGTCTCTGTGGGCAGGAGAATCAGCCCCAGCGGGATGGCGCGATGCAAATGCCAGACGCGGTAGCGCTCCCCCAGCGGTGAAGCGCCCAGATGCGCGTCTATACGGTACTGGCCGAGTAAAATTTTTCCAAGCGGAAGTCTGGCGTCTGCGCTCATTTTTTAAAAGGGGAGTTTTTGGCGGGAAAACTGAGCGCGGTAGGCGGCGCTCTCTTGCAGGCATTTTTGCAGATTGGAGAAACTCAGCCTTTTGGCGGATTCGTCCGGCGCGGCGGAAGCGGCCTGCAGGCGAATCTGCCCGCCGGAAAACCATTCCGCTGAAA
>Ga0051980_10004705_pt1 | contig 10260 bp, 9 predicted proteins | sample CryGey13umfilter_2_FD_55014 | JGI IMG/M metagenome (GOLD analysis project Ga0051980, IMG submission 55014) | Groundwater microbial communities from aquifer in Utah, USA - Crystal Geyser 4/9/14 3 um filter | ecosystem: Environmental > Aquatic > Deep subsurface > Groundwater | place: USA: Utah...
GCGCGAGGCGCGAAGCGCGAGGCGCGAAGCGCGAGGCGCGAGGCGCGAGGCGCGAGGCGCGAGGCGCGAGGCGCGAGGCATGAAGAAACCCCGCCGAAGCGGGGTTTCTTCTGTCCGAGGCCGTTAGCCCTTCGATTTCTCTCAGGATAAAGCCATGGACTTGCTTATCCTAACCTAGCCGAAGCTTGATTGGATTTGCAGTCCGTAATTTGGTTACGGCATTGAGACAGTGGTCGTTCTCCAGTCAAGCTCATCAGCCATAAAGGTTGAAGCTTGAAGACCACTAGATGATACCCAGTTGATCTGTTCAAGCCCAATAGCGTATGAACCGATATCCAAGAGAGTGCTGGACGCTTCTCTGCCCTGGAACAAGAAGGATACAGGGAAGTCAACTGACGCACTTTCAGCCAAGAGTCGAGTGCTTTGGGTGCTAGTGCCAGAAGCAGTAGTACCCGAAGTTGGGATGGTGAAGTTCGTTGAGGAAGCGTTCGGGACAAGGGTGGCTGTCACATCAACACCGTTTTGGTAGATGATGAATGACGGACCAGTAGCACTTACGTCGTTACCATGGTTGGCAACGAAGGCACCAGTGGTTGAAGCCACCGTACCGAGCAAGATATCACCACCAACGGCTGTAACGCGGAGGTTAAATGTACCCTCTGCGGTTGAGGTGGAGACATTGTCTTGCTCCGTGGTAGCACTCTTGACGATAGACTTCGACAAAAGTGTTATTTCAAGACCAATGTTGCGAACCGTAATAACGTCACCGGTTGCGGAACCAGAGACCTGAGCGACATCACCAATGGAGTTCTCCGTGGTGAAGTCAGCTGACTGAATGTCAACGCTGTAGTCCACAGTGGTACCGTTAGCATCATCAATGTCAGTAAGAATCTTGAAGGTCTTGGTCGTATCTTCCGGAATGACATAATCAATGTCATCGAAGGTAACATCACCGCCAGTCTTCGAGATGCCGGTAGCAGTCTCACTGCCAACCACAGTTGAACCATCTACAAGGTAGAGGGTAGAGGTGGTAGCCAGACCGGAACCAGCTCGAACGATAGTAACGACAAGGTCAGTGATTTCAACATTGTCGTCTTCAGCCTTAACGTTGAAGCGGAGTAACTCAAGGTTATCAAGTTCATCCTCATCAGTACCGTCAGAGGCAATAACTTCCGAGACTTTCGGAGAGTTAACGTTCTTAGACACCGTAATTTCGGCATCATCTACGAGTTCTCCTTCGGAGGTAAAGCTTCTGGTGAAGGCTGTGCCCGGACCATACTGGTTGACACCAGCGCCGTCAACGGATCTAACACCGTCAACTGGAACGCCAACAGTCCAGGTGTCTCCATCAAAAGTGGAGTCCCAGCTAGACCTAGCGTCAAGAGCAATCGTCAAAACTTTAATAGTATCCTTGGGAATAACGAAGTTAAAACCAGAGATGGTGATGAAGCGGTCAGTGCCGTCCTCAACCACAGTACTGGTGTTAAGGTCCACTGAAGCAAGAACGGTGGAACCGTCCAAGACATAGACCTTAGTGGCAATCTTGTTGTAGAACTGCTGATCAGTGTTACCAGTAGCTGTTGCATCAAGGTCAAGTTTAACTCTCTCAATTCTCATGTCGGAGGTCTTGGCCTCAATCTCAATACCAGCTACCGCTTTCATACTATCCCCCTCTCGAAGCTTAACGCCTGTCGGAGTGGAATTGACTTCAACGGTAATGGTTCCTTCAACACCAGGGGTAGTAATACCGCCAGAAACAACACATGACTGGCCAGTAGTGGAGCTAAATGCTGCACCTGCTGTACAACCTGAAACTGTTGAGGTTGTAGTACCAGGAGGAATAGTAACGGTTGTTGAACCAGCTACAACGGTGTACCTCGCCTGCGAGATAGGACCGAAGTAACCGACTGCTGGAGCAACACCATTGGCTGCTTGCCAGGATGCTACAGCCGAACGAGTGATGGAACCGAAGTATCCGGTTGAACCACCACTGAAGGTGAAGTGACCGGTGCCTGTCAGATAATTCTGCAAGCATGTGACATCAGCGCCAGAAGCACCGAGAGTCAAACTGCGAGTGAAAGTACAAGCAGTTGGATTGGCTACAGTGCCACCCTGAAGAGAGGCGAGCTGTGCCATAAGCGCATTGATCTGTACCTGAAGTTCAGCAATGGTCTCGGCACCTGCGGTAGAAGCACCGCCAAGAACCAAAGTCATGCCGACTGTCAGACCAGCAATCTTTGCAATTTTATTTTTTATCATTTGTAATTTTATTTCTAATGCGTAAGCACTTCCCAATAATTTCTAATATTTGTTCGGGTTGCGTCACGGGTATTAATTTTCTAACATTTGCCGAGAACGGTTAAGCCTTTCTCGGCAAAGCTCTATAAATTATAGACTATATTTTAGCAATAGCCAAATAAGCTGTGGATAAAACTATCCTACACTTTTTCGAATTTTAAGCAAGGATATATATTTCTAATAAATCATTGAGCGGCAAGCCCCCACACCTATTTCCCATGAGAAATAGGTGTGGGGGCAAGGCTATATCGGCTCCAGCGCTTATCCCCATCCTTCTTAAGGACACCAGAGCGCACCATGGCTGATAATTCACGCTGGATTGTCTTCTCACTGCATCCATTGATCAGAGGAGTAATGTCCTTTATCATCACTTCCCGTTTGCGTTTCAAAAGGCCAATAATGATACTTTGTCTGTTTGTCTTTTTAACCAAAACAGCCCCAAATTCTTTCAAAGGTTTCTGTCGCACAACATTAGGTTTCGCCAGTGAAATACTGGGTAAATTCCCCTCGTTTTTTTCTCTTGACGCAAGAGATTGTGCCCATTGGTCAACAACATTTTGCCTTGGATGCTCAATTTTAAGCACATCTGAAATGTTAGTGGACTGACCGAGAACACTGGCATATTTTCCAAATTCTGACTGCATCAGATCATGGTTAGTTGAAGATATTAGTCCAGCATTTTTCGCCACAGAAAGTAGGCTAGTCATTTTAGTCACAAGCATTTTTATCTCTAAGATCAGCACTTCTCTTTCCTTGAAAAACTCATCATTAAGAGACATTGTAAGAGAGGTAAATTCTGAAGCCAATGTCCTTAATTTCCATTTAAGGGGCTCTTGATCATTGAAAAAGCTCGTAATTAAATAGATTGCAGAGGCAATTTTTTCTGGCTTAGTGGTTATATCAGACATATGTTTATCCTTGTGTTATATTTGTGTCCTTTATTATTTGTCCTTAACATTGTATCACGATTTGTCCTTTATTGCAAGTATGACCATTATGAGATTAAAGGACAGAATTTGCAACTCCCACTTCGCATAAACATGCCTGCCGGCAGGCAGGGCTACGCGGGACAGGCCCATAAGAAACATAGTCTAGCGTGTTATTATTAGGGAAAATAATTTTATAAAGATGGCAAAAAATCGGAAAAAAAGAAGACGGAACGGAAGTGAAGATAGCCTGTCAATTTTCAACTTCATATCTGAAGAAACGGCCCATGGCATTTTGGGTGTTTTTTCTGTGGTACTCTCTATCTTCTTTATCCTTTCCGCTTTCGAACTGGCGGGCTCGGCAGGTGAAATGGTTTTTGATTGGCTATCTTACTTATTCGGCTTCGGCTACTACCTATTACCAATAGTATTTCTCTTGCTTGCCATATCGTTTCTTCGGGAACAAGAACGAAGTTTCGCCACACCTCAAATTTTTGGATCATTGGTTTTGTTTATTTCATCTCTGGGTCTCTTAAATCTCTTTTCAGATACGGGAGGCGTTATAGGAAGCCTCATTTCAAAACCTTTAGACTCATTCTTCTACACATATTTCAGCGCGGTAATACTTTTGGCGCTTGTGGCCGTCTCAATTTTAGTAACTTTCAATGTCGCTATAAAATTTGATGTTGTGTCATTAATCAAGCAAATTTTCTCAAAGAAAGAGCCCTTGCCCATGGATGCTCTAGAAAACAGAGCCATTGATAAAGCGGTTAGAGCAATGGAAGAATCAAATAAAACAAATAATGAAGATGCTCCGCCACGGCAAAACCTGGAAGCACAAACAAAAGGCAAGAAATCGGAAAATGGAAACGAGGGATTTTCTCCCATGATCATGCGCCGAAGCGGTAAACACTGGACCCCTCCTCCTCTTTCACTTCTGGAAGGCGACCGAGGCAAACCCGGTGTGGGAGATATCAAGGCCAACGCGAACCTAATCAAACGCACGCTTATGAACTTCGGCATCGTGGTTGAAATGGATGAAATCTCAATAGGACCATCTGTCACACGCTATGCTCTGAAACCAGCCGAGGGCGTTAAGCTTTCCAAAATCCTCGGCCTGCAAAATAATCTGGAACTGGCGCTCGCGGCCCATCCGGTCCGTATTGAAGCCCCGATACCAGGCAAGTCGCTTGTTGGTATTGAGGTGCCTAACACGCTCAAATCGACCGTCGGGCTGGGCTCTCTTGTTGCCGACGAAGAGTACACCAGAAGCACATTGCCGCTCTTGTTTGCTATTGGACGAGATATTGCCGGCAGATCGCATTTTGCCAACTTGGCAAGAATGCCCCACCTCCTCATAGCCGGAGCCACGGGTTCAGGAAAGTCGGTAACCATTCATACCATCGTCACATCGCTCTTGTTTAGAAACCCACCCGAAAATCTCAAATTTATAATGATAGACCCGAAACGCGTAGAGCTGACCATGTATAACAATATCCCCCATCTCCTGACGCCGGTAATAACTGATCCGAAAAAAGCCATTCTAGCTCTCAAATGGGCTGCCAAAGAAATGGAGCGCCGTTACGACATTCTCGAGAAAGCGAGCGCGCGCGATATTGCGTCGTATCACCAAAGCGTTATGTCTAAATCTAGTCGTACAGGCGAAGAGACAGACAAAGACACCGATAAATCCATGCCCTTCATCGTTGTCATCATAGACGAGATGGCAGACTTGATGCAGTCCTATCCCAGAGAGCTTGAAGCGGCCGTGGTACGACTGGCACAAATGAGCCGCGCCGTCGGCATCCACCTTATTCTCTCCACTCAAAGACCGTCGGTTAATATCATCACCGGTCTTATCAAAGCTAACATCCCGGCACGCATAGCCTTACAGGTTTCTTCACAAATAGACTCGCGCACTATTCTGGACACTGCCGGCGCCGAAAAACTTCTTGGCGCCGGCGACCTGCTCTTCCTCTCCGGAGAAATGAGCAAGCCTCTGCGCATGCAGTCTGCGTATATCTCGGAGAAAGAAGTGAAGGGCGTGACGAAATATCTTGGAGACACCTACGCCGACGAGCTCCAAAGCGAGATCAATTTTTCCGGCGAAAATACTTCCAATGCCATTTTCTCGGCGACACTGGAAGAAGACGACTCATACGGAGATAACGATGATGAACTTTATGAAGAAGCACGAGAGACTGTCATTCACGCAGGCAAGGCTTCAACTTCGTTTCTCCAGCGCAAATTGCGCATCGGCTATGCCCGAGCCGCACGATTAGTAGATATGCTCGAGGAACGCGGAGTGATAGGCGCGGGCTCAGGCGCTAAAGCGCGAGAAGTGATTGACAGAAACACAGAAACAATGGAGACGGAAGATGCCGAAAAAACATAGGAAGAAGTAATGTATGAGTCCCGTTAGAGATTACTCATGTGGTATCATCATAATATGTTAGTTAATTTCAGAAGCGCTAGCGCTTCCTATCTCTAATGGGATGAAAATAGACATCAAGCCAAAATACGGATTCTTGATAATTTTATTTATTCTCCTTGTCGCTTATTCTTTATTTCAGGCACGAGCGCTTATCATCGGCCCGAAAATTTCCATCGAAAGTCCAGCGGACGGAAAAACCGTAGACGACCCTTTGGTTGTAATAAGCGGACAATCAAAAAATATTGCATGGCTTAGTTTAAATGATCATCAGATCTTTACCGACGAAGAAGGAGAGTGGAGCGAGAAATTGTTAGTCTCTCCCGGTATCAGTATAATGACTGTGAAAGCCCGAGACCGCTTCGGACGTGAGACAGAGAAAAATGTGCAAATTGTCTTGGAGTGATCAATTATGTCGTTAACATTTACACCCAAAATACTTCGTTATGCGAATTTATATTTTTTTATTCAAAATTTATCTGAATGGCATTTTTCTAACCGCAAGGATCACAATGAAGCATGGCGTAATGAATTACTTTTTTCCACAGAAGCCGAGTCTTGTATACAAGAATTTAAAAAAATACACCAACAATATTCATTCGGTGATAAATATCTAGGACGACCTTTTTTTCTTTATAAAGATCCGTGGCCAACGGTTGAACTTCTAGTCGGCAAAGATGATGGTGCTAAGATAAAAAATATTTTTGCAACTCTCGAACCATATTTCGATACTATCTATATTAAGGATGAGGTCATGTTAAAAACATGGAGAGCGATTATCGCGAAACCAGAATTTGTAACAAACGCTTCTTACATCAACAACACACTTGCTAATTTCTATGGATGTGCGCCGTATAATGAAAACTGCACAATATACTTGTTATTATCCACAGAAAAAAAGAATGGGGGAACAGCGGGAACTATCAGTAATAACGCCATAACTCTTGAATTGAGCCGTACATCTATAAAATTAGAAAAACATATGTTCAATGTATTGTGGCACGAATTGATACATTTATATTTCAAAAATTGCTTATTCTTTCCTCTCTTAGAAAAATGCACAGATAGTGACTGGGAAATTATGGGTAAGATTGACGAACTCGTTGCATCATCACTTCTTCCAAACGGGTTATTAAAACATAATACATTATCTTCCGTGGAAGAATCCGGAACGCCCGGATATTTCAATGCTCGTATTAATTCGGAGAATAAAATTATAAATATTAAAAAACTAATCTATCCATATTTGCGGCGAGAAAAGATGGTGGATATAAATCTTGTGCAGGAGCTTTATAAAATGGAACTTGGAGACAAATAAAAAGAGGGTGGCAATTTCTTGCCACCCTCGGCACATCACGCCGATATTACGAGTCGGCGTGTCCGTTGTCCCAATCGCCCCACTGTTGCCAGCTTGCGGGAGATAGAGCACACTGGAATCCTTGCGAATCATTGCTGGTTCTGCTCATACGAGCCAACGCACCAGCGATTGCTCTGCTACCAATATGAGAATGCGGATCGCGCAGATTGCATTCCGGTTCTTTAACCTCTCCCTCGGTCGCTTCTCCACATGCACTTTCACTCACCACTTTAATCACCTCCTTTCTCTTGTTGTTTATACTCATTCAGCTTGTCCCTAAGATATCCGAAGGTTGCTTTCCGCGTCTCGCAGAAGTAATATTTTCCGCTAACACCACCAACTCGGTTAGCCGTACAACCATTGTGACAGGCTCGTTGCCATTCACAGGACGCACAATCTGGATGAAGCGTCTTTACATCTTCTGCATACTTCAGTCGTGCTGGACCATTGAGAATTTCCAATAATGGTTGTGACGATAGATCGCCAAATTGAAGCTCCTCACGATTCAAGAGTCTATCACACGGATGCACCTTTCCGTCGTGCGCCAAACTGAAGTATCTGCTGCACTCCCCATTAAAAGTGCAGCTGGAAGCTTTCTTCCCGAGGACACCTGCCACGAAGCTCTCGACCTCCCGAATTTGAAGGTCCCCGTCATCTTGGTCAAGCCACATGTCGATGTAGGTTTTCAGGAAACTAGTGAGCTCTTCATTGGTGATCGACTGACCAAGCATAGCTTGGTTGACAGCATTGACATCCAAGAAATCATTCACTCCCCACCGCTTCACGCCGAGAATGTTAGTGAAGAAATTGAAGTCTTCGCGAGCACGAGTAGTGTTGTCATGCGTTAATGTTTGAATTATTCCCGGTTCTATCCAATGTTTTCGAAGAACTTCGATTCCACGCATAACGTAGTCGAAAGAACCTTCGCCTCCATGATTCAATCTGAAGTGATCGTGACTCTCTTTGTCACCGTCCACACTGACGCCAACTTTGAAATTGTGGGTCTTGAAAAATTCTGCCCACCTATCATCTACTAGTGTGGCATTGGTCTGGATTATGTTCTTGATGGCCTGCCCTTCTTTGAGATACTGCTTCTGTAATTCCAAAACTCTCTCGAAGAACTGGAGTCCTGCGAGAAGCGGTTCGCCCCCGTGCCAAATGAAGAATAGATGACCCGAGAAAAGTTCCATGTACTCGACAAGAAACTTCTCAAGCAGTTCATCGCTCATCACAGTACGAGTTATTTGATCTCTGGTATTGTAAAAACAATACCGACACCTAAGGTTGCAGAAGTCGCTCACCACTTTGATGATTGGAATCATCACCCCAAGTGGTGATGTGAGAGGAATTAATCTTGCCATTGTTCGGTTCTCCTTATTGAGGGTTTTGAGGTATTTTCCAGAATAGAACAGTCTGAATAGAATTATATCACAAATTATAGATTAGCCAACCTTGACAAGAGTGTGCTGAATCGTGGAATTATTTAGTCCCGTATACTTTATATTTATATTCTTTCAATTTTTTGATACACTTATTCCCAAATGACCAGAATCAAAAATACAGAAACGAACCCGCCTGCCAATAGACAAGGAAATATCGAGACCACCCTCGATGCTATCCGAACGAAGTTTGGAGAAGATTCTATCATGAAACTCGGCGACAAACCCAAGGTCGATGTTGACGCGATTTCAACCGGCTCAATCGGCTTAGATGCCGCTCTTGGTGTCGGTGGCCTGCCACGAGGCAGGATTATTGAAATTTTTGGGCCGGAATCTTCGGGTAAAACAACACTGTCTTTACACGTTATAGCCGAAGCCCAGAAGTTAGGCGGTATTTGCGCTTTTATCGATGCTGAACATGCCATGGATCCAGAGTACTCCAAGCGTCTTGGGGTCAAAATCGACGAGCTTTTAATTTCACAACCGGACACCGGAGAACAAGCCCTTGAGATCGTGGATTCCTTGGTGCGCTCGGGTAAACTCGACGTCATAGTCATAGACTCTGTCGCGGCTCTGACGCCAAAAGACGAGATTGAAGGCGACATGGGAGCCTACCATGTCGGCAAACAGGCGCGCCTGATGAGCCAGGCCCTCCGCAAGCTCACTGCCATCGTGGCAAAGTCCAGGACTATCGTCATCTTTATCAATCAAATCCGCATGCAGATAGGCATCATGTTCGGGAATCCCGAGACTACCCCGGGCGGCAAGGCGCTCAAATTTTATACTTCTGTACGCTTAGACATCCGACGCATTGCCCAAATTAAGAAAGGAGACGAAGTAATGGGCGGACGCACAAGAGTGAAGGTGGTCAAAAATAAAGTAGCCGCACCTTTCCGACAAACAGAATTTGATCTGATGTATAACGAAGGCATTTCGCGGGAAGGCGAAATAATAGCTCTCGGAGAAAAATTCGGCATTATGAAAAAGTCCGGCAACTCGTATGAATATACTGCGGACGGAGGCGAATCAATGAAGCTTGGTCGCGGTTACGATGCCACTCGACAATTTTTGCGCGAAAATAAAAAGATTTCAGAGCAAATTCTTAAAGATATTCGACAAAAACTAAAGGATGTGTAGAATGCTGTTTAATGCTGGAATATAGCGAAATTAAGGAGAATAAATATATTGTTTTTGAAAACGAGCCTTATGAGGTGATCTATTCGCATGTCTTTCGGAAACAGCAAAGAAAACCAGTTAATGCCACCAAATTAAGAAGCCTCCTCACAGGAAGAATTGTGGAACACTCTTTTCATGTTTCCGATAAAGTTCAAGAAGCCGATATCGATAAAAAAGAAGTTAAATATCTTTATACCAACCGGGGTGAATACTGGTTTTCAGAAGCGAACGATCCCTCAAAAAGATTCGAGTTGCCAGAGAAAATAATCGGTCCGGCCGCTAAATTTCTTAAGCCCAATATATTGGTCAACGCCATGCTTTTCAAAGGCCCTTCGAATACCTCAGGGCCAGGGGAAATCATNGGNTTGAAACTNCCNATAAAAATGGATTTAAAAGTGACCGAAGCGCATCCAGCAACCAAAGGCAACACGGCTCAAGGAGCCACTAAAACGGTAAAACTTGAAACGGGAGTTGAGATACAGGTGCCAATGTTTATAAAAGAAGGAGACATGATAAGAGTAAACACTGAAACAGGTCAGTATGCGGACAGAGTTTAAGGTTTACTCTTAATGACATTAGTCATTTGAGTTCCATTTTTCGTTCCCGTAGATCGAATATAAGGCCGACCAAAAA
>Ga0051980_10004710_pt1 | contig 10256 bp, 9 predicted proteins | sample CryGey13umfilter_2_FD_55014 | JGI IMG/M metagenome (GOLD analysis project Ga0051980, IMG submission 55014) | Groundwater microbial communities from aquifer in Utah, USA - Crystal Geyser 4/9/14 3 um filter | ecosystem: Environmental > Aquatic > Deep subsurface > Groundwater | place: USA: Utah...
GCGNGCCGTGGCGAAGCCACAAAATGAATTCCAAATCGCTCAATATCATAAAATGAATTAGACAAAGCGACTAATTCTTGCTCACAGGCGTTATCCGAACCGGCATCAATTTGCCGAATCGCCAAAGATCCACGAAACAATTTTTTTACTTTATTTTCTATTTTTCCCCCAACAGTAACAATGTCTGCTTGATCAAAGTCCTTGTTTTGTGAAGGGATTATATTGCCGGGAGTTTTAAATATTTTTAAATGAAGTTTGAACATAGTTTTATTTCATTAAATCATCAAGCGAAACGCCGAGAGCGTCCGCTATTTTTTTTACTGTATCAATAGTTAGTATATGAAATTTTTATCATTTAGTCAAACGGAGTTAGGGATTTCCTTGCCGTTGCCAGCGCACGGGTGGGTTGGGGCAATGGCAACCTCTCTTTTGGCGGTGTATTTCGCTTTTCCTTTGCGAAATCAAATTGAGGCCAGTCCCACCACCTACCCGAATGCTTGGAGGGCAGAGCACTGCAGAAAAATACTCTTTTCATTAAAAGAAAAAAAATCGGGGGCGCGCAAAATGAAAAGAGCAAAGAGTATTTTTCTGTGGTGTGTCGAGCTTGTCGAGCAGTGGCGGAGAGAGAGGGATTCGAACCCCCGAGGAGCTTGCACCCCTAGCGGTTTTCAAGACCGTCGCCTTCAACCACTCGGCCATCTCTCCGTATTTGTAGGCTCGCGCCGTGCGCTCGCTATTAGTAGGCTTCGCTTCGCTCAGAAGGGGCAAAGCCACATTCTTCGCTAGCTACGCGCTCGCCGGTTATAAGCTTAAGCTCGCGAATTATATTACATCTCTTCTACTACGGCAACCCCAAGTAATGCAAGGCCATTTTGTAAGATCTGGCTCACGGATTGCGTCACTTTTAGCCTGAATAATCTGTCTTTTGGGTCTTTTGCCGTAAGAACCGGAACTGAGTTGTAAAAAGAATTAAATTTCTGTGCCAACTCATATAAATACTGAGACAAGAGATTTGGCTTGTAGTCGCGTGCAGCATGAATTAGCTGTTCTTCGAATTTTGGGATTGCACGCAAAATATGTGATGTTTTTTCTGCGATTTCTGTTTTATTTTCTGTTGTTTTTCCATCTTTTTTAGCTGACTTTGCTTTTCTCAATATGCTACGCGCTCTCGCGTAAGTGTACTGCATATATGGCGCACTGTTGCCCTCCAATGAAAGCATTTTGTTCCAATCAAAAACTATATCCGTCGATCTGTTCTGAGAAAGTATATTGTATTTTACCGCCCCGACTCCCACTATTCCCGCCACCTTATCTTTGTTTTTCAATTTAGGACTTTTTTGTTCGATAATTTTCTTCGCTCTTTTTATGGCTTCCTCAAGCACTTGATCGAGTAATATTATGTTTCCTTTTCTTGTACTCATTTGCATGTCCTCCATTCTCATTCTTCCAAAGCTAACATGAAAACCTTCGTCTTTGTACCAAGGAAATCTTTTTGCCGTCTGAAAAAGTTGTTTGAAATACATATTTTGAGCCATATCCACAACATACAAAATTTTCTCCGGATGCCATCTGCCTATGCGATATTTTAGCGTCGCCATGTCTCTCGTAGAGTATAATGTTGCCCCATCTTTTTTTTGAATAACCATCGGCGACATATTTTCATCGTCAAATTGTGCGATGTACGAGCCCTCATCGCCTTCCACGAATATTTTTTTCTTTTTTCCTTCTTCGAGTAATTCCGACATTTTGTCTTCATAAAAACTCTCTCCCAAAGTGAAATCAAATTTTATGCCGGAAAGTTTTTTGTAGGTTTTATTTATATCTTTCAAACTTTCTTTTACAAACCATTCCCATAACTTTCTATTTTCCTTGTCACCCTCTTCGAAATCTTTGAATTCTTTTCTGCCCAAGTCCTCGAGCGTTGGATCTTTCTCCGCTTCATCGTGAAATTTTACGTAAAGCTTGAGCATTTCTGCTATTGGAGCTTTTTCCAAAACTTCTTTTTTGCCCCATTTTTTATATGCATAAATTAATTTTCCAAACTGTGTTCCCCAGTCCCCGATGTGATTTATTGAAATTGTTTTGTACCCGACGTATCCTAAGATATTGTTTAGTGTCTGCCCGATTATTGTCGACAATAAATGATGAACCCCGAGTGGTTTTGCAATGTTTGGAGAGCTGTATTCGACTATTACAGTTTTCTTTTTTCCTTCGTTGCATTTTCCGTATTTTGCCTTCTCCTTGAGGACTTTTGCCATTTCACTTTTTAGCGTTTTTTCAGAAATAAAGAAGTTTATAAACCCCGGACCAGCTATTTCCACTTTTTCTATTATCGTATTTTTTGGAATATTTTTTACAATTTGTTCAGCTATTTCACGTGGATTTTTTTGCATCGTCTTCCCCAACTTCATCGCTATATTTGAGGCGTAATCTCCATGTAAAATGTCCACCGGATATTGTATGTTTATAGGCTCGCTACATTTAAATATTTTTGATGCGGCTTTCTCAAGAATTGATTTTATTTGATCTTTTATCGTCATGTTTAAATTTTTAAGAAATAGGCTTTTTCCTGAAGCGGGATTTTTGAATCATCCGCTGTTCGCCTACCTTCAACTCCCAAATCGACCGATGGGTTTTCAGGTGTAAGGATATATTCTTCTATTTCTCCACCGATATATTTTACGATATTCATGCCCATTTCCCGTAGTATTTCGCCAAATTTGTCGAGGTGCATATTGCTCAAATCTTCCACCAAAAACATCGAATTTACTGTACGCATTGTTAATTTGGTTCTTTCGCATTCACGATAATTCCAGTATCTCTGCACTATTCCACCTTTGTCCATATACGAAACTTCGCCTTCACCTGCATTGTAAACCTCTATCGAATTTATCGGACGGAACGGCTCGCCACCTTTGGTGTAAACCAAATTAAGATCTCCGCATAACCAATCCATATCTTTTCCACGAACTGGAAGCAGATATTTTAGATTAAAATATTTACATAAGTCTTCCAGTGCAGTCTTATGAGCAACTTCTTCCCCACCTTTGGCTCTCGAAAGCAGTTTTGCGACTATATGCTGGTGTTTTAAAGGCGAAACCCCAAACATTCCAAAGGCTTCATCCCACGCTTTAATATACGGTTCATCATGGATATCTTTATCTTCAAATTCCTTTTGGCGCTGAGCCCAAATGCCCCGCAGTAGGCTTTGAATGTAGGAAATGCGTCTCGTGTTGTTTACATTTCTTATGAGGATTACTCCTACTTTCAGTCCCGTATATTGCTTAAATATATTTTCGTCTATTGTGAGATTCATAGATTCCGTTTTTACTTCTTAGCTCATTCTAATGAAAAGGGGGTTGATAAATCCAGCGTTTTTTGATATAATTACATGATACAAACAAAAACTAATAGAAACAAAAATGAAAAGAATACTCTCAAAACTATTTGCGTCACTGGCCGTTGTGGTGCTCGCCATGAGCTTTACGGCGTTTGCCGCTGTGGATAAAGACTCACCTAGCGACGTAATCGGTCTTAAAGGTATTGCCCTAAAAGAAGGAGCCAAAATCTCATGGGATAGTGCCACCGACAATCTCAAAGTCGCTGGATATCAGGTACACTATGATGTTAAATCCGTTCAAAATCCAGGTGAAAAATACGCTTTTGTGAAAGACGTTGGGAATGTTCTTACATATAATGTAACTGCTCTTGAGAACGGTAAAAAGTATTATTTTTCGGTAATCGCATACGATGAAGCCGGAAATGAGAGCGCAAACTGGGGAGCTCCGGAAGTATCCTTGACTCCTGCGGCAGATGCGCCTGAAGCAAAAGATGATACTGCTCCTCAAGTTTCCAAGGCTCTAGCCTTGAGTAAGGAGCAAGTAAAAGTGGTTTTCTCTGAAGAAATCATTCTTCCGAAGGTTGATCCTCAGGATGCTTTCCAAATTGAGGATGAAGACACACTTGAACCTTTGGCAATTTTGAAGGCGGAAATGTATAAAGAAGATCTAAGTAAAAAAACTGTTATCCTTTCTACTGCGCCTCAAACAGATAAATCAAAATATAAACTTACCGTTGGAATAGATATTGAAGATACTTTTGGGAATCCTGTTATTAGCGGGACTTCCGACACTGCCGAATTTGATGGTAGTGGTGCGGATAAAGTCGCTGCGGACGCAAAGGGACCGGAAGTAGTTAAAGTTGAACCAATGGATAATACTCATGTAATTGTAACATTCAATGAGACTGTAGTTTTGGGAATTGACCCTTCTCAAAATTTCAATATCGTGGAAGCGGCTGATGCCACTAAACAGCTTCAAATTCTGGGTGTTGAACTTGGAAAGAATAGTGAAAATGTTGTGGATTCTTCGGCTATCGTTACGACTTCTCCTCAAAGTGAAAAGAAATATACTGTTTCCGTTCTTGGACTAAAAGATGAAAGTGGAAATGAAGTTAGTGCCGCAAAAGCTACCGGTGAATTTACTGGCGTTGCTGGCGTGAAAACTCCTGATAATATCGATGATATATTACCTCCGAAAGATATTGCGAAACTTATGGCTGACTATATTTTTTCTGCCGGAAAGTACGTCGTAAATCTTTCATGGGAAAATCCCGTGGAGAATAAAAATGATACAAAAGAACAACTCGTTTATTTGAGCCAAGATCAAGGAACAAGCTACGCGAAGAAAGCGAGCCTTGATGCCGCCACTACAAAATATTCCGTTAATAATCTTACTCCGGGAGAATATTGGTTTAAAATCACTCAAAAGGACACCTCAGGAAATGAAAGTGAAGGTATTGTAAAGAAAGTGACTTTGGCCGAGACTGGACCTGAGCTTCTTGGGCTCGTGGCATTGTCCATGGCGCTTGGAAGATTCGTGACAAAGAAAAAGAAAAAATAATTCTAAACAGGTTACTTCGAAATATTCCTTTGAACTTATGCTTCTTTTTGTTATTCACAATCTTTTTACGAATAGAACACAATGCGTTCAAAGAAATATTTCGAAGTAACATTGTTATTTTAGAATTATTTTATCTTTTTTTAATAAAAATTTAATCTTCCTCTCATATTATGGGGACATGGTTTTTGTAAAAATTTTTAAGTGGCTGAAGAAGTATGCGTTCCAAATTGTTTTTATTGGCGCTATGTCATGCGTTATTTTCGTCTTAGACTTGCCTGACGGCAGATTCCACGCGTATTTCCTTGATGTGGGACAAGGAGACAGTCTGCTCATACAAACGCCTGGAAACAAACATATTTTGATAGATGGCGGGCCAAAAGATTATGTGATGCAAGAGCTCGGAGACAGTATGTTTTTCTTTGACAGGACTATTGATCTGATGGTGCTTACTCATCCTCATTCCGACCATGTTAGCGGGCTCATTAGTGTGCTTAAAGACTATAACGTGAAACGAGTTATGGCGACTTTTGTAATATATAAAAGTGATGGATATGCGAATTTTCTTAAAGCCGTAAAAGAGGAAGGTGCTGAAATTTTTGTCGCCGATAGCAAAACTGATTTTGATTTCGGCGATGTGTTTGTGGATACACTCTATCCGTTTTCAAAAATCAACGGACAGACTTTTAAAGATGCTAATGATTCGTCGATTGCGATGAGAATTATTTATGGAGATAAATCTATTTTTGTCGGTGGAGATATCGGAAAGAGTGTTGAGGAAAAGATTGTCGCGAAGTATAAAGACCTGAAATCTGATGTTTTGAAAGTTTCTCATCATGGCAGTAAAAATTCTTCGAGTGATGTTTTCTTGAAGGCGGTAAGCCCAAAAATTGCCATCATAAGTTGCGGTAAAAATAATTCATATGGTTTCCCGACAGATATTGTTTTAGGTGTACTAAAAAAATATGATGTAAAAATTTACAGAACGGACTTGGACTCAAAAGTAGAAATAGTTTTTTAAATTCTTTCGATTTCTGCACCTAGGCTTCGAAGTTTTTCTTCGATTTTTTCGTAACCTCTATCTATGTAATTTATATTTGAAATTTCCGTTGTGCCTTTTGCTGTCAATGCGGCAATGATCATTGCGGCTCCAGCTCTTATGTCACAGCTTGCAATCGCCATTCCTTTCAGCGGAGTTGGCCCCGAAATCAACACTTGATGAGGATTCAAAAGATTTATTTTTGCACCCATTTTTTCGAGTTCAAAAGTATAGTTTAATCTGCCTTCAAATAGCGTTTCAAAAACTTTGCTCACTCCATGTGCTTGAGTTAGAAGGACGGCAAATGGAGCTTGCAGATCGGTTGGGAAGCTAGGAAAAACGGCTGTCCTAAGCGTTCTTACCGCCTCCAATTTTGTTGCCGGATTTACTTTCACATTGTCTTTTTCTATCGTCAATGGAACTCCGACTTCTTCAAGTTTTTGCCAAAGACTGTCCAAATCATTCGTGTTAAATCCTTTTACGAGAACACTTCCTCCGGTTGCGGCCGCGGCCAATATCATTGTGCCCGCTTCCAAATAGTCGCCTGTGATGCGATACTTTACTTTCTTTAATTTTTTTACACCTTTGATTCTTAAAACATTTGTTCCAATGCCTTTTATCTTCGCTCCTCTTTTATTTAAAAATTCACATAAATCTTGCACGTGCGGTTCACATGCGGCAAGTCTGATTTCCGTTTCCCCCTGCGCTAAGACCGAGGCCATGATTGCGTTTTCCGTTGCCGTGACGCTTAATTCAGGAAGGATTATTTTTTTACCTTTAAGGATTTTGCATTTCATATCTATTCCTTTTTGATCGTCAATAACTTCGCATCCGAGTTCTTTGAAGGCGTGTGTATGCGCATCTACTGATCTTTTTCCAAGGACGCATCCTCCCGGATATTGCATTTTTACTTTTCCTGTTCTCGGCAAAAGTCCACCAAGTATCAAAATCGATGCGCGCATTTTTGTAACCATTTCGTTTGGAATTTCTTTGTCTGGTTCTCGGCAAAAGTCCACCAAGTATCAAAATCGATGCGCGCATTTTTGTAACCATTTCGTTTGGAATTTCTTTGTCTGAAACTTTTGAAGAATCTATTTCAAGCACATTGTTTTCAAATGATGTTTTTGCGCCGAGGGCTGTTATAATTTTTATCATAGATCTTACGTCTTCAATATCCGGAATATTTTCCAGAATAACTTTTTCATTTGATAAAAGTGACGCACAGATTATTGGAAGGGCCGCGTTTTTTGAACCGCTTACGGTCACTTCACCTTGAAGTTTTTTGCCTCCTTTGACGATAAAATTAGCCATAATGAAGTTATTATACAGATTCCTCGTGAGATTTAAACCTTTTTGGTTGGTTTTGAGTCTGTAAAGCATTGATTTTTCCCCTTATTTCTGCTAGAATTAATAGATTTAATAAAAACAAAAACAAATAAAAAGATGAAGGCCTCCTCAAAAAAGTTAGCTTTTGTGCTTATTGCGATTTCTATCGCAGGAGGAGTTTTTATGAATAAGGCCTTGAATAAGACCAATTATGACATTATCAATACATCTGTTTTGGGGGTTTTGAAGTCAACTTATGAAGACATTGCTCCGTCCGCTGCGGATCTTGCAATCGTGAATGTTGTTTTGAATAAAGAATCTGACCCGACTGAGAATTTCAATTACTACAAGTACAAAGCCAGTATCGTCGTAAAAAATAATGGCGGCAGGCTTATCAATGCACGTCTTCTTTTGCACGGAGACGGGAATCAAAAAAGTGTGGTCGTGAAAAATACAGATTATGGATTTTCTTTGGCGAAAGACGGCACTTATATAATCAAGAATTATGATGTCATTTTTGATGGAAATTATAATGGTGGGGAAATCCCAATTTACGCTGACATAACCGATAAAACCGATACAGATACGACAAATAATGTTTTTGTTTCTAAAGTTTTTGAGGGCCCTGCGAAGATCAAAGATATTTTTATTTCCGATATTTCGCCAGATGGAAAAATAGAACTTAATTTTAATGATAATAAATATTTTGTAAAAAAACATGATTTTGAACTTTTTAGAAAAGATGATGTTTCCTTGAAAACCGGAGAAGGAAAATATTTTGAAAATACAGCTTTTGAAAAACCAATTGGATATCATGTCTATGAAAATTCTTTAAAAAATCTCGAAGCGGACTTTGATAGGACTGAGCGTACTGAGGAAAATTCTCATTATGTAAAATTTTCAGAGCATCCTTATGGCGCGACCAGCAATCATTATGTTTTCGTGAAAGCCACGAATCCAGAGAATGGATATTACGGAGTAAGTGATATAGTAAAACTTGGGCCGCAAACAGATATGAATAGGGCTCAGTTTGTGAAAGCTTTCGTTGATTATTTGAAGATTTCTTTGGTGGAAGAGGACATGCTTTATTACACGGACGTAAGCCCGGATGAGTGGTATGCACCTTATGTCAAAACGGTTTATAATCTTGGACTTTTGAATACTTCTTCTATCACTTTTTCTCCTGAGAAAAAAATCACACGAGGAGATATTTTAAAATTAGTGATGGATTATTTTGAAGCCGATCTTACACAAAACACTGAAAAACATTTCAAAGATGTTGATGAAAACTCGCCTATTTATCCTTATGTACAGAGCTTTTTGGCTGACGGGAAAGCAGGCGGACTAGGTAGCAAATTTGCACCGGATTTACCTGCAACGCAGGATTTTATAAAAAATATAATAGATGAATACAGAGAAAATAATTAAATTTTATTTCCTTTTCGTGATGATTGTTTGTTCAACCGTTGCGGTCGGAGCAGATAGGAATACTCAAACCTTTATGGCGACCGTCTTGGGATATAATCCCGTACAACATTCTGTAGTGGAAATTGATGACAGAAAAATTGATCTTGATATATCAAAAAATAATGATCTTTTGTATGTAGTTCCAGGGACTACAAATGTAAATATTTCTAAAATATCTTTTAAGACTTATGATGATGGACTGACTGTTAATGGTTTGAAGTTTAAAGTTTTTGGAGTGATTGCAGAAAACATCGATAAAGCTGTTTTGAAAGATGGAGAAGATGTTTTGGCTGAGGGAAGAGTAGAAAACGGCTACATCTCTTTTGCAAATGTTGGATATAAACTTGATAAAAATTCTGAGGGATTTGTGACAGTTGAAATTGATGCAGGTAAAAATTTAAGGGCGGGCGAAAGAATAAGGCTCGACATAGAGGATTCAAAAGATGTTTATGTGATGGTCGGTGGTGAAATTTTCGAATTAAAAAACTCTTTTCCTTTGAAAGGAAAACCATTGAGTGTTGTTGCATTGCGCAAATGGGAGCCCGGATACACCATGCCTAAAGGGGCTGTTAAAGTGAAAAAATAGATTTAGATATTTTCCAGATAACATTTTTCGCAGTAGACTATTTCTTTGCGACTAGGTTCGTATGTTGTAGTGATTTCTGTTCCACATTTCATGCAAGTGCGATCGTAAAGTTTTCTTGGATTCATTTTTCCTTTTCTTTCGAAATGCCTACAATCGTGACAGGGGTGAGGCAATGCCAATCCATGTTTTTTATAAAAACTTAATTCTTGTGGAATTATCCTGAAAGGTTTTCCGTCCTTTTCACATTCTATAGTGGTGTTTAAAATATCGTCTTTTACTTCTGAGATATCGTTTGGGAGATCTTTTGCTTTCGTACTTTTTAATTCCGTTTTTGGCTTCCCGTAGGCCTCCCAAAGAAACCCCTGTTTTTCCGCAGAAGTTTCATCTAATGGGAAATAATACTGAGCCATCGAGCTGTTGTATCCGATAAGGCTTATTTTGGGATCAAAAAATTCACCCCATTCCCCTGTCTTTTTCATGTGTTCAATAATCCTTGGCAAAAGTTTTTCATATTCTTCTTTTGTGTATTTTTTGTTTAGAATACAGTATTCGTTGTAATTTAGATTGGTGCATCCGAAGCTATTGCTTAGTTTATAGCAGTAATCACAATAAAAAGTGTCGTTAACCTGCGAGCATTTGTTACAAAATTTTACATTATTCGCTCTATAAACGCCGACTGATTCGTAGATAAAACTTGCATCCAGCCCTGTGTTGAAACAGTCATATCCTGTGTTCATCATTCCATCCCAAACATACTTACAATCTTGTGATTCCATTATGTCAAAACAATCTGTACAATTTTTTGAATTGCTTATGTAGTCGCCCAAATAATTTTCACTGCTATCTATCTCGAGATTTTTATGTGGGACTTTTAGCCTTAGCTCCGCCAATTTCTCCTTTGAGTCTTTTATGTTTGTGTATGTAAATTTGAATTCGTTTA
>Ga0051980_10004733_pt1 | contig 10231 bp, 9 predicted proteins | sample CryGey13umfilter_2_FD_55014 | JGI IMG/M metagenome (GOLD analysis project Ga0051980, IMG submission 55014) | Groundwater microbial communities from aquifer in Utah, USA - Crystal Geyser 4/9/14 3 um filter | ecosystem: Environmental > Aquatic > Deep subsurface > Groundwater | place: USA: Utah...
CGAAAGTCCGACAGTCTCCTAGCGCTGCACTGAACTGGCCGCCGGTGCACTCGCTGCCGACGTGCGTGGCCAAGCCACCTCGGCTGCAGCCAAGGGTTTGCCGATGGGTGCGGTGGCCTGGCCCAGGCGAACCGCCGCCAGGTCAGCCGGGTTGGGGTATTGGCCTAGCAGCCAATAGTCAAATGCGCGCCGGGCAATGGGCGCAGCAGAGGTGGAGCCAAAGCCGGCGTTTTCCACAATCACGGCGATGGCCATTTTGGGGTCTTCGGCCGGTGCAAAGGCAATGTAGAGCGAGTGGTCGCGCTTGCGCTCTTCCATGTGGGCAGCGTTGTATTTTTCGTTCTTGCCCAGGCTCACCGCCTGTGCGGTNCCGGTTTTGCCACCGCTCAAATAGGGCGCGCCGGCAAACACCCGGGTCGAGGTGCCTTGCTGTGTGACCCCCACCATGGCACGGCGGATAACCTCGATGTGCTCGGGCTTGAGGCCTAGATTCACCGGCGGTGCGGGCAGCACCGGCACATTCACCCGTGCCGTGGCATCATGTGTGGCAATCACCAGATGCGGCTGGTGTTTGATGCCGTTGTTGGCCACCACTGCGGTGGCCTGTGCCAGTTGCAACATCGTGAAACTGTTGTAGCCCTGGCCAATGCCCAGCGAGATGGTCTCACCGGCGTACCATTTTTTTTGCTCGGGGCGTTTGTAATAGTTGCGTTTCCAGTCGGTGCTGGGCAACACGCCGCGCACCTCGCCGTTGATGTCGATGCCGGTGATCTGGCCAAAGCCCAGCGACGCCATGAAGTCGTGGATGGTGTCCACTCCGAGCTCGTTGGCCAGGGAATAAAAATAGGCGTTGCTGGACTCCACAATGGCGCGGTGCATGTCCATGATGCCGCCTTTTTCATTTTCAGGACTGCCAAAACGGTGGCCACCAAACATGAAAAAACCAGGGTCATTGATCAGCGCGCTGGCTGAACGTTTGCCCGTGGTCAAGGCCGCCAACGCCATGAAGGGTTTATAGGTAGAGCCGATGGGGTAGGTGCCACGCAGCGCCCGGTTGAGCAGGGGTTTGTCAATGGAGCCGTTGAGCAGCTGCCAATTCTCTTGGTCGATGCCCTCGACAAACAGGTTCGGGTCAAAGGTGGGCTTGCTGACAAAAGCCAGCACTTCGCCGGTTTTTGGATCCAGCGCCACCAAGGCACCGCGACGCTCACCATACATGTCTTCAATCAGCTTTTGCAGCTTGATGTCGATCGAGAGCTTGACCGTGTCGCCCCGTGTCGAGGGTTGGCTGCTCAAGCGGCGGGTGGCCCTACCACCGGCCGAAGTTTCCATGGCGTTGACCCCGGTGATGCCGTGCAACATGGGCTCGTAACTTTGCTCGATGCCCAGCTTGCCGATGTATTCGGTGCCGCGGTAGTTGGCCGGGTTATCTGACTCGTCCAGCACTTCCTTTTCAGCCGTATTGATGCGCCCGATGTAGCCAATCACGTGGCTGGCGAGTTCACCATAGGGGTAGCTGCGGAACAGCCGCGCCTTGATGTCCACGCCGGGAAAGCGGAAGCGCTGAGCCGCAAAGCGCGCCACTTCTACGTCGGTCAAGCGGTTGCGCAGGGGAATCGACTCAAAGTTCTTGCCCTCTTCAAGCAGTTTTTTAAACCGCCTGCGGTCGCGTGGCGTGATGTCCATGACTTGTGCCAGCTCGTTCACGGTGTGCTCCAGATCGTCCACCTTGGAAGGCGTGATCTCCAGGGTGTAGGCCGAATAATTGCTGGCCAGCACAATGCCGTTGCGGTCCAGAATCAACCCCCGGTTGGGTACGATAGGCACCACCGCTGTGCGGTTGTTTTCGGCCTGAGCCAGCAAGTCAGTGTGGCGGATCACCTGCAGGTAAAACAGGCGTGCGCCCAGCAACCCAAAGCAGACCAGCACCACCACGGTAGCCACCAGCACGCGCCGCCGAAAGCGCAACAAATCAAGCTCAACATTGCGAAATACGGTCATGTCAATCCGGTGTCTACAGCCACGCGTCTCAGCGTCACTTCACAGGGGGCGGTTGGCATCGGTGTCAGGCGGGCGTTTCTGCGGCCACAGCAACAACACACTGACCACCGGCCACAACAACGCTTCAATACAGGGTGCCCACAGCATCGACCAGCCCGGTGCGGCATCACCCGCCAANANGCGCACCACCAGGATAAACCCATGCAGCACCACAAAAATGGGCCACACCTGGGCGATTTGAGTGGGCACGCTAAACCACAGCACGCGCCGGTGGATGGTGATAGCCAGAAAACTGACACTGGCATAAGCCAGTGCATGCTGACCCAGCAACGCACTCTGGTGCACATCCATGAGCAAGCCCAGCACAAATGCAGCGCCAATGCTGACCCGCAGGGGCTGATGAATCGTCCAGAACACCAGCACCAGCGCCAGCAGGTCAGGCATCCAGGCCGCGCGACCCAGCAAGCCCATGTTGATCAGCATGTTCAGAGCCAGCGCAGCCACCAAGCTGCTCCAAATGAACAAGGGNCGCACCGGCAACAAGAGCTGCTGACCACGCGGCATGATCATGGCTTGATTCCTTTGGCGGTTTTGCTGGNTTTCATAGGGTTTTCTGGCCGGGCTGTTGCCTGGTCAAAAGCTGGATGCAGCACCAGCACATGCAGACTGCCATTCATTTTGGCCAAAGGCTGGCACTCAATGCGCGCAAACGCCGAGTCGACTTGGCGTTCAATCTTGAGCNCCCGCGCCACTGGCAAACCAGGGGGATAAACCCCATCCACACCACTGGTGGTGAGCAGATCGCCAACCAGCATGTCAGTATTGGCATCCATGAAGCGCAGCTCCAACCTGCCGGTACGGGCACTGGATTCACCAAAGGCCAGGCCGCGTACCCCGGTGCGCACGTTAAGCACCGGAATGGCCTGGTTGCGGTCGGTCAGCAGCGTCACTTCACTGACCAGCGGATAAACCCGCGTGACCTGCCCCAGGATGCCAGTCTCATCAAGCACCGGTGCACCGGGCAGCACCGCTGCAAGAGAGCCTTTGTCAATAACCACTTTGCGGGTGAAGGGGTCGGCCGCGTCGTATAGCACCTGGGCGGCCAGAGCCGGCACATTGACGCGTTCACGCAAACCAAGCAGATCGCGCAAGCGGGCATTTTCAAACCCCAGTTGCTCGACTTGCAAGGCACGCTGGGACTGCAACCCCAGCTGGTACTGGGCAGCGGCCTGTTTGACCTGGGAGTCGCTGAGCGACTGAAAATGCTGGCTGGTGTTTTGTACCCACACCACCGGGCGCAGCATCAGCCATTGCAAGGGGTAGAGCACGCTTGACACCACACCGCGCAGCGGCTGGGTGACGCGAAAACGCACATCGGCCACCATCAACAGCACCGCCAGGGCACTGAAAACAATCAACTTGGAAAGCGCCGACGGACCTTGCCTGAAAAACGGTGGCGGGCTGCCGTTCAGCGTACCGAGAGGCATCGCTGCGTGACCCGCTTATTCGCTGGTGAAAATAGAACCCAGACGTTCCATCTGGTCCAGCGCCATGCCACAGCCACGCACCACACAGGTCAAAGGGTCTTCGGCCACCAGCACCGGCAAGCCGGTTTCTTCTGACAGCAAACGATCCAGGTCACGCAGCAGCGCACCGCCACCGGTGAGCATCATGCCGCGATCGGCAATGTCGGCACCCAATTCAGGCGGGGTTTGCTCCAAGGCATTTTTGACCGCAGAGACGATGTTGTTGATCGGGTCGGTGAGCGCCTCCAGAATTTCATTGCTGGAAATGGTGAAACTGCGCGGCACGCCTTCAGACAGGTTGCGACCACGCACTTCCATTTCACGCACCTCGCTGCCGGGGAAGGCCGAACCGATGTTCTTTTTGATGGCTTCGGCGGTGGGCTCACCAATCAGCATGCCATAGTTGCGGCGAATGTAGTTGATGATGGCTTCGTCAAACTTGTCGCCGCCCACACGCACGCTGCCTTTGTAGACCATGCCACCCAGCGAGATCACGCCAACCTCGGTGGTACCGCCACCAATGTCGACCACCATTGAGCCTGAGGCCTCTGACACCGGCAAACCGGCACCAATGGCCGCCGCCATGGGTTCTTCAATCAGGTACACGTCGCTGGCGCCTGCACCCAGGGCAGATTCGCGAATGGCACGGCGCTCCACCTGGGTGGAGCCACAGGGCACACAAATGATGATGCGCGGGCTGGGGCGGAAGATGCTGCGCGGGTGCACCATCTTGATGAACTGCTTGAGCATTTGCTCGGTGACGGTGAAGTCGGCAATGACGCCGTCTTTCATGGGGCGGATGGCTTCGATGTTGCCAGGCACTTTGCCCAGCATGGCCTTGGCTTCTTTACCCACCGCCTGGATGGTTTTTTTGCCTTGTGGGCCGCCTTCGTGGCGAATCGCCACCACCGAGGGTTCGTCCAGGACGATGCCCTTGTCGCGTACATAAATCAGGGTGTTGGCTGTGCCAAGGTCAATGGCGAGGTCAGTGGAGAAATACTGACGAAAGGTTCCAAACATGGATAAATCCTATTGGGCACACCAGGCAGTTCGTCCCGCATGTCGCCCGTTAACGTGGTCAAAAGGGTGTTTTATTGTTGAAAACAGCACTTTAGCGCGGCTCTTCTCAAAGGCAGGATAATACCCCATTGCCCCTGGGCAACGGCTTGAACCACTGCACTTTGGCCCTCATTTACACCCTGTTTCGATTGCCTATCCATGTCACTTTCAGCTTCTGATATCGACCGCCTGGCCCATTTGGCCCGTTTGGGCTTGTCACCCCAAGAGCGCGAACGTTTGCGCCCGCAGCTCAATGATTTTTTTGGCATTGTGGAAAAAATCCGCGCCGTGGACACCACCGGCATCACGCCGCTGGCGCATCCCACCGACATCCTGCATGAGGTGGCACTGCGCCTACGCGACGATGTGGCGAGCGAACCCAACCAGCGCGAAGCCAACCAGCGCAACGCCCCGGCACTTGAAGACGGCTTGTTCCTGGTTCCCCGGGTGATCGAATAATTGGCACGGACACTTAAATATCATGACGCAACTCTCTTCTGATCTGCACGATCTGACCGTGGCCCAACTGGCCAAGGCGCTGGCGACACGCCAGGTCTCGGCGCTGGAGACCGCACAGCATTTCCTGGCGCGTGGGCGTGCCCATAGCGAACTGGGTGCTTTTCTGGACACCCAGGAAGACGTGACGCTGGCGCAAGCCCGCGCGGCTGATGCCCGGCTGGCCAGCGGCACAGCTGGGCGCTTGAAGGCGTGCCGGTGGCACACAAAGACATCTTTGTCACGCGCGGTTTCGCCTCGACGGCGGGTTCCAAAATGCTCAAGGGCTACCAATCGCCTTTTGATGCCACGGTGGTGGCCCGGCTAGGCGCTGGCGTGACAGGGGCGGCCTCTGGTGCTGGCATGGTGACCCTGGGCAAGCTCAATTGCGACGAGTTCGCCATGGGCTCGGCCAATGAAAATTCAGCCTATGGCCGAGTTAAAAACCCCTGGGATGGCACACGCACCCCGGGGGGCTCTTCGGGCGGCAGCGCCGCCGCCGTTGCTGCACGCCTGACACCCGCCGCCACCGGCACCGACACCGGTGGCTCGATTCGCCAACCGGCCTCGTTTTGCGGCGTGACCGGCATCAAGCCCACTTATGGTCGCGCCTCGCGCTACGGCATGGTGGCGTTTGCGTCCAGCCTGGATCAGGCCGGCCCCATGGCCCGCACGGCGCAAGACTGCGCCCTGTTGCTCAGCGCCATGTGTGGCCCTGATGCAGACCGCGACTCAACCTCGCTGGACGTGCCCAGCGAAGACTTCACCCATACCCTGAACGACGATCTGGTCGGCCTGCGCATTGGCATCCCAGCCGAGTTTTTTGGTGAAGGCCTGGCCCCGGACGTTCGCGCGGCAGTGGATGCGGCGCTCAAGGAATACGAAAAACTTGGAGCCAAGCTGGTGCCGATTTCGCTGCCTCGCACCGAGCTGTCGATACCGGTTTACTACATCATTGCGCCAGCCGAGGCCTCCAGCAACCTGAGCCGTTTTGACGGGGTCAAGTTTGGATTCCGGGCGGAGCATTACACCGACCTGAACGACATGTACCTGCAAACCCGTGCGCAGGGTTTTGGTGATGAGGTCAAACGCCGCATCATGATCGGCACTTATGTGCTCTCACACGGTTATTACGATGCCTATTACCTGCAGGCACAAAAAATCCGGCGCATGATTGCCGACGATTTCCAGCAAGCCTTCAAGCTGTGCGATGTGATCGCCGGGCCAGTGGCACCCACCGTGGCCTGGAAGCTGGGCGGGCACAGCGACCCGCTGGCCGACTACCTGGCAGACATCTTTACCCTGCCTGGCTCCCTGGCCGGCTTGCCCGGCATGAGCATGCCGGTAGGCTTTGGCGCAGAGCATATGCCAGTGGGCATGCAGCTCATAGGCAACTACCTGTCTGAAGCTCGCCTGCTTAACGTAGCGCACCGCTTTCAGCAAGCCACCGACTGGCACACCGCCAAGCCACAAGGAGTCTGATCATGAACGCAACTGTCCAAGCCAAAAAACCCGCTACCAAATCCTTGCTGGTGCAGGGTTATGAAGTCGTCATCGGCTTTGAGACCCACGCCCAGCTCTCGACCCAGTCCAAAATTTTCAGCCGTGCCTCAACTGCCTTTGGTGCCCAGCCCAATACCCAAGCCTGTGCCGTGGACTTGGCTCTGCCGGGCACACTGCCGGTGATGAACAAGGGGGCTGTTGAACGTGCGATTGAATTCGGACTGGCGGTGGGCTCACAGATTGCGCCGCGCAGCATTTTTGCCCGCAAGAATTACTTTTACCCTGACCTGCCCAAGGGCTACCAGATCAGCCAGTTCGAGATTCCGGTGGTGCAGGGCGGCGCGGTCGAGTTTTACCTGGAAACCGGTAAAGGCACCGAGGCGGTGCTGGAGAAAAAATCGGTGCGCCTGGTGCGCGCCCACCTGGAAGAAGATGCCGGCAAGTCACTNCACGAAGACTTCATTGGCCAGACGGGCATTGACCTGAACCGTGCCGGTACGCCGCTGCTGGAGATTGTCACCGAGCCCGACATGCGCTCCAGCGCCGAGGCGGTGGCTTATGCCAAAGAGTTGCACAAGATCGTCACCTGGATTGGCATTTGCGATGGCAACATGCANGANGGCAGCTTCCGCTGTGACGCCAATGTGTCGGTGCGCAAACCCGGAGCCGAGCTGGGCACACGGCGTGAGATCAAGAACCTCAACAGCTTCAAGTTCATGCAGCAGGCGATTGACTTTGAAATTCGCTGGCAGATTGACGAGCTTGAAGATGGCCGCGCCATTCAGCAGGCCACCGTGCTGTTCAACCCCGACACCGGTGAAACCCGCGCCATGCGCACCAAAGAAGATGCCGCCGATTACCGCTACTTTCCCGACCCGGATCTGCCCCCGCTGGTGGTTGCGCCGGAATGGGTGGAGCGTGTTCGCGCCGGCATGACCGAGTTGCCACGTGTCATGGCAGCACGTTTCTCGGCCACCTATGGCTTGTCTGATTATGATGCTGCAGCCCTTACACAAAGCCGNGATGTTGCTACATATTTTGAATCAGCTGCACAGGCCTGCGGCCAACCCAAGTTGGTGGGAAACTGGATCATGGGCGAGGTCTCAAAGCGTTTGAACGCCAGTGAATCAGACATCAGCGCTTGCCCGGTGTCGGCTCAGCAATTAGCACAATTGATTGGCCGGATTCAGGACGGCACCATCTCGAACAATGCCGCGCGTCAGGTGATGGATGTGTTGTGGGCCGAACCCGCGAGCACGGTCGATGCGATCATTGAAGCTAAAGGCCTCAAGCAGATGAACGACACCGGGGCACTGGAGGCCATCGTTGACAGCGTGCTGGCAGCCAACCCGAAAAACGTGGCGGAATACCGCGCCGGCAATGCCAAGGCGTTGAACGCGCTGGTCGGTCAAATCATGAAGGGTAGCCAGGGCAAGGCCAACCCGCAGCAAGTTCATGAATTGCTACTGAAAAAATTGGCGTAAATGACTCCCAAATTGCCCTCTGACGCAGCCAGGTCACCGGGTAGCAGGCGCAGCATTCATGCGCCACAAAGGACGTAAGCGCGCGAGTTCATCATCAAAACGGATGTTGATACGTGCGATTTCGGCATTTTTGTCTGCCATGAACCGGCCTTGCAGAGCCAATGCTTGCGATACCGCATCTAGCTGCTGACGCAATTTGGTGGGCGCCTTGCTGGGATCCTTGGCGTAAAAATCCATTTCGTTTTGCAGCTGGGTGCGTTCTTCCAACAATATCGTCGTCTGAGCCAGGGCATTTTGCTTGGCCAGCGTCACATGGCGCAAAGCCTCTTCCCTTTCCCTATGATGTGTGATTTCGTCAGGGTAACGTACCAGCAACGCGCGGTCGCGTTTTTTTTCTTCTTCCAGGCGTGCATTTTCTTTTTGCAAGGCCTTGTTTTGGGCATCGAGTTGTTCCCGCTCATGCGCCGTCAGAGTCGGACTGACCCGGTTTTTCAGCGTGCCACTGGGATTGAGGATTTTTTGTTCTCGGTCAATGCACTCGATGATCTTGCGGTCAGAGGTTAGTTTTCGACCCTTGGCGTCCACGCAGGTATAAATGTCCCGAGTGGGGTCAACAGATTGCGCCGCTACCCAGCCGGACACCATCACCAGTACCCCACCCACCACCCGGGCAATGCAGGTCAAGCGCGGTATCACTGGCACGGTGTTTCCTTGTTGATGCCATACCTTGCGCGGTAGGCCTGCATGCGCTGCTGTGCATCAGCAAGACCCGGCACAGGGTGCTGCGCCAGATACTGCAACAAGTCATCGAGCCGGGCAATGGCACACACTTGCAGTCCGAGTTGTTGTTGCACATACTGCACCGCGCTGTGGTTCACGTCTTGGCCAGCTTCGGTGGCTTTTTCTTGCCGGTCCAGCGCAATCACCACGGCGTGTGCCTTGGCGCCTGCGGCCTGTATCAATGCAATCGATTCACGGGCGGCGGTACCGGCAGACATCACATCGTCCACCACCAGCACCCGGCCTTTGAGTGGCGCTCCCACCAGGGTGCCACCCTCACCATGGTCTTTGGTTTCCTTGCGGTTGTAGGCAAACGGCACATTGCGGCCGAGCCGCGCCAGCTCAACCGCCACCGCAGCACCCAGGGGAATACCCTTGTAGGCGGGACCAAAAATCATGTCAAATTCAATGCCACTGGCAAGCAGGCGCTGCGCATAAAATTGCGCCAATCGACCCAGTTTGGAACCGTCATCAAACAAGCCGGCGTTAAAAAAATACGGGCTTAGGCGTCCGGCTTTGGTCTTGAATTCGCCAAAGCGAAGCACACCACAATCGACTGCAAACTGCACGAAATCTTGTGCCAGTACGTCCTGGCCTGAGGTCTGGTGGGTTTGCAGTTCACTACGCTCTGTCATGGGAAAAGTCCTTGTTCAAATTAACCAGCCTCAACCTCAATGGTATTCGCTCCGCCAGCAACAAAGGCCTGCAAGCCTGGGTGAGCCAAAACCCGGTCGATTGTATTTGTGTGCAGGAGGTCAAGGCTCAGGCCGAAGACATCAAGGGTCACTTTGAGCAATTGGCTGGATTGAACGGCTATTTTCATTTTGCACAGAAAAAGGGTTACTCGGGCGTAGGTGTTTACATCCGCCAGGAGCCTACCGATGTCCGGGTGGGGTTTGGTTCGCCAGAATTTGATGCTGAGGGGCGCTACGTTGAACTGCGTTTTGATGCAGGCCCAGTCAAGCGCTCCATTATCAGTTGCTACTTTCCCAGCGGCTCGTCGGGCGACGACAGGCAGCAGGCCAAGTTCCGGTTTCTGGCGTTGATTTATCTCCATTTGCAGCAACTCAAGACAGAACGCGAGTTCATTTTGTGTGGCGATGTCAACATTGCCCACCAAGCCATTGATTTGAAGAACTGGAAGAGCAATCAGAAAAATTCGGGCTTCTTACCTGAAGAACGCGCCTGGATGACCCGGCTGTTAAGTGACGGCGGGCTGGTGGACGTGTACCGGCAACTGCATCCGGATACGACGGACGAGGCCTACACCTGGTGGAGCAACCGGGGTCAAGCTTACGCCAAGAACGTGGGCTGGCGGCTGGATTACCACTTGGCAACACCAGCAATGGCAGCGACTGCACAGGCGGTATCAATTTACAAGGG
>Ga0051980_10004735_pt1 | contig 10228 bp, 5 predicted proteins | sample CryGey13umfilter_2_FD_55014 | JGI IMG/M metagenome (GOLD analysis project Ga0051980, IMG submission 55014) | Groundwater microbial communities from aquifer in Utah, USA - Crystal Geyser 4/9/14 3 um filter | ecosystem: Environmental > Aquatic > Deep subsurface > Groundwater | place: USA: Utah...
GATACAGGATGACAAGACAGAATTTCATTTGCGAAGGTAAGAAGCGCCCGAGAGGGCTGTTGTTTTTGTTTATCATAGTCTTGGCTCTTTTGTTTTCATCCTGTATGAAGCAGATCCCCGGGGCAGTGAAGGCCGCAAACCCGATCATGGAGGTTGAGATGGACCTCTTTTTCATGGATCTGGTGGCNGCTCAGGTAAAGATGAATCAGCTTATGCTTGAAAGGATGCCTATTTCCAGGGACGNTAATTGGCCTGAGCTGCTGGTTCACTACTCTGATGGNGAAACGGNAAACGATAAAGAAAAGGCTGCAAGGAAGGCCTATGAGGCATGCCTTGAAAGGGCTCTCAAAGAAGATTTTTCCTTTTACAGGATATTTGATTTTTCCATTTATCTTGGAGCGCTTTTCCGCGTTGGGAGCATGGAGGATCTGATGGGCTGCGCCCTGGTGGCGGCAAGGGGAAAGCTTGCAATCGAGGCATCCAAGATACTTGGGAAGCGTTATGAACATGCCAAATGGGTGCTGAGTTCTTTGCCTTTCGGTTGCAAGTGCTCTTATTACAGCACCAAATTTCTCAGCCTGAGGCCGGGGATAAGCGAGTGCAGGGTGGGGGTGGGAGGTCCGGAATGTTCTTTCTTTGCCAGGCCTACCGAACAGATAATGCATGAGAAGTTATTTGGCGGCGGACTGAAATCATGGGTAGATTTGAAGGTCCCGTCGGAGTGCTTCAGGGTTGTTTCAGGGGAGCATCTTGGCGGAGCAACGAAAGGAAAGGGGAGCGGAACATTTGAAAGTGTTTTTTATTCGCTTCTTCCATCCGGACTTAGGGATGACCTGCAGAGGGTTGATGATGAGCTTTTCATGGCGGTCAGCGATCTTGAAACAATAGAAGCAAAGCTTAAGGAAACGCACCTGAGGGAACCTGAGAAGGCGGTTTTGAGAAGACAGATGAAATCCCTCGAAAAGGAAAAGGACAATAAAGAGGGGATTCAAAAGAAGCTTTATAAACAGGCTATGACTACCATTGAGCCCAACAGGGAAAAGATTGCAGCAGCGAAGAAGCTTTTAAGGATTGCCGAATATATTGACGACACTTTTGTGGAAGTCAACACCGCCATGATAGCTCTTACGGTCAAGATTATAGATGATGTATTGCTCTTCGGGGAACTTGGACCTGGGGATATGGCTCAGCGTGCCGCGTTTCTTACGATGCACGGAATTGTCAAAGGTGTTGATCTCCAAAAGAGAATAGAGCTTCTGGGAAAGCGCGCAATAAGTCTGCCGGTAACATGGGCAAGCACCTGGGGATACGCTATAGCGCAAAAGATGAAGGTATCCAGATATAAGGACTACCTGGAGGCCATGGTCAAGATGGAAAAGAAGATGAAGAAGAAGGCATAGGTATGGGTTGCCTGCCCTCCTGATATTTCGTGAGGGGGGAAGGACATAGTGTGATGGAGGTTTTCATTAGTCATTGGCAGGTAGTGATGCAACAATCAGCCAGGAAAGTCGGAGGTGATTCTATGCGAAGGTATTTGATTTTTGCAGTTATNGGGNTTGTNGCGGCGATGTTTTTCGGATGCGCTAAAACCGGCATAAAGCCGATGTCCGATGAGGACAATCCGGCTCACCATTATCTCATGGGCATGCAGATGATAGAAAAGGGCCAGATAAACGAAGCTGCAACGCGCTTTGACCGCGCCGTCAAACTGGAACCTGACTATGCGCCTGCACTNGGAGGCCTTGCTCTTGTGGCGGCTATAAGGACCGAGGCTGAAACGGACAAGGAGCACAAGGCCGTTGAGCTTGAAAGAGCGGTTGATAGGCTCGACAAGGCGCTTGATAAGGCCGAGGGAGATTCTCAGAAGTTTTCGGGAATGGTTACAGGCATAAGGGTATGGACGCACGCAAGACCTAAGAACTGGATAGAGAAGGCCGAAAAATATCACAGGAGGGCGATAAAGCTATCCAAGGTAAAGGCGGAGGAACTGCCTTACTACAAAGGTAAAGAGGCTGCCCACTATTTCATGGGCGCAGCCTATTTCAAGGCTTACAAGTTCAGAGAGGCTGAAGGTGCCCTTTCCGACGTGCTATCGCTTGCCCCAGGAAAATGGCATGAACCAGCAAATAAGCTTTACAAGCGGGTTCAAAAGATAAATAGGGCCTCGGCAAACTTTACGATGACGGATGTCGGTAAGAAGATTGCAGTAAAAGATGGGGTTGTGAGAAGCGATGCAGCAGCTCTGCTGGTGGATGAAGTCCACCTTGACAAGGTCATGGCCGGAAGAATCCCGGTCCCGAGGGCTGAAGGCAAGCCTGACTTTATACCTGCCGATGTGGTAGGACACCTTTTCAAGGCCGAAATCATGACCGCCCTCAAATGGAGGGTCCGAGGCCTTGAACCCATATACGACCAGATATCCAAGGCATTTCTTTTCTATCCCGACAAGCCTATAACAAGGCTTGAGCTTGCCTTTGTCCTTGAAGATCTCATGATGAAGATAAGCGGCGATGAGACCCTGGCTACAAAGTACATAGGACAGGGCTCATCTCCTTACCCGGACGTGCCGACGTCAGCTGCATGGTTTAACGCGGTGATGACAGCCGTTACAAGGGGCCTCATGGAACCTGAACTGAGCGGCGCCTTCAGACCGCACGACGTAGCGGATGGGGCAGAGCTTCTTCTGGCAGTAATGCGCATGAGAAACGTCATGAACATCAATTAGTGGGTCTGCCGGATTGACAGAGGCGAAAAGTTTTAATTTTAAAGGAAGGAGTGAATAGATCATGAAAAAGATTGTGGGAGCAATTGCAATTATCTCTATGATACTGGCCATGGTTCCCCTGGCCATCTCTCAGGGGGGTTGGGAGACCGTGAAAGACCCGGTCAAGGTCTTTGAGGAAGGATATATTCAGGTAGTGGGGGCCTCAGAGGAAGGCCAGAGCAGATACAGGGCAGTCAGGGCCGCGGAGGTTTTGGCACAGAGGAAGCTCCTTGAGATCCTCCAGGGAATAAATCTTTACGGCGTTACGACAATTAAAGACGGGATGCTGCACAGTGATGCCGTGGCTACTACCGTTGAGGGATTCTTAAGGGGAGCAGTGCAGTGCGGCGACACGTATTATCCCGACAAAGGATACGCAGAGGTCTGTATGCGCCTCAATATCAGAGGCAAGGGCGGACTCTATGATGTGATCCTTCCCATCATGAAGGACAAGCAGCTATGGCCGGAGCAAAAACCCGCCTATCAGCCCGCTCTTATTCCCAAGGTCATTGATACCAAGACGCCTGTGGAAGAAAAGTCTGCCACGCCCATTACGCTTCCAAAGGCCGGCGCAGAGGCTGAAAAGAAGACCGAGGCTCCTGCTCCGCCTCCTGAGGTTGCCAAGCCCTCGGAGCTGGTAAAGGTGCATGACGGTCTAATTCTTGATGTGCGAGATTTCCAGTTCAGGCCGGCTTTGGTTAACAGGATAATAACAGACAAGGAAGAGATCGTTTTTGATCCCTCCAAAGTTGTAAGTAATATCCTTGTTGAGAGGGGTTGTGGCGGTTTTACAACCGATATTGGTAAGGCCAAGGCCCTTTTGCAGAGCTGGGGTTGCCAGAGTCCGATGGAGCTTAAGGTCAAATCGGTAGTGAAGCTGACTGACGCGCAGGTGGGAGTTGACGATGCGGCAGCCATCTATGTCCATGATCAAAAGAGTAATATGCTTGCTCAGGCAAAGGTGGTCTTTCTGCTTAAGTAATCGATTATCCCTCCCCCTCGACGGGGGAGGGAGGGGTGGGGGAGATTTTCATCCTTCGTTGTGCTCCATTCGGGCATGGCCGGTCGGAAGGTAATTCCGACCTGCCCCTTTACAGTTCACGACTCCCGGACAGTATAGTTCCCAGCCTCCTCCTCCAATGCGGGGGAGGATAAATCTTGCCCGCTGCTGCGGCTGTTCCTTTGGAGACCAGTAAGGTAATCTTAGCTAGAGAGGGTATTGTGATGAAAAAGATATTGATTATAGTGGGTTGTTGCGTGGCCGCAATCGCTATCACACTGGTCGGAGCCGGCATGTATCTCAAGGCAAATATGAAAGAGATAACCGGTAAGTTTGCCGGATTTGAGCTGGATATGGCGGATCTTGATGTGCAGTACTTCCCGCCTGCAATCAAGGTGAAGGGGCTCACGCTGAATCACAAAGGAAATTCTGTAAGAATTCCGGGTGTTAAACTTTATCCTGACATAACCAAGCTCCTTACGGGTAAGATTTTTTTAAAGAACGCCGTTCTTGATGAACCAAGCGTAATTGCCGATGCGCTTATGAAGGCCGATGAAAAGGACGGTTCTGCCAAATCCGAGCCTTTTTCACCCTCATCCATCCCTGCAAGAAGGATTCAGATTAATGAAGGCGTATTTTCCTTGAAGGGGCCGGAGGGGCTTCTCATTCCTATTGCCTTAACCGGGCAGATGGAAAACACAAAGCAGGGAATCTCCGTTGACCTGAAAAGCGCCGTCATAGAAGAACTGGGATTCAGATTCGCCGGCAATATTCTCATAGAGTCATTGGCGCCGCTTATCATAAAGGTGAAGGCCTCGGAAGGCACGTTCAACCCATCGTCAATAATAGATTTCCTTATCAAGTTCGGGTACCTGAACAACGAATTGGCCGGAAAGATCCCTCGGATAAAATCCATTCAGTCGAGGGGAATCAACCTTTCGATGGATAAGACTCCCGAGACGGAGGCTATCGCCGCTTCACTCGAATCGCTTTCGCTCGACCAGACCGAGATCAAGGGCATCAATGTCCAGCTCAAAAAGGGTGGGGCCTTTGAGGTGGCCGTGGCCCAGGCCATCCTGGATGTGGGTTCCGTTTACGGATGGATGGCTGATAACCCGGCTGCAAAAGAATCCCTTGATAAGGCCCTTGCCCAGGCAAAACTGAAGGCCCTGTCCGCTCAGGGGAATATTGAGGTAAGCTCCCTTTCGTTCACAGGAAATCAGGCAGCTCCAGACAAGGTTAACGGCGCCCTGGATATCAAGGCAAACGGTCTAGTCCTGAAGGTAACCTCCGAGAAGGGAGAAGAGCAGCAATTCACAATAAAGGAACTTGATTCCAGGATTACCATTAAGGATGGGAAACCGGCGCTGAAGGTGGGTTCATTCACTGTTGATCCTGAGGCCGGGGGCACGGGCAGCATAAGCGGCCGCGTATCCTTTCCACTGGACTTGAAGGGCCTCGAGCTTAAGGCATACGCAACCGGATTCAAGGCATTTGAGACAACGGTGAATATGCGTCTTGAAAAGCCTGTGGGGAAAAGGCTCACATTCGATCTTGGCGTCATAAACCCTTCTTTGACCTTGCTTGCCAAGGGCATAGCACAGGAGCCCAACAAAAAAAAACTGGATCTGGAGGCCCAGTTTGAAGTTCTTCAGATAACGAAGGAGGCATCGCCAGAGGGGCCTAAAGCAGTTTCGGCGAAGGCGGAAAAGCCGAAACCCTTTGATCTGAGTATGATTAACGGCAAGAACTTCTCGGCAGAGGCCATGGTGAGGAGGTTTCAGTTTAATGATTTCCCTCAGGTCAAGGATATCAAGTTTGATGTGAAGCTCGCAAATGACAAGGCGGTGGTAACAGGGAATCTAACACTTTGCGATCTGAATATGTCCCTCGAAGCACTCATGGTACCTCCAAGCAGCGTGATGACCCAGATGGAAGGAAAGGCCATAAATGTTGATCTTACCTCTCTTATTGCCTGCTTTTCAAAGACACTCCCGGTATTTCTAACAGGAAGGGTGTCTCTTTCAGCCACTATTTTTGCCAGGGGAACGGATTCCGAATCAATGCTGAAGGAATCTGACGGCGACTTCATGATAACAGTTAACAAATGCGCGGTCCACAGACTCGGCAATCTTGACTACCGCCTGAGTTTCTTTCTTGACATGCTGAGGATCGCGGGCATGGATGCGAGCGGGCTTGACAGCATTGATTTCAGCAGGGCATCGGCCAGGGCCAATCTTAAGAAAGGAAGACTCGTTTTCAACTCATTTTCTCTAAACGGCCCTCTAATGAGCGCATGGGGAAAGGGTGAGTTTACGCTTAAAGACAGGCGTCTCAAGATATCAGGACAGGTAAAGAGCGGCTTCGGACTGACCAAGACTCTTGAGATAGACAAGGTCCTGGTGAAAAAGGAGGCGTGATGTCATCCAGAATCAATCGCAGATTTTTCGGCTATATTTTTTTTATCGTTTTTCTGTCTGCCTTTCTCGCCGTTTTTTCATGTAAAAAGAAGGTGGATAAGGGGCAGGTTTCCTATGTGGCGGAAAAGGATATCCCGGCTGTCGTAGCGGTTCTTCCGGCAATCTTTACGATGGCTAAATCGGAATCTGGAGATCTTCAGATAGACCCCGAGAGCGAGAACGGGAGATTTGTTGCGGAACTGGTCAGAGGTGTGGTCCACAACCAGTTATCCGGAAAGGGATACGAGACCAGGGTAATTGCACTCGTTGACAAGAAGCTCAAATCAGCAAAGAAACCATGGCAGGAAATGAAGCCTGAGGAGATATGCAAGCTCTTAAGTGCAGAGGGGCTTATTTACACCAACATACTGTCTGCATCCATGGTTACGGCAGTGGCTTTTAATCTTTATAGCATAGACGCCCAGGTCAGGATGGTGAATCTAAGAGGAAATGAACTCGGGTCGTGGACGGAATCGAGTTCAAGGAGAAAGATAGCGATTCCTACCGGTGTTGTGGGCGCGGCTGCAACTGTTGCTGAAGCGATCATGGATAAGGTTGATGAGGCCGAGAAGAAAAACATGAGGACTGTGGCCTATGACTGGGGTTGGAAAATGGCCCAACTCATACCTGATAACCCGAAAGCCCAGGCCCTGCCCGAAGTGATATCCGTGGTAACCAATGTTGATAAGAAGCTCTTCGCGGTCGGTGATGAGATAAATGTTGAGATTACAGGCGAAAAGGGTCTCACCTGTTCTTTTGACATAGGAGATTTCAGGAAAGACATACCTGTTCCTTCAGTGGAGGATATTACTTACAGGGGATCCTATGTGGTGAAGGAAGGGGATAAGGCGGCGAATCAGTCCATTTTCATACACATGGCAAAACCGAGCGGAATCTCCAGGATATGGCTTGAAACGGGAGGCACCATAGAGATAGACGGCGTCCTCCCCTCAAGTCCTGATAAGGTCAGTGCCAAGGCCGGGAAGCAGGGTATTACGCTCAAATGGTCTATTGCCAAGGCGGAGGACATCAAGGGCTTCGTGGTTGAAAGAGGAGATACGGCAGTAGGCGGATTCAGCGCCATCGCAACCACAAACGAGCAGACTTACCTGGACCCGGACATTGCACAGGGGAAAATAGTCTATTATCGGATAAGGTCTGTGGATCAGGCGGGAAACAAATCCCAAACCAAGAAATCCATCAGGGCTACGATGCCCTTCTTCGACGAGGTTACCCTGGGTGATGTAATTCAGGGGACAATCATACCCGGGGTTTACAAGATCAATGCACTTGCCACAGTGCCGGTTGGAGAGACAGTCAAGGTTGAGCCGGGGGTTCGTTTTACAATGGCAGCAGGGGCAGGGCTGGCTGTCAAGGGAAGCCTTGTCGTCTCCGGTGAAGCAAAGGAAAGAGTNCTTTTTACAGGGGAAGACTGGAAGGGGATTTCAGGAGAGCCCGGGGCCATAATTGAGCTTTCCAACGTCAGCATGAACGGATGCACCCAGTGTATTGACGTGAAAGGATCTGCGCTGACCGTTCGCTCCATATCACTATCCGGATCAAAGGGTGCCGGCTTGTTTCTGGGCGACGACTGCATATTTGAGGTCGAAGACGCCCAGATCAAGGGTTTTGATGAGGGGGCTGTAATCGAAGGTGGAAAGGGAAAGGTTATCAAGAGCACCATAACAGGCAATAAGAGGGGTATCAATTTAAGGGAGGGAACACTTGATCTGGCGGATAACAATATTTTCGGCAACAGCGAAAAGGAGATTGTTACTGCAAGGAGCCTCGTGCTTGACGGAAATTACCTAGGGGCATCCGCGGCCAAGGACCTCAAACTGGAAGGAAAGATAAGCGTTAAGAGTCTCCTGGATGCCCCAGCGCCGCAGGGTAGAAGGATTGTCCTTATAGATGATAAAGATGTCAGCCCGGAAGAACTGAAGGCGAAGTTCACAAAATACAAGGATGACGGAATAAAGGCATTCCAGGCCCGGAAATACGGGGAGGCTCATGAATCCTTAAGCAAGGCAGCCGCCTTGAGGGACGATAAGGAGGTGTATCTTTTCCTTGCATATACCCAGATGAGTCTGGGGGAAGACGAGGCACTTACTGCTACGCTTGAAAAAGGGATTAAGGCATATCCTTACGAGGCAAAGCTATACCAGGTCTATGTAAGGCAACTCGCTGCGGCGGGAAAAACAAAGGAGGCACTTGCCCTCTTGGATAAGGCGCTCAAATTGAATCCTGATGATCAAGGTCTAAAGTCCTTAAGGGAAAGCCTCAGGGAAAGGCCCGTGCCTCCGCCGGTAAAGCAGGAGGCCGCAAAGACCCCAGAGAAGGCCGAACCACCGGTAAAGGAAAAGGAAGAGGCGAAAAAAGATGTGCCCAAAGAAACAGCCCCGGATAAAGAGGCCCTTTTCGGAGAGGCTAAAAAACAGGGAATAGAGGCCTTTACGAAAAGGGATTTCAAAAAGGCTGAGGAAAGCCTGAATCAGGCTCTCTCCATAAAGGACGATAAGGATTCATATCTATACCTTGCATATACACAGATGAACCTTGGCGAGGACGAAAAACTTGTAGCCACCCTCAAAAAGGCCATAAAGACCTTCCCAAAGGAAGTAAGACTTTATCAGATGTATATTCGGTACCTGACCAACAAAGGCGAAAAAGCGGAGGCCATCAAGGTGCTGGAAGATGCCATCAAGATCGCCCCTGAAGATCCGGCCCTTCGAATGCAGAAGGAGTTTCTGGAAAGGGGCGATTAGCCATGAAAAGCTTGATGGTGGCCTGTCTATTTTTGGCACTTATGGTTTCAGGAACTCCGAGTGCACAGGAGATAGATATCGAGCAGGAGCAGCTCGCAAGATGGCATATAAATTATGCGAGCTACTTGATTGATGTGGGAAAGTACCTGGAGGCCCTGGAAAATTATCACACTGCAATTGAGGTTACAGCCCTTAGAAAAACCAAGACCGACGCTATGCTTGCCAAGGCAACTCTGCTTTCATCTTTTCTGGACGCGGATGAAGAGGCACTCAAGGTCTATCAGGAGGTGGGGAGAAACTTTCCCGAAGGAGCTGAGATAGCCATTTACAGAGAGGGCCTTCTTCTTTTTGAACTGAACAGGTTCGAAGAGGCCGCCGAGGCCTTTAAGAGCTATAACGCCAGGTATCCGGCGGGCAGGTTCCAGTTTCAGGCCGAAGTACTTATGGAAAAGGTGAAGGATGCTCTTCGCGAAGGCGCCTCCATCCCAGATCGCTATGGTGCCTGTTCCGGAACCGGCTGCAAAACCTATCCCTCAGCCGGAGCCCGCTGCAGAACCAGGCCCGGGACAAAAGCCTGCCGTCGTAAAAACAACCCCAGCTCCCGAGCCATCAAAGCCGGTCGTTACACCACCTACACCTGCCCCGACCCCGGCGGTTAAACCAGTTTCCGGTCAGAAAGTCCCGATTCCGGAGTTGAGGGTAAGAATATCCAGGGGAGCTTCCAAATTGATCCTAAGCGGGAAGGATATCTGTTACGGGCAATCCGGATGCAGGGATTCATTTACCGTAACTCCAGGCAATGACCGTGTGAGGATAAACGGAAGGCAGGCAGAAAAAGGTACGGTCATTTTCAGAAGCGAAAAACCTATAAGCATCTCCTGCGATGGAAAGAAAAAGAAGCTAAGGGGCAGAATCTCCGCGTCAATGCGCGAGGGTAAACTCCTTGTGATCAATCTGGTAGAGATGGAGGAGTATCTTCTCTCAGTTGTGCCGTCTGAGTCTTATGCCTCCTGGCCGCTTGATACCCTGAAGGCACAGGCGGTGGCGGCAAGGACATACGCATATTATCAGAAGCTCCACCGAGAAAACTTGAGCTATGACCTGGTGGACGACGAAGGCGACCAGGCCTACAAAGGTATGGAGAGGGAAACCACCAGGAGCACCAAGGCGGTTATGGAATCATCAGGCGAAGTTCTTATGGAGCAGCAAAGGCCTATCCTAGCCATGTTCAGCGCCAATA
>Ga0051980_10004737_pt1 | contig 10227 bp, 7 predicted proteins | sample CryGey13umfilter_2_FD_55014 | JGI IMG/M metagenome (GOLD analysis project Ga0051980, IMG submission 55014) | Groundwater microbial communities from aquifer in Utah, USA - Crystal Geyser 4/9/14 3 um filter | ecosystem: Environmental > Aquatic > Deep subsurface > Groundwater | place: USA: Utah...
GACGGATTCGACGCCACCGGCGAGCTCGACGCCAAGGAGCTGGCGGCGGCGCGGATCACCTACACCACCGACCCCGCCGACCTCGCCCCCGCCTCCCTCTACCTGATTACCGTCCCCACCCCGATCGACCGCCACAAGACGCCAGACCTGGAGCCGGTCGCCTCCGCCTGCCGGATCATCGCCCCCTACCTCGCCAAGGGCGACATTGTCGTCCCCGAGTCCACCGTCTACCCGGGGGTGACCGAGGAGTTTTGTGGACCGATCCTGGAAGAGGGGTCGGGGCTGGTGTGCGGCAAGGACTTTTTCCTCGGGTACTCGCCGGAGCGGATCAACCCGGGCGATCGCGAACATCGGGTCGACACCATCGCCAAGGTGGTGAGCGGCCAGACTCCGGAGGTCCTGGAGGACGTGGCCGAGGTGTACGAGCTAGTGGTGAAGGCCGGCGTCCACCGGGCGCCGACGATCAAGACCGCCGAGGCGGCGAAGGTGATCGAGAACACCCAGCGCGACCTCAACATCGGCCTGATGAACGAGCTCTCCCTGATCTTCGACCGGATGGGGATCGAGACCCAGGCGGTACTCAAGGCGGCGGGCACGAAGTGGAACTTCCTCCCCTTCACCCCCGGCCTGGTGGGCGGCCACTGCATCGGCGTCGACCCGTACTACCTCACCTACAAGGCGGAGGAGCTCGGGATCAACCCGCAGGTGATCATGGCCGCCCGGCGCATCAACGACTCCATGGGCAAGTACGTGGCAGAGGCGACCGTGAAGCAGCTCATCCGCGCCGGCCGCGCGGTCCAGGGGGCGCGCGTCCTCGTCCTCGGCCTCACCTTCAAGGAGGACGTCCCCGACCTGCGCAACTCGCGGGTGGTCGACATCATCGACGAGCTGCGCGAGTACGGCATCGAGGTCTACGCCCACGAGCCGCGCGCCGACGCGCAGGAGGCGGAGAAGGAGATCGGCATCTCGGTCACCCCGCTGGATGCGGTGCCGACCGTGGACGCGATCATCCTCGCGGTCAGCCACCGCGAGTACCGCGACCTCTCCGACGCCCGCCTGCGCGCCTTCTGCGGACTCGACGGCCAGCCGGTCTTCATCGACGTGAAGAGCTGCCGCAACCGCGCCGCCCTCGAGGCCAGCGGATTCCGCTACTGGTGCCTGTAAGTTCGCGGGGCTCGCCAGGGAGTAGGGCGGGTCGGCCGCGTTGGGGCCGGCCCTTGCATCGAGGGGGGGGGGCTCCCACTCCCCCATCGCATCCCCCGCAGGGCTGCACGTCCCTCGCCCCACGCCGCGCGCTACGCCGTGAGGTGGGATGGTGTGGTGGCGCCCCGGCGCGGCGAGCGCGCCTCGGCAAGGACGCAGTGGTCGCAGCCCGGATCCGCAGCCGGCACGGCTAACAGCGCGGCCACCACCATCCCAAGGGCGAATCCCACGGCCATGCCGGCAAAGAGGACGACCACCCCACACCTCCTGGCCGGTTCCGCACCGGCCTTTTCGACCGTATCGCCCACCACCGGTCGGACCTTGAGCTTTTTTTTTTCGCCAGGTCGGAGCGGGGGAAAAAGGGGCTACAGGTCCCGCTCGACCACATAGTCCGCGAGGGCGAAGCAGGCGGCACGTGCCTCGCTCTCCGGGAAGGGGGCGAGCGCCTCCTTCGCCTGGCGCACATGGTCGCCGCTCACCGCGAGGCAGGCGTCGAGGATCTCGTAGCGGCCGAGGAGGAGGATCACCTCTTGCAGGTCGTGCGGCTCGAGGTTGTCCTTCAAAATGATCTCCCCAACCCGTGCCCGATCCGCCGCCGTCGCCTCCTGCAACAGCAGAATCAGCGGCAGAGTCACCTTCCCCTCCATCAGGTCCTTGCCCACCAGCTTGCCGAGGCGTTCCTCATCGGCGACGTAGTCGAGGGTGTCGTCGACCATCTGGAAGGCGATCCCGAGGTGGCGGCCAAAGGCGCGCAGCCCCTCCTTCAGAGGCTCCGCCACCCCCGCCGCCACCGCGGGCAGGGCACAGGCGGCGGCCATGAGGTTGGCGGTCTTGCAGGTGATGATCCCCTCGTACTGGGCGCGGTTGGTCTGCACGTCCTTGGTGTGGGCCATCTGGAGAAGCTCGCCCTTCACCATGTAAGCGGTGGCGGCGGAGAGGATCTCCATGATCTCCAGGCTGTCCTCGGCCACCGCCAGGTGCAGGGCCATGGCGTAGAAGTAGTCCCCCACCAAGACACACACCTGGTTGCCCCAGATGGAGTTGGCGGCGGCGTGGCCGCGCCTGAGCTGCGCCATGTCCACCACGTCGTCGTGCAGGAGGCTGGCGGTGTGCAGGTACTCGACGATCGCCGCCAGGGTGTAGAGGGACTCTCGTTCAAAACCGCACAGCCGCGCGGCAAGCAGCGAGAGGAGCGGCCGAACCCGCTTGCCCCCCCCTTCGAGAAGATAGGCCCCCACCTCCGGGATGATCGCCGCGTCCGAGTGGAGGTGGTGACGGATCTCCGCCTCGACTCGGTCGAGATCGGGGTGAAAGGTCTTCCAAACGGTCTCGATACGCACGCAACACTCCTAAGTCGGTCCGCGGGAGCGTAGGGACCACTCCGCGACCCGTCAAACGGCGGCAGGCAGGGGGCGCGGCCTTCTCGCCCGCTCGGTAGCGACGGAGGGGGGGGCCGCCACCCCCCACTCGACGCGCTGCGCCCGCCGCCCGGCGCTGGGCAACATCGCCACCACCTCGACGCGACGACGAACCGCCCCCTGCCCGCGCCCCTCACTGGCTAGGGGCCGCTCGCCGAGCGCGCCACCCGCCCCTACAATCCCGGCGCGATGGAACACTCCCAGACAACGGTCACGGGCACCGCGGGTGACGGGGTGAAGCGCGTCTTCATCCACACCTTCGGCTGCCAGATGAACGCCCACGAAGGCGAGCGCCTCCTCGGCCTGGCGCGTGACCACGGCTATCAAGAGGCCCTGTGTGCGGAGGAGGCGGACCTCATCGTCCTGCACACCTGCGCGGTGCGCGACCAGGCGGTGCAACGAATCCTCAGCGAGGTCGGCCGCCTGAGTTCTTTGAAGCAGGCGCGACCGGCGGTGAAGATCGGGATCACCGGCTGCGTTGCCCAGGCGGATGGCGCCACCCTGTTGCAACGCGCCCGCGGCCTCGACTTCGTGGTTGGCACCCGGGCGGTCGGCCGGCTGGCGGCCACCCTGCGGCGGGTAGAGGCGGGCGAGCGGGTGGTCGACGTGGGCGAGGGGGCCTACCTGGAGCCTCCCGCGGGCCCCGCGCGGGGGGCGACGATCTGCGCCTACGTCACGGTGGTGGAGGGGTGCGACAAGTTCTGCACCTTCTGCATCGTCCCCTACACCCGCGGCCGCGAGTACTCGCGTCCCGCCGCGACCATCTGCAACGAGGTACGCCAGCTCGCCGCCGCCGGCTGCCGCGAGGTCACCCTCCTCGGCCAGACGGTGAACGCCTACGGCCGCAAGGGGGGCGAGCGCGGCGAGGGCGAGGTGAGCTTTGCCGAGCTCCTTCGCCAGGTGGCGGCGATCGAGCCGATCTACCGGGTGCGCTTCCTCACCTCCCACCCGAGCCACCTGGGCGACGATTTGATCGAGGCGCTGGCCACCATCCCGGAGGTCTGCCCCCACCTGCCCCTGCCCCTGCAATCGGGCTCCGACCGCCTCCTCGCGGCGATGCGCCGCGGCTACACGGTGGCCGAGTACCTGGACCGGGTGGGGGCGCTGCGCGCCGCCCTGCCGCAGGTGGCCCTGGTCTCCGACTTCATCGTCGGCTTCCCCGGCGAAACGGAGGCGGACTTCGCGGAGACCCTCGCCGTCGTCGCCCACTTGCGCCTCGCCTCCCTCTTTGCCTTCAAGTACTCGCCGCGCCCGCACACCAAGGCGGCCGCCCTCGGCGACCCGATCCCCGAGGCGGTGAAGGGGGAGCGGCTGGAGCGCCTCCTCGCCCTCCAACGCACCATCGCCGCGGCCCACAACCAGGCCCTGGTGGGCAGCCGCCAGGAGATCCTCGTGGAGGAACAGGGCGAGGGCTGGGCAGAAGGGAGGACACGCTCCAACCGCCGCCTGCGCCTCGATCGCGCCGCGCCGCTTGGCGCGCGGGTCGAGGTGCGGGTCAGCGCGGTGGAACACGGCCACCTTTTGGGCACGCTTGAGACCGCCGCATGAGCACCCCACCCAGGCGACGCGGCGTTCGCTGGGCGATGGTGGCGGCGTACGCGGCGACGATCTTTGGCCTCTCCGCCCAAACGGGAAGCACCGCGCCGGAGCTCATCGCCAACTTCGACAAGGTGTGCCACGGCGTCGAATACGGCGGCTTCACCGCGGTCCTCGCCGCCGCCCTCACCGCCGGCAGCTCCCCCTTCGTCCTCACCCGGGCGGCGCTCCTCGCCACCCTCTACGGGGTGAGCGACGAGTACCACCAAAGCTTCATCCCCGGCCGCGATTCGAGCGTCTGGGACGTGGCCGCGGATGCCACGGGTGCCACCACCGTCGCCCTCCTCCTTGCCCAACTCCGGCGCCACCGCCGNCGGCAGAGCCCATGACCGAGACGCGGCCCCGTTGGCTCCTCCCGGAGGTCACCGACCTCGCCACCCTGGCGGCGTGGGAGTGGAACGACACCGCGCCGTGCCTGGAACGCGACCGCGCCGCCCTGTTGGTGCAAGTGCGCGACCTCTACAACCATCGGCGCGCGGAGATCGCCGGCCACCACCGCGACGGCGCCTGTGGCGCGGTGGTGGTGGCAGAGCTCACCACAGCGGCCGACCAGCTCATCCAGGGGCTGTTGGCCTTTCTCGCCAGCGCCCTCGGACTTGGACTCGACACCGACTTCGCGGTCGTCGCGGTGGGTGGCTACGGCCGCGGCGAGCTCAACCCCGGCTCCGACCTCGACCTCCTCGCGGTCACCCCCCGCCGGCTCGACGCGACCGTGCGTGGCGTCGCCGCGGCGCTCTCCACCCTCCTGTGGGACGTCGGGCCCACCGTCGGGCAATCGGTGCGCACCTTCCGCGACTGCGTCGAACAGGGGCTTGCCGATCTCACCGTGCGCACCGCCCTGCTCGAGACCCGCTACCTCGCGGGCAACTCAGAGGTCTACGCCGAGCTGGTCCGCCACGTGGCGCGCAAAATCACCGCCCGCCACAGCCGCGCCTACATCGAGACCAAACTCGCCGAGCACGCGGCGATGCTCACCCGCCAGGGCGGCTCGATCTTCGTGCGTGAACCGCACCTCAAGGAGGGGGTCGGCGGCCTGCGCGACATCCACCTCGCCGGCTGGGTGGGCAAGACGCGCTTCCAAGGCGGCGACTTCGAGGGGCTCATGAAGCGCGGTTCGATCACCCGTGACGAACGCGAGTACCTCATGGAGGCGCGCTCCTTCCTCTGGCGGGNACGCAACGACATCCACTTCCGCACCGGCCGCAAAGAGGACCGCCTCACCTTCGATCAGCAGCAGGAGGTGGCGCGCTACCTGGGCTACGAGGACCACGAAGACCGCCCCGCCTCCACCTCCTTCATGCACCACTACTACTGCCACGCGCGCCAGATCCACTTCCTCTCCGGGGTCCTTTTGCGCCGCTTCTCCCACGACTTCGGCATCGGCGCCCGCATTCGCACCCACCTCGGCATGCGCCACGTAGGGGATGGCTTCCTCCTCTTCCGCGACCGGATCTCTATCCCCTTGGCCTCCGCCGGCCTCTTCCGCGAGCGGCCGGAACGGATGCTCGAGCTCTTCGAGCTGTCCGCAAAGCACCACGTCCCCCTCTCTCCCGAAACCCTCCTCAAGCTGCAATACGAGCTGCCGTTCGTCCGCGACGAGCAGGTCCGTTCCCAAGACAACCTCGCCACCCTGCGCCGCCTCTTCGCCGGCGCCGGGCCGGTCGCCTTCTGGCTCCGACCGATGTACGAGACCGGCCTGTTTCGCCGTCTCGTCCCCGAGTTCGGGACCATCGAGGCGCTCTGCCAGCCCGGCCCCTACCACCTCTACACGGTCGACGAGCACACCCTGCAGGTCGTCGATTACATCGACTCGGTACGTAGCGCAGGCGACGGCGAATGCGCCGCCTTCCACCGCACCTTCCGCGATTTGCCGCGCCCCCACCTCGCCTACCTCGGTGCCCTCTTTCACGACCTCGGGAAGGGCTACCCGGGCGACCACTCGGCGGTGGGCGAGCACCTCGCCGGCCAGGTGATGCGCCACCTCGGCTACCCGGCAGACGAGATCGACGTGGTGGAGCGGATGGTCGCCAACCACCTCCTCTTCCCGCACGTCTCCCAGCGGCTGGAGTTTCACGACCACGAAGTCCTCGGCCGCTTCGTCGACCAAATCCGTGACACCGAGACCCTCGCCCTCCTCCTCGTCCTCGCCTACGCCGACGCCCGCGCCACCCACCCCGACATGTGGTCGGTGTGGAAGGAGGCGCTGCTGTTGGAGCTCTACACCCTCGCCCATCAACAGATTTGCGACCGCGATGCCGACGCCCTGGCGGAGCTGCGCGTCGCCAAGGAGCGGACCGTGCGGGCAGAGGCCAAGGGCAGGCCGGTCGCCGCCATTCTCGACCGCTACCTGCCGCAGATCGACGACCAGGAGATCCTCAGCAAGACCGTCTCCCAGATCCTCGCCGATTTCGAAATGGTCCGCCGCCTCGACCAAGCACCCCTCCAGCTCCGCCTGGTGAACCCGCGCGATCGCCCCTACACCCAGCTCACCGTCTGCACCCTCGAGACGGACCAGCCCGGCCTCTTCTCCAAGATCACCGGCGTCTTGGTGGGCCATCGGCTAGACATCAAGGCGGCCCAGGTCCGCACCCACCGCGGCGGCTTCACCCTCGACACCCTCCAGCTCACCCGCCACGACCACAGCCGCCTCACCTCCAAGGCGGAGCGCCGGGCGCTCCTCGACGACCTGCGCGCGGTCCTCGAAGGGCGCAAGCGGCTGGCGGAGATCACCGCCCGCCGCGAGCGCTCACCCCACCTCCCTTTGCACGTGCGCCACCTGCCGGCGGAGATGCGCGTCGACAACGAGACCTCGCACCGCACCACCGTCTTGCTCCTCGCCGCCGAGGACCACCCGGGCCTCCTCCACGACGTCACCACCGCCATGGCGGAGCTCAACCTCTACATCCGCGGCGCCAAGATCGACACCCAGGCGGAGCGGGTGGTGGACAGCTTCTTCATCACCGACATCTTCGGCCACCAGATCGTCGACGCGGCCAAGCTCCGCTACATCTGCCGCCGACTCGAAGCGGTGGCGGATGGGGAGCGGGCGGCGGCGGTGTGCGGCGGCGGCGAACGAGGCGGAGAGGACGGCGCGACGGGAGAGAGGTAGGAGGCGGCGAAACAAACGGGCGGGGTGCGCGGCCAAACCGCTCGCAAGGGTGCGCGCCGGCAAGGCGGGCTCGCGCGGAGGCGCGGAGGGCTTTCCGCGTGGTTCCGCGGCGAGATGGCTCTCCCAGATGGGTTGCCACCGTGCAGGGGAGATGGCCTTTGTCTGCCCCCCAACGCCTGACCGGTGGTCGTGGTGCGGCGACGCCACCCTGGCGGTCACCCCCCCCGGCGTCACCCGGAGACCGGGAGTTCGATCTCGAAGATGGCGCCGTGGGGCGGGTTGTCGCGCACCCGCAGATAACCGCGGTGGTCGGCGACCACGTGCTTNACGATCGCCAGCCCGAGGCCGGTGCCGTTCACCTTGGTGGTGAAGTACGGCAAGAAGATCTCCTCGCGCCGGTTCGCCTCGATCCCGGGGCCGGTGTCGGCGATCGCCACGGTGAACACCGCCCCGATCGGATCGAAGCGCGTGGTGACGGTGATCTCCCCCTCCCCGCCCATCGCCTCCACCGCGTTCTTCAGCAAGTTGACGAAGCAGCGCCGGAGCTGCGCCGCGTCGACCCGAACCTCCGGCATGTTGCGATCGAACGCCTTGCGCACCGCCACCCCACCGCCGAGCTCCACCAGCCCGAAGGCGTCTTCCACGATGCAGTGGAGGTCGGCGGGGGCGAGGTGCGCCTCGGCCATGCGCGAGAAGTCGGAGAACTCGCTCACCAGCCGCTCCAGGCCGGTCACCTCTTCGAGGATGATGCGCGACGCCTCGTCGAACGCCTCGGCAAAGTCGCCGTCGCCGCGCGCGAACTTGCGGCGCAGCCGCTGGGTGGCGAGGCGGATCGGGGTGAGCGGATTCTTGATTTCGTGGGCGATGCGCCGCGCCACCTCGCGCCACGCCGCCATCTTCTGCGCGCGCACCAGCTCGGTGTAATCGTGCAACGCCACCACCGTGCCGGTCGCCGCGCCCGCCTCGTTATGCAGCGCCCGGGCGGTGACCCGCAGGCGCCGCTCGCTGCCCTCGCGATCGACGGTGGCATACCCCTGGCGCCACTCATCCCTCCCCGCAACCACCGGCGCCACCACCTCAACCATCGCCTCGGAGGCGATGGGCTCGCCAAAGGCGCACCCCACCGCCGCCTCCGCCCCCGCCCCCGCCCCCGCCAGGGAGAGCATCTCGACCGCCACCGGATTGAGGGTGAGGACCCGCCCCTCGCCATCGAGGGAGACCACCCCCGAACCGATGCTCGCCAGCACCGTGCTGATCAGCTCGTTGCGCTCCTGCAAGGCGCGCAGGGATGCCGCCAACTCGTCATGGGCCCGGTCGGTGGCGGCGCGGGAGCGCTTCAGATCCTCCACCATGCGCGAGAAGGAGCGCATCAGGCGGCCAATCTCGCTGCCGCTCATGGGGGTGAGGCGAACATCGAGGTCACCATCCGCCACCCGCTCGGTCGCCTCGGTGAGGCGGAGGACCGGCTCGGTAATCCGGCGGGCGAGGTAGAAGGCGAGCCACACCGCCGCCACCAGCACCAGCAGAGTCGCTACCGCCAGGTTGAGGAGGTAGCTCCCCTTCACCAGACCGCGGTACTGCTCCACCCGCCCGATCGAGCTCAGGGCGTCCGCCACCCCCGCGCGGGTGGCCGCCACCTCCTCCGCCACCCGCGCCTGCACCACCACCACCACCTCGCCGCTTGCCAGGGGGAGGAGCGCCGCCCCCGCCGCTCCCCACAGGCGGCCATCGTCCAGCTCCCACACGGCGCGCCCGTCGCGGCGCGCGGCCGCAAGCTGCGCTGGCTCCAGCGTCACCCGGCCCCGCCCGAACCAGGAGGAGGCCCCCACCTGCGCCACCACCGTGTCGTGCCCATCGACCGCCACGATCTCGTCGACGCCGGAGCGCGCCAGCCACCCCGCCATCGCCCCCCCCAACGCCCCCCCATCCTCGGGCCGGGGTAGCTCGACCACCGCACGCAGCGCCGCTTCCACCCGGCCGTGGCTCGCCGCCAGCTCGCGCTCCAGCAGCCGCTCCACCTGCTCGAGGGTCGGCTTCAGGTCGCGCGACTTGGTCTTGAAGGGCGCCTGGATCCGGAAGGCGAAGTAGTTGTCGATGGAGCGATGGATGAGGATCGAGCCGACCCCAAAGAGGAGGAGCGACGGCAGGATCGACAGGAGGAGAAAGGCGAGGAGGAAACGGGTCTTGAGGTTCGAGCCGGCCAGGGAGTGGCGGCGCTCGAAGGCGTAGGTGATCAGGGCGCGCAGGAGGACAAAGAGGAGGGCGAGGATGACCAGCACCTCGACGTTCACCAGCACCAGCAGCGCCACCCGGTCCGCCACCGGCAACGCCAAGGTGCCGCGCCGCACCTCCGCCATGAGCAAGGTGATCCCAAACGCCAGGAGGGCGAGGAGGATCAGCACCGCGATGCGTTGCGGCGAAAAGCGGGGCCGTTGCGGGGGACGCTTCATCGGGGCACGGACGAGGCCGCGGCGAGCGCGGCGGCGCGCGTTCTTACCACGGATCGACGCGCCTGTATCGACCACCGCCCACCGCGCCTCGCGAAGGGGACCGCGAGAAGGCTAGAATCGCTGCTGCGTGAACCGCAACGCGCCGCGGCTCACGGCGCGCCCTTTTTCTCCAACGGAAAGTCCACCTTGGCCAAGACCAACTACCAGTTCGAACGACGCCAGAGGGATCTGGCGAAGAAGAAAAAGAAGGACGAGAAGCGCCTGCGCAAGATCNAGAAGAAGGAGCAGCCCGCCGGCGTGGAGCACACCCCCGAGGGACCGGCGGAGGCACCCGAGATGGAGGCGCCAGNGACGGCGCCGCCGGAACCCACGCCGTAGCGACCGCCCACCGCCACGCGCGCCGTGCCCACCAACCTCGGCCTGAGCACGCGCGGTACGCCGGCCACTCGAT
>Ga0051980_10004738_pt1 | contig 10225 bp, 11 predicted proteins | sample CryGey13umfilter_2_FD_55014 | JGI IMG/M metagenome (GOLD analysis project Ga0051980, IMG submission 55014) | Groundwater microbial communities from aquifer in Utah, USA - Crystal Geyser 4/9/14 3 um filter | ecosystem: Environmental > Aquatic > Deep subsurface > Groundwater | place: USA: Utah...
AAAGGAAAAGACGAAAACGATTCTACTTCGGTTGAATACGGCGACAAAGAAGAAATGATAGACATTAAAAACCTGAAAATCGGGGTGCCAAAGGAATATTTTGTGGAGGGAATTGACCCGGAGGTGGAGAGAATAGTCAAAGAAGCGATTACCCAATACGAAAAATTAGGGGCAAAGATAACAGAAGTCAGCTTGCCGCATACGCAGTACGCCGTTCCTTGCTACTATATCATTGTGCCGGCCGAGGCCTCGGCCAATTTAGCCCGCTACGACGGAATCAGATACGGATTGTCGGAACAAAGCAAAGACCTCTTGAGCGGTTATTTAAAGACGCGGCAAAGGGGTTTTGGCGACGAAGTCAGAAGAAGAATTATGGTCGGGACATATGTTTTATCGGCTGGCTACTACGACGCCTATTATCTTAAGGCCCAAAAAGTCAGGACTCTAATCAAACGGGATTTTGACAGCGCTTTTGAAAAAAACGATGTTTTAATGACGCCGGTTTCTCCGACACCGGCGTTTAAGATTGGGGAAAAAACCGATAATCCGTTAGCGATGTATTTAGCCGATATCTATACTGTTTCCTTGAATCTGGCTGGCGTTCCGGGGCTGTCTTTGCCTTGCGGCAAAACGGCAAGCGAAGGTCTGCCAGTCGGTCTTCAGATAATCGGCCGGCATTTTGACGAGGAGAAAATTTTCCAAGTAGCCGAGATTTACCGACAATCAAAAAATAACTGACATGCGGACGATTTTTCTTGACTGGTACGACAATTTGTCCGCTTCGTCTTTTTCCATTATGGACTCGTATAACGATTTCATTTTTCCGCTTAAAGTCGTTTCAGTAGTTATTTCCATTCTTTTTTTGACGACGATTGTCTTTTTGATTGCCAAACTTAGAAAGAATATCGGCCAATCACTAAAAACAGCGGGGGAAACCGCCTTTGCGTCTGAAAACGAACTGCCTAGAAAAGAATTTGCCAAGAGCTGGCAAAGCATTTTAAGTAAAGTTGAGTCGCAAGACGAGAATAGTTATAAAATCGCGGTGATAGAGGCGGATAAAATGCTAGATGACGTTTTGAAACGAATCGGCTGTGCCGGCGCCGATATGGGCGAACGACTTAAGCAAGTCGGACCCCATCAGTTATCCAATATTGACGACATCTGGCAGGCGCACAAAGCCAGAAACCGGATTGCCCACGAGCCGGATTTTCGCCTGACCCAATCGCAGGCCAAGCGGGCGGTGGAGATTTTCCAGCGGGCGCTGGAGGACCTCCAGGCGATTTAAGTCGGCTCTGGCCGGCTAATACATTTCAATGGGTCTGTTTTTAAAATCCCTGAACCGGACCGGGCTGAATTTCCAAAAATCCAAGGGTAGAGGAATTTTACCGAAGCCGTTGGGCGTATCAATCAAGTGGAAGGGGAAAGCGATGCCGGAAATATTTTTTCTCAATTTGGTCATAATCCTGATTTCTTTTTCAATCGGGACNATGAAATGTTCGGCCCCTTTNACCAGGTCGCAGTGNTAGATATAGTAGGGCCTGATGCCCAAGTTGCTTAATTCGGTAAAAAGTTTTTTCAAAACAGAATAGGAATCGTTAACGCCCTTCAAGAAAACCGACTGGGAAAGAAGAATGACCCCGGTTTGCCTAAGCGCTTCAAGCGCTTTGATGGTCTGAGGCGTAAATTCATCCGGGTGCTCAAAATGGACGCTTAAATAAAGCGGCTTTTTTTTGTTGATTTTTTTAAATAAACAGAGAATATCCTTGGTTATCAAGCCGGGTCGAGAAACCGGCACGCGGGTATGAAGGCGTAATTTCTTGATTTGCGGCAAAACAAGTATTTTATTCAGCGTGGTTGTCAGCAGGCGCGGAACAGTCAGGGGGTCGCCGCCCGAGAAGACGGCTTCGTTAATTTCGGGGCGGCTTTTGAGATAATCAATTATTTTTTTGATATCAGCGGGGTAAATTTTGCCCTTTTTGATGTCCGAAACCATTCGACGCCGAGTGCAAAAACGGCAGTAAGAAGCGCAATTCATGGTCAACTCTATTAATACCCGGTGCGGATATTTATGGACCAGACCCTTTGTTTTCCGATAAATATCCTCCAAGAGAGGATCTGTTAGAGCTTTTTTAGAAACAATGTTTTCTTTCGGCGAAGGGAAAAATTGTTTCTTTACCGCCGGCGATTTTTGGGCCAGTTTTTTCAGATGGCGGCTGATTTTAACGAGCATTTTTTCTCTTTTCGGCAAACAAAAAAGAACCTGTGGTTGAGTGGTTCTCCGTCTTTGCTGTTAATTGGTTAATTTTATCTTGGCCGGTAAAAGAACTCTGCTGTGGCAGTGGCGGTTCTTCGCTTTGAAAGAAATAGTTTTGCGAACTGGCAGTCATTTTTTAAATCCGTTTAACTCCATTGTAATTCTTTGGTGTGTCTTGTCAACTCTGTTGGGGGTAGAATCTCTTTTAGAGATTCTACGGAGTTGAAATTGGGGATTGGTCTTCCACTAGGATTTTGCCAAGTCAGAAAATAAGGTTTTAAGCCCGGCGGTATTTAACCAATAATTCTTTGGATTTTTCTTTAAGTATTTTTTGATTTCTTTTCTTTGTGTTTTTAGTTTATCGCCAGCCCTGCTGTTGGATATGAGTATATTTGAATAACTGCCGTCTAAAAAAGAGATGTAGGAAATATTTGGAGTTTTTTCCTTGAGATTTAATATTTCAATTAGTTCTGAAATCTGCTTATCTTGTCCGCCGCCGGAGGTGTTAAGATGTTTTGCTTCTATTAAAAATATCTTATTTTTATACCTAATAATCAGGTCTAATTTTTTACCTTGCTTTTTGGCTTTAAGTTTAACTTTTAAATTTTCTTTGACTTTTTTAACGCTGAAAACCTTGGAAAATTGAGCAACGCATTTGTTTGATTTATTAAATTCTTCCCAAGTTTTAACTTCTTTAAAACCCAATTTCTTTAATATCAAGGTTAGTTTTAATTCGCCGCATTTTCCTTTCTTGCGAGAGGAATTAGAATCTATTATTGCCTGAATCCATTCTTCGGGGACGAGGTCTCTTAACAATCTTTTAGAAAAGTATCTCCGGGTAATTTTCTTTATTAAGTCCAAATCTTTTCTGACCGCGCCCAAGGTATTATCGCAGGCGTTAACGAAACAGATAAATTCGGAGCAGTTGGAAAATTCCGATAATGATTTTTGCAATTCTTCAAAATACTTGTTGATTATTTTTGGATTTTCTTTTTTCTTTTGAAGAGTTTTAATGGTAGTTAAAATTTCCTTGATCTCTTTTGTATTTTTGACATATTTTTTCAGATTAGGATTTTTATTGTCAAAAATATAAAAATTATCCAAAGAAGTTTCTGGATTTTCCTGCGATACTTTAAAGTAATGTTGATTGTTTTGAATGTTTTTGCTCATAGAGATAATTCAAAAATTTATAGGTAAAATCAAACGAAATTCTTTTGCGGCCGTTATCGCGGAAATTAGTGAGAAAAAATGAAAAATATTTTTTTCTGTTTTGGTTTAACTTCTGGTTGAATTCCTGTATTAGTTTTTCCTGCTCTTCCACGGGAATTCCCTGGCCGAAAATTATATGGGCCATATTTCGAGAAGTATTTTTACCAACAAGCCCTAAAATATTATATCTTCTTATATCTTCAAGTTGTATCTTTTTTCCGTTCTTGCTGTCAATGGCTCTTAAGAGCAAGATATTTCTTTCTAAAATATTTCTAACATTTCCATGGATATTATAATTTCTTATTTCCTTTATATTTTGAAACGCCATTTTAGCTCCATAACTTCCAGATTTCAGAAAATCTTCAGTCAGGCGGAAAATTTCTAAATAATTTTTAGCGCTTTTTATCTGATTAATAAAATTGCCGCCTAACTGCCAGCCGAATTTTCTTTCTATAGCAAAATTGATTTTTTCTTTTTCTGGGAATATGGCAGCTGATATTTTGTTTTTACCATCAAATCCTTTTTTCTTCTTGTAATAAAAAGAAATTACATTATAGGTCGTATCTTTAAAAACTTGTTGGGAAAAAACATTTAACTTAATAATCTTAAACTTTTCAAAAAATAGGTTCCTGATTTTTTTTGAATTTTCGGCGCAAAGAAAATTTAGAGGAACAATTAAAATTCCTTCTTCGGAATCAAGAATTGAATAGATAGAAACTTGATATAGGTCTTCGAAAAAGGAGTGTGTGCCGGAAAAGAAATTATCTTTTGTTTTTCCATCGGCTTTATTCTTATGCAGATATGGCGGATTGGTTAAAACAAATTTATATTTCTTCGGAGAATTGATAGAGTCGTTGTAAAAAACCTTTTTGTTGTCGGTATATTTTTTATCACAGTCAAAGCCGGTGATTTTTTTACATTTATTTTTGCTAGCCCAACTAAACAAATCCTGATTTCCGGCGAATGGATCAGTAATTTCTTTATTCTTTACGAATGATTCTAGCCCTTGGAGAATATAGTCGGAATTTGTAGTAAAGAATTGTCCGAGTTGGGCTTTGGTCATATCTTTATTATACTAGAAAATAGAAATTTTGATAAGAAAAAACCGATGCATTAGATCGGTTTTTCTACTTTTGTTTTAATGGGATGTCAATGTTTGTGATTTGCTATAACTTTTCTGAAATCTTTTTTTAATTGTTTTTTTATATTTGGTAATTTGTTTTCGATTTCTTGAAATGCTTTATTCCATTGTTGAAAGGAAGTATCTTGGTCTTTTATTGATTGCGACATAATTGATGCTTCTAGATTGCTTAAAATTTGAAGCGAACTATCAATAAAAGAATGAATCATTAAAACTGAACTTTTGTCTAGAATTATTTCTTTCTCCCAAAAATAATCTTGTAGACCGAAAAATTTTGTTTTTATCAAGGGGAATTCATTTATTTTTTCAGATAAAGATCCCTGATTGGTCTTTGCGCCAATTGTTCTGCTATATTTTTTAAAATCTTTCTCAAGAGCAACGATCTTGCTGTATATTTCTTCCAAATAAACAAGTTTTCTATCAAAGATTTTTTCAAATGTATATCTTCTTTGAGAAAAGTAGTATGTCAGAACTGCGGTTAAGAGAATACCAAGTAATGAGATAACGCTTTGTATAAAACTTGGACCAGATAAGAAATCTTTCATAGATTGTGTCGTAGAACAAATAACAATACTTTATCTAAATGTGGATATTTGGCGGGGACGATGGGAATCGAACCCACGATCTCCTGCGTGACAGGCAGGCGCTTTAACCGCTAAGCTACGCCCCCAAAGTAGCGGCGACAGGATTCGAACCTGTGACATCGGGCTTATGAGTCCCGCGCTCTAACCAACTGAGCTACGCCGCCATCATTTTATTTTTAAATTAGATATTCCTTCAATCCAGCCGTCTATTTTTCTTCTTAGTCGAGTTCCTTTCCGGACTTTTATTCTTAGGGTTCCAAAATGTTCGTTATAGTTTTCGTAAATTTTTTTTGTTTCTGTCTTTTTTAAACTTGGTTTATTGAACTGCGATAGGGGAATCTCCGTAAGATCGGACCAATATTTTTCTACTTCCTTTACTCTTTTTTTATGAATCTTGTTAATTCCCACTCTAAGAGAAAACCTATCGATGCTTATTTTGCAACAATTTTTGAACCATTCGAGCATAAAAAGAATCATTTTCGGATCTGAATTAGTAAATCCAACGTCATAATTAGACGGAGCAGTATATCCTTCACTCCAATACATTGCTATTCCAGCAACAAGTAAATCTCTTTTATTAAGTTTATCGATTTCTTTAATGCCCTCTTTTCTTAATAACTCTACTTCCGTTTGTCTTTTTTGTCTTATTTTTTCTACCGCCCTTAATCTTCCTTCGTAACTTCCGGATATTTGTTTTTCCACTAATCGTTTAATCTGAGTATGCGAAAGTGGTATATCTCTACACCATACGCTAACAGTGCCCTTAGAGATATTTATCTTTTGAGCAATTTCATTGATACTCAATCCTCTTTTGCGTAACTTTTGCGCTTTAGTCTGTTCCTCTATCTTCGCCATTTTAGAACCTTATATTATTAGGCACATTAACATTATATATGAGGTTCTAAAATTTATCAACCGTTAAATTGCGGAGAACTTTGATACTTGTTGCGGGGGTCGGATTCGAACCGACGACCTCGAGGTTCTTAATATTAGCCATTTGTTGCCAAATGGAATGGACTGTCCCATTCTCTCGCTAATTTAACGAGAGATTCCCATTACAGTCTCTGAACCTTTCCCGTAGTTAATACGGGACTTGGCTGCTGATTGTCGTAAATATATCTTTACGAGTTCCCAGCAAGTTCGGGAATTTTTCCGCAGAATGTCGCCATCCTGGGCCACAATCATTTTATGGGCCTCGCGAGCTGCCAGACTGCTCTACCCCGCGCTGGTATTATAGCCGAAAGTTTCAGAGATATCAAGCCCTTTGGGGCGTCAGAGAGGACTTGTCTTTCAACCGCCGTTATAGTAAAATAGAAACATAAAGATGAATTTATCCGGATATTTAGCGGGATTAGTTTTAGTGGTCTTTTTAGCCATCGCCTGCTTGACGGCTATTTTAGTTTATTTCAGTCCCCAGACCTCCAGCGCTGGCGTCTTTTCTCTGTTTTATCTGGCGCTTCTGATTTCGGCGGCGGGGATATTTACTTTAATCGGATTTTTTATTCGGCAGATTTCAAGAAAAAAAAGGATTCCTTTGTCCCAAGGACAGGTTGTCCGCAATCTGGAGGTTTCTTTCCGGCAGGGTTTTCTTTTATCAATAATTTTGGTTTCGGTTTTAATCCTTCAAAGCCAGCGATTGCTTTACTGGTGGGATCTGGCGGCTTTGGTCGGGCTGGTCGGTCTGGCTGAATGGTGGCTGATGAAAAGGCAATAGTAATATGCTTAATCAACTCAAACAAAACGCGTTGAAAGAGATCGCGGCGACCAAAGAACTCAAGGGCTTGGACGCGGTTTACCGCCGCTATTTGGGCCGGAAGGGAGAATTGACCAAGGTTTTGCGTTCGCTTAAGGACTTATCCGAAAAAGAACGGAAAGAAACGGGGACGGCGGCCAATGAAATCAAACGGGGATTGGAAGAAGCGGTTGGAGAGAAGCGCCGAGAGTTTTTGGCGCCGAGCGGGAAAACCCCGTCTTTATCCCGCTTCGGCGGGACGAGCGGGAAAACCCCGCCGAGCGGGGTAAATTGGCTTGATGTTACCGCGCCCGGCGTCAAGCCGGCGGTGGGTCATTTGCATCCAATTACCTTGGTCCAAAGGCAAGTTGAAGATATTTTCCAATCAATGGGTTTTTCGGTCGTTGACGGTCCGGAAGTGGAAACTGAATACTACAACTTTGACGCTTTAAATATTCCCCCAGGCCATCCGGCTAGGGATGTATTATCTCTTGGAAGGACTTTTTACTTAAAAAAAGGAGGATTAATGAGGAGTCATACTTCTCCTATGCAAATTCGTTATATGGAGAAACATAATCCTCCTATTAGGATGATTGTTCCCGGAAAAGTTTTTCGAGTAGAAGCCACCGATTCTTCTCATGAGACAAATTTTTATCAACTTGAGGGGTTAATGATCGGAAAAGACGTTTCAGTGGCTAATTTTAAAGCAGTAATCCAGGAATTTTTGGAAAATTTCTTCAAAAAATCTATTAAGGTTAAATTAAGACCTTCTTATTTTCCTTTTGTCGAACCGGGTTTTGAAATAGACATGAGTTGCACTATGTGTGTCGGTAAAGGATGTGCTNCTTGTAAATATTCTGGCTGGATAGAGATGATGGGAGCTGGAATGATACACCCTAAAGTTTTGAAATCTGGCGGTTTAGATCCAAAAAAATGGCAAGGTTTTGCCTTTGGAATGTCGCTGGATAGGTTAACAATGATAAAGTATAGGATTAATGATATTCGTTTATTCCACAGTGGAGATTTAAGATTTCTTCAACAATTCTAATTTTTATTAAACAAAACTCAAAAGGTCGAATCCTAAATAATTTAAAAATTAAATATTAATTAAATGAATACAATATCTCAAAAACCTAAAATATTAAAGAAAAATTCGGCTAAAAAACATCCAGAATTTGGTTTCTGTTTTAGAGGACACGGCGGAAAATCATTAAAGCGAAAGAAAAGCTTAACTGAAAAAATTTTAAAAAAGGTTAATAAGTAGATAGAATTCCTCCCATAGACAATGAAAAATAATTTAGTCAAAATTCGTAAAGAAACGGATTATTATCTGGCGTATTTTAATGAATTAAGAAAACTGATCCCTGTTAATTATATCGGCTCGATAATCATTGATAGTTTCTTTAATAAAAGGTTTTCTATCCGGGAAATTCAAAATTTCATCAGACAAAACGGCAGAAGATATAATCTTTCGTCAAAAGATATTCAAATCTTTCTTCGACAAATCCAAGACGAACTTATTTTAGCGCCCCGGGGGAATGTTCGTTTATATCAAAGGGAATTGAGCGCTCCAATAGCGGTTGAAATTGAGATAACTACCCGATGTAATTTAAGGTGTAAGCATTGTTGTATTAAGAAATATGATAAATTGATGTCAATCAATAGAATTGAACGCATTTTTAAATTATTAAATGAAAAAAGAGTTTTTGAAATTAGCTTAGCCGGAGGAGAGCCCTTTGTTCATCCTCAAATTCTAGATATTCTTTCGTTATGTGAACAATATAACTTCGCTACAATTATAACGACTAACGCTACACTCTTGAGCGAGTCTTTAATTAAAAGATTGGCTGAATTTAAAAATTTGGCTTTCGTCGTAAGCTTAGAAGGGATTGATAGGACTAACGACATAATCAGAGGGAGGGGCGTTTTCAAAAAAGTAGACCAGGCCGTTAGAAACCTTAAAAAAAACGGTATCTATGTTGAAATATCTTCGACAATTACCGAGGAAAACATAGACCGCTGTCGAGAATTAGTGGAATATACTAAGTCCTTAGATATCTTTTGTAATTTCAATTTATTTAAACCCTTTAAGAAAGATCATAAACCGTATATTCTTGGGCCCAATAAATATTTTAAATTTATAGAAGATCTATTTGAGGAAAGGAATTTTTCTGGGGCAAAAGTTAATTTGCCAAACGCCGGGGCTATTTTCGCTTATTTAGAAGGACAAGAAAAATGTAATGAGTGTTATGCGATTATGTGTGCTTTTACGATTGATGTGGAAGGGAGTATAGTCCCTTGTCCCGCTCTTCAATCCGCCGGTTATTATGATGAAATCTTCTTGCCGAAATTCGAGGAAAATTTTATAGATATTTGGAAGAATAATCGACATTTTCAAGATTTTCGCAAAGGAAATTTAAGAGAATGTCGAGCGCGTTCATATATATTCAATAGGAATATAAAAAGGAATGATCCTTATGGGATAACTGCTTTTCTGAGATACCAAAAAGCGAAAAGTCAAGAAGTAAAAAATAAGCTACTTAATTCTTAATAAATAATATATGCGGGTTTCCTATGATTGGTTTCAAAGTTTAATAGGTAAGAAAATTCCTGAACCGGCTAAACTGGCCGATTTGTTGACAATGCATTCGTTTGAAACCGAGTTGGTCGGCAAGAAAGGCAAAGATTATCTTTTAGATGTTGATATTCTGCCTAATCGGGCGCATGACTGCTTGAGTCATATTGGCGTGGCCAAAGAAATNGCNGCGCTGTTAAAAATTCCTTTGGNGCCGGTTGATTACGCTAAAAAAATCAAAGAGGACAAAACCGAGTCGGCGGCTCAACTGGTCAAAGTCCAGGTCAAAGAGCCAGAACTCTGTCTGCGATACACCGCCCGGGCGATAGTTGACGTCAAGGTCGGGCTGTCGCCGGACTGGCTGACGGAACGATTAAAAGTTTGCGGGCTGCGGCCAATAAACAATATTGTTGATATCGCCAATTACGCCATGCTTGAAACCGGCCAGCCGCTTCACGCTTTTGACGCCGACAAGCTCTTTGCCAAAGACAAAAAAGGACAAAAGACACTTGTCGTTAGGAAAGCCGAAAAAGGAGAAAAGATTACCACTTTAGACGAAGGCAAATACGACTTAGACGAAAATATCTTGGTTATCGCCGACGAGAAAGACCCGGTCTGTATCGCTGGCATCAAGGGGGGGAAGAATCCGGGCGTTGACGCCAAAACCACCAGAGTGATTTTGGAAGCGGCCAATTTTTCGCCGCAGTTTACCCGCCAAGCGTCACGGCGG
>Ga0051980_10004773_pt1 | contig 10189 bp, 6 predicted proteins | sample CryGey13umfilter_2_FD_55014 | JGI IMG/M metagenome (GOLD analysis project Ga0051980, IMG submission 55014) | Groundwater microbial communities from aquifer in Utah, USA - Crystal Geyser 4/9/14 3 um filter | ecosystem: Environmental > Aquatic > Deep subsurface > Groundwater | place: USA: Utah...
ATCCACGCGCGTTTTCCCCTTCGGGCCCGTAACAAAAATCGTCGGCCACGGCTTGATGGGCCCAGAGTCGATGAACACTGCGCGAATCCGATACTTCCCGGGAGAAAGAAAGCCATAGGCATAGGGATAGGCGGCGAGTTCCATGTAGGGTGCGCTTCCTGGCGGTGGGAACCATCCGCGGCGGGCCCGGTATTGCTCATCATCGATCCACGGACGATTGCGAATTTCGTCTCCAGGGAAAAGCTTGTAGGCTTTGAGGTCAGGCCGATACTCCGTGCGGGAGTGTGAGTATTCTCGCAGCTTAAAGCTGACCTCGGAATTCGTCAATCCGGCTTTTTTCCAATCGTCGACCATCTTCTGTTCACGGCTTTGCTCCGCAGGGTTCGGAACTTCTTCGTCCTGACGGTTGTGTGCCTCATCGAGGCGTGAACGGGGGCTTCCGTACGGAACGATCAATTCGCCGCCGGGGCCCCGAATCTCCATGAAAATCCCCCTCGAGTAGCGGGCGTTGTCGATGAGACGCCATTGGTTCTCACACACTTCGTCTACAATGACGACCACCGAGGTTCCGATGTTCTTGAGTCCGAAGGACGCCCATAACCGTTCGCGGCCTTGAATCGTAGTCCGAAGCAGTTTTAGGTCCAGGCGTAGAGAACTCGAAGTGATCGAAACCTCGTTTGGACTGACGGTGCGTTCGCGAGATTGCGCGGTTGATGCGAGGCAAGCAAACGAGCCGCAGAACGCGAGCGTGCTGAAGAAGGGTCTTAATCGTCTCGTCATTTCGTTCTAGAGTATGCCTTCCGTTCGCGCCATTCGCAACAGATCTGAGCAAAAAAAGGCCCCCGGCTTTCGCCGGGGGCCTTTCTTCAATTAAGTCTTTCGCCTAAGCCTTGGGCTTAGTACATCCCCGGCATGCCGCCGCCGTGGGCGTGTCCGCCCATGGCCGCTTCTTCCTTCTTCTCCGGGATGTCCGCGATCAACACCGAGGTGGTGAGCGCCGTCCCCGCGATGGAGGCCGCGTTCTCGAGCGCCGTGCGGGTCACCTTCACCGGGTCGACGATGCCGACCTTCAGCATGTTGACGATCTCGCCGGTCTCGGCGTTGAGGCCGGAACCCGCGGGGGCTTTGCGGACGAGGTCGATAATGACCGAGGCTTCGAGGCCGCAGTTCTCGGCGAGCTGCCGCAGGGGAAGCTCCAGAGACTTGCGCACGATCTGAACCCCGACCCGCTCGTCGTCGGCTTCGACCTTCAGACCGTCGAGAACCTTCTGGCACGAGAGAAGCGCCACGCCGCCGCCGGGCACGATGCCCTCTTCGACGCCGGCCTTGGTCGCGTTGCGCGCGTCCTCGACCTTGGCCTTCTTGGCCTTCATCTCGGTCTCGGTCGCCGCGCCGACGTTGAGCACCGCCACGCCGCCCGACAGCTTCGCGAGCCGCTCTTCGAGCTTCTCACGGTCGTAGTCGGAGGTCGTGTCGACGATCTGCGTGCGGATGTTGTCCGCGCGCTTCTGAATTTCGGTCTTCTTGCCGGCGCCGTCGACGATCGTCGTGTTTTCCTTGTCGATCTTGATCGTCTTCGCGCGGCCGAGCATGTCGAGACCGGCCTTGTCCAGCTTCAGGCCGAGCTCTTCGCTGATGACCTTGCCGTCGGTGAGGATCGCGATGTCCTGCAGCAGGTCCTTGCGGCGGTCGCCGAAGCCGGGGGCCTTCACGGCCGCGACTTTCAGGGTTCCGCGGAGCTTGTTGACGACGAGGGTCGCCAGGGCTTCGCCTTCGATGTCCTCGGCGATGATGAGGAACGGCTTGCCGGACTGCGCGACTTTCTCGAGCAGCGGGAGGATGTCGTTCATCGAGGAGATCTTCTTGTCCGTGATGATCACGTACGCGTCCTCGAGGACGGCTTCCATCCGCTCCGGGTCGGTGACGAAGTAGGGCGAGAGGTAGCCGCGGTCGAATTGCATCCCTTCGACGACGTCGAGCTCGGTCGTTGCGGTCTTGCCTTCCTCGACGGTGATGACGCCTTCGGGGCCGACCTTGTCGATGGCCTCGGCGATCATCCGGCCGATCTCCGGGTCGTTGGACGCGATGGTCGCGACGCGGGTCGTGTCTTCCTTCGTCTTCACCGGCTTGTGATTCTTCTGAAGTTCCTCGACGACGGCCTTGACCGCCTTGTCGATGCCGCGCTTAAGCTGCGTGGCTTCGGCGCCGGCGGTGAGGTTGCGGATGCCTTCGTTGATCATCGCGCGGGCGAGCAAGGTCGCCGTGGTGGTGCCGTCGCCGGCGACGTCGTTGGTCTTCGAGGAAACTTCCTTCACGAGCTGGGCGCCCATGTTCTCGAGCGGATCTTCGAGCTCGACTTCCTTCGCGATCGTGACGCCGTCGTCGACGACCGTCGGGGAGCCGAACTTCTTTTCGAGGACGACCGCGCGGCCGCGCGGTCCGAGCGTGCCCTTAACGGCGTCGGCGAGCTTATTGACGCCGGTCTGCAGCGCTTTGCGCGCTTCTTCATTGTAAACGAGCTGTTTAGCCATGGAATCTGTTCTCCTGGTAAAGGTGGATTACTTAAGGATGCCCAGGATGTCTTCCTGGTGCATGATCAGGTACTCTTGATCGTCGATCTTGATCTCGGTGCCCGAGTACTTGCCGTAGAGGACTCTGTCGCCGACCTTCACGTCCATCGGCAGAACCTTTCCTTCATCGGTCTTCTTTCCGGCGCCCGCCGCCACGATTTTGCCTTCCTGCGGCTTTTCCTTCGCGGTGTCGGGGATGATAATTCCGCCCTTCTTGACTTCCTTCGCCTCGAGCGGCTGCACGAGAACCCGGTCGCCAAGGGGCTGGATCTTTACTTTCGAAAGCGTCGCTTCAGCCATCTGGTAACTCCTCCGTTGGTGAGTATCGTCGGGGGAGGTGACTAGCACTCCACCCTACTGAGTGCTAATTTAAGCATAGGAAGATCAAAGCTGTCAATCCCCTAAGGGGACTGCTAGTTTTGATCAGGGGTTTTGTCGTCCGAATCCGGGGGGGCCTGCGCGGAAGGCGGTTCTGGCGGAGCGCTTCCCGAGAAGCTCTTTTTTATGAAGCCGGAGAAGCGTTCCACGAGTTTCGTCCATGGAGGCGGGACGGGGGTCACCTCCCCCTCTGCGGGCAGGTCCATCGGGTTGCAGGGTTCCCCGGTATCGGCCGTATATGAGGAAGAGGCGAGTTCCTGGATCACCGGGTCCGGTTCCGGCCCTCTTCCCGAAGATTCCGAAACGGGCTCCGGTTCCTGTTCCGGCTGCGGCTCCGGCTTGGGTTCCGGCTCCGGCTCCGGTTCCGAAACGCGCGTGCGCACCTGAATCGGCGGGTCTTCGGGAGGCGGCGGAGGGGGCGCCTCTTCGTTCTTATAGCCCGGAACTTCGCTGGAGATCCCGGAGACCGTCGAGGGCAGCAGGTCTCCCATGACTTCCTCGAGGCGCCGGATCACTCCGAACGCCTTTGCCAATGTGAATTCTTTTTGCGCCAACTGTCCGGAAAGGTCTTCGATGACCTCGGCCTGGCGTTTGAGCTCTTCGGCGGCCGACGACTCGACTCGGCGGGCCTTTTCGAGCGCGTCCTTGTTCTTACCCAAATCCGCTTCGGCGCCGCGAAGCTGGGCTTCCCTTTCCTGAAGCTTTTGCCGCAGGGCTTCAAAATCCTTCGTCAGCCGCTGCTCCCGGTCCTGAAACCCGGGGATCAGATCCGCGCGGTCCTGAAGGTATTGGTTGCGCTCGCGCATCGCGAGAATTTCGTTCTTCAGTTCGATGACCTGCCGCTGCAGCGATTGGGTCATAGCCCGTTCCGCGCGGCGGTTTTCGAGTTCCTTCATCAAGTCGGTGACGTGCCGGAAGAGACGGCTGCTCGAGTCGTTGAGAATATCGTTGGGGTCGAGAGGGCGTCCGGGGTCAATGTCATGGCGCGGCATCGGCGCTTGGGGCGCCGTCGGCGGGCGCTCCAGGCGGCGGATCGCGTCGAGGATGTCGGGGAATTGTCCGGCGCGCAGCCAGTTGCGTTCCTCGATCCCCCCCTCCGACGGGCAGACCATCGTCGTTTCCCCGACCCCTGGAATACCGACCAGTTCTTCCGGCGTGTAGCTGCCGGGGACCTCGCCGTTGAGATACACCCAGTATTTCACCGATTCTCTCCGGTGCGGGAGACCCGAAGGCGGGAAAGCGCGTCGAGGACTTCTCGGAATTCACAAAGACGGTCCTTGTTCTCGCTCTGCATTTCGCGGAGCTTCAGTTCGAGATAGCGCGTGGTTTCGCGGAGGCGGTCTTCGGCTTCGCGCTGCTGATCGAGAAGGCGGCGTTCGGACGCCTCGGTTTGACGGGCCGAGTCGAGCGTGGCCGCGCGGGTTTGGGCCAACTGAGCGTCCACGGCCTCACGGCCCCGTACGAGCTTCTCCTGGAGGCTGCCGGCCTGCGAACGCAGTTCGCCGAGCGCGCCTTGGAGTTCCGACTGGCGTTGGGCGTCTTCGTTGAGCCGGGCCTCAAGGTCTTCGATGCGGGCCTGAAGTTCGCGGTTCTCATTTTCGCAGCGGCTCTTGACCTCGTAGGCGTCTTTCAGCCCGCTTTCGAACCGCGCCAAGCGTTCGGTTTGCTTGGCATACTCGGCTTGTAGAAATTTCTCACTCTCGGTCAGGGCGCGTATCTGCTCCTGGAGGCCGCTGCTCTTATCCTCGAGCCGGCGGATCTGATTTTCGTAATCGTCGTGGGCTTTCGAGGTTTGCACGCGAAGATCGGCGATTTGACTCTGCAGCGCCGCGTCTTGCCGGTGGAGTTCCTCGTTCTCCTGTTCGAGCCGGCGCGCCTTCTCGTGCAGGCGGGCCTTCTCTTCTGAGAGTTCGCGAACTCGCTCCGCGCTGCGCGCGGACTCGGCGACGCCGTCCTTCCCGCGAAGGCGCTCGAGTTCCCCCTTGAGCAATAGGACTTCGCGCCGGGCGAATTCGAGTTCCTTGTTGATTTGCGCGCTTTCGAGTCCCGGATCGGGATCGTGGTCCAAATCGGTGTCTTGGTGCCGCCACCACGATTCGAAATCGGTCATTGCGCGGGCGACCGGTGCGCGCCCGCCCGCCCCGGTACCCGACTCCTGCAGAGCCTGGTCCACCTCGCGGTTGAATTCTTCGAGCCAATCTCGATAGGGGTCTTGTTCGGACATATTCGTCCCCGGGACTGTATGAGGATAATGGTGCAGGATTGCCGATTTATTAAGCGGAATCCGCCGAAGCGGATAACAACGAGCTCACCCGGCCGTCCCGTTCGAGGCGCCGCCAGCGGGCGGTAATGCGGGATCGCGCCGTTTCGACGGATTCCATGGAGTCGGGCACGAACGAGCGCAGTTGCTCCCGAATTTCCTCGCGGAGTAGAATCGGGAGGGATTCGAGCATCTTTTCCCGCGGGGCAGGATCAAAATCGTACAGCGCGCGCACTAAGTCGGCGGTCGAGAGAACGCTCAGACACAGGCGCAGGGAATTTTCATCGGCTCTCGCGAGATCGCGAAACGAAGGCACCGCGCGCCGGATCCGGCGCGCGGCGTCGGGATCGACGCGGTGCAAATCTCCGAGCAGGCCGTCCCGCAGCGGCTGTGGGGCGCGCAACAGCAATTCTTCGAGCAGTCCCGGGCCGCGCGCGTAGGAGGCCAAATGCTCCCGCAGGCGACGCCGCAACTGGCCCGTGTGAAAGAGGTCCTTGGCCCCGACGCCGCTTTCCGCGGCCAAGAGCGCCGCCACGCCGCGCCGCGCCGCCTCCGGGAGCAGACGGAAGACGTCGCCGGCCGCGTCATAGGTAAGAAGGGAGAGAACCGCGGCCGCCGCTTCCGGCGGCTCGTGGGCAAGAAAATCCGCGACGGCCCTCGCGTAGCGCGCGTCGTTCCAGAACGGGATCGGATTGAAATCGGCGTCGAGGGGCGGCGCTTCCAGCGGTTGCGAACAGACTTTCTTTTCCGGTTCGGTGCGTTTTCCGGGCTTCCAGAGCAACCACGCGGCCAAAAGCGGAAGCGAGGCGCCGAGAGCCACGGAGAACGCGGCGAGCGCAAAGCCGCGGAAGCGTTCCCCCCGGATTAGCGAAACCCAGGTCGGTCTCAGCCGGGTTCGAGTGATTTGAAGGATGTCCCCCCGGTCGGGGTCGAGACCGACCGCGTGGGCGAGCGCGGCGGTCGCCGGAGTGAGCGATTTCGCCTCGACGCTTTCATCAACGAGCAGCGAGACGGTCAACACGGTGCGTTTTCGACTCTCGACGCGCCGCGGCGCCGCGGCTTGGGCGACCCGGGAAAGAACCTCGGCTTTTAAGGAGCGCGGAATCCTATAGCCTGGAAGCACCGGCGGTAGGTCGTCGAGCTTCCCCCGGATCTCGTCCCAGAGGGCCGCTTCATCGGAGGAATCGTTGGAAAGAGAGCGTCCGCCGCTTTCCGGAATCTCTTCGACCGAAGCCCGGACGAAGCTGCGCGCCGCATCCGGTCCGAGCATCGCGTCAAGCGCTGCGTCGATCTTTGCTTCGAGCGTCCGCTCGAACGCCGCCCGGTCTCCGAGATCTCCCTCATCCGAAACGGGCATCACATCCGTCGCGAAAACAGCCGCGGTCAACAGGGTCAAAATTAAGGACATATCCATCGTGGAGTGTACGGGCGTTGTGTTTCAAATTCAAGACGAATCCGCGCAAGGGTAAATCCTTCGTAAAGCCTTGGACACAATCTAGGTCCTTTAGGTAATGACCCCATAGGTCTACTGGAACTTGCCCATATAAGGCATTCGGGTATCTTTGGGATAGGTCCTTGGGGCAGCGAGGCCTCGGAGACCTCCCTGGGAGGAAGTGATGAAGCGGATTCTAGCGTCCATTTTAGCGGTGAGCTTGAACACCACGACCGTTCTCGCGGTGCCGACGGCGTTTCCCAAGCTCGCCCCCGCGCTTCTGGAGGAGTATTCCGCTCCTCAGATCGACTTGATCGCCAAGACCAGCCTCTCGCTCGGGCTGAGCGTCTCTCCGGATGGGACCACCTTCCACGTGGGCGCCGACGCTCTCGGTCCGGGCCGCCCGGTAGGCGACAAAGTCACGAAGCGCCTCTTGACGTTCTTCTCCAAGCTCCCGGAGGACGATCCGGAAACGGGGATGGCCATGGCCATGCGCAGTTATCTTGCGCCCCGGATGCCCGCCGATAAACTTTTCGACAACCGGTTCCTGAAATTAGACGCGAACGGAAAACCGGTGCTGACCCCCCTCGGCAAGCAGGCGCTTCTCGACATTTTGACCGCCCAGGACGGACAGTTGCTCGAAGCCCCGCCCAAGCAGATGTTGGGGGCGCCGGTCATCATGTGCGGCAAAGCGGAGGGCGGCTTTTGCCCCGTTTCGGATCCGAAGATCGGCGGTCTGAACGCGGTCGGCGGGCGCACCGCCGCGGAGTTAAGCCATGCCAAGGCCGCGGCGACTTCTCCCGATGCGGCCTTCGATGGACGCACGCATCAAATAGGCTACTTCGATTGGAACCAGGTCGAAACGGCCGTCGCGAAGCCGGGCGGGCTCAAGAGCGTGACCGGCACCGGCGGTGAACTTTCGGGCTATAAAGTCGATCAGAAGACCGGAATGGTCCGCGTGATCGTCGCCGCGAAGCACGCGGTCGATCAGGACGTTTTCCGGGTCGATGAAACGAACGGACGCGAGAATCAAATTTACGAGGCGACGATGCTCGACGCCCAACTCTTCCAGCGTCACGGGGCGCGAATCGTGCGCGCCGTCGATAATCTGGTCACCGTCGATCTTCCCCTCGCTTCGGCGATTGAATTGGGGAAGACGCTTCAAGAGACCGAAGGCGTCATGAGCCGCCCCGCGCGGGTGTTCAAATCGACCGCGAAGGCCGCGGCCGACGCGATGGCCGCCTCTCCCGCCATGCCGCTGTTGGGCGCCCAGTTCCTCCCGATTCCGTCCGGTTTGGGATTGGAGACGAAGGGGCGGGTCTCTCCGAAGCTGGTGGAGAGCCGGTCGATGGTCGACGCGGAAGGCCTCAACGCTCGCGGGATGACCGGCAACGGTGCGATTTTCGGCATCATCGACTCCGGCATCGACATCGACCATCCGGACATGAAGGACGAGAAAGGGCGCAGCCGCGTCGTTTCCTATATGGACTTTACAGGGGAAGGGACCGACGACGTCGTCGGCCACGGTACCCACGTCGCCGGGACGATCGGAGGCAACGGGAAGGAGTCCGACGGGAAATACAAGGGCGTCGCCCCGGATGCGCGGTTTAAAATCGCGAAGGTTTTCGGAACCGAGGGAGAGACCGACGAGAGCGTCATCCTCGCGGCGATGAAGTGGATGGCGTCTCAGCAGGAAGGCACCGCAAANGCCGACGTGATCAATATGAGCCTGGGAGGTCCCGGAACGCCGAACGTCGATCCGCTCGGGTCGATGGCGAACACCTTGATCGCGAAGGACAACGTTCTGGTCGTCGCGGCCGCGGGCAACGAAGGCCCGTGGGCGAGCACGGTGGGTTCCCCCGGCAACGCGCGCTACGTTCTGACCGTGGGCGGCGTCAACAAGGAAGGAGAGACTCCTTTCTTCTCCTCGCGCGGGCCGATCCTCGGACCCGACGGCAAGGAGCTTTATGTGAAGCCGGACATCGTGGCGGTTTCCGGCGACGTGGATCTGTCGGCGATCGAGCAGAAGACGATTATGGTGGAAAACGCGGCGGAGAAGGACCCCGCCGGCCGGTTGGCTTCGATCAAGGCCGAACCCACCAACGGCAAATGCGTCTACGGCCCCGGCGTGATCGCCCCCCGTTCCGGCAAGGACCCCGACGAGGCGTGCGCGCTCTCCGGGAACAAGGCCTACCGCAAGATGTCGGGGACCTCGATGGCCGCTCCTCAGGTGACGGGCGGCGCGGGATCTTTGATCGGCTATCTTAAGGAGCAGGGCGTCGACTACGACGCGTTCCAGGTGCGGGCCGCGTTGATGGAGACCGCCAAGGATCTCGGAAAGACCAAGGAGCAGCAGGGTTCCGGTCTGATGCAGGGCGGCAATGTCGCGGCGGCCGTGATCGACCGCGTCAAGCTCGGCATTCCGGTCGGCAACATCGCCTTCGCCCTTTCGATGCGTCTGACCACGAAGGACGTGGAGAAGGTGAAGGCGCAGCGCCGCTACGAGCTTACGGAGATCGGACTGCTCGACACCCAGACCGGCCGGATCATCAATACCGAGGACGGCTTGGTTCGGGCGCTCGAAGAAATCCGGGCGACGAAGCCGATGACCCTCGTTCGAGAGTTGGAACCGACCGGGGTCGAGCCTCTAATCCAAATGGCCAAGGAGCGCTCCGAGCTGGAGCCCACCCCGCCGCCGGAAACGACGATGGCCGGCTAGGGTCGTCCGCCGCGCAGCAGGCGGATCGCGTCTGCTTGCCCGCATGCCGTTTCCAAGCAGCGTTTCCCCCACTCCCGCGAGGAAACTGCGGGCGGGAGGGCCTTGAGGCGTTCGAAGTCGCGGATCGCGGCCTCGCGTTGTCCCAACAGGTCGTGGGTCAGGCCGTGGTACAGCGTCAAGATCGATTTGTACTCGGAGTCTTCCTGAAGTTCGGAGAGGGCGTTGGTGATCCAGCGCTCCGCCGCGATGAGGTGGCTTCGTTCGAGGCACTGCGGGCCGAATTGCCCGCAGATCGTTCCCAACTGCTTGCGCGCGAAACGGTCGGGCTCGGTCATGAGGCGATCGAAGAGCGCGCGCATCGCGGCGCGCGACTCCGCCGGCTTGCCGTTGCGCTCGAGCAGCGCGGCGTGGAGAAAAGCGTAGTAGGGGCTGCTGGGAAAACTGCGCCGGATGTCCTGTACGACGTCGAACGCGCGCCGGTAGTCCAGCTCGTTTGTCATGTAGATCGTCAACAGGAACCCGGCCGCCTGATTGTTCGCGAACCGCCCTTTTGAAATCGCCGTGCGGATCAGCCGGAGGCCGCGGGCGGCGTCCCCGGTGCCCCGGAAAAGCAGTTTCGCCCCGAACTTGATAACGCCGGGGAGCACGGCCACCTGATAATCGAAGATTCCCAGGCCCATCAAAGCGTCGCTGTAGTTCGGGTCCAGTTTGACGCACTTTTTGAGATACTTGATGCCCTTCTTCCCGTCGCGGTAGGCGCCGATGAAGTTTCCATTAGCGAGCTTCATCTGCCCGCGCAAGCCGAGCACCATTCCCGCGGCGAAAAAACC
>Ga0051980_10004813_pt1 | contig 10144 bp, 8 predicted proteins | sample CryGey13umfilter_2_FD_55014 | JGI IMG/M metagenome (GOLD analysis project Ga0051980, IMG submission 55014) | Groundwater microbial communities from aquifer in Utah, USA - Crystal Geyser 4/9/14 3 um filter | ecosystem: Environmental > Aquatic > Deep subsurface > Groundwater | place: USA: Utah...
GCTCATTCGCGACGCGGCGGCCCGGCTCGGCTTCGAGCTCGAGACGGCAGCGCACGACTGGGAGGAGGGCCCGCACGCGACGCTCGGCGCCTTCGACGTCGTGCTGGTGGACGCTCCCTGCTCGGGCCTCGGCACCGTGCGGCGCCACCCGGCGATTCGCTGGCGTCGGCAGCTGGTGGACGTGCTCGCCATCCCCGCGCGCCAGGGCGCCATCTTGGNCGCAGCGGCTACGCACGTCGCCCCCGGCGGGCGCTTGGTCTACGCCGTNTGCAGCGCCGAGCCCGAAGAAGGCGAGGGGGTCGTCGCCGCGTTCTTGGCGGAGCACCCCCAGTTTGTGCGAACCTCTGAGCTGTCCACGGCGCCGCCGCGCCACGGGGAGGATGCCCACTTCGCGGTGGTGATGGAGCGCCGATGAGCTCGGTTGACACCCCGATGTTTCAGCAGTACCTCGCGCTCAAAGCGCAGCAGCCGGGGTGCTTGCTCTTCTTTCGCATGGGCGACTTCTACGAGCTCTTCTTCGAGGACGCGGTCACGGCCTCGCGGGAGCTCGAGCTCACCCTCACCACGCGCAACAAGGGCGACCCCGACGCCATCCCCATGGCGGGCGTGCCCCACCACGCCGCTGCGGGCTACCTGGAGCGCCTGACCGCCGCCGGCTACCGCGTCGCTATCGCCGACCAGATCGAGGACCCCGCGCTCGCGAAGGGCCTCGTCGCGCGCGCGATCGTGCGCGTGGTCACCCCGGGCGTGGTGAACGACGCGAGCACCCTCGACGCGCGGCGCCCGAACTACGTCGTCGGCCTCGCGGCGGGCCCCGAGGCCCTCGGCCTCGCCTACGTCGACGTGAGCACCGGCGAGCTCTGCGCCACCACCGTGCGCACCCTCGACGAGCTCGTCGCCGAGGTCCACCGCGTCGAGCCGGTCGAGGCGCTGCTTAGCCCGGAGCTGCGCGGAGAGGCCCGCTTGACCGCGGCATTCAAGCGGCACCGCACCCTGGTGAGCGAGGCCCCGGACGCCGCCTGGACTGTCACTGGCGCCCAGGAAGAGGTGCAGCACGTCTTCGGTCGCGATGTCAGCTTGGACGCGGCGGATCCGGCGCTGCTCGCCGTCGCCGCCGTGCTCGCCTACGGCCGGGCCATGTCCGGCTCCGAGCTGCGAAACATCCACGAGCTTCGGCGTTACGCCGCCCAGCGCTTCATGGTCGTGGACGACGCCACCACGCGCCACCTGGAGATCTTTCGCACGCAGATCGAGGGGCGCCGCAAGGGCAGCCTCATCGGCTTGCTCGACCGCTGCGCCACCGCCATGGGCTCGCGGCGCCTGCGCGAGTGGCTGCGCTTTCCGCTGCTCGACCCCGACGCCATTCGCGGGCGCTCGGCGGCGGTTGAGGCCTGGGTGGACGAGCCCGCCTGCCGCGACGACGTGCGCACGCTCTTGCGCGAGGTCGCGGACGTGGAGCGCATCGGCGCGCGGGTGGCGCAGGGCACAGCGCACGCGCGCGACCTCGCCGGGCTGCGGCGCTCGCTCATCGCGGCGGTGCAGCTTCGAGAGCGCCTGAGCGGTCACCCCTCGCTGAGCGGCAGGCTGGCAGCGGATCTCTGCGAGGACGTGCGCGCCGATCTCGAGCGCTGGCTCGCCGACGACCCGCCCGCCACGCTCACCGACGGCGGCGTGCTGCGACGCGACGCGAACGCCGAGCTCGACGAGCTCATCACGATCTCGGTCGAGGGCGTCGGCATCATCGCCCGGGTCGAGGAGCGCGAGCGCGAGGCGACCGGCATCAGCAGCCTCAAGATCCGCCGCAACAAGGTCTTCGGCTACTTCATCGAGATCACGCGCGCCCATATGCACCGCGTGCCGGACCGTTACCTGCGCAAGCAGACGCTCTCGAACGCCGAGCGCTACATCACGATCGAGCTCAAGGAGCTTGAAGAGAAGGTGCTCGGCGCGGACGAGCGCCGCAAGCAGCTCGAGTACGCCTTGTTCGTCGAGCTGCGCGACCGCGTCGCCCAGGCCTCGCGTCGACTCTCGGCGCTGGCGAGCAGCCTCGCGGAGCTCGACGGCTTGGTCGCTTTGGCCGAGGTGGCGGTGCGCCAGCGCTGGGTGCGCCCACAGCTCGACGACTCCGAGCGCCTGGCCATCACCGCGGGGCGTCACCCTGTCGTCGAGGCGATGCTCACCGAGGAGCGCTTCGTCCCGAACGACGTCACCTTGGACGCGGACGGGCGCCAGCTCATCGTGCTCACTGGGCCAAATATGGCAGGAAAGTCCACAGTGATGCGGCAAACGGGGCTCATCGTGCTCCTCGCGCAGATCGGCTCCTTCGTGCCCGCCGACGCAGCGCAGATCGGCGTCTGCGACCGCATCTTCACGCGCGTCGGCGCCGCGGACGACCTCTCGTCCGGTCAGTCGACCTTCATGGTGGAGATGGCGGAGACCGCGACCATCCTTCGCCACGCCACCCGCCGCAGCCTGGTGCTCCTCGACGAGATCGGGCGCGGCACCAGCACCTACGACGGGCTCTCCATCGCGTGGGCGGTGGGTGAGGACCTCGCGGCGCGCGTCGGCTGCCGGGGCATCTTCGCCACGCACTACCACGAGCTGTGCGAGCTCGAGGACGCCGTCGCTGGCGTCGTGAACCAGTCGGTCGCGGTGAGCGAGTGGGAGGACCGCATAGTCTTCTTGCGCCAGCTCAAAGACGGCGGAGCGAGCCGGTCTTACGGTATTCAGTGCGCGCAGCTCGCGGGCATGCCGCCGCACGTCGTCACCCGCGCGCGGGCGCTGCTCACCCACTTCGAGAAGCACGCGCCTCGCAACGCGCAGGCGCAGCTCTCGCTCTTCGGCGCGGTGCCAGCGCAGCCGTCCGCGGAGCCCGAGGCGGCGGCCCCGGATCCAATGCGGGGCGCTGTCGCGGCGCTCAACCCGGACGCGCTCTCGCCGCGCGAGGCGCTGGACGCCCTGTACCGGCTGCGCGCGCTGCTCTGATGGACGCCGCAGTCGAGGGCTTCCTCTACTACATGAAGGTCGAGCGGCAGGCGGCCGAGAACACAATTCAGGCGTATGGAGCCGATCTTCGGCGCTTCGCCACCTGGCTGGAGACGCGTGACGTCCACGAGCCGTCGCAGGTCACGGCGGCGCTCGTCGCGGATCACCTCGCGTATCTACAGCGCAACGGCCTCGGGTTGCGCTCGATGGCGCGGGCGCGCACCTCCGTGCGTCAGCTCTTCCGCTTCCTGGTCAAGGACCGCCTCTTGGAGGCCGATCCGGCCTTGCTGATCGGGGCGCCTCGCTTCCCAAAGCCGCTGCCTCGCTTCCTCAGCGGCGCGCAGGTCGAGGCGCTGCTCGACGCGCCCGACCCGACGACCCCCCTCGGGGTTCGCGATCGGGCGATGATCGCCGTGCTCTATGCGTCGGGGCTGCGCGTCTCCGAGCTCGTGGGCTTGGAGCGCGCCAAGGTGGACCGGCGCATGGGCGTGCTCCAGGTGCGTGGCAAGGGCAGCAAGGAGCGGCTCGTGCCCGTCGGCGATCGCGCGCTCGCCGCCATCGAGGACTACCTCGTCATCGGCCGCCCCTTCCTCGATCGCGTGGACGCCGCGCCGCAGCTCTTCGTCGCGCGCGGCGGTGACGCGATGACGCGACAAAACTTCTGGTTGCGACTGCGAAAGCACGCGAAGGTCGCCGGGGTCACGGGCAAGGTGTCGCCGCACGTCCTGCGCCACAGCTTCGCGACCCACCTGCTGGAGCACGGCGCGGACCTGCGCTCCTTGCAGGCGATGCTCGGGCACGCGGACATCAGCACGACACAGATCTACACGCACGTGACTCAAGAGCGATTGAAGCAGATTCACGAGCGCTTTCACCCGCGCGGGTGAGCGAAGGCGCGGGACCACCACGCCGTCGTCGGCAAGGCTTCGCCGCGCCGTTGCCCAACCGTCACAAGCGGTGGCTACATGCCCGGCGGAACAGGAGAATATGTCGTGAAGATGCCGCGAAGCCTGATCGTGAAGACCGCAGGCCGCCTAGGGCTCTGGGGCTACCTCTTCTTCTTGTCGATCGCGTTCATGGGCGATGGCATGAAGTCCTCCTTCAAGGAGCCGCTCAAGGCCTACCTCCACGAGCACGCGGCCGACTTCACCGAGCTGGTCTCCTTTGTCATCGGCGTGCTCGGCACGTCGCTGGTGCAGTCCTCGTCCACGGTCACCTCCATCGCTGTGACGCTCAGCCAAGACGGTGTGGTGCCTCTGCTTATCGCGATCGGCATCGTGCACGGCGCCAACTTGGGCACCTCCGTCACCTCTAGCCTCGTCGCCTTCGTCGCTGAGACGCGCCCCCTGACGGGGCAGCCGATGCGCGATCTGTACACGCTGCTCTTCTCGCCGCGCTTGCCGGGCTTCCGCCGCGCCGTGCAGACGGCGGTCGTTCACGGTCTGTTCAACGCCATTATGGTTACGGGGATCTTGCTCGCGTTCGAGCTTCCGTTTGGGTTGATTCACTCGCTCTCGCAGTGGACCGCCGAGCGGATCGGTGGCGCCCTCGCGGGCAGCGGCCATGTGCTCGATGTGCTCGACTACTTGTCCCCCGACACCTACGCGAAGCCCGTCTCACGTGGGCTGTTGCACTTGGGACTGCCCGGCGGATTGTTGGTGCTGCTCGGTTTCGTGCTGCTCTTTCAGGCGCTCAAGGGCTTCTCGACGACGATGAAGAGCGCGCTCATGCACGACGTGGTGGGCGACGGCGAGCTCCCCGACGTAGAGGCGCTGGGGCGCAAGCTGCTCGGCCACACGCCGATGGACACCTTTCTTCGCGGCTTGATCCTCACCATCTTGGTGCAGTCGAGCTCGGCCACGACGTCGATGGTCGTCCCGCTCGCAGCGATGGGCTTCTTCAGCCTGCGCCAAGTGTTTCCGTTCATCATGGGCGCGAACATCGGCACCACGACCACCGCGCTGCTCGCGGCGTCGACGGCCGTCGGCCAGCCCGGCTTCGAGGCCGGCCTCACCATCGCGCTGTCGCACTTCTACCTCAACACCATCGCCGTCATCCTCGTCGCGACCGTGCCAGGGCTCCAGCACAGCATCATCGGGACCACGTCGTGGCTCGCCTCGATGGCGGAGCGCGTGCCAGCGGCGCTGCTTGGCTACCTGTTCGCGATGTCGGTGGGCGTGCCCGCGCTCATCTTCTTCACGCCGGACATCGTCGCGCGCGTGGTGCTCAGCGCCGTCGTCGGCTTGATGGTGTTCGGTCCGCACATCTTTCGCGCTCCCCGCCGCCTGGGCGCTGAGGCGGTCGTGGACGTGCCGAGCGACGACGCGCGCGCTGCGTGAGGGCGGGGGACCACCCTGCCGGTTATCCGGGCCCCTACCTGTGGAGGACGCCTATGACCGAAGCCAACCTGCCCCGTGGCCCCGAGCTTGAGCGCGCAATTGATGAGCTTCGCCGCGAGCGAAAGGCCGTCATCCTTGCGCACTACTATCAAGAGCCTGAGATTCAGGACATCGCGGACTTCATCGGCGACTCGCTTCAGCTCGCGAAGGCCGCGCGCGACACGGACGCCGAGGTCATCGTCTTCTGCGGCGTGCACTTCATGGCGGAGACCGCCAAGATCCTGAACCCGACGCGCACCGTCGTCCTGCCCGATCTCGCGGCGGGCTGCTCGCTCGCAGACTCGTGCCCCGGCGAAGCGCTGGCGCAGTTCCGCGCGGAGCACCCCGATCACCTCGTGGTCTCTTACATCAACTGCTCGGCCGCAGCCAAGGTGCAGTCGGACATCATCTGCACGAGCTCGAACGCCAAGCGCGTGGTGGAGAGCTTGCCCGCCGACCGCCCCGTGCTCTTCGCCCCCGACCGCAACCTGGGCGCGTGGCTCGTGAAGCAGACTGGCCGCCAAATGGACCTGTGGCAGGGCAGCTGCGTCGTGCACGAGACCTTCAGTGAGGCGCGTCTGCTCGACCTCAAGGCGCGCTACCCCGACGCTGTCGTGCTCGCCCACCCCGAGTGCGAGCCGCCCATCCTCGCGCTGGCGGACGAGATCGGGAGCACCGCGCACCTGCTCAACGTCTCGGCGTCGCACCCCGCCAAGCGCTTCATCGTGGGCACCGAGCCGGGCATCATCCACCAGATGCAGAAGGGCCGCCCAGACGCCGAGTTCTTGGCGCTCCCGGGCACGGACGAGTCCTGCAGCTGCAACGAGTGCCCGTTTATGCGCTTGAACACGCTGGAGAAGATCTACCTCTGCCTGCGCGACCTCACGCCGGTCATCGAGCTGGACGAAGCGACGCGCCTCGGCGCGCTCAAGCCGCTCGAGGCGATGATGGCGCTGGGGTAGGCGAGGGGACTCGCCCGCTTAATGCGGGCGAACCGCCACATCGATGGCGTGGATGAGCTTCGGCAGGTCCGAGCTGTCGATGGCGCCGTAGGACAAGCGGATGCCGTTGATCTCCGGGATGGAGATGACGCCCGCCGAGTGCTCCTCGATGAGCGTGTGGCGCACGTGCTCGGGCGACACGCTCGGATCGAGGCCGATGAGCGCGAACATGCCGCTGTTGAACGGGTAGGGGTAGACCCACGGGTTGTCCAGCCGCTTGAGCTCGTCCTTCAGCGTCCGGTAGCGCGAGCGCAGGATCTGCAGGTTCTGGTCGAGCTGGGGTTGGTAGTCCTGCGACAAGACGTGCAGCAGCAGCGCCTGAGAGGGGCCGGGCGGGCTGCCGACGGTGGAGCGACCCAAGCACTTGAGCTTGGAGTCAAAGGCCGCTTGAACCTCGCCCGCGGCGCTGTGGGTGTAGAAGCCGACGCGTGACGGGAAGAAGAAGAACTCCTTGGTCGCGCCGTCGAGCTTCACGACGTGCAGCTTGTCCGGGTCCGCGGCGGCGGCGATGTCCCAATAGAGTGAGCGACGCAGCAGGCCGTCCTCCCAGAGCATGCCCTGGTAGGCGTCGTCGACGACCGCGACCAGCGGGCCATCGTGCTCGGTCACGATGCGCGTGATGACGTCGGCGATGGCGGCCTTCGGCGTGTAGCCGGTGGGGTTGCCGGGGATGTTCAGGATGAGGACGGCCTTCTTGCCGCGGACCTTCTCCAGGGCATCAGCGAGGCCCTGCACGTTGAAACCGTCGGCGCTGAAGAACGGAAAGAGGCGGACACGCGCTCGGTTTCGGAGCGTGAACACGAGGCGGTAGTTGCCCCAGAAGGGCGAGGGGATCAGGATCTCGGTGTCTTCGTCCGCGAACAGATCGGCGATGAGGCCGAGGCCGTGGGTGAGCCCGTGCACGACCATGGGGAGCGAGACTGGCGCCTGACTGCCGAGGCTCAAGCTGTGCTGGCGCTTGGACCACGCCTGACGAAGCTCGGGCCAGCCCTCTTGCGGCGAGTAGAGGAACGCAACCCGAGGATCAAGGCCAGGGATCGCGTTCGCCATGGCGGGGAGGGGGAGGGGCTCGCCTGCCCCATCGGTGATCTGCCCGATGGTCGCCTTGAGCGCGCAATGCGAGGCCTCGGCGGTCTGCGCGAGGATGCCGCGGGGGAAGACCGCCTCGCGCCCGAGCGGAGACAGGCATCGCCACGCCGCGGGCGCTTCTTGCTGAATGAGACGATTGACGTGCGCTTGATCCATGGCCATGAGCGACCTCCGGGTGTTTGTCGGACGGGCTGAAATTGTTGGGAGAGCTGCGGCGTAGCACCTTCGGAGGTGCTGCGTGGGCAAGCCGACGGGGTGGATTCTAGCTGTTCTGATGGCGTGGGTGGTGCAGCTGCTGTACACGCTGCTTCCGTTCGACCTCATCCCCGACATCCTCCCGCTGATCGGCGGGCTTGACGACCTCTTCGGGTGGCTCGTGGTGCTCGCGTTTACCGGGTACGCCGCGGTGCAGGTCTGGTACGTGCTTGAGCGGCGCGGCGCGGCGCTGCCGCGGGTGGATGAGCCGGCGCTCCAGTACGAGCCCATCGACACAGTTGACCTGGTCCGAATGTGACTTAGATTCTCGAGCACAATCGACCGATCGCCTCGGAGCTCCTCTTGTCCATGCACTCTTCTCCATGGGCGGCCACTGCGCTGCCGCTCTCGCGCGCCAATGACGCGACGCGCGTCGAATACCTGCGCAAGGTCGCGCTCCTGACCCTCGGCGGTTTGGCGCTGTCGGCCATCTCCGCCACGCTCTCCGCGGGCCTCATCATGGCGGCGCCGGGCTTGCTCGGAAACCGCATCGCGCAGCTCGTCGTGCTCTTTGGCTCCTACGGCCTCGCGCACGTCGTCGCGCGCGGCATGGTCTTCTCGCAGAGCGCCGCCACGCGGGTCTCGGGCTTCCTGCTGGGCTCCGTGTCGCAAGGCGTCGCCATGGGCTACCTCTTGCTCGTGGCGGTGATCACGGCCACGTCGCAGGGCGCCAACCCGCTGCTGTTCATCGGACAGGCCATGGGCTTGGTGTCGATGACCGCGGTCGGCATGCTGTTCTACCTGCTCACAGGCCCCAAGCAGCTCAGCTGGGTGCGCGGCATGATGGCGATGATGTCGCTGCCGATGCTCGGGCTCATGGTGCTGTCCTTCGTGTTTCCCATCGGCGGACCGCTAGGCATGCTCATGTCGGTCGCGTTCGTGGGCATGTCGGCGGCGGGCCTCATGTACCAGATGAACGCGGTGGTTCACACCATGCGCACCGATCAACACATCGCGGGCGCGTACACCATCACCATGGGGCTGCTCGTCCTGTTCTGGAACGTGCTGTCGCTGCTGCTGCGGATGCAGCGCCGCTAGGTATTGCGATTCGCGCAGATCCAATGACCCGGTGGCCACAAGCCCCGGGTTTTTTGCATGAAAACGGGAGGGGCTCACGGAGGCTATGTCCGATACTTGACATAATATACATTATCGGACATTCGGATCTGGGCAGATGAGGGGACCCGGTGCCCCCCAACCCAAGCTACTCCGCGCGCGCGACGCTGCGCGGAACGACCATGCTGTACAAGCGACCGGCGTTGCTGGAGAAGACCATCTGCCGGCCAGCGACCGCGGGCGCTGACGTGACGCCGTCCAGGCTGAAGCGCTCGTGGAAGCGCCAGCGCTCGACGCCGTCGGCGGGGTTCACCAGGTAGACGTCGCCCTCCGACGACGCGACGATCAGGCCTGCGTCGGTCAGGACGGGCGTGGTGAGCGCGCCCTCGGTGCCGCTCGCCCACGTCCAGACGACCTCGCCGGTGCGCGTGTCGATGGCGCGAAGCTCGCCGTCCGTGCCTGGATGGTACATGACGCCGTCGCCGATGAGCGGCTGGTTCGCGGCGCCGAACTCGGCGCGCCACCGCACGTCGTGGGTGGTGGCGTCGATGGCGACCAGCGGCTTGAAGTAGCCCGAAGCGAGCACGACATCGCCGGCCGCGACCACGCCCGCGACGATGTCCGGGTAGCGGCCTTCGCCGACGGTGCGCTGCCAGCGACGCTCGCCGGTGCGCGCCACCAAGCCGACGATGGTGCCGTCCGAGAAGCCCATGACGAGCTCGTCGCCGACGATGGCGGCAGGCGGCGCCGCGAAGAGCGTCAGCTCGCTCTCGCGGGTCACCAAGCGCGGCTCTTGATAGCGCCAGCTCAGCTCGCCCGTGATGACATCGAGCGCGAACGCGAGGTCATTGACGTTGGTGACGACGACCTGTCCATGGGCCAACGTGGGGCGCACCAGGATGGGCGCGCCGCTTTGGTGCTTCCAAACGAAGCTCCCGTCGAGCTTGTAGCACCAGGTCGACCCGGCGGTGTCCGAGAACACGACGCGGTCATCCACGAGTAGCGGTTCGGTCTCGACGCTGGCGTCGGCGGCGTAGGACTGAAGCAGCCGTCCGTCGCGTCGGGCCAAGCGGTACAGCGCGTCGCCGCTCGCGGAGCCTACGAAGATGTCGGCGCCGACGAGCACTGGGCGGGCGCGCTCGTTGTGGGAGGCGGTCTGGGCGCCCTGCCCTGGCAGATTGACCACCCAATGCATGGCGGGTGGCGAGTCAAAGCTGCCGTCAAACGTGCGTCCTGGTGGTGCGAGGGGGCGCTCGAACGGCACGCTCGTGGTGGGCGCCGCGAAGGCCAGCGCCGCGAGCAGGCTCCACACCATCATGGGGTCGCGCCTTGGGGGGGCCCGTCGGCGGGCGGATTGGCGGCGGGCGCGTTGAGCGACGC
>Ga0051980_10004821_pt1 | contig 10138 bp, 14 predicted proteins | sample CryGey13umfilter_2_FD_55014 | JGI IMG/M metagenome (GOLD analysis project Ga0051980, IMG submission 55014) | Groundwater microbial communities from aquifer in Utah, USA - Crystal Geyser 4/9/14 3 um filter | ecosystem: Environmental > Aquatic > Deep subsurface > Groundwater | place: USA: Utah...
TGATGACCGCTGTATAAGTGCCAGCCGGCACCGGGTCAAAGCTCGATGATTCGGGCAGGTCCGAGCGTTGTATGTTTCGTTTAAGTTTGCCATTTTTTTTATTTCTCCGTTTCTGTTTTTGTGATTGAAAAAGATGGGCGCCCCGGCTTGGCTATGATAGCCGCTGCTAGTGGCCCGGTGATTTCGCGCGCAGCATTCGACCACGCACGCACATTTAGCTCAGGCTTCCACCTGAACAGGGTTTGCAGATGTTCGGAAAGTCCATTCTCCGCTGCGATTTCTTGCGCCAGATCGCCATCAACCCGGCGGTTGATGCGCCCGACGACCTTGATCTTGTAGCCGCCCGGTGCATCAGCGGTTTCCACTCCGTCCAGATCTTCAGGTATGCCGATCAGTGAAAGCATTTTATCTTCACACTCCCGGCGATGCGTGACCGCGGCCGCCTCTGCTGCCTTTGAAGCCAGCCATTCGCCCGCGACAGTTGCTAGGTTGCTCACTTCCCACCTCCGTGATGTTTAATGATCTCGCCATAGAGCGCGTCCCAGCTCAGGTCGATGGTCTGCGGGAGGTTGAAGCGATTGCCGGCTACGTAGCCCGGTGCCGCTATCAAATTCAGCTTATTCAGTCCGTGCGGTGCAACTCCCCGCGCTACCTTCTGCCCGCTTGTAGTCTGCTTCTCTGCGACGTGTATTTTGCGATTCGCAAAGCCGATGATATCAGCCCACTCTGACAGCATGTCTTTCGCACCCGTGCCTTTTTTCGGCTGATGCAGTTTCATCTCATATCGGTCATAAGGCTCGGACTCGGGGTCATTAAAAGTCACGACATTAGAGTGACAGATGATGCCAACAATCATGCCGCGCCGCTTGTTGAGATAGTCCAGCGCCTGTAGGATTTCTCGCCAGTGCGATGTAGCCACAGTGTAGCCCTTGCCGTAGCCGCCACCGGCCAGCTCGATAGATTTCACACTGTCATCATCACACACTTTTTCATGTATGATCCGCTCCAGCCAGTCCGCCGAGTCGATCACGACCGTCTTATAATCGTGCTCCTCAGTACTGAGCACAGCCAGCGCATCGAGCACATCTTGATATGACTCTGCCAGNGGGAAAGCGTCAACGTCTAGCCCGCCCAAGCCATCCTCCGTCCTGACGAAAATCGGGTTTGGTGCCGATGATAGATCAAACTCCATGCCGTTTGCAGTGCGTACCATCCCGCCCGCGAAAAGCGTCGATTTGCCCACCTTCTCCGGGCCGTGAATTAAAATCCTCGGCGGTGATGTGTTTTTCGTGCGTGCTACATCTGTTAGATCAATTGCCATCGTTTGACTCCTTTGCTGTCATGTGTTTCTCCTTATTTTTCGATAATCGTGCACGAGCTTAGCCGTTTATTTTTTCCGATTTCACGCTGCGCGATTCCTGCGGCGTGATATCTCTGGCGCTTCGCACCAGTCCTTGACGTGTAGCCGATGGGTGCTTCGTCATCGATCAGTGTGACCTGCAAAACTTTCGCCATTTTTTCCGACGTCTGCTCAGCCTCGGCGGTTATATATACACTCCTCCACCCCGCGGGAGTGAAGACGCCTGCTTGATATTTTATAGTGATCTTTTTCATGTTGTGCTCCTTGTGTCGGCCCGATGCCGTTCCTTCGTCTGTGGGCGTATAGTATCATACTTTGTGCAGCTTGTCAACATTTAAATGTTTTTATTTTCCACCTTGCATCACAACTAGTTGCAAACTGTAAACGCCTCGGCTATCGTTGTCAACATCAAACCGTCACAAATCGACATAGAGAGGTGCTTAAATGACATTACAAAAGATCAGGGACAAGCTTGCGGACAGAAGGCTATCCGTCATCTCAGCTGCAACAGGCTTGCACTACAACACACTGCGCTCAGTGCGCGACAACCCCTTGAGTAATCCGACCTGGCGCGTGATAACCCTGCTTGCAGAGTACTTCGAGGGTCGTGACCATGACTGATTTAACAGCAGCGCTCGGATGTATTTTTAGGCTACAAGACCAAAAGCCGCAGGAGCCGCCGGAGAGGCAAGTTCTTGATGCGATGGCGGCGGCAGGTATCGAGGAGCTGCCGGCCACTATTATTATAGACGGATCTATACATAGATATCACTCTGGCGGCCGGGATCGCAAGAAAAAAAGTGGCTGGTATTGTATATATCCGGACGGGATCAAGGCAGGGACTTTCGGCTGCTGGAGGCTTGGCATAGAGCAGTTATGGCGTGAGGATGTCGGCAGGGAGATCACTGCTGCTGAAGAGATGGCTGTGACACGCCGGATATCAGAAGCTAGGGCGCAGCGCGATTCTGAGCGTGCGAAAATGCAGGCGGCGGTAGGCGGTGTGCTTGATGAGATATGGGTTAACGGCGCTGCTGCATCAGCTGATCATCCATACATTTTGCGCAAAGGCATCCGGCCGCACGGGGTGCGGATAACGGGCGATGGGCGTCTGATGGTCCCGATGTATGGGCCGACAGGTGACCTGACCGGCATGCAGTATATCGACTCTGCGGGGGATAAGATGTATCACCCGGGATCATCAACCGGCGGAGCGTCGATGATGATCGGAGAGCCGACTGCACGCATCTTGATCGCTGAGGGTTTCGCTACCGCCGCAACGCTGAACGAGGTGACCGGCGAGCAGGTAGCTGTCGCTTTTTCTGCGTCGAATCTGCCGAAGATAGCAAAGCTACTGCGAGAAAAGCATGGTGCAGAAAAGCTGCTTGTGATAGTTGCTGATCATGACGAGCATGGAGTAGGGCGTAGCTACGCAGATCAAGCAGCAGCACAGACGGGGGCACAGGTTGTTATGCCGTCAATCCCCGGCATGGACGCTAACGACTTTCATTTAGCCGGGCACGATCTGCATGATCTCTTATCGCCAGAGTCTGACGCGTGGCTAGTTCCGGCAGACGACTGGTGTAAGCAGCCAGCGCCGATCTCATGGCTGATTAAGCACTGGTTGCAAGAGAATTCCCTGATGATGGTTCACGGCCCGAGCGGATCCGGCAAGACATTTGCCGTTTTGGACTGGTGCTGTCGCATAGCAAGCGACTCAGGGGACTGGAGAGGAAATAGGGTTAAAGCCGGTCAGGTGGTGTATCTGTCTGGAGAAGGGCACCACGGCATGCGCGGCAGGATAGCAGCATGGAAGCAGACGCACGGAAACGGACCGATGAAGATGCACATATCAAAGTCTGGGTGCGATCTCAACACGATGGAGGGCTATGCCCGCGCAGCAAACGCAATCAGAGCCATTCCAGCGCGACCAAAGTTGATTGTGATAGACACGCTACATCGCTTCTTGAAGGGCGACGAGAATAGCGCACAGGACGCAAAAACGATGCTAGATGCATGCTCTAGCTTGATGCGCGAGTTTGAGTGCTCAGTATTGCTTGTGCATCACACAGGCGTATCAGACGACGCCCAGCATCGGGCGCGCGGATCATCCGCTTGGCGCGGGGCGCTGGATATAGAAATCAGCGTGATCCCACCAAAAGATAAGGCGGGGCGATAGAGATTGTCCAGCGAAAATCGAAGGACAGTGAGCAGGCTGAGCCGGTCTGGTGCGCGCTTAAGTCGGTCGAGATAACAGGATGGTATGATGAGGACGGAGGGCCCGTGACAAGCGCTGTGATGGCTGCGGCTGATGCGTCGGCAAAGGCACCCGGCGGAGGATATGCGGCCACAGAAAAGAGACTGCTCGACATGGCATGGTGGGCGACAGGTTGTGAGATCAGGGATGGTGTACCGTACATAAGCAGCAGCGGATTCAAAAATTATTTGCGCTCAAAAGGGTGGAAAGACTCGTCAATATCAGCCGCGACGAACCCGGCGAATACAGATAAAATCATCGGCAAGCTGATGCTATCAGATGTTATATCATGTCATGAGCACGGCTGGAAAATCGACGAAAAAAGCATGGTAGCAGCATGTCTGATCTCAAGAGAGGAAAGATAGCCTTGTACAAGCGTACTTGCACAAGTGGGCAAATTACTTGCTGTAGATGGGCAAGTGAGCGTTACCACTCGTGCACGCACGCTTGGCGACACGTGTTGCTTTTGTCGAAAGTTGGTCTATAATTCAAGAATCTTGTACAAGTACGCTTGTACGCCTACAAAGTATAAGTGTAACGTAAGTGTAACGTAATACTTTGTATCGCGCGCGCGAGGCGCTGCGACACTGTAGCATTACGATTGAAAAAACAGAGGAGCATTACTATGGACTACAAAGAAATTACAGAAACGTTAAGGTGGCACATAAGGCATTCTGAGATGCGAAGAGCAGAGCTTCGCGTTTTTCTTTTTCTCCTGACGGAGCAGGATTACAAGTCGGGGGAGGTTAAGATAAGTTATTGCGATCTTGCTAATATTGTTAAGTTGTCAAAACAAGCGGTGAGTAAGGCCATTTCATCTTTAGCGGACGATGGGGCGATTGCAATCAAAGAGGCTGGAGGGGCTGGAGTTTCCGCTGTGTATAAGGTCAGGAGCAGCAGCGATATGAAAATACTCTTTGAGCGGGAGGTAATAAGTGACGAGCGGAAGCGATGGGATGATGATTTTTACAGGCTATTCGGGGATGTGGTGGCGGAGCTGCAGGCTATCGGAGCTGGTTGCGAAGATTGCGCAAAAGAGCAGGGGGAGTCTGATGATGATGTATATTGTCCGATGCACGATCATTTCAGGAGTGAGTGTATGGATAAGTCAAAGTATCGGGAAATGCTGATCTGGCAAAGCGATAACCCAGAACCGCCGTTCATGGTCAGGGCGGTTGTGCGATGAAAACTATTAAAGCAAAGCTTACGGAGGTAACGGCAGGGTCAGGAAGGAGGCCTATTTATACGGTGGATTGTCCTTATGAGGGAGGTAAGCCAATCTCTGCCCATGGATGTACTGACTATTATTGCACAGCGAACCGCGGGGTATATAAATTGCTCGACGGAAAAGATTCCGTGAAGGAGTGGAGCATTTTTTGCGCGTACGACGAAATTGCGTGATAGTTTTTTTTTTTAGCAAAGCGTGAAAATTTTGAACTGGCTGTCTTCTTAATGTGCCGGATAGATAGGCTTCAGTTGCATTTTTTTAAATAATGTTGCCCTCATGGGGCAAAAGCAGGGGTGGCAGGAGCACCAAACATAGCACACACGGCCACGTATCGGCGCACACGTCGATGTTGGCGCGTGTTTAATACCTAGTGGCCGCATCGAAAAAAAGCAGCTTAGAATCGCTCTTGCGGCTCCTGCCGACATGGTCTATCGACGCGTTGCGTTTGTCGCGGCTGGCTCGCTGTTGATAGAGCATGGGCTCGAAAGTCGAAAAACACCGGAGGGCGGGGTACTCAATGTGAGGAAACACACGGGTAAAACAAAAACCAAAATGATCAATTCCACGGGCAAGTCATTGCCGATCAATATCGCCAAGGCATTTGCAAAGTGGATCTCTGTTTTTTACAGCAAAAAAAACCAGCCGCAAGGGCTGGTCTTTTCTTTGGACTGAGTTGTTTTTTTTGCGCTACATCTGTCAGATCATTCGATAATCGTGCACGAGCTTAGCCGTTTATTTTTTCCGATTTCACGCTTCGCAACTCCAGCGGCGTGATATCTCTGGCTCTTAGCGCCAGTCCTTGACGTGTAGCCGATGGGGGATTCATCATCGATCAGTGTGACCTGCAAAACTTTCGCCATTTTTTCCGACGTCTGCTCAGCCTCGGCGGTTATATATACACCCCTCCATCCCGCAGGGGTGAAGACGCTTGCTTGATATTTTATAGTGATCTTTTTCATGTTGTGCTCTCCTTTTGATTCTTCTCAAAGCGCGTGGCTAACCTGGCTGATCAATAATCGTCCCGCCGGGGTAATCTCAATAGCGCTTCGAAGAGAGCGTCAAGCGCGGCGCTGTTTTCCATCGCGTTTACTTCATATTTCTCATCGACGTACAGGGAAAGCGCGTTCCCATCTGTGTAGCCTTTATATTCTCCTCTTGTTACGTTCGCTGCTTCTGTGTACATTTCTTTGTAAGTTTTCATGTCATCATTCTCCTTGTGTCGGCCCGATGCCGTTCCTTCGTCTGTGGGTGTATAGTATCATACTCTGTGTAGCTTGTCAACATTTAAATGTTTTTATTTTCTACCTTGCATCACAGCCAGTTGTAAGCTGTAGGTTATGTAGCTATCATTATGTATAGCAGCATGGGCATCAAAAATCCTATAGCAAATTTTATTAACACATTTTTATCCATCAGTCATGCAGCTCCCATGCACTTCTTTGAAGCCTCTCAGCCTTATCAATCAGGGCATCAACATCAACATCAGCACCGTGTATGTTGATTGCAAAACGGTAGCAATCACAGCCAGTGCCGATTTCCAAAACCCGCGCTTGCAAAGCCTGAATATCAGCACCGGGCACATCTCTTGCGAACATATAGCAGTCCCAGCCGCNGCCTTCGCTAAGTAGCTCTTTCTGTTTTTCTTTCTGAGATTCGTTCATTGTGATTCTCCTTGCNCACCGTNGGTCGGTGCCANCCGTCTATGTGCCTACTCTAGCTCGCGTTGTGCTATGTGTCAAGTGCCTATGCGCCTATGCGCCCGCCTAGCACACGCTGCGCCGCGTGTCAAGCATTTTGTCTAGGTACTACCAGGGGGGGGGGCGGGCGGGTAATTCGGACCCCGCCACATCTCCAGCCACAGGGTTTTCATAGCACCACAGCAGTATGTGCGTCATAAATGTGATATGAACGCCATAGGATGCACACGGGAGACGGGAAAGTGCCATAGGCTGTCTTTATTTACATTTTTCACGCCGGAGTTTAATGTATCGCCAATGACAAGCCCGGGCATAGAGATTGAAATCAAATCAGAAAAGGCCATTCGGTTTATGGATCGGATGCCGAAGCGCATAGCTTTGGCCCAGTCGCAAGCGATGAATGACACGGCGTTCAAGATCAAGCAGGTGATGGCGAAGAGTATCGCATCATCTTTTTCCGTTCCGAAGTCCGTCACTATAAACGCCGTTGCTTATGAAAAATCAACATACGAAAAATTATCCATAAGGATATTCGTTAAAAATAATAAGGCTGCTGGCGGAGTGGCTCCTGTGCAGTGGTTAGCGGCTGGCATATTTGGCACAACAAGACGCGATAAAAGATCAGAGAATGCACTGCAAGCGATGAACTTGATGCCGGCCAACATGACGACGGTCATTGGCCAGGATGCTAAAACAGACGCAAGGGGCAACATCACAGGCCGCCGCATGCTGAATATGCTATCGTCACTCAATTCAGATGGGCCGGTCACAACCGTCAGGCGCACACGGAAGACAAAGACCGGCGGTGGAAAATATGTAAAAACTCACAGCCCTTTCTTTGTGATTAAGGATGACAAAGGAAAACTTCCTGCTGGTGTATGGGAGCGATACAAAACAGGCAAGAAGATTAGGGTTAGACCTATGCTACTGTTTGTTAAGGGAGGAAGATATAAGCGTAGGTTCAAGTTTTACAGTCTTGCAACTAGAGTGTTCGACAGGGATTATGGGTCGTTATTCAAGTTAAAGCTGGATAAAATAATCACGTCTGATATCAATAGGATCACATGAGGCCGCTCTCCATATCTGAGATAGCGTGTATCACAGGACGCGACCGGCACGCTGTAACCAAACGCATAAGTGATGCAGGCATAAAAATGCTGAGGCGCGAAGGCAACGCAAAGGTATACAATTCGGAGGACGTGCTGAATGCGCTCTACCGCAGCACTATCGGCAATGGCGAGATTTTAGACCTTGATCTTAATGCTGAGTCAGCAAGGTTCAAGAAGGCGCAGGCTGACAAGATGGATGGAAATAGCAGAGAAAGAGCTGCGTCTTGTTGACGCTGATGTTGTCGCTGATGAGTTAGGTAAGATGATTTCAGAATGCCGGTCAAAGATACTCAACCTCCCAAAGCGTCTAGCCCTTGCGATTGCTCCAGATAGGGCCATTGCTGCTGAAGCAGAGGCGAAGATACTTGTCTACGAGGCATTAGAGGAGCTTGCACGTGATAGTGAGTAAGTTACGAAGAAAGATGAGCTTATGGAGGCCACCACCTGACCTTGCATTATCTGATTGGGCAGACGCCTATAGGCGGTTGTCTGCCGAATCGAGCTCGGAGGCCGGTCGCTGGCGAACGTCACGCGCTCCTTTCCAGCGTGGCATCATGGATGCCATGTCAGACCCTATGGTGCCAGAGGTCGTGGTATGAAGTCAGCGCAGGTTGGCTGGACGGAGATGCTGAATAATTGCGTTGGATACTACATCCACCAAGACCCGAGCCCCATGCTTCTGCTACAGCCAACCCTTGAGATGGCGCAGACATGGTCAAAGGACAGACTTGCCCCAATGCTGCGTGATACGCCGTCCTTGCGTGGTCTGGTTAAAGATGCCCGGTCAAGGGATAGTTCGACAACAATTCTGCATAAGCAGTTCGCGGGCGGGCACATAACGATGGCCGGGGCCAACTCTCCGGCATCCCTTGCATCACGGCCCATTAGGATTGTCATGTGCGATGAGGTTGATAGGTTTCCTGCGTCTGCTGGTGCAGAGGGTGATCCTGTGTCGTTGGCGAGAAAACGCACGACAACATTCCATAACCGAAAGCTGCTTATTGGCTCGACACCAACGATTAAATACCGAAGCCGCATCGAGTCCGCATTCCTGAGTTCAGACCAGCGCTATTATCGGATGCCTTGTCCGCACTGTTCAGATATGATTAAATTCGAGTGGGCTAATGTACAGTGGCCTGACGGTGAGCCGGAAAAAGCGTCGTACTGGTGTCAGAGTTGCGGCAGTGAGATTACCGACAGGGATAAGTTCGACATGCTCAAGCTTGGGGAGTGGGTAGCATCTAACCCAAGCAGCAGAATCGCAGGCTTCCACATATGGGAGGCATACTCTCCGTGGGCGACATTCGGCGAGATGGCTTTAAACTTTATGGAAGCCAAAAAGCTTCCTGAGACTCTACAAACGTGGATAAACACGGCGTTAGGGCAGACATGGGACGACGGCGGCGAATCAATTGGTGACGATGAGTTAATCAGCCGCTGTGAGGTATACAATGCAGATGCCCCTGACGGTGTGCTTTGCATCACTGCTGGCGTAGACGTTCAGGATGATCGGCTTGAGCTTGAGTTTGTCGGATGGGGCCGCGACCGGGAGTCATGGAGCCTTGACTATGTTGTTTTACATGGTGATCCAGCGGCTACTTATGTGTGGGNACAGCTTGATGATCAGCTCGCAAGGGCGTTTACACTCGATGACGGCGGCATGCTCAGGGTGGCATCTGCTTGTATCGACACGGGTGGGCATCATACGCAAGAGGTTTACATGTTCTGCAAGTCGCGATACCGGCGCAGGGTATATGCGATCAAAGGTGTAGGCGGCGCAGGCCGTCCGCTTGTCGGTCGGCCATCGAGGAGCAATACAGCCAAGGTTCATCTCTTTCCTGTTGGCGTTGACACAGCAAAGGACATGGTGTATTCCAGATTACGCATACAGGAGTATGGCCCCGGTTATTGCCATTTTCCTGTTGGCCGGGATAAGTGCTATTTCGAGCAGATGACNTCGGAAAAGGCTGTCTCCAAGTGGATTAAGGGCATCGCAACAAGGGCTTGGGTAAAGAAGAGTGCTAGCCGTCGAAACGAGGCTCTTGATTGCCGTGTCTATGCGCTGGCTGCATTCGATATCCTAAACGCAAACATGGATGTTCTTGAGCGAAAAGCAAACTCCCTTTACAATCAGCATAGTGTGAGTACAATTGCACCTGATATTGACCAAGGAGAAGCTGTCGCACCATCGCGACGCGCTAATAAGGCCAAGTCTGGAAGCAGGAAAAAAAGTGGATTTGTCGGGGGCTGGAAATGATTAAAGCCGAAGAAGGAAATTAAAAAACATGGCCGCCGTTCCGACGACGGAGCCGGTGTCGATCGTATCAGGTGACACTATCACATGGTCTAAGTCGCTGTCCGATTATAAGTCTACACTTTGGACCCTCAGGTATGAGATCGTCAGCAGCACGCAGTCTCTGACGGTTGCATGCACAAATGGTGGGAACGGTTCCTATTTAGCCACTATTTCTGCCACCGCCAACATCCTTG
>Ga0051980_10004831_pt1 | contig 10128 bp, 9 predicted proteins | sample CryGey13umfilter_2_FD_55014 | JGI IMG/M metagenome (GOLD analysis project Ga0051980, IMG submission 55014) | Groundwater microbial communities from aquifer in Utah, USA - Crystal Geyser 4/9/14 3 um filter | ecosystem: Environmental > Aquatic > Deep subsurface > Groundwater | place: USA: Utah...
CCATCGACGAACATCCGCAAGCCCAACTGCGTCGGGATGCGTCCGGCCGAGACGTGCGGGCTGTCGAGCAGACCAAGAAATTCAAGGTCCTGCATCACGTTGCGGATGGTGGCCGCGCTGATCTTCTCAGAGAAGCTGCGGGTCAGGGTGCGCGATCCGACCGGATCACCAGAGACCAGATAGCCCTCGACCACGCGGCGAAACACCTCGCGCGAGCGCTCGTTCATTTCCTTGAGAATTTTCTGGCCGTCTGACATCGGGCGCATACCTTGGGGCTGGCAACATTAAGGGCTGGCCGGGTTCAAGGTCAATGACACTTGCATCCCTTGGGTCAGGATGGGTATCTGGCCGCAACCAGAGATGAAGGAAGATGCCATGCGCCCGTCAGGACGAGACTTGAACCAGATGCGCCCGATTTCGATCGAGACCGGGGTGATGAAGCACGCCGAAGGGTCGTGCCTGATCAGGATGGGCGAAACCCATGTGCTGTGCTCGGCGTCGATCGAAGACCGCGCGCCGTCGTTTCTGAAAAATACCGGCTTGGGCTGGGTGACGGCGGAATACGGCATGTTGCCGCGCGCCACCAACAGCCGCAACAAACGCGAAGCGGCGGTCGGCAAGCAGACCGGACGCACGCAAGAGATTCAGCGCCTGATCGGGCGGGCGCTACGGGCAGGGGTTGATCGCTCGGCNCTTGGCGAGCGCCAGATCGTGATTGACTGCGACGTGCTGCAAGCCGACGGTGGCACCCGCTGCGCCGCGATTACCGGTGGTTGGGTGGCGCTGCGGTTGGCGGTTAACAAACTGCTGAAATCCGGCATGATCGCGTCGAACCCGATTGTTGACCATGTGGCGGCGGTTTCGTGCGGAATTTATGCCGGGCAGCCGGTGCTTGACCTTGATTATGCCGAGGATTCGGCGGCGGGCACCGATGGCAACTTCATCCTGACCGGCAAGGGTCGGCTGATCGAAGTGCAGATGTCGGCGGAAGGCGCCACCTTTTCACGCGCCGAGATGGGCGAACTGCTTGATCTTGCCGAGGCAGGCACTGCCGCGCTGGTGGCGGCCCAGCAATCGGCGCTGGCGTAGCGATGCGCAAGTTTTCGGACCAAAAGCTGCTGGTTGCGACCCACAACCAGGGCAAGCTTGAAGAAATCGGCAAGCTGCTGGGGCCGTTTGGTATCAGCGTGGTGTCAGCAGGTGAAATGGGTCTGGTGGAACCTGTTGAGACTGAGGACAATTTTGTCGGCAACGCCCGGATCAAGGCGCATTTTGCCGCCCAAGCAACCGGGTTGCCTGCGCTGGCCGACGATTCGGGCATCTCGATCGACGCGTTAGGAGGTGCGCCGGGGGTCTATACCGCCGATTGGGCCGAAACGCCGACCGGGCGTGATTTCGTGATGGCGATGACCCGGACCTGGGCCGAACTTGAGGCGGTTGCGGCTCCGCTGCCGCGCCGTGCCCAGTTTCGCTGCACCCTGGTGCTGGCCTGGCCTGATGGCCATGACGAGGTGTTTGAAGGGGTTATGCCTGGTCAGGTGGTTTGGCCGATGCGCGGCGCGCAGGGCCACGGCTACGACCCGATCTTTCAGCCNGANGGNTTTGGTGTGACCTTTGGTGAGATGGACCGTTGGCAAAAGAACCAGATAAGCCACCGGGCNGATGCGTTTCGCAAGCTGGTGGCGGGGTGTTTCACGTGAAGCGCATCTCGACAGGCTCGCCGTTTGAAGCAACCATGGGGTATAGCCGCGCGGTGGTCAAAGGCGGCTGGTGTTTCATGTCGGGCGTCACGGGGTATGATTATGCTACGATGACCATGCCTGATGGCATCGCGGCGCAGGCGCGGAACTGTTTTACCACTATCGCCAGCGTTTTGCAGCAGGCGGGCTTTGGCATGGCAGACATCGTTCGGGTGCAATACACGGTGGTTGACGCTGCGCTGGTTGCCGCGCTGGTGCCGGAACTGGGGGCGGCGCTGGGGGAGATTCGGCCCGCTGCGACGATGGTGATTGCGGGTCTGATCCGGCCTGAAATGCTGGTCGAAATCGAAATCACCGCGTTCAAGGGCTGAGATCTGTGGGGAGCTGATGCAGGACTGGCAGCACGGCGGTTTCGGGCTTTACCTGCACTGGCCCTTTTGTCAGTCGAAATGCCCCTATTGCGATTTCAACAGCCACGTCGCGGCCCGGATTGATCAACCGCGCTGGCAACGAGCTTATCTGGCCGAGATCGACCGGATCGGTGCTGAAACGAAGGGGCGGGTGCTGAATTCGGTGTTTTTTGGCGGTGGCACGCCGTCGCTGATGGACCCTGATCTGGTGGCCGCGATACTGGCGCGGGTGTGTGAAACCTGGACCCTGGCCAATGATTGCGAAATCACCCTAGAGGCCAATCCCGGCTCGGTCGAAGCGGGGCGATTCCGCGGCTATCATGACGCCGGGGTCAATCGAATTTCGATGGGGATTCAGGCGCTTAACGATATTGATCTGCGTCGCCTGGGGCGTCGGCATACGGTCGCTGAAGCTCGCGCGGCGCTTGATGTGGCACGCGCCACCTTTGATCGGGTCAGCTTTGATCTGATCTATGCGCGCCAGAACCAGACCCTGGCAGACTGGCGGGCCGAGTTGCAAGCGGCGCTGGCGATGGCCGCCGATCATCTGTCACTATATCAACTGACGGTCGAGGCGGGTACCGTTTTTGGTGACCGTCTGGCGCGCGGCATGTTGCGCGGACTGCCAGGCGACGACCTTGCGGCCGATTTCTACGCTGTGACGCAAGAGCTGTGCGAAGCGGCTGGCCTGCCTGCCTACGAGATTTCAAACCACGCGCGGACGGGGGCCGAATCGCGCCATAACCTGATCTACTGGCGCGCTGGGGATTACGCCGGGATCGGGCCGGGAGCGCATGGTCGGCTGACCCTGAACGGCATTAGGTTGGCAACCGAAGCGCCAAGGACGCCGACGGTGTGGTTGGCGTTGGTTGAAGCCGAGGGTTGCGGTGAATTGGTGCGCGATGTCGTGGCCCCTGCCGATCAGGCGCTGGAATACCTGATGATGGCGCTGCGCTTGCGCGAGGGCGTGTCGGCGTCACGTTTTGCCAGCCTTGGCGGGCGGCCGGTCAATGCGTTCAGACTGGCGAGAATGGTGGAAATTAGCATGTTAGTGACCAAGGATGACCATATTTTTGCAACGAAAAACGGGCGAATGGTGTTGAATTCGGTGCTTGCAGAGCTGGCGGCCGACTAGACCATGCAGGTGTTCTGGCTGGCATTCGGGCTGATCGCGTTGGCGCTGGGGGTGGTGGGAATTGTTACCCCACTGCTGCCCACGGTGCCGTTTCTATTGTTGGCGGCGCTCGGTTTTTCACGTTCGTCCGAGCGGCTGCACCGCTGGCTGCTGGGCCATCCCGTACTGGGCCAGCCGATTGCCGATTGGCAGAGCAGCGGGGCGATCCGGCGGCGGGCCAAATGGCTGGCCAGCGGTTCGATGCTGGGGGTGCTGATCCTGTCGGTTGCCTTCGGTCTGCGGCCGGGTCTGGTGGTGGTTCAGGCGGTGGCGTTGTGCGTGATCGCGCTGTTCATATGGACCCGTCCCGAGGCATGACCGACAACACCCGGCACAGATTATCGAGATCGTCGAGAGAGTTGTAGCGAATCGTGATGGTGCCGGCCTCGCCGCCGGGCTCGTGATTGATGCTGACCGACATGCCCAGATTGGCCGCAAGATCGGCTTCCAAGGCGCGGGTATCGGCATCCTTTTCGTGGCGGCCACGGGTGCGGCGCGCCAGGCCCTGAGCGCTGGGTTTGATCGCCCTGGCCAATCTTCGGTCTCGCGCACCGACAACCCGCGCGCGATCACCTTGCGCGCGAGATCAGACGCATCGGGTGAGGTGATCAGCGCCCGTGCATGCCCCGCCGTCAGCTTGCCGTCGCGCACCAGGGACTGAACATCCTCGGGAAGGTTAAGCAAACGGAGCAGGTTGGCGATATGGCTGCGGCTTTTCGACAGGGCCTCGGCCAGCTTTTCCTGGGTGTGACCGAAGCGCTGCATCAACTGGCGAAAGCCGGCCGCCTCTTCGATGGCATTCAGATCGGCGCGCTGGATGTTTTCGATGATCGCCACTTCCAGCACTTCAGTGTCGTCGAAGTCGCGCACCAGCACTGGCAGTTCGTGCAGTTGGGTCAGTTGCGCCGCGCGCCAGCGGCGTTCGCCCGCGACGATCTCGAAGTTGTCCGAATCGGGCACCGGCCGCACGATCAGCGGTTGCAGCACGCCGCGCTGCCGGATCGAGGCCGCCAGATCCTCGAGTGCCTCGGGTGAAAAATCGCGCCGGGGCTGGCGCGGGTTGGGAATCAGCTTTTCAATCGGCACCAGACTATCATTGCGGTGCGGTGCGGTGCGGCCATCGCCGGTCACTGCCGGATCGGGGTCGATATTGATGTCGGCCATGAGGGCAGAAAGCCCGCGCCCCAAGCCCCGTCGTTCGGGTTTCCTGTCCATCAGACCGTTTCCTTCTGTTGCCCCGCAGCAATGCCGTAACGCGTTGCGATCTCTTGGGCTAGTGATCTATAAGCCACGCTTCCGCGAGATGTTGAATCATAATCCAACACTGACAGCGCGTAGGACGGGGCCTCGCTGACCCGGACGTTGCGCGGGATCACGGTCTTGAACACCAGATCACCGAGGTTTTGGCGCGCGTCGTTCTCGACCTGTTGGGAAAGGTTGTTGCGACCGTCATACATGGTCAGCAGGACGCCCTCGATCCGCAAGCCGACGTTGGCCGTCTGCCGCACCTCGCGAATGGACAGCATCAACTGCGACAGACCCTCGAGGGCAAAGAATTCGCTCTGCAGCGGCACCAGCACCGAATGACACGCGACCAGCGCGTTCACCGTCAACAGACTGAGTGATGGCGGGCAATCGATCAGGATGAAATCGAAGGCAAAGGCATCCATGGCCGGTTGACGCAAGGCATCGTGCAGCAGAAAGCTGCGCTTTTCATTCGCCACCAGATCCATGTCGGCCGACGCCAGATCGGAGTTTGAGGGGCAGATCGAAAGCCGCTCGACCTTGGTGTGTTGGATGACATCGGCCAGCGCCGCCTCATCGAGCAAAAGATTGTAGCTTGTCAGCTTGCGCATGGACGCGTCGATACCGAGTCCGGTCGAGGCATTACCCTGGGGATCAAGATCGACCAGCAGAATGTTGCCGCCAAGNTCGGCCAGACCTGCCGCCAGATTGATTGCCGTCGTGGTCTTGCCGACGCCCCCCTTNTGATTGGCAATCGCGATGATTCGCGGCTGATAGGGCCGGGTTGGGTCAGACATGGGACAGATCTCTCACTTGCAGAATGGCAGCGGCGGTATCGGTCTTGCTTGGTATTGCCATTAGTTGAAATTGCCAGTTCCTTTTCGCCGCCTCGACCTCAGCGAGATAGGTTGCGCCCTTGGAAAACAGTGAAATACCGTTCGGCGAAAGATGCTGGTGAGCGAACCCGAGCAAGGCATCGAGCGGCGCAAGGGCCCGCGCAGAAACCACGTCAGCACCAAGACGTGCGATGCTTTCGATACGTTCAGCGACCACGTGCGCATCAAGATCCAAGTTACGGCTGGCTTGGCGCAGAAATTCCGCCTTGCGCAGATCGGACTCAACCAGGGTCAGTCGCATTTCCGGTCTGAGTTCCGCGGCAAGGATAGCCACGACGAGACCGGGGAAACCACCGCCACTGCCAAGATCCGCCCAATGCCGGGTGGTGGCAGGTGCCAGGTCGTAAATCTGCGCCGAATCAAGGATATGGCGAGTCCATGTCGCGCTTTCCGATGTTCTTGAGACCAGATTGATCGTCGAATTCCATTTCGTCAGTAACGCAACCAGGCGCTCAAGGCGCTCAATTGTTTCACGTGAAACACCAAGATCTGCAAGGATATCTCCGCTCTCATCGGTCATCCGGAAGCCCTGTTTCGACGTTCGCGGCGAACTCTTGCAAGGATCAAGGTCAACGCTGCCGGGGTCATCCCTTCGATCCGCCCCGCCTGTAACAAGTTCTCCGGTCGGGCCCTGGTGAGTTTCGCCTTGAGTTCAGCCGAAAGGCCAGCCAGCGCGTCATAGTCGAACGCGTCAGGAATTTTCACAAGTTCATCACGCCGCAAGGTTTCGGCGTCGGCCTTTTGCCGACCTTCGTATGGCGCGTAAAGTGCATCACGCCAGATTTGAATCTGCAAATCAGGCTCGAGTAAGCCGAATTCCGGGCAAATGGCACCGAAAGAATTGATCGAGGCTTCTGGAAAAGCCAGAACCGAAAGGGCGGTTCGCCGAACGCCATCCTGACTGATCGTGATCCCCATGGCGCTGATCGCCTTTGGCTGAAGCCAAAGATCGCTCAATGCCGACCTGGCACGCGCCAACTTTTCCTGCTTGGCATCGAACATCGCGGCGCGAACCTGCCCGACACAACCTAGGCGCGCCCCGATCGGCGTCAGCCGTTGATCCGCATTATCGGCACGCAGCATCAGGCGATATTCCGCCCGCGATGTGAACATGCGATAGGGCTCGGTCACGCCACGATTCAGCAGGTCATCCAGCATGACCCCGATATAGCTTTCCGATCGGCTAAACGTGATCGGCGGGCGATCGGTCGCCGCCAAAGCCGCATTCAGCCCCGCAACCAAGCCTTGCGCGGCAGCCTCTTCGTAACCCGTTGTGCCATTAATCTGACCCGCAAAATACAATCCGGGCAGCGCCTTCAGTTGCAGCGTGGCTTGCAATCCGCGCGGATCAAAAAAATCATACTCGATCGCGTAGCCCGGTTGAATAATGCGGGCAGCCTCCAGCCCCGCGATCGACCGGACGTAGGCTTCCTGCACGTCGGCCGGAAGCGAGCTCGAGATCCCGTTCGGATAGACCGTCGTATCGTCAAGACCTTCGGGCTCAAGAAAAACCTGATGCCCGGTCTTGTCGGCAAAGCGGACCACCTTGTCTTCGATCGAGGGACAGTAGCGCGGCCCGACGCCCTCAATATGGCCCCCATACATCGCCGACCGCGACAGGTTTTGTCGCACGATATCATGGGTTTTCTGGTTCGTGTGGGTGATAGCGCATACCACCTGCCGGACAAATGGCTGGCGGTTCAGAAACGAGAACAGTACCGGCTCCGCGTCCCCAGCCTGAACCTCCAACCCACTCCAATTGATGGTCGTTCCATCAAGGCGAGGCGGAGTTCCGGTCTTCAATCGCCCTCTTTGCAGACCCAGGTCACGCAACCGGTCCGCCAACCGCCCCGACGCCGCATCTCCAACGCGCCCTCCCGCGTGACTTGTGTCCCCGATATGAATCCGGCCGTTGAGAAAGGTTCCCGTCGTAAGAATGATCGACCCTGCTCGAATTTCCGACCCGTCGGACGTGATCGCGCCACACACGATGCCGGACTCGACCAGCAAATCAACCACCTCGCCCTCGATGATCGTCAGCCTCGCCTGCAGCGCAAGAGCATGCTGCATTGCCATTCGGTAACGTCCGCGGTCGGCCTGCGCCCGCGGCCCCTGCACGGCAGGCCCCTTGCGCCGGTTCAGCAGACGAAACTGAATGCCTGCCTGATCCGCGACGCGGCCCATCAAGCCATCAAGTGCATCTATCTCGCGAACAAGATGGCCCTTGCCCAAGCCGCCGATGGCCGGGTTGCACGACATTGCGCCGATGCCCGATTTCTTCAGCGTGATCAGCGCGGTTGTCGCACCAAGCCGGGCCGAGGCCGCCGCCGCCTCCGCCCCCGCATGACCTCCGCCGATCACCAGGACATCGAAATGTTTCACGTGAAACAACCTCACTTACCGATACAGAAACTGGCGAAAATTTCGTCCAGCAAGTCTTCCACATCAACCCGCCCCAACAGCGAGTCCAACGCCCGGATCGCGCGATGAAGTTCGTCCGCCGCCAGCTCCACCCGCGTCGCTTTACCTAATACCTCAGCCCGCGCCGATTCCATAGCCCCGATTGCCGTCACAATTGCAATCCGATGGCGTTCGCGCGTTACGGTTCCCGCCAGCCCGCTGCGTAGCACCAGCCGTTGCGCAATCATCGCCACCAGATCATCCAACCCCTCGCCGGTCCTGACCGAGACCCGCAGCCCGCAGCCCACTCTGCTATCGGATTTCGCCAGAACGACGATATCGTCCGGCATCCGATCAATCCCCGGAATTGCCGCGTCGCCATCCGGCAACAACACCCGCAAATCCGCCGCCGCCGCCCGCGCCAGCGCCCGACTGATCCCGATTCCCTCGATCCTGTCTTCAGTTTCACGCAGCCCGGCGGTGTCAAGCAGCGTCACCGGCAACCCCTCGAGGACCATCCGAACCTCGATCACATCCCGCGTGGTGCCTGCAACGTCGGATGTAATCGCCGCCTCACGGCCCGCCAAAGCGTTCAACAAGCTTGATTTCCCGGCGTTTGGCGGGCCCACGATCGCGACCTCGAAGCCGTCGCGGATTCGCTCTGCCATACGCGCACCGTCGGCCTCATGACGCAAGCTGACCAGCACACCATCCAGCAACCGCACCACCTCTGGCGTCACATCCACCGGCACATCCTCGTCAGCAAAGTCGATGGTCGCCTCCAGCAGCGCCGCCGCGCGAATCAGATCGCGCCGCCAGCCATCACAAAGCACCCCGACTGCACCCGACAGCACCCGCAGCGCCTGCCGCCGCTGCGCCTCGGTCTCGGAATCGATCAAATCAGCCAACCCCTCAATCTGCGCCAGATCAAGTTGGCCATTCTCAAGCGCGCGCCGCGTAAACTCGCCCGGTTGCGCCAGCCGCAGCCCATGTTGTTCACCCAGCGCGCGCAACACCGCAGTCACGGTGGCAACGCTGCCGTGCAGATGCAGCTCAGCCATCGCTTCGCCGGTATAGCTGGCGCCGGCCGCAAACAGCAGAATCAGCCCTTCGTCAAGAACGGTATCGCGCCATTTCAGCTTGCGCAGCACCGCGCGGCGCAGTTCCGGCAACGGCCCCGCCAGCGCCGCGACGGCCAGGTGTGCCTTCGGACCGGACAGCCGCACCACGGCAAGCCCCGCCTTGCCGCGCGCCGTGGCAGGGGCGTAAATCGTCTCCATAATCCCGTACACCTCTGATAATGAACGTTTTCAGGTGTTCATTGAATCGAAGAACTCGGCGTTGGATTTGGTTTGCTTCAGCTTCGAGATCAAGAACTCGATCGCATCCGTGGTGCCCATCGGCGTCAGAATCCGGCGCAACACATAGGTCTTCGCCAGGTCAGTCTTGTCCACCAGCAGTTCTTCCTTGCGGGTGCCGGATTTCAGGATGTCCATCGCCGGGAACACCCGCTTGTCGGCCACCTTGCGGTCCAGCACAATCTCGCTGTTACCAGTGCCCTTGAATTCTTCGAAAATCACCTCGTCCATCCGGCTGCCGGTGTCGATCAGCGCGGTGGCGATGATCGTCAGCGACCCGCCTTCCTCGATGTTGCGCGCCGCACCAAAAAACCGCTTCGGGCGTTGCAGCGCGTTGGCGTCAACGCCGCCGGTCAGCACCTTGCCGCTTGACGGCACCACCGTGTTGAACGCCCGCCCCAGCCGCGTGATGCTGTCAAGCAGGATCACCACATCGCGCTTGTGCTCGACCAGCCTCTTGGCCTTCTCGATCACCATCTCGGCCACGGCCACGTGCCGCGTCGCCGGTTCATCAAAAGTCGAAGACACCACTTCGCCCCTGACCGAGCGCTGCATGTCGGTCACTTCCTCGGGCCGCTCATCGATCAGCAAAACGATCAGGTAACATTCGGGATGATTGGTCGCGATCGAGTGGGCGATATTCTGCAACAGCACGGTCTTGCCAGTGCGCGGCGGGGCCACGATCAGGCAGCGCTGCCCCTTGCCGATCGGCGCAATCAGATCGATGATCCGGGCCGAGCGATCCTTCATCGCCGGATCTTCGACCTCCATCTTGAAGCGCTCTTCCGGATAAAGCGGCGTCAGGTTATCGAAGTGAACCTTGTGGCGCGCCTTTTCCGGCTCGTCGAAGTTGATTCGCGTCACCTTCGTCATGCAGAAATAACGCTCATTCTCGCGTGGGGCCTGCATCACGCCCTCGATGGTATCGCCGGTGCGCAACGAGAA
>Ga0051980_10004870_pt1 | contig 10099 bp, 8 predicted proteins | sample CryGey13umfilter_2_FD_55014 | JGI IMG/M metagenome (GOLD analysis project Ga0051980, IMG submission 55014) | Groundwater microbial communities from aquifer in Utah, USA - Crystal Geyser 4/9/14 3 um filter | ecosystem: Environmental > Aquatic > Deep subsurface > Groundwater | place: USA: Utah...
TATTTTATTGCCGAGACAGTGGGTATTTTAGCGTTTCTGCATCAAATAAACTTTCGTGTAACTTGACAGGACAGTGCTTCGAAATCGGCAACAAAAACATACCGCCAATCCGTTACCGCCAAGTGTAAAAAAAGACAGAGACAACGATAAATTGAAAGTAAACCATTGTGAGAGAACAGAAAAAAAGAATATTGACAAGACCAGAAAGCCGACACGCAAGCCGACCCGATGTTTTTTATTTTTTTGCCACCGCACATTTTTAAAAGAATTTTTGCCGACACACATTTGGCACATTGCCTTTTGCCCGACACACGAGCCAAAACTTCGCAAAAGTCAAAGAGCCAAACTTTCCGCCCACCCTTGACTTTTAGCATTACATTTTTGAATTAAATTTGAAAAAAAAAAGCCCCGTTTCCAGAGCTTTATAAAAAAGTGTTACACATCATTACTTTACTTGACCAGATAAATCATTACCCGGTTTAAATTTCACCACTTTTTTTGCTTTTATTTGGATTTTTTCACCAGTTTGTGGGTTTCTTCCAGTACGTTCAGCAATATCGACAATCTTAAAAGTACCGAAACCGATAAGTGTAATACTTTCGCCTGACTTAAGAGCTTCGCTTATTGCTCCTATAGTTAATTCTAAAGCGTTTTTTGCTTCTGCATTTTTGATATTGCCTTTTTTTGCAATTGCATCAATTAATTGTGCTTTGTTCATGCTCATAATTGTTATTGTTTTTTAAGTAAATAAATTCTGTTCGTTATCAATTTGTTTTAAAATAAATAGAAAGCAAATATACTAAGATTTTTCAAATGAAGAATCCTAAAATATCACAGATGAATATTACTACTAATAATCACCTTATTATGAAAGCCCAAAGCCACGAAAGCCAACACAGAAAACAGAGCTATGTCAAAGTTTGTAATTTTGTGCTAATTTTGAAAATATATTTTGATTGAGTAAGAATTTTGATTACTTTTGTTGCTTAAAGTCAACACGAAATGATAAATAAAGGAATTTTAAACCAACTCATACAAAATCACGACATAACAAGTCTTGAAAAGCATTTGGTAAATTCCTATTTAACTAATAACAAGCTCATTTTTGACAATAACGTAGTACTCTCAAGTTATTTCAAAGATTTTAAACAAAATGTTCAACTTTTCTTTGATATATCTTTATTGAATATTTCAAGCATAAAAGAGCTTGAAAATTATTTGGAGTTAATCATTCCAGTTAGTGATAGGAAATTTAATGGTGCTTTCTTTACACCTGACTATATTATTGATTTTATAATAAAAGAAATTCAGCCTAAAGAAAATGAAACTAATCTTGATCCTAGTTGTGGTTGCGGTGCTTTTTTAGTTGGTTTAACAGATTATTATAAAAAGACTTTTAATAAGTCAATAAAAAAAATAATCAAAGAAAACATATTTGGATCGGACATTTTAGAATACAATATTCACAGAGCAAAACTAATATTGACAATTTACGCTTTGCAGAATGGAGAGCAATTAGAAGAAAGCGACTTCAACTTATATCATCAAGATAGTTTAAGAACATCTTGGAAAATGAGTTTTGATAATATTGTTGGCAACCCACCTTATGTCAAATTTCAAGACCTAACTGACGATAACAGAAATTATTTAACCAAACATTGGACAACAATTGAAGGTGGAACCTTTAACCTTTATTTTGCTTTCTTTGAGCTTGGGCATAAACTTTTAAAACCAACTGGAAAACTAGGCTATATTACACCAAATAATTACTTTACATCTTTAGCTGGAGAATCTTTACGTAAATATTTTCTAAATCAGAAATGTGTTAATCGTATTATAGATTTTAGCCATAAAAAAGTCTTTGATGCTCAAACTTATACTGCACTAACCTTTTTAAATAAGCAACAAAACGAATCAATAACATTTGACAGAATTAAAGACGGATATAGCCCCGAAGATTTTTTGCCAAATGCGAACGGTTCACCAAATTACATTAAAGACCTTAATTTTAAAAAGTGGCGACTGCTAAAAACAGATGAACAACAAAACATCAAAACCATAGAAAATATCGGAAAGCCAATTGGGAAATTGTTTGATATTTGCGTTGGAATTGCAACGCTAAAAGATGAAATTTTTTTTATTGATGGCACAAAAACAAAAAACGATTGTTATTTAAAAACAACAGACAACGGAATATTTGAAATTGAAAAAGAAGCAGTAAAACCAGTTTATAAAATTTCAGATTTTAAAACTCAAGAAGAAGCCGAGCAGAATACAAGAAAAATTATTTTTCCATACATCATTAAAAAAGGAATTGCTTCCGCAATACCTGAAAATATTTTTAAAAATAAATTCCCAAAATGCTATGCCTATCTTTTGACTGAAAAAGAAAATTTATTAGGAAGAGATAAAGGCAAAGTGAAATTTGACCCTTTCTTTGTTTGGGGAAGAACACAAGGTCTTACAAGAATTGGAAAGAAAATTTTAAATCCAACATTTAGTTTACACCCAAGATTCTTATTAGTTGAAGAGAAAGAAGCATTTTTTACAAATGGTTACGGACTTTTCTTTCGTGAACCCGAAATTCAAGGCTTATTTGATGAACCTGCTAATCCAATAAGTAAATTAGAAAATATTGATGTTGTTCAGAAAATTTTGAACTCTTGCGTAATGGATTATTATGTGACAAAAACAAGCGTTGCAATTGAAGGCGGTTATCCTTGTTATCAAAAGAATTTCATTGAGAAATTTACAATTCCTGAATTAACAGAAGAAGAAATAAATACTATTAGAAGGCTATCCAACCCACAAGATATTGACGAGTTTTTGATCGGTAAATATCACTTAAACTTGCCAGTACCGAATCTTGTTGAATAAATTGCAAGCAAATCGGAAATAAAATTAGGAAAACTTAAATTTTGGATTGTGGCAATCGAATTTGCAGGTAGTAAATTGTCTTTCTTTAACTCTGCATCAGTATTGTAAACTTTTGGAACTTTCTTACTAAAATCAACAATTAACAAGCAAACTCTTTCATATTTAAAATGGTCGCCTGTTGTGGTAGCTCTATTATTAACAGCAGCAAAAGAAAGCAAGTATTTTTCAATGTGTTTTGCAACACCTTTGACATTCTTGTATTTAATCTCCTTGTTGTTTGCAGACGTACTGTCATATTCATTAACAGCAATCATGTAAAATTCACCCAAAACCATTTTAGGACAACGTAAATGCAAATTTAAAGCCTCAGCAAAGGTTCTTTCATACAATGTATCAAAGTTTTTTGCTGAACTGCTCAATTGACTCCTAACATTTATTGACAATGATTTTTCAGTTAAATCAAAACCATATTTATCTTCTTGCCCGTAAAGTATTCCTTGAAAATTAAGCATTTCTTTTTTGGGTTTAACATTATTTGGCGTTACGCAAACATCTTGGTCTTTTTTCTTAAAAAAACCTGAAAGCGACAATTCTCCATTAGATTGGCTATAAGGTGGATTAAGCAAAATAGGATTGACTTTGTTGCGAATTAATTCTGATTTTACAACTTCATGTAAGAGTTTAATCGGTTTCTGACTTCTGATGAGATTGTTTTTTCCTTCAGTACCAGATTTTTTTATTGCAGCATCAATTGACTTTTTAATTTCATTGACTGCTTGTTGTAATGTTATCAAATTCTTCATTATTAAAAAACTCTTTAAGTGTGACATTAAGGGCAATAGCAATCTTTTCAATATTCATAATAGAAATGTTTCTTTGCCCATTTTCAACACTTGCTATATAACTTCTGTCTAAATCAGAACTATATGCCAAATCTTTCTGAGACATATTTGCTAATTCTCGAAGATTCTTTATTCTTAAACCGATTTTTGATTTTACATCCATAGTGCAAAATTGATTAATTGTTGACTATAAATCAAAGACTATAAGTAACATTTAAAATTATTTTTATCTCTGCATTTGCAAGCACATTTAAAAACCACACCACCCAGCGCCAAAACCAAAGTTTTTAAAAGAGCTTGCAAAGCCAACGCACCGATAGAAATTGGTTTAAAAAATTTGCCGACACTTAAAAAAATAAAAAACGCCGACACACAAGCCGACACAAACAAGAAAGTAAAATGAAAGAAAAACTTAATATTGACAATGGTTTACAAGCCTTGAAGAAAAGAACACCAGGCGGTAACAGCACCTTAGCATAATAGCGGGGTTCACAGCTAATTTGGAAGTTTGGAACTTTTAATTAAATTTGTTGCTAGTTTGACAGGGTAGTATTTCAAAATCCCGCTACAATGCCAAGCTGCAGCCGTTAGGCAACATGCTAGAACAACCACAAATCAATTCGAAAAACTATGAGTGAAGGAAAAACACTAAAAGAACAAAATGCGAAAATGATATGGACATTTTTCTCCTTTAATGCTCTATTTTTTTACATTTTGGCTATTGCTCCAATTTTGACCTTTAAAAATTTCGATTGGCAAGAATTTGTATTAGGAAGAGGCATTTGGTTATTAATTATCCCTGTAATTTTATTTATTTTAAATGGGCTACTTAGCAGTGATCAAAAAGCAATAATCGCATTTTGGAAATTTAAGAACCCTTTACCTGCATGTAGGTCTTTTTCTGTTTTCGCTTTAAAAGATGACCGAGTTGATTTCAAAAGATTGGAGGCAGACTTTAGCCCACTTCCTGAAACAGCAAAAGAGCAGAATGCATTGTGGTATCGCATCTATAAGAAATATCAAGAAGAACATGTTGTGAAAAAAAGTCACAAAGATTTTCTTTTAGGCAGAGACATGTGTGCGATAGCTTCACTCTTTTTAGTTTTTGGAGGTATCATTGGAATTTTTCTCATATCAGATATAACCAAATGGTGGTATCTGATTTTCGCTTTTATTCAATATTTAATCCTTGCCATTGTAACACAGAATCACGGGAAACGCTTTGTCTGTAATGTTTTGGCTCTTGAAACATCTAAACAATCATGATAGATATTAGTATAGACATGCTCTCAGTAGGTAATTCAGACTCAATTATTGTATGGCTTAAAGACCATAACAACAACAATTTTGTAATTCTAATTGATGGAGGAAATAGAAGTGACGGTGAAAAAGTAATAGCGCACTTAAACAAATACATATTACCTGATGCTGGTAAACGAGCGCCTGATTTAATCATTTGTACTCATCATGACAAGGACCATATTGCAGGGTTAATTACTGTAGTTGAGCATTATGGAGCTAATATTGGGCAAGTTTGGATAAATAATCCTGCTGAACACATTAGCTCAAACACTTATCAAAATTTGAAAGAAACATTTAGACGTCAGTCTCAATACAAGCAATACCAAGTAATTTTAGAGGCATTAACTAATTTGGATGACTTTATCTCAATTGTTGATAGAAAAGGAATACCAAGAGACCATGCTTTATTCGGACAAGGTCTTTTTGATGGTGTAATTAAAGTTCTTGGACCATCTGATGACTTCTATAAAAATCTTCTGCCAGGCATGGAAAATATGGAAAGGTATGTTTCAAGAGAAGCTGATTATGCATATAATTCTATCTTTGGTACTGCGGTAATCAATGAAAGTTTGGAAGCAAATTCACCTTGCCCGATTGTTGATGAAGAAAACTCTACATCTGCTACAAATAATTCAAGCGTCATTCTTGAAATCAATGCAAAAGAAAACAGCAGATATCTCTTCACAGGTGATGCTGGAGTAAGCGCATTTGAGGATGTCGAAACCCGCTTTAATTTGGAAGGTATACATTGGTTAGATGTTCCTCATCATGGTTCAAGGCGAAACTTAACCTCTAGACTCATTGATACAATGTCGCCCAAGGTTTGTTATATTTCAGCAAAAGGAGGCACTAAACATCCAAGGAGAGCTTTAGTAAATTGTTTAAAAAAACATGGAGCAAGTGTTTATTGTACAAAAGACGGAAATAATATGTGGCACCATCGAGGAAATTTCCCTGATAGAAAAGAGTATTCATCAATGGATTCGATGTAATATATATCCCACGTAATAGGAAATAAAACTAATAAGACAATTGGTGTATACCGGGGAAAAATAAAGCACGATTGCCTAACATTGTATAAGCGTAATGCGGGCTGAATAGCTAAAAATGAGCATTTTTGCTCCTAAGAAATTTTGCGGTGAGCAGACAATGAATTGCTTCGAAATCCCGCACTACGCTTATACTTGACCGTTAGCAACAAGGCGAAAGCCCACCGCACATTTAAACACTTAAGGTTTTTTTTGCCAACCCACATGACCAACACAAAAAAAACAAAAAGAGTTTAAATTTTTGCTAATACGCAAAGAAAAGAGATATGAAAAATAAACCATATATAAGAATATCTATCTTTAAACTGGGTAAAAACAAGTTTGACATATAATAGGAGTTTGCAGAGTTCTCCTATTCGAAAAATTCTGGCTTAGTTAATATATTGTCAAACAAAAACAAATGCTATGAAATATCTTTTTATTATTACTATTGGACTAGCACCACTATGGGTGATGTCACAACAGTATCATCCCTTTCCCGAAGATAACGTCTGTTGGACTGTGGTTGAATTTAACCAGACCTACTATTATTGGGACACATATATATATACTGTTAAAGGTGATACGGTAATAAATAGCAAGCCGTACAAAAAAATATGGCAATTGGATGATATTCCAGGAACACAAGATACATCCTGGTATTTACACAGTTTTATGCGACAGGACACACTACAAAAAAAAGCCTGGTTTATCCGCCGGTATATGAGCGAGACCACTGAAAAGCTCGGTTATGATTTCAACGTACAAATCGGCGATACCGTTTACTTACCAGCTTTTGATTATGAAAATTCAGGGGATAGTGGCTTTGTTGTAATTCATCCCGGTTTTGATTCCACATTATTATGGACCGGCGAATATCGCAAAAACTACTTTTATGCTAATTTAAATCATAATATCGGTTTAGATCCATATGTAATAGAAGGTGTAGGTACTCAACGAACTCCTTTCCCCAATTTATATTATTACGATTCATTCCATCAAAGCGAAATGACATGTCTTAAAGTAAATGAAATTTATCTCTACGGTGCCAGCCCTATACCCGATGAATGTGATTTTACTGTAGATATAAATGAAATAATGCCAAATCAAACGGTTACTGTAAAACCAACCCCGTGTAATAGTTATGTGAATATTCAATTTCCAGATTATATCAATAAGGAAATTGAGCTCAAAATATTTAATTCTTTTGGGAAAATTATTTTACAAAGAAAAGCTTCACCTCAAAATAAAGAATTAAGTATTAATACCACCTTCTACAAAAACGGGCTTTACATAATTTATACTACAACTAAAAACGGAAGCTTTTTTTCAAACAAAATTATTATTAACCATTAAAGTTTAAAAACTATGCAATCAATAAAAATACACACAGTACTGTTTGTAGTACTATCAGTGTTCTCAACAGCAAGCTTGTTTTGTCAAAATACACAAGACAGTACAAACAATTATTACTATTACACACAAAAATTGGATGCTGTTTTTGACAGCCTTATTGAACAAACGCCGGATACTGTAAAAATCCCAGGTTATAACGATTATAATCGGTATAAAGAGTTTTGGAACACAAGGGTTTATAATTGCGATACCGCAACAGGTAATTATTCCAAATATATTGAACAATTGAACCTTTATAGCCAAAACCCATCTATGATACCCACGGTAAATATGTCTAACACATGGGAATTTGTAGGCCCCAAAAACCTAACTTCGCATAATCAGGGAATAATTGTAAGCCTGTATATTGACCCAAATAATATAAACAGCATTATGGCAGGCACCAATAATTCGGGATTGTTCAAAACTACAAACGGGGGACAAGACTGGGAAAACGTTACCGATAATATTGCCATGCCGGGTTTAGGCATTTGTGATATTGCAGTAAACCCGAATAACCCTTCCGAAATTTATATTGCAACAGGAAATGACCATAACAATTATGGATTAGGAGTTTTTAAAACAACTGACAATTGCAACAGTTGGGAGCAAATACTGGCATTTAACCCAGATGAAAGGTTGCTTTCAAGGCGATTGTTGATTGACAGTGAAAACCCTTCAATTATTTATGCCCTTGTAAACAAATATGTTTATCGATCAATGGACGGCGGCAATAATTGGACAATGATTTTTGACCAATTGTCTATTCCAAATTATTGGGACAAAAACAAATATTTGATAGATATTGAATTTAAGCCCAACGACCATAATACTGTTTACATCAGTAGTGTAAGCATTAAAACAAAAGAAAATCCGACACATGAGTACAGTGCCGAAATATGGAATACCCATAATGCAAAAGCAAGCAGCGTTGCCTGGCAACGCATTGAAAATGGTTTGCCGGATTACGAAGAACGCTATTCTTTGGAAACTGACCCGCAAAATCCGGATATGCTTTATATAGGTTTTACANGACCTGGAAGCTCTTCCAATTATTCTTCGTTTTATCTAAAATCAGCCGAATTCCCGAATTACACAATTCAGGACAAATATCAAAAGTTGAATATTTATAACTCTTATTCAAGCCAACTTGCCGGAATCGGCTATTGGCGTTTTGAAATGGAACTGTCACCTGCTAACAGCAACATACTATTTCTGGGAGGATATAATTTGGACGTACTTGATTTAACAACAAATCAAATTGTGAAATCCCATCATGTGACTTCCAGTTCAGATCCAGAATTCCATGTTGATCAGCGAGTTTTTAAAGCTACTATATCCGCTGGAAAAACATACCTTTTTTGCGGCAACGATGGAGGTGTTTCAAAATACAATTATACGGATGATAACATGGAAAGTATTAACGGATACGGATTGGATAATCTTCAATACTTTGGAATCGGAGATTGCGAGGTAATGCCTGAATTTTATATCGGCGGTACACAGGACAATGGTGAAATCGGTAGTCATACGGGCAGTTGGTATAGAACCAATGTGGGTGACAGCTACGAAAATATTATTGATCCGATAGCACCAAATATTGTTTATTGTACAAATAACGGAGGAAACGGAAAAAATATTCAACGGTCAACAGATTATGGAGAACATTTTAGCGAAATAAATATTGGCATACCACAACAAGTCAGACAAGACTATGGACTTGAAGACCGTCCGTTTGTAATGTCGCCTCAAGACAAAAGCAATTTTTACATTGGCTATCACGAGGTTTATAAAACAACTAATAGTGGCTCAAATTGGCAACAATTTACTAACTTCCATAATAACGGATATGATGTAAGCAATGCCATTAAAGCTATAGCATTAACTTCAGCTTCAACAAACATAATTTATGTCGGATACAATGGTGCAACATGGGTTGCATCAGGTAGCCCCAGATTATTAAAAACTAATGACGGGGGAGCAACATGGACAGACTTAACATCTGGAATAATCGCTGATATTGTTCACTATAATAGCATTACAGATATTAAAGTTTCTGATTTAAATCCTACAGATGTTTGGATCTCATTCGCTGGATTTCAGGAAAATAATGGTAATGCGATCAACAAGGTATTGCATTCAACCAACTCAGGCAATAACTGGGCTGATATTACGGCAAATTTACCGAATCTCCCTGTCAACAGGCTTCAAAAGCTTGAAATTGACAACACTTGTTATATTATTGCCGGAAACGATATTGGTTTATTCATGTATGATTCTCAACAAGGAAGTTGGATAAATATAAGCAACGGGTTACCACCAGCTTCTGTTTCAGATATCGAGTTTAATTACAAAAAATCAGAATTAAGAGCAGGCACATTCGGAAGAGGAATCTGGGAGTCTAAATTACCTTGTACATTACCAGGAGATGATATTCATATTAGTTTAAATCAGGTATGGAGTAGAAATAAAGTCTTGTCAAATTCCCTGTACATTGAAGGAGGATATACGCTTGAAATAAAAAGCAACATATCATTTACGGCAGATGCCAAAATCATAATCAAGCCCGGTGCCAAACTAATTCTAGACGGTTCAACCCTGACTAACGCCTGTTCAGTGCCATGGCAAGGAATACAAGTTTGGGGTAACAAAAGC
>Ga0051980_10004875_pt1 | contig 10092 bp, 8 predicted proteins | sample CryGey13umfilter_2_FD_55014 | JGI IMG/M metagenome (GOLD analysis project Ga0051980, IMG submission 55014) | Groundwater microbial communities from aquifer in Utah, USA - Crystal Geyser 4/9/14 3 um filter | ecosystem: Environmental > Aquatic > Deep subsurface > Groundwater | place: USA: Utah...
TGAACCAGACATAGATAATTGTCAAGTTATTGCTTTTGCTAAAGGAAAAGATGAAGATGAGGCATTTATAAACTTAAAAAAAGAGAAGGATTATTTATTCGATACAAATTTTGATGAAATAATTTGTATCGAAGTTAAAAATGAGGATTATTATCATAATGCCAAATATTTTCATTTGGGTGAATACAAATGAAACAATACGAAGCAGTAATAAAAGTAATGGAAGAAAAAGGTGGCTATGCTACTCTTGGAGAATTATATCAAGAAGCATTAAAGGTCCTTGGTATTGAATGGAAAACTAAAACGCCTTTTGCAAGCATTCGTCGTATTGTTCAGGATAATAGATTTTTCTTTAAGATTAGACCTGGGCTCTGGGCATTGAAAGAATTTAGAGATAAATTACCTATTGAGATTTTACCAACTAGTGAAGTCTCAGAATCAAAAAAATTAGAATTTAATCATTCTTATTATCAAGGATTACTATTAGAAATAGGTAATTTAAAAAAATTTCAAACTTCATTACCTCCACAGGATAAACAAAAAAAATATTTAGGAAAAACCCTTAAAGATATTTCTACTATAAAAGATTTTTATAATTTTACTTACAAACATCTTGTAGAAAAAGCGAAGAGAATAGATGTAGTATGGTTTAACGAAAGAAAAATGCCAGATTCATTTTTTGAAATTGAACATACAACAGATATGGTACATTCACTAGTAAAATTTGTGGAGTTACAAGATTTTTATTCAAAATTTTATATCGTAGCTAATAAGTTGTATGAAAATCAATTTAATGCAAAATTATCATATAATGCTTTTTCGGTTTTGCGTAATCGAGTTCATTTTATAACTTATGAGGTAGTTTCAAATTGGCACAGTAAAACTTATGAATTAGTAACTTTAGAAGATAAACTAACCATAGGGTAGACCGAGAATTTTCTCATGCAGGTATTCCCCCTGATAATCATTCTTTAGCGTAGCCATCGAATAATCGGTGGGGTTTTGAATATTTTTTCTTCCCATCTATACTTTCTTAAATTTTTAACCTTGAAACATTTTTTACAAAAAAGAAGGATATTTTAAATCTTTTGTCGTATTAGTATTAAAATGTAGAAAAATTAAAAAAGAATAATTCTTTTGNCCGCTGGTGGCGATCCAATAAGGTAAATATATATTCTTGAACTGTGCCAAACAACCGTCCCCTGACACATTATTATCTCAGAAGATATTCCTATTTTGAATCGTCCCAGATCGATGGGAAGAGATTTTTATGATGTAATTTTTCTTTTTTCTAAAACAAATCCAAGTTATCATTTTTTAGGAGAGAAGATGAAATTGAAAGAAGAAACCGATATAGAAGAGATTAAAAAAGCTGCTGTTAAAGTATGAGAAAATAAATTTTAAAAAATTAGTTGAAGAAGTAAAACCTTTTTTGTTTTACTCAGATGATGCTGAAAAAATAATGTTATTTCCTGATTTCATTAAAGCAAAAATGAAGTGAAATAAAAGGGTTTGGGTTTCAACATTTATTTTAATTCTTCTTTGCTAATACCTGNTTGTTTTAAAATTTCCATTAAAGTGCCTTTTGGCAAATCTTTCTTATGGTAAGGGATAATAACTCTTCTTTTACTTTCAGAATGGTAATATATTCGATGGCTCCCCTTGGTCCTATCTAATACAAAACCATTACTTTCCAGGATCTTTATCACTTTCTGGGAGGTTAGAGGCGGTAGTTTAGGCACTTATTCCCACCGTAAGAGTATATTCTAAAGTGCCTTCATCATTAGGGATTTCGTCGTGATGAGATTTTAAACTTTCTAAATATAATTCGATAGCCTCCTTTACCCTTTCTGTTGCTTCTTCTATAGATTCGCCATAGGTAACACACCCGGGGAGAGAAGGGACAGTTACTGTATATCCACCTTCCGGTTCTTTCCTGAGTAAAATTCTATAACTTAACATTTGTGAAATAGACATTTCAAACCTCCAAATTTCTTCAGGTTTTTTTGGTTCACGTAGGTTTCTGCTCTGATTATAATTAAAGTTAAGGAGATTGTCAAAATTACGAATAACGTGCCCAATGAAACTTCATACTATAAATTTTTTAGCAAATAAAAAGCTCGCTTTGCCGATAACAAAGTGAGCTTGTAAAGGAGATATAATTATGAAAAATGTTAGGGGGACGGTTATGATAGCTCAGTAACTCGGTAACTTTAAATAACTTTTCATAAAGGGAGGAAATGGAAAATTAAAATACACCCTGAAATGATTTAATCATAAATCTCTTTGGTTTTTACTAAAGAGTTTTTATTGCTTAAAGTTTTTTATAAAAAAAGAATGTCATTTCCACTTCTCTAAATGTCATTCCCACGAAACCTGTCCTCGACCTGATCGGGGAGTGGGAATCCATCCCTTTCTTTTCTGTCTAAAAACCAAAAACTTTTCTTTTAAAAAGAAGGGTTTTTTAAATCTTTTGTCGTATTAATATTAAGATGTAGAAAAATTGAAAAAGAATAATTCTTTTGACCGTTGGTGGCGATTCGATAAAGTAAATATATATTCTTGAAGTGTGAAAAGAACTGTCCCCTGATACATATATTACATTTCAAATCTCTGAACTAAATTCTGTTCGATCCATTTCAAGCTTTCTTCCATGAATAATCTGTCCTTTTCCTCTTTTTCTTTCTTTTTAAGAGCTAATTTATTTAGTTTTACTATTTTACTTTCCGATTCTATTTCTTCTGTTTCCATTATTTTTTCTTCCCCATCATTTTCTTCTCTATATGATTCAGGATCAAGATAATTGGCTTGTAAGGCAGTAATTAGCCAGCCGGCAGGATTTATTACATTCCTCTTTATCCGGAGAAGGTCTAATTTTTCCTCAATATCCTCCAAGGAATAATTTAAGATTGTTTTATAAATTGATTTTTTATCCATATTTAATTTTTCCAATTCTTCTTTTATCCTTTCTGTCTTCAGAGATTTTTTATTATCAGAAACTACTTTATTGGGATTATCCTGATTGGAATAAGGAAATTCTTCTGATATTCCAGAGATAATCTCTTCGTTTTCTTCCGGAAGTTTTTCTTTCGGGGGATAAAGAATATTTTCTTTATCTAAAAGGACTATTTGATAAAGATTATGGTCATATCCTCCGGAGGGAGATATTTGTTTTACTATTTTTTTGATTAGAGCATATTCTAATAGAGTATTGCGGTATTTAATTAAGGTCTTGGTGGTAGTGCCCATTCTTTTATTTAGAGTGTGAATGGAAGGNCAGGCAATGTCTTTTCCTTTATGACAGTAACTTAAGAGCTGAAGATAGAGCATGGCTGGACCAAGACCGATGGTACTTACCCAATGAGCCAAGAAGTAGTCCTGGATAGTTGTGTAAGTATTAGTTTTGTTAACTGGTATTTTTGTTTCCATAGTTTTTACCTTTCTTTAAATAGTTTTCGGGGAGAGAGGATAAGAAGAGAAATATTTACTCCCCTACTTAGTAAGAGCAAAAAAGGAGCAAAAAAGAAACCTGTGAATGAAAAAAGTGAAATATATTTTTCCTTCTACTTAGTAAGAGCAAAAACGAGGTGAAAATACAACCCTCTGATAAAAAATATTTTGAAAAATTTTAGAAGCAGCAACAGCAGCAGGGGAAAAATTACACCCAAATGTTGTTGCTGTTCTATTTGTTACTGTTCTTTCTTGTTGCTGTTAGTGTGGAAAAATTCCACTAGGGGGTGTGGAGAATTTCCACTAGGGTAGTGGAAATTTTCCAGTAGAGGGTAGGAGAATATTTACCTCATCATACGGAGATTGATAAAGAATTAGAGGAAAATAATTTTATTTTAAAAAGAAGGATTTTTTATATCTTTTGTCGTATTAGTATTAAGATGTAGAAAAATTAGAAAAGACTAATTATTTTGATCGCTGGTGGCGATTAAATAAGGCAAATATATATTTTAGAAGTAGGTCTTTCAAATATATTGACCAGACCCCAAGAAATTATTGACCCGAGAATTTGTTTAAAAATCCTGTTAAAAAGGATATAAACTTTGTTAAAACAATTATTAGAACAATACCTTAAGAATCTTATCAATACCTTTCAACGCGGTGATGCCCGTGAAGAAAGCTATTATGCTAACCTGGATGAATTAATCAAAAAAACAGCCGTTTTTCTGAAAGTAAAAAATATCGATATTACCATACTTCCCAAAAAAACGGAAGCCGGGAATCCTGATTTTCGCATTTGGGATGGGAAAAACCATATTACCGGTTATATTGAAGCTAAAGATCCTTCTACTGCTAATTTGGATTACATTGAAGGAACTGAACAGTTGAAACGTTATTGTTCTACTTTCCCCAATGTTATCCTTACTAATTTTTATGAATTTCGACTATATCGGGAAGGTCAGCGGATCGCTCAAGTAATGATTGGAAGGTCTTTCATTGCCAAACAATTACATACCCCGCCACCGGTCGAAAATTGTGATCAGTTTAAAGATTTATTCGAGACTTTCTTTTCCTTTTCTCTTCCCAAAGTGAAATCAGCCCGTTCTTTGGCTATTGAATTGGCCAAACGTACCCGTTTTTTATGTGATGAAGTAATTGCTGTGGAAATAGAAGAAGATGGGACCAAGCGATGTCTTCCGGTTTATTTCTCTGGAAGAGCCGCCCAAGTCCCTGCAAATTATCGTTGAAGATATTGCCGAACTATTACATGTCACCGATGTTAAAAAGATACTGCATGAATATTACAGTGCCGGCAAAGGTAAAGATCCGATTATCCACTTTTACGAAACATTTTTATCTACCTACGATCCCGAAATCAGAGAACGGCGTGGTGTCTACTATACACCGGAAGCGGTAGTGGGTTATATCGTCCGTTCCATTCATTCTATTCTAAAAACCCATTTCGGTTTATCCGATGGCCTGGCCAGTTACGAAGTTAAACTACTTGATCCGGCAGGTGGGACGCTGACTTTCCCTGCAGCAGCAATTCACCTGGCAGCAAAAGAATATATCACAAAATACGGTGAAGGTGGTTTACATCACTGGATCAAAAACCACATTCTGCAAGACTTTTATGCCTTTGAATTGATGATGGCCCCTTATGCGATTGGCCATTTAAAAATAGGGTTTATTCTGGATGAACTTAGTTATAATCTTGCCGATGATGAACGTTTTAAACTTTATTTGACCAATACACTGGAGATGGAAGAGATTAAACAAATTTCCATTCCCGGGGTGAGTTCATTAAGCGAAGAAAGCCACCTGGCCGGCGAAGTGAAAAAAGAACAGCCGATTCTGGTGATCCTCGGTAATCCACCCTACAGCGGGATTTCTTCCAATGTGAACGAGTGGACGGAAAAATTATTAAAGGAAGATATCGATGGCTGCCAGAGTTATTACAAAGTAGACGGCGAGCCGCTAGGAGAGAAAAATCCCAAATGGCTTCAAGATGATTATGTTAAATTTTTACGGTTTGCCCAATGGAAGATTCAGAAGTCCGGTTTCGGTATTGTGGGCATGATCACCAATCATGGCTATCTGGATAATCCCACCTTTCGCGGGATGCGCCAGAGTTTAATGAAAACTTTTGATGAGATTTATATTCTCGATTTNCACGGCAATAGTTTAAAAAGAGAAACCACACCTGATGGCGGTAAAGACGAAAATGTCTTTGATATTAGGCAGGGTGTTGCCATTGCTTTATTTATAAAAAATAAAAAACAAAAAGAATCATTTGTCTATCATGCCGATTTATATGGTCTGCGACAGGAAAAATATGATTGGCTGGATAAAAATGAATTCTTAAAAGAAAACTATTTACCAGTAAAACCTCAAGCCCCTTATTATTTCCTTGGAAAGCATGATACGGAAACAATTAAAAAATATCTTGATTGGAAAAAAGTAAATGAAATTTTTCCGATAAACAGTGTCGGTATTGTAACTTCAAGAGATAAGTTTGTTATCGATTTTAAGAAAAATGAACTTAGAAACAGGATACTTCAATTTAAAAATCTTTCCCAACCTGATGATATAATTGCACAAGCATATAACTTAAAAGATAAGTCAAACTGGAAAATTCAATATTCCCGAAAAATAGTAAAAGATTTAGATAATTATGAAAATTATATCAAAGAAATTTTATACCGTCCCTTTGATAATAGATATATATTTTATCACCAATCATTGATTGAAAGAATGCGTCTTGATATTATGCGGCATATGCTGGAAGAAAATATTGGGCTTACCATCGGTAGGGCGGGTCAGGTTGTAGGCTCAGAACATTTGTGGAATTTGGTTTTCATTTCCAATAATATAATTGATCTTAATTTGTATTATCGTGGGGGAGAATTGCTCTTCCCTTTATATTTATATCCAGACAAAAATAAAAAAGACCTTTTTAATCAGCATCAAATCGAAAAACAACCCAATATCCCACAAGCCTTTTTTGACACATTATCAGCAGTTTACGGAAAAAAACCAACGCCGGAAGATATTCTTTATTACATCTACGGCGTATTTTACAGCAATATCTACCGCGAAACCTACGCAGAGTTTCTTAAAATTGATTTTCCGCGTGTACCGTTTACATCGGATTATGATCTATTCATAGAAATGGGAAAATTGGGCAAAGAATTAGCTGCTCTGCATTTACTCAAAAGCTCGGAGCTTGATTCGCCCATTGCTAAGTATCAGGGGTCTGGAAATAATGACCGTATTGAAAAAGTAATCTACAAAGAAGATGAGGAGCGCATCTATATCAATAAAGAAAAATATTTTGAAGGTGTTACACCGGAGGTCTGGAATTATTATATTGGCGGTTATCAGATTTTACGCAAATACCTGAAAGACAGAAAAGACAAAATGATGGAAGACGCACCACGATATTGTCGTATTGCTACAGCATTGTATAAAACTATTGAAATTCAAAAACGAATCGATCATATTTACCCTGAAATAGAAAAAAATCTTGTTAGATTTTAAAAGATAAAGAAATTCAGGGGCAAATCTTTTCCGCTGATAATTTAAAGGAATTGGGGTCTCTCCACAACTTCACATTTTCTGTTTTCGTTTTACATCCAGTTATTTTCCTTAGAAACATTTTTGAAAATTATAGAGGATATTTAAAAATGAAAAAATTGATTACGGAAATAATTAATAAGATTAGCAAAGATACATACTTTGATATGAGTTTAGAAAAAGGTATTTTTTTAATTATTGAATCAGTGGTGATTACAGCTGTATTTGGTATTGGTATTTTTCTTTTTTTAGGCATAATTAGTTTAATAATATCTTTTATTTTGGCATTAGCTGGAATTGTAAATATTATAGATGAAATGCTCCAAATTTCTTCTATAATATCAATTGTTGGTGGATTAGTATGTTGTGTGTTACATGGGGCAACAAAGGGTGTAAGAGCTTTTAAAGAATACTTTAAAAAACCTTTTTATAAAATCCAAGATAGAATTCAGGAAAACGAAGAAATGTTGAGAGCCTTATCTGATGATATAAAAGATCATATTCTTGAAGAAGAGAAAGAACACGCAAAAATATTGAGAGACTTACCTGATGATAGAAAGTATGATGATGATGTATACGAAGAGCATGACAAAATCGAATACTTAAAGCACGTCAAAAATGAAATAGTGTCTATTTATAAGTATTTTAAAGGGGTAGAAAATATCACTCGCAAGATATCAGATATACTAGAATAAATTGAGAAATAAAAAGAATAAGAAAATGAATGGTAAAAAGATGTAGCCTTCGATAATTGTGTAACTTTTTCTTATTTTTCAGAGGAATTAGAACCAGGCTTCACAACTTCACAAAATGTAAAGCGAAAACAGAAAATGTGAACTTGTGAAGCCTTTCCCCAAAAATATTTCTAAATGTGGAGGTCAAAAATTTTATGCATCCAGAAGGTATAAATAATTTTAATAAACAGGCTGAAAGTTTAGTGGACTTAGTTAAGAGCCAACAAATACAAAAACATAGCAAGACAGATTCTCAAAAAGGATATTTTACATCCCATACCATAGCCGAAAAAGATATCATCGGTGAAATAAGCATAAATCTCACTAATGCATTTAGAGATGATCTAGGATACCTTTTCCAAGTTGAACAAAGGGATTATGGAATTACAGGTTCTGATTATGAAGAACTTAAAAAATGTGCAGAAAGAATACAGAAAGATAAAACTTTTAATACGACATCGAGTATAAATTTTGTAATTGATAACCTTAAAAAGTGGATTCGTAATAGATATGAAAACAAGGAAGAAAAAGATTTTATCTCTTTCCTTAAATCTAATTTAGATAGTTCTATAAAGAAATATCAAGTTTGGGTTCCTATTCCCTTTACTTCAATAGAAAATGATTTTTCTATAGGAAATGTTAAGATACGTACAATATCTAAAAGTATAATTGATTTATGGATTAGAATTGATTCTAATAAAATTGACATAGATACTTTACCAAAAATAGAAAAATTTAAAGCTAAAATACAGATGGAATATCAGGGATATGCTGCTGCTGTCTACGAATGTAAAGCGGAACCTATAAGAGCTCAAGAAATAGCCATCGATTATATTTCAGATGCACTCTCTATGTTGCGTTTATTTTCTCCCAGTAATTTTTCTACGAGATTAGTGAGTGGTATGTACGAATACGGTAAGAGCTTAATTGAAACTAAAAATTTATTTCTATTTGATTCTGTTAATTTAGGATTTTCCCAAACAAGTAAGTTATTAGATCATGGAATGTATTGGACCATACCATCATATATAATTTGTAATCCTGTAATGTCTGGATTTAACAAAATATTACTAATTAAAGGTAAAAATGAGTTTCAGAAGAAAGTATATGAAGCTTTAAAAATTTACTCGAAGCATACTTTAAGACGTAATCCTTTTGATAAGCTTCTATATATACTTATCGCCTTAGAAAGCATTCTATTACGAAATGAAACAGAACCAGTACAACAGAATTTAGCAGAGAGAATTGCATTTGCGATTGAAAAAACAAATAAGGAAAGAAAAAAAATTGTAAAAACAATAAAAAAAATTTATTCAATTAGGTCAAAATTTGTCCATCATGGTGATCAAATAATAGAGGAGAGCGAAGAATTAGATAAATTTTTAAATATAACTTGGCGTATGTTCGTATTATTAACGCAAAATATCAATAGTTTTAAAACAAAAGATGAATTTATCACCGCGTTAGAAGATCTTAAATACTCTTGACACCCATAAAAAAGGATTACAAACGAAGGCACTTAAAATATCTGCCGAGTTAAAAGTACATTTATAATTTACCATTTCCATTTTTAACCTACTTTACTCTTGAGATTAAATGTAAGTTTGATATCTCTAGAGCAGGGAAGGCTGTAGAAGAAATAGCTAAATAGATTTAAGATCGCCAAAATACTCTTCCATTGAGAAGATATTTTCTCAAATGAATTCCTATATTAATTAAATAAAATACTAAGAACAGTGTCGGAGGGGGCAGGTGTTCATGTTCAATAATTCGGTAACTTTTTCTAACTTTTCATAAAGCTCTGGTAAGTCCAGGTTTTCAATGTCTTCTCAAATGATGAGAATATGGTAGTAGACAACCCTTTATTACGCTTTATCATATTTTAAGAAATTACAGTATGTCAAACATGAAGATTCACTCCCTCTATATACTCTGCATAATCTAGAAATCTCATCGTATACCACGACCAAAAACACACAATTTCCATTGTACAACCTTATAAAGAAATAGTATAATTCTAATAATTTATTTAACGCCACTACGCAAATTAATTCAAGGGATAGGAAGAGTTGAAAATGAAAATATTAGCAGTGGATTTCGATGGAGTCATTAGCGACAGTGCCTTAAAATCTTTATTTGTAAGTCATAATGCCTATTGTCAATATTTTGGTTTGAAAGTAAAGAAAAATTTTGGCGGGAAATTGTTTACTTTTGAGAATTGGGAAGAGATTAAAAAACAATATAAAAAAGAAATGGATGATTACCGCCGCTTAAGGTCTTATATCGAATTATCGGGTGATTTTTTCGTTATTATTAAAATTATGGAAGAGCA
>Ga0051980_10004879_pt1 | contig 10090 bp, 9 predicted proteins | sample CryGey13umfilter_2_FD_55014 | JGI IMG/M metagenome (GOLD analysis project Ga0051980, IMG submission 55014) | Groundwater microbial communities from aquifer in Utah, USA - Crystal Geyser 4/9/14 3 um filter | ecosystem: Environmental > Aquatic > Deep subsurface > Groundwater | place: USA: Utah...
GCGGTATTTTTAAATCTAATTCTTGCATAACTTTTGTGGCTACAGAAAGCTGTCCTTTGCCTCCGTCGATAATGATAAGATCAGGGATTTGGAGGAATGATTCGTCTGGTTTATGTTTTGCTTTGTCGTATGCCAAAATTATAGATGTTTTATCCCAACATATACAATCTTTGTGATGTTTTTGCAGTTCTTGGGGGATTATTTTTATTTCTTCGAACCCGAGTGTTAGATAGTAATCTTTGAGTTTTTCTTTGCATATTATATAGACGCGTTTTGATTTCGATTTGGCTATGATGTTTTTTATTAGCTTGTGTCCTATTTTTTTTCCGCGTTCTTTTGGCATAACGAAAAGTGCATTTATTATCGCAACTTTTTCGGAGTATTCCGAAAGTGCTGTAAACGCGGCCAGTGATTTTTTGTTTTTTTCCAATATGTAAAATTGATTCAATTTTAAGTCAGGCTTGAGGTCTTCTTTTTTTATTATTTTTCTGATTTCTTTCTCATATTTTTTTGTGGCTTTTTTGAAGATGTAATCTTTTGCTTTATAGTCGGCTGTTATTTTTGAAAATCTTCTTGTGAGGACTTCTTCCATAGATTTATAATCGTCCGGATAGCCGTCTATAGTGCGTAATTTGAATTTTCTGTATAAATCATTTTTCGGAATTCCGTTTTGAAAAACGACCATTGATCCGACGGTTTCTGTTCCTCCCAAATGTGAAATGTCGTAGCATTCAATGCGTTTCAATGGCGAATCTAGTTTTAATAATTTTTGGAGTTCTTCTGTTCCTTCTTTTGTGAATTCGCTTTCCACTTTCCAGCTTGGTTTTTGCCTGTCAGCGTAAATTTTTGCGTTATTTAAGCTCATTTCAAGGAGTTTGTTTTTTGTTCCTATTTTTGGAATTACTATTTGTACTTTTGATTTTTTTTCTTCGCTTAGAATCTTTTCGATTTCATTTTTGTTTTCTATCTCGTGTGGTATCAGTATTTCCTTTGGGATATCTGTCGCTATTTTATAGTACTGTTTTATGAATGCTTCCAAGATTTCGGTGTTTTCGTTTTCTTCTGCGGCCTCTGCGGATAGCGTGAAATTCTCTTGTCCTATGAGTTTTCCGTCTCTTATTTGGAATAGATTAAAGTAAGCTTTATTTTGAGTGATATAGTAATTTATTACGTCTTTGTCTTCTTGATTTGGGTCGGAAACTTTTTGTTTTTCCAAAATCTCTTCTACCTTTTTTAAGCGGTCTCTGAGCTTCGCGGCTTTTTCGAATTCTTTGTTCGTTGCGAATTTTTGCATTTTTGCCTTCATGTCTTTCATGATGTTGTCTGCTTTTCCCGCGAGAAAATTTTCAACATTTTTTATTATTTCCGCGTATTCTTCTTTTGTGATTTTTCCTATGCATGGAGCGGCGCATGTTTTTATGTAATAGTCCAAACATGGGTATTTGATGACCTTATTTTCTATTTTGACTTCATTGTCTGTTGTAAGTTTTTTGACAAATTTTATGTCGAGATTGCAATGCCTGAACGGGAAAATTTTCTTTAAGATTTTGAATGTTGTTTCCACTTTGTGTGCGGCGGTTTTTGGGCCGATGTATTTTGCGCCGTCTTTCTCCACTTTTCTTACGATTTGAATTCTTGGAAAATCTTCATTCGTGATTTTTATGTAGACGTAATTTTTGTCGTCTTTCAGTAAAATATTGTATTTTGGTTGGAGTTGTTTGATTAAATTCGATTCAAAAATAATGGCTTCCAGCTCAGTGTCTACGCTTGTGAAGTCTATCCTTGCAGTATTCTCCAGGAGTTTTTTTGTTCTAGTTGAATGCTGATAATCTTTTTGAAAATATTGTCGTAATCTTTTTTTTATGTTTTTTGCTTTTCCTACGTACAGTACAATCCCCTCTTCATTTATCATTTTATAGATTCCCGGCGAAGAAGGCGCTTTCTCCAGTATTTTTTTTGATTCTTTTTCGCTTATCATAAGTTTTTTTGTTTCACGTTAAGTAGTATACTTCAAACATGAAAGAAATAGAAAATAAGTTGTGGATTCGGGCAAGGAAATATATAAAAATTTTACAGATTGTGCCTTTCGTGAGGATGGTTTCTGTTTGTAATAATCTTGCTTTTGGGCTTGCAGATGAGAAAAGTGATATTGATCTTTTTATTGTTGCTAGAACTGGGAGGCTTTTTATTGTGAGAACTTTCGTTACTCTTATTTTTAATTTTTTTGGTGTAAGAAGACATGGGGAAAAAATTCATCAAAGATTTTGTTTGAGTTTTTTTGTAGATGATAGTGCCCTTGATTTGTCGAAAATGGCGATAGACAACGATATTTATCTTGCCTATTGGATAAAATCGCAAGTACCTTTTATAAATGACGGTGTTTCTTTGGACTTGTTGAAAAAAAATGAATGGGTTAAAAAATATTTTGAAAATGAAGATGATTTTTTCATCCGTGCCAATGAAATTTTGCCTGTTTCCAGGTGGCATATTTTTTTTAGATTTGTTTTTGAGTTTCTTTCGTCAGGGTATTTTGGCGAAATGATTGAGTGGTTTTTGAAGAAATGGCAGATGAAAAGAGCTTTAAGGAAAGCCAAGAAGGTGTCTGATGCTTCAGGGATTGTTGTTTCGGAACACGTGTTAAAATTTCATAATATAGATAGGCGAAAATCTTTTCGAGATCTTTGGGGTGAGAAATATGGTGAATCTAAAATTACAGATTCTAAAATCCTTAAACTTTACTTTTGAATTTTAGATTTATGCTTGTTCCTACGAATCCGTATTCTCTGCGTAATTCGTTTTCGATGTATCTTGGGTATGAAAAATGCAGGTTTTCGACGGATTTGAAAAACAAAACAAAGCTAGGTGGAGAGGTTTCCACTTGGCTTATATAAAGAAATTTTGGTTTTCTTGTATTTGCGCTGGATGGCAAATGTTTGTTTGTGATCATTTGCATGAAGCTGTTTAATTCCGGAGTGTTTATTTTTTTCTCTCTTTCTTTTTTAATTTCGTCTGCTAAATCGAAAATTTTCATTACATTCGTTTTGTTTTTTGCTGAGATGAAGACCACCGGAGCCCAAGGAACAAATGCAAATCTACGTTTTAGTCTGTAGATTATCATGTTTTTTTTCTCTTCGTCTGCTGATTTGTCGAAATCATCTATTTTGTTTACGGCTATTATAAGCCCTTTTTTCATCTCCAATATGTATTCTACGATGTGGGCGTCTTGTTTTGCAATTCTTTCCGTGCCGTCTATCAAAAGGACAGCTATATCCGATCTTTGAAGTGCGTTGAGGCAACGTAATGAGCTAAATTTCTCTATCCCCTGCTCTATTTTTCCTCTGCGGCGAAGTCCTGCTGTGTCTATTAAGTTGTATTTTTTCTCATCGTGTGTGACTAAAGTGTCCGTGTGGTCTCTTGTAGTTCCGGGAATATCAGAGACTATGATGGCTTCTGTTCCGGTGATTGCATTTACGAGTGAGGATTTTCCGGCATTTGGTCGGCCGAGGATGCAAAGGCTTAGTGTGTCCGAGTTTTTTTCTTCTTTTTTTCTTCTTTTTTTGAATTTTAATTTTCTGAGAGTTTTTTCTATCAATAATTCTAAGTCTGCAAGTCCGTCCGTGTGAATCGCTGATATTTTTAATGCTTCTCCGAAGCCAAGTTCGAGAGTTTCATAAGAGTTTGATTTTGCGTTTTTTGCGTCGGATTTATTTGCGATGAATAAAACTTCTTTTTTTGATTTTCTGAGGGCATTTGCGGCCAATTGGTCATTTGGATTTACTCCTTCGGATAAATCTACAATGAAAAGTATTAAATCGGCTTCTTCTATAGCTAATGCGGCCTGAGATTGCACGTCTTTTTCTATGTTTTCGTGTTTCCCGTATTCGAGTCCGCCTGTGTCGACCAAAGTAACTTCGTATCCTGCTATTTCACATCTTTTGTATATTCTGTCGCGTGTTGTGCCTGCTATATCTGATGTTATCGCATATTTTTGCATGACCAACCTGTTGAATAAGGTTGATTTTCCAACATTTGGTCTTCCTACGATTGCTATTACCGGTAGAGCCTCCATTTTTATCTTTTGGTTTACTTGTGCTTTGGTGATGATATACTGTATTCAATGAAATTGAAAGTCCTCTTCATATTGTCGGTTTTGGTCGTTAATGCCCTTTGGTGGGCACCTTTGGCGATGGCTAATGGTCCTGCTCCGGTTGGTGGTGGGGAGTTGGGGTCTGATTATACTGAAAAAGATACCGAACTTAAGGCTTTACAGGCAGAGATTGGAAAGCTAACTGAGGAACTTAATAATCTTAAGGCGGAGCTTGCATCATTAAAGTCTCAGCTTTCTACTGCTGAATCTTATAAAGGGGGTCCAAGCACTGAGGAAATAGATCTTAAGGCAAATGAGGTGGACTTGGCTCAAGGGAAAGAAGATGCGGCTTGTAAATATAGTCCTGATGGTATTTTGTGTGATGGCTTGAAGAAAAAAACTCTTGAGGCTAAGCAGGCTTTTACTTTGGCTTTTAATCCCGAAGGGTTTGCCGGGAAACTTAAGCCTCAAATAGCTAGTAAAGAGGCTGAGATAACGCAGAAGCAAGCAGAGCTGGATGCGAAAAATAAACAGCTAGATGATTACCTCTCTGGGCTGCTTGGTGGTTCTGGGGCTAATCCTCAAGGACTTAATAATTATGGGAAAGGTGGTACTGTTTTGCCGGATACGGCGTATCAGGAGATTTCTGATTGTGAAGCTATTATGAGGTATGTTGATAGTCATCCTGTTGAGATGGAGGAGGCTATTGGTGGCAGAAATGGAAAGATAAGCAAAATTACTGTGAAAGGAACTAATCCAAGCTATACCGATATACTGGGATGTGCTATTAAGACAGGAGATGTGAAGTTTTGGATGGTGCCTTATTTTGCGAGGTATATTCTGGAATTTATTATTGGAATTTCCGGGTTGGCTTCTGTTGCGGGAATTGTTTATGGAGGATATCTTTATCTTTTTGCGGGACTTTCGGACGATCAGCAGAAAGGGAAAAATGCCATCAAAAATAGTATTATTGCACTTGTGCTTACTTTGTCCGCATGGGCTATAGTGAATATCGTGATTTCTGTTGTAACTGCACTCTAAGGATTTTTAGTAGTATGTCTTTTGCCAGTGTTCCCATTTATCTTTGAGGTAGCTTAGGAATTTATTTTCAAATTCTTGTTCGTCAAATTTTTCTGCGTGTTTTCTGATTTCTTTTGGGTCAAATTTGTTTTTAATTTTTTGATATTCTTCTATTGCCGCTTTTAGATGTATTTCGTTTTGTTTGTCAAAAAATATCCCGGTTGTCCCCTCTTCTATTGAATCTATTGCTCCGCCTTTTTTGTATGCGATTACCGGTCTTCCTGAAGCCATTGCTTCGATTGCCGTGATTCCAAAATCTTCCACTTGAGGGAAGATTAAAGCTTCACATTCGCTGTATAAAGTTCTTAAAGTTTTGTCGTCCGTATTTCCTATGAATTCTATATTTGCTTTTGCGGATGCTTTTAATTCTTTTTCGGCCAAGCCTGTTCCTACTATTTTTAATGGAAGTCCGATTTGATTGAATGTGTCTACTATTAAATCAAATTTTTTGTAAGGAGTCAGTCTTCCGACTGCCAAATAATATCCTCCGGTTTTTTCGGAGATTTTGAAATCTGAGGCTTTTATCATCGGGTGAATGACCGAGGATGGTTTGTTGTAATATTTTTCTATGCGTTGTTTTGTAATAGTGGAATTTGCAACGAAATAATCCACTCTTTCTGCTGATAATCTGTCCCACATGCGAAGTCCGTGAATTCTGCGTTTACCGAAAAATTTCAAAATCGGATTCATTTTGTAATTGTCGATGTAGCTGTGCCAATTGTCCCATGCGTATCTCATTGGAGTGTGGCAGTAACAAATATGCAGGGTTTCCGGTTTTGTGATAATTCCTTTTGCGCATGCATGTGAGCTTGAAATCACTATGTCAAAATTGCTGAGGTCGAAATTTTCGTAGGCGTAAGGCATCATTCCCAAATATATTTGGTGGTGATTTTTGGCGAATGGAAGATTTTGTATAAATGAAGTTGTTATTGCGGCCTTTTCAAATCCTTTGATCTTTTTTTCATTAAATATGGATGTAAAAATCGGCGCCTGCGGAAACATTTTATGCAAAAGCAGGTTTACTTTTTCCGCTCCGCCCGGATTTGTCATCCAGTCGAAGACCAGTGCGATTTTTGCTTTTGCTAAGGACATGAGGAGGTAAAAAAATCTTTCCTACATACTATTGTTTTTTACAATTAAATTCAACTGATAAGCTATAGTTTGAATGAATCGTCCCCTGCATATTTTGAAAGAATGTCTTTTTCCGGAGCTTTTATGACTGTTTCTTCCTGTATAAGTTGTGGAGATGTTTGAGTATTCGGCGATTGAGTCGTTCTGTTTTTTTCTTTTTTCGTGACGTATTTCGAAATTATATTTTTGTCGTTTACGGATACGTCATCTTTTGTTTTTACGACTGTGCTAAGGATTGTTTTGTAGGTGTCTTTGTCGTCCAAGCGGTCCATCGCTTTCGCTTTGAATATTTTTATTACGTTGTTGTCGGGATCTCTTTCAAGGAGTCTTTCGCAAATATGTATTACATCGACATAGCGTTTTTCGTTGAACCACATGCCAAGAAGTTCGACTACCACTTCTTCGTCTTTTTTTGCGAGGGTTGATTTTTGTTTTATGGAAATGTCTTCTGCGAGCACTAAATTTCCCGCTTTTCTGCTAAGCAGGTATTTCAAATATGCATATCCTAATATTACAAAGATTATTACGGGTAACATTTTGTTGTATTGAAGGAGGTAGTTGTATGTTGCGTGAATAAATACGGCTAGGGCCAATCCTTTCATAACCATTTTTTGCTGGAAGGCTTGGCTTAGAGGTAATCCGAGTATTTTGGAGATCATTCTCTCGAAAATCGAAGCTTTTGATCCTGTGATTTTGTTCTGGGTGTTTATGTCTATGGCGAATTTTCCAATTCCGTAATGATATCCAAAAATACTTGAGAAAATCATGTGTGCGCAGGCCGTGAATACGGATCTAAATACGTACATGTTGATCAAATCCCCTGTTGAGATTGTTGCCCAATAGTTTGTCAGGTAGTAAATATTTTCGGCGAATGCGAATCCAAGGGCTGAGGCAAGTGCGAATTTTATTGAATCATCGAGTGTTTTTATGAGAAGAGTGCGTTTATCTATGGAAATTATAACGTACATTTTTATAATTTCTTCGAGTGCGGCGAAGAGAATAAACATCGCGATGAAGCCTGTGTCTTGTCCGGTGAATGTGTTTTCTACGAATTTTGAGAGATTGAATTTTGACGTGACTTCAAGTATTTGCTGAAAAATGTGTGGAAGTTGGATGATTGTGTCGGAAAATGGTATTTGAAAAAGGCCTTGTTCTAAAACTTCGAGTGGTGGATCCCAAATCCATTGCAGTATTAAAAGTGCCGGCGGGGTCAGGCACCCCAATGCAAAAACAAGGGCTACGATGCCTTTGCCTTGTTCTGTTTTTTTAAAGAATATATAGAGCCATACTGCGGCAGGAATAGCCGCGAAGAGTGTCGATACTACTAGAAGGAATGTTGGGTTAGAAAACATTTTAAATGGCTCATTGTTTAGGTTTAGCTTTCAAATTTATATGCTCCGTCTGATGTGACCTGTGATGGGTCTGCTGGTGTAACGGGAGCAGGTGCCGGTTCTACGACCGGTGTGGTTGCTGGTTGTGCAACTGGTGCCGGTTCTACGACCGGTGTGGTTGCTGGTTGTGCAACTGGTGCCGGTTCTACGACCGGTGTGGTTGCGGTAGGCATTGCTGCTTTTGCGGCGTCGATTGATTCATAATTTTGCATCAATTGTGTAAGTCCAACGACTTGTAAAATGTCTAAAATGTTTGGTTTTGCTGAACAAATTGCGACTTTTCCGCCAAGTTCAGTGATTTTTCCGTATAAATCTGTCAAATATCCGATTGATTTTGAATTCATGTAGTCTAAACCTTGCATGTCGAAAATCATGCTTAACCCTTTTGGGGCATTTTCCAAGGCCTTGTAAATTCCTTGGATTTTTTCGTCAACATTGCTTTCGTCCAATTGTCCCGAAATATGGGCGACCTTAAGTGTTGGATTTATGTTTTCTACGAGTATAGTTACTTCTGTCATTCTTTTAATTGTTATGAATTAAGTACTATGGTTTCTGCTTTTTGAGGTAATCCTGATTTAAATCGAGGATCTTTCAGAAATTTTTTAACGCTCACTCTTAGTCCTCCTTCCGCTCTGTCTTCAAATTTGATTTCGTCGCTCCATTCTCCGATGATTTTTACAAGTCCACGACCTCTGATTCCTGTGAATTGATAGGCCGGTTCTCTTCTTTCATCGAATAATTTTTGTAGTTCTGCGGCTTTCATTCTGTTTTTTCCTGTTCCTGTGTCTTCGACGTCTATTTCTAGATAGTCATCTTTTGCATACATGAAAGTGATCCTGATCTCGCTTCCAGGGCTTGATCCATATTCAATTGCGTTATTGCAAAGTTCATCCACAACTGATTGAAATCTAAATGCCCACTTCTCTTCGAAGTTCGTTGTATTTTTGATCATATTTAGAGTGAAGTCTCTGATTCCCGACATAAAGTATGCATTCGTCGGTAGAGTGATCGTTATTTTGGTTTTTGTGTTGTCTTCCATTTGTTTGTTTTAAGTTTTAATATTATAGCATTTTGCATAGCATAAGTCAAAGCGTTTGAGGTGGAAAAAGTTATAAATACATTCTGAAGCTTAAGCTTTTTTCTATTATTATCAATCTTTACTCTGTTTAGAACGCAATGCGCTTCATAATATATTTACAACTTTTGCCAATAAAACATCCTAGCGATACTTACGCAATGCGTTCTAAAAAATATTCACACATCTTCCATGTGCAATTATTGTAATTTCCTCGATTCAGAAATGATTTTCTTGAAAATTTGGATTTCGTAGGGAGTTTTTAGTTTTTTTATGATCTCTTTTTCGCGATTTTTGTCTAGAATTGGGGTTTTTGAGAGTTTTTTTGCTTTTCCTATTCCTAGTGAAATCTTGGCTCTTTCTCTGATTAAATTCAGTATTTTTTCATCTATACGGTTTATTTCTTCTCTGAGTGGATTTATTGATTTCATGTGTTTTTGTTATTTTGGCTTGCAAATAAGGCCCTTTTCTATTAGATTACTGCTACATTTATTTTATTTCAAGTTTGCTTTTTAACTCGTGGAATCCTGTCCGATGCAAGATCGGACCATGACACGAACTAATATAAAGCGGGCGTAAACCACAAGGATTATGGATAAAAAGCTTGCGCAAGAAATGTTCGATAATGCAGTTCACGTCGGACATCGCACACAAAAATGGAACCCACGTATGAAGAAATATTTATACGGGGAGAAAGATGGTGTGCATATTATTAATTTGGAAAAGACATCTGAGGGGCTTGATAGAGCTCTCGCTTTCTTGGAAAAACTTGTTTCTGAGGGCAAGAATGTGCTTTTTGTTAGCACTAAACCTCAATCTCTAAAACTTGTTGAGGAGGCCGCAAAATCATGCGGAATGCCTTACGTAGTTTCAAGATGGATTCCTGGACTAATTACAAACTTCTCAACTCTTAAGAATAGAATTAAATACTTTGTTAATCTAAAGGCCGAAATGGCTTCCGGAGAATTTGATAAATATACAAAGAAAGAAGCGGCGAAACTAAAGAAAATTATTGATACTCTTGAGTTGTCTTTAGGAGGTGTGCAGAACCTTAGGGGTGTACCTGATGCGGTTTTCGTTGTTGACACTGTTCGTGATAAAATTGCCGTGAAGGAAGCGAAAGTTGTTGGAATTCCTATTGTTGCTATTACTGATTCAAATTCGGATCCTACTGTTATCGGTTATCCAATTCCCGGTAATGACGATGCGTTGAAATCTTTGACCTATCTTGTAGGAAAGATTGTTGCTTCTTTGAATAAAGCAAGAAAAGCACAATAATTTTAGAAATTAATCCAATTTAAAAATGGCTATTTCAATTGATCAAAT
>Ga0051980_10004886_pt1 | contig 10082 bp, 12 predicted proteins | sample CryGey13umfilter_2_FD_55014 | JGI IMG/M metagenome (GOLD analysis project Ga0051980, IMG submission 55014) | Groundwater microbial communities from aquifer in Utah, USA - Crystal Geyser 4/9/14 3 um filter | ecosystem: Environmental > Aquatic > Deep subsurface > Groundwater | place: USA: Utah...
CCGGATCACCTCGGTGGTTTGCGACACGTTCCAGATGTACACACCAAAGCCCACGATCTGCACCCCGGCGGGTGCCTCAGCTGATGGTGCTGTCCCCAGCGTGGCCAGCAAGTCCGCCACCACCTCGGGCGCCGGCCCAGCGAGGCGTGGATGTAGCGCGCGTTGAGCGTGACCAGGACGATGCGGGGACAAGTCATGGGAATCTTGGGTTCGGGCATCGCGCTACCGCCCCCACAAAGTAGACAGTGGCGCAGCCCACAACCCATCACCCAGAGGCAGAGTTTCTGTGCCGTCGTAGAGCAAGACCCCGAGTTTGAACTGTTTGCCAGCCACGCTGGCCAGCTTTTTGAGGCCACGCAAGTCACTTTCCTTCACCGTAGCCGACGCCTTGATCTCCACGCCGATCAATTGCCCGGCGGGGTTCTCGATCACGACGTCGACCTCAAACTTGTCCAGATCGCGGTAATACAGCAGCTGATAGTTACCTTCAGCGGTGGTGGCATGTTTAAGCAACTCGCTGTAAACAAAGGTTTCCAGCACATGCCCGAACCGGCTGCGATCCTGTTGTACCTCGGTAGCGCCCAGATCGAGCAACGTCGACAGCAAACCGGAGTCGATGAACTGTAGCTTGGGCGTTTTAACCATGCGACTCAGTCTGTTCCTGGCCCAAACGTCAACCCGTTTGAGCAGATACATCTGTTCAAACACCCCGACATAACGCGCTGCGGTTTTGCTGTCCAACCCCACCTGACCACCCAGCTGGGTGTAATTGCACATCTGACCAGACACCTGGGCCAGACTGCGCAGAAAGCGTGGCAACTGGTCGAGCTTGTCAATGTTTGCCACATCCAGCACATCTCGCTGGATCAGAGCATCAATGTATTGACGCGCCCATGCCGTGCGCCTGCGCGTGGTGGCGCGGGACAGTGCTTCAGGGTAGCCCCCGCATAACACGGCCTCAACCAAGTCTTCTCCAGTCATCGGCTCAGAAACCTTGAGCAGTTTGCCGGCAAAGGCGTGGTCGATCCAGTTCGACGCATTGCCTCGCAATTCACTTTGCGACAGTGGCAACAATGTGAGCGTCTCCATGCGGCCGGCCAACGAATCGGCTACGGTGGGCAGGGCCAGCAAGTTGGCCGACCCAGTCAATAAAAAAACGGCCTGGCCGTCGGTCTTCATCCACGCTCTTCTTGATGGCCAGAAGCAATTGCGGCGCGCGTTGAATTTCATCGATCACCGCACGATCCAGACTTCGGATCATTCCGGTCGGGTCTTCGCGGGCGGACAGCAGCGTCAACTCGTCGTCCAGTGTGAGGTATCGCAGCCCCTGCCCAGCCACCTGTCTCACCAGTGTGGTCTTGCCCGCCTGACGCGGCCCCGCGACCAGCACAACAGGCGTGTCAGCCCGTGCTTCTTGAATGCGCGCCTGGATCAGGCGATGGTATAGAGGTGCTGAATTCATGCCGCCAATCCTACCGTGAAATCCGGAATCTATGATCGTAAATTATGGATTCAATGGTCTGAAATTATGGAATCAAGGGGCAAAGGTATGCAGGGATAGCGTGCGCGAGAATGCGCAGCTGAACCATTCACCTCACCCAACACCCATGAAAATCAAGGCCGCGCTGGACGGCCAGACGGTGGGCTGCCAAACCAACCTGCTACTGCAACCCGAAGACGCCATTGGCCTGCGCGACGAAGGCCTGGCGCAAACCATGCCGCGCCGCGACTTTCCGCCGGGCGTCAAAGTGGGCGGCCAATTGCAGGGCCGCAGCGCCCGAAGAACTGGCCCACGGCCATGTGCATGGGGCGCATGGGCATCAGCATTAGNCGGCCAAAGCTTGCTGTTATTTGCTCAAGAGGGAGATATGTCGTGCCATAAACAGCACGATAAATAGCACTTCGGGCTCTCCATGACTCACATCAGCGCCAACGACCTCAAAACCAAAGGCATCTCCGCCATTGAGCTCGCACTCAGCACGGCACCCGAAACCATTGTTTCGGGTGCGGGGGAAAGACAGGTGTGTGNTGATGAACATTTCGCATTACCACTCCTCTTTGCAAAAACGCCCGGTTGCGGCCAGTCATGTCATTNTTTATGTGTCGCAATAGTCTTTGCGCGGTGCTTTAAGAGGTGCAAGTGCTTCANGGCAATGGTCCAAATGACGTTGAAAAGTTCATGGCTTTTGCTCAATCACATTTCATTGTTTCAGAGGCAGCGTTTTTTCCGACGCCATACTACGACCGCTTAGGGCTTGTTCACAACCANTGGCCCTGGCTGCTTGCCTATAAACTACGATGTAATTACACTTCCCGCATGAGCACAAAGCCGCAGCCAATGCCAAAAAGCACAGCGTGAGCTTTGAGGAAGCCAAGTCGGTCTTTTTGGATGAACGCGCCAAGCTGATTGACGATCCGGATCACTCTGACGATGAAGAACGCTTTGTTCTCCTGGGCCTGAGCCGCACACTGCGCCTGCTGGTGGTGTGCCACTGCTACAGGAGCGAAGGCAACATCATTCGCATCATCTCTGCCCGCAAGGCCAGCAGTCATGAGGCGAAGTCTTACCCCTAAAGGTTTTATATGCGCAAAGAATACGATTTTTCCGCTGCCCGCAAGAACCCCTACGCAGCCCAGCTCAAAAAACAAATCACCATCCGGCTCGATGAGGAGTCGGTCAACTACTTCAAGTCAATTTCCGAAGAAGTCGGTATGCCGTATCAAAGCCTGATCAACCTGTACCTGCGCGATTGCGCGGCAACCCGGCGCAAGCTGGATTTGAGCTGGAAGTAACCACGCCATGACGCACCTGACCGCCAAAACAGCCCTGCCTGATTTGGGTTTTCATCTGGCGGCTTAGGTGGCTAACTCTGCCACAACAGCGACACCGGCCCGGCGTGCAGTTTCTCGTCAAACGGTGTGATCTGGTCATGGTCGTGCAGCACCAGGCCTTGCACAAACTTGTCCCCTACAGCGGCTTGCAGTTGTCGCAAGCCGCGCAGGTCTTGGGGGCGCACGGTGGCTGAGGCCTTGACCTCAATACCGACAACGCGTCCGCGCCGATCTTCCAGCACCAGGTCCACCTCGTCCTGATCCTTGGTGCGAAAGTGCGAGACGCGCAGGCGCTTGTCTGACCAGGTGATGAGCTTGAGCACTTCGGACACCACAAAGTTTTCCAACAACGGACCGTAGGGGGTGCGGTCTTTCTGAAGCTCGCTGGCCGTGGCATCACGCAGCGCGGCAAGTAGGCCGCTGTCCAGAAAATGCAGCTTGGGGGTTTTGGTCAGGCGGCTCACGGCGTTGTGGGACCAGGGTGGCACCAGTCTTAGCAAGAATAGGCGCTCCAAAATGCCGACGTATTTCTGCGCCGTTGGCACGGTCAGGCCAAGCGCCGCGCCATAACTGCTGTGATTGACCAGTTGCCCGGCGTGAGCGGCCAGCACATCGAGCAAACGCGGCAAACGGTCAAGCTGGTCGATATTGGCAATGTCACGGACATCGCGGTCAAGAATAAGAGCCACGTAGTCTTGCAACCAGGCCTGGCGTCGGCTGGGACTGGTGCGGCGCAGGGCCTCGGGGTAGCCGCCATTGAGCACACGCACCATCAGCGCATCGCCCACCACGGGGTTGACCACGGCGGGCAAGCCCGCGCCGTCAAACAGCCGGTCAAGCAGGTCGCCCGGTGTGCCTGCCATTTCGGCTTGGGCAAAGGGCAGCAGGGTGATGACCTCCAGCCTGCCCGCCAACGAGTCGGCCACCAGCGGCATGGCCATGAGGTTGGTGGAGCCGGTTAACAGGAAACGACCCGGCGCCTGGTCTTTGTCCACACTTTCCTTGATGGCCAAAAGCAACTCGGGGGCACGCTGCACTTCGTCAATAACGGCCTGCTTCAAACCGCGCACAAACCCTGTGGGGTCTGAGCGGGCAGCTGCTAGCGTGGCGGCGTCATCCAGTGTGAGGTAGGGGCGCTCGGGGCTGGCGAAGAGCCGCGCCAGCGTGGTTTTGCCCGCCTGTCGTGGCCCAACGAGCAGCACCACGCGCGTGTCTTGCAAGGCGGTGGCGATTTTGCCTTGTACTCGGCGCGGGATGGTGCTGCCGTCTGGCGGCATTAGGGCGATGGTCATACCGTGGGATTTGTGAGTGAAAGTTACGCGTCTAATTACAACTCAAAATCCGACCAATTTAAAGTGAAAACTCGTCTAATCTTAAATTAATCGTCAAACCAGGCGATCAATTACCATCCCCCGTTCCCATTTCGCCCTTGATCGGGCTCCCACGGAGAATTTATGTTCAGTCATGTGATGCTTGGTACCAATGACCTTGAGGTCTCGAAGAAGTTTTACGACGCGGTGCTCGGCACGCTGGGCATTGGCCCGGGGGTGGCCAACAAAAGCCGTTATTTTTACCGCAGCCCCACCGGCCTGTTTGGCATCACCACGCCCATCAACGGCGAGCCTGCGACCCACGGCAATGGCAGCACCATCGGGTTTAACGCGGCGTCCGCGGAGCAAGTGGATGCCTTCCACGCCGCCGGCGTGGCCAATGGCGGCACCACCTGTGAAGACCCGCCGGGGTTCCGCGAAGGCGGGGCGGTCAAACTCTATCTGGCGTATTTGCGCGACCCCGACGGCAACAAGCTTTGCGCGTTGTTCCGGCCTGCCANATAAGCAAGAACTTGCGGCTGTCGGTGGTTGTCAAGACCGTTGACTGCTGTTTGCGCAGGTCTGCCGATACTTGATGCGCATTTCTCAAAATACGCATCATTTTTTGAGCCGTATTGTATAAAATACGCCTCATGTCCACCCAAGCTTCGCCAACCCAGCCCTGCGCCATCTGGCAGCAGGCCGCTTGGCCGACGCTGGCATTTGACGCGGCCAGCCTCGCGCCGGATCTGGACCTGGCGCGCTTGGCGCAAGGCAAGCTACTGGGGTTGCTGGACGCCATTGGCCTGGGCCAGGTGCAAGAGCTACGTCAGGAGTCGTGGGTGCAAGAGGCCTTGGCCACGGCGGCCATTGAGGGGCAACAGCTCAATCTGGAATCGGTGCGGTCTTCGGTGGCGCGCCGACTCGGCTTGGCAGACACGCCCANCCATGACCGCGATGTGGAGGGTTTGGTGCTGGTGATGCNGGATGCGGGTGACAACTGCCAGGCTTCACTGGACCTGGACCGTTTGTGTCGCTGGCAATCGGCTTTGTTTCCGGGCGGCATTTCGGGCATCACCCGCATCGTGGTGGGTCGGTTGCGCGATCACGCGGATCCCATGCAGATTGTCAGCGGTCTCATGGGGCGCGAAGTGGTGCACTACACCGCACCGCCTTCCAGCCAGGTGGCCAGCGAGATGACGAAGTTCCTGGACTGGTTTGAGACAACCCGCCCGCGCGCTGATGCNACGCCCAGCCTGCATGGCATTGCCCGCGCGGCGGTGGCGCATCTGTGGCTTGAATCAATCCACCCGTTTGAAGATGGCAATGGCCGAATTGGGCGCGCGGTGGTGGACATGGCCCTGGCGCAGGACATGCTGGCACAAGACGTGAACGCACCTGTGGCCCAGATGCGTGTGTTTGGCATGGCGCGCCAAATGCTAAAAGCCCGCGCCACCTATTTCAACGCGCTGAATCTGGCCCAGCGCAGAGCCTCGCTTGTGGCCAACGGCANCGCCATCGATGTGACGTCGTGGGTTCAGTGGTTTGTGCAGGCGTTCACACAAGGGTGCGTCACCTCGCAAGCGGTGGTGCGCCAGGCGGTGGACAAGTCCGCCTTTCGCATCAGGGCCGGGACCTGTGGCCTGAATGCGCGGCAACACAAGGTTTTGGGCCGACTGCTGGAGGCTGGCAACACCGAATTGGGCGGCGGTTTTTTAGGCGGAATGAGCACCGAAAAATACGCCAAAATCACCGGCGCTTCCAAGGCCACCGCCAGTCGGGATCTGAGCGATCTGGCGGCCAAAAGCCTGCTGCGCGTGGAAGGCGTGGGCAAGGCCACACGCTACGCCGTCAATGTGCCAGGCTGGAGTCAGCCCGTCGCCTCAAAAGTCCACCCATGACCCACGCCCCACACGCCCCACACGCCGTCTCCCGTCTGCGCAGCGCCCGTCTGGCGCGCGCCGTCAAGCCTTTTCGCGCGCGTGGCGGCCCCAGTGAGCGCTGCCCNGACTGCCGGGTGATGCACAGCCACTGCCTGTGCGCCTTGCGCCCCAATGTGCCCACGCGCGCAGGCATGTGCCTGCTGATGGCTGACATCGAGCCGCTCAAGCCGAGCAACACCGGCTGGCTGATTGCCGATGTGGTGGCCGACACCTTTGCTTTTGGCTGGGCCCGCACGTCAGTAGACCCCGACTTGCTGACCCTGTTGGCCGACCCGCAATGGCAGCCCTACGTGGTGTTCCCCGCAGAGTTTGTACCGTCCGAGNGGCTGGTCACCGCGCTGCTGCCCGACGCTGCCACCGATGGGCGGCCGGCCAAACGCCCGCTGTTTGTGTTGCTGGATGCCACCTGGAGTGAGGCCGGCAAGATGTTTCGTAAAAGCCCCTACCTNAATCAGTTTCCGGTGCTGAGCTTGCACCCTGAGCAGATATCAAACTACCGCTTGCGCCGCTCCAGCCGCACGGATCACTTTTGCACTTCCGAAGTCGGCGCGCTGTGCCTGGCGCTGGCCGGTGAGCCCCATGCGGCAGAGGTGCTGGACGCTTACCTGGATGTGTTCACCGACCACTACCTGCAAGCCAAAAACCAGCAGCCGGTGGACAGGGACGATGCGGCGCATTTGCGTTTGCGGAACTTGCAGAGCACGTGCTAGTCAGGCGCGACAATCACTTCCTTTAGCGAAAGCGCCCCCATGACCCAAGACCAGAATCCATCCAACGAATCGAACAAACCGGCCCTGTGCGATGCCTGCGCCGGCATCCAGCGCAACTGGCGCCGCGCACCCGGTCATGCCGAACTGATNCAAGGCAAGAACCGCAAACAAGAGCGCCGCAGCGGCGAAGTCACCATCACCCGCTACGTGTGTGAGCACTGCGGCACGGTATGGGATTATGAGAACGACAAGACCAACACCCATGCCGGCTGGTCGGTGGTGGACCAGCCGGATGCCGCCAACTGACAGTGCCGCCATGAACGCCCGGCTGGACCCCGACGCATGCGTCTCACACCGCTTTTTGGTATCGTTTTTGGCGCCTGGCTGCTGGCCGAGCCGATCGAGGCGAGTTTTTTGCTAGGCGCCGTGCCGGTGCTGCTCNGCATCGTGCTGGTGAGCGACGGTGATTGGGTCACGCAGTGGGCAGGGCGGCTAAAAACTTCGTGAGCCTGCCGCTTTGTGAAACGGCTTGTCGCCCAAGCCTCACGCCTGGTGCTTGGTNTTTTCTGCGGAATCAAATTGCGTCAGGTGTCTCAGCACAGACCGAAGTTTGGCGGGCCTTACCGGCTTGCTCAACAGTATCAAACCAGCCGCTTCGACCTGCTGCCTCACTCGGACATCCGTATCACCACTGATCACGCAAGCCGGGATTTTTTGGCCCGCCAAACTTCGCAGCATGCGCACTGCTTCGATGCCATTGACGCCATCGCCCAAGCGCAAGTCACTGATGATGATGTCGGGTGGTTGATCTTTCTGCAATCCCTCTGCGGCCATTTTGGCGCTCTCGGCTGCGATGACAGAATATCCCCATGCGGCCAGCATGCCTGCCACAGCCTCTCGTCCCATCGCATCATCTTCTATCAGCATCACTTGGCGACCTGTTATTTCACTGGGGACGCACGACTGCAGAACGTTGTCGTCGCTCACGTCAAGATTGGACTTGCCAAGTGGCACCGTGACGGACACGCGCGTCCCCTCACCCAGCGCTGAGCGAAGCGACAAGGCAAGCCCCAGCAGCCGACAGCAGCGTTCCACAATACTCAAGCCAACGCCCAAACCCAGTCTGCGATCACGTTGCGGATTAGCGACTTGATAGAACTCCTGAAACACCTTCTGCTGATCTTCGGGCGCAATGCCAATACCGCTGTCCCACACCTCAATGCGCGCGTGCGTGCCAGAGCGGGTCGGTCGGCAAGCCACCAGGATGCTTCCGGCAGGGGTGTACCTGATTGAATTGTTGACCAGATTGAGCAATATCCGACGCAGCAGCGCAGGGTCCGTCTTTAGCCAGGTTNCAGAGGGTCGAACGCGAAAACGCAAGCCTTTTGCATTCGCCTCGTTCGCTAGACCACGTTGCAAGGCATCAAACAGGGTGCTGACGGGAAAGGACTGGATTTGGGTTTGAGCTGATTCGACGTCGAGGCGGGAAAGGTCGAACATGTCATCCAACATGTCCTGCATTTCGCGCACTGCAGCTTTCGCACTGGCCACCAGTCCTTTGGCTTGCGGGTCGGTTGAAACCAGATCAAGCCGATCAATGAACATACCCAAGGCGTGGGCNGGCTGGCGCAGGTCGTGGCTGGCTGACGCCAAAAATCGGGACTTGTCCAGATTGGCTTGCTCGGCCTCAGCGCGTTTTTCGCGTAACGCCTGGTTCGCCTGCAACAGCTCGTGGGTTCGCTCTTGCACGCGCTGATCCAGCAGATCATGACTTGACTGCAGTTGGGTCAAATAGTGCCGACGTTCCCCAAACGTGCGTGAGATGGCGGCGAACCAGGGTCGCCAGATGCCTGGAATATCGGGCATGACTGGCTGCCCAGTGTCGGTGGCGCCGCGCGTCACAAAATCAGCAATCAGCAAAGCCGGTGACACATACATGCGCCACAGGACAAACTGGATCACAAAGGCGCCCAGCACCAGCACCAGCAGCAGGTAAAACTTGGTTGTATAAGCTTTGGCAACACGTGCGTTCACAGTGGCTTGCGGCAACTTGAACACAAGCGTCCAGCCAGGGGCGTCAAGGCTGGAAGTAAACACCAGGTCACCACCCTTGCGCAAGCCTTGCAATGGGGACTGCCCATCCGCGCCACGCCAGTCCGGCGGCAGCACGCTGCCTATGCGATTGATTCCGTCAGGGCCGCCGGCTGGTTTTTCGGATCGGTCACCCAGGATTTGACCTTGCGCATTGGCAATGACCAAGACGCCTTCAGGGTCGGGAAAGCGACGCAAAAATGCGTTCAGAAAATCAAGTTGCAGATCAGTGGCCACCACGCCCACAAATTCATCGCCCCAATACACGGGTGCGCCGTGCGACACCATCAGACCCGCCCCAACCTGATCCGGGTAGGCCTGGGTCCAATACGGTTGCCGCCCTGGATTGTTCTCAGGTAAGCCGGCTGTGGCCACTTCATAGGTCCAGGCATGCGCCAGAAAGCTGGCAATAGAGGGTTCGCCNGCCAAAAAATCCTTCTTTGGAGCCCAGGGCGCGACCACCAGCAAATCTTTGGAGGCCGCGTTGAAATAGGTCCAGCGCAGAAAATCTGATGTTTTCAAGCCATCTCCAATGCGCTCCAACATGGCTNCACCTAATTCATGATTAGACGGNGCGCCACCCGCACGTGGCTGTTTTGCCCCACTGAGCGCCAACATCTGCCCCAAACGCTGCGCCGGTGGCCATGCGGCCCGCTCGTCAAGGCTGAACTCACCCTCAACAGTTGCAAGTTGGTGACTGCCGAGTGGCTTTTGANCCAGATGGGCGCTTGACACGGGCGCATTCTTGGGGAAATTGTTGGCCCAACTGCTCAGTTGCGTTATTTCATCGGAAGCAGCCTTGATGATGGCCTTGAGGTTTACTGCGCTTTCCTGCACCCGCTGATTGATCAGGTTCACCTCAAGGGCGAACTGGCGCTGCCAATCGCTCCAGACAATGCCGCCCACAATCATGAAAAAAATCACCGACCAAAGTGTGATGGCCCGGCGATAGTATTGGGCCAGAAAACGTGGACCGATTAGCTTTGGGCGCAAAGCTTGGTCTATCGGGGCGGGTTGGGAATTCACAAAAATGGTTTCTTGAAGCGCACACGCTGCCCGAGAAGGCAAGATGGTTTTGATGGCTGCTACAGCAAAATTCATTGTAATTGCCGGTCACGTCACAAGGAACCTGCTTGATCCTGCTGGCAAAAAACACTGCTTATTTTCAAAGCAAAAACTTGGATCACAACTTGAAC
>Ga0051980_10004897_pt1 | contig 10073 bp, 6 predicted proteins | sample CryGey13umfilter_2_FD_55014 | JGI IMG/M metagenome (GOLD analysis project Ga0051980, IMG submission 55014) | Groundwater microbial communities from aquifer in Utah, USA - Crystal Geyser 4/9/14 3 um filter | ecosystem: Environmental > Aquatic > Deep subsurface > Groundwater | place: USA: Utah...
CTGGTGGGGTGGCCCATCGACAACGCCTACGAGGCGCTCGACATGGTCCTCGAGCGCCCCGATGCCGACGAGCTCCTGAAGAGCGAACCCAAACCGAAGAAGCTAACCAAACCGCTGCGAACGCGGGTCTACAGCGCCGGCAGTCGGGGCGTTCCGCGCGCCGTGACGCTGACCCACAGCACACTGCTGACGACGGCCAAGGGGCTCAAAGAGGTCCTCGTTGCGGGCCCAANAGATTTGCAGTTGCTGGGTTTGCCCCTCTGCCACGCCGTAGGACAGGTGTACGCGTTGGCAGGGATCCTGTCCGGAATGGTCACTGCATTCGTNGGCGAGCCCGGACAGCTCATCGACTCCATGGCTGAGCTGCACCCCACCATAGTCGTGACGGTTCCTCGGGTCTACGAGCGCATTTACACCCACGTCCTGTCCTTTGCCGAAGCCACCAACCCACTCAAACGCGCGTTTTTCTCGTGGGCCGTCGATGTTGGCAAGGAGGCCAGTCGGTCCCGTCAGGAGAAGGCTGAGCTCGGGGGCTTCGACAGGCTCAAAGGTGCGGTCGCCGATCGCTTCGTGTTCAGGCGCCTCAAGGCGATCTTCGGGCGCCGTCCACGCTACTTCGTCTCCGCTGGAGGCCCTCTGTCGGCGCACGTGGCGAGCTTCTTCGATGCCGCGGGCGCGCCGATTCTCGAGTCTTACGGCACGACTGCTTTGGCTGGCGTCAGCCACATCGGGCGGCCGGACGACTACCGCATCGGGACCGCGGGCCGCGCCCTGCCTGGCGTGCTCTGTCGCATCGGCGACAACGGGGAGATCTGGGTCAAGCACAGCGACGAGGGGTTGGACGGCGAGTGGTTCAAGACCGGCGATTCGGGCTCCATCGATCACCAGGGCTACCTCACCGTTGACCTCCGCATGGCCGACCGCATCACGACGAGCGATGGAGAGACTTTTGTGCCGCGCTCACTCGAGGAGGAGCTGCGCGCCCATCCGGCCATCGACCACCTCCTGATCTTCGGCGACCAGCGGCCGTTCCTGACCGCGCTCGTGACCTTGGACGCCGAGACGCTGCGCCGCTGGGGGCAGATTCACCAGATGGCCGAGAAGGAGCTCTCCGAGCTCACCCAGAGCTCGCAGGCCTATCTCCTGGTCAAAGGGATCATCGATCGCAACAACCGCGAGCAGAGGGCTGCGATGGTGATCAAGAAGTTCGTCGTGCTGGAGACCAACTTCTCCATTGCCAAAGGCGAGTTGAACGACTTTCGCGAGCCTCGGACGAAGCAGATCGCGGCCAACTATAGGACGGTGCTCGACTCGTTCTACGACGAGGTCTTTTGACCCTTGGGCTTGGAACTCGTAGCCATATTGGTGGGGAGTCACGCGAACCCGAAGGGCATGCGAGCAACAAGTCGGCTCATCTTCGCGGTTCGGCGCACGTCTCCGCTTGCGGTTGCCGTCCGGCGCGCATATACGAATGGCCAATTCGATTGCCGAGCGGATGACCGATTTCGCGGCGCAAGGATTCGAAGCTGAGCGAAAATCGATCGTGAGGAAGCGGGGCAATAGAATCCAAATCGACGCCGCCGCCGTCGGTCCTGGACGAGTCCGATCCCTTCGGGCTCCATCTTCAGTGGCGCAGCAGAGAGGACGAGANTGGCGAAGAATCCCTTGATCGAGCTCCTAGAGCGCGGGCAGAGCTTTTGGCTCGACAACATCCGCCGAGAGTGGCTGAGCGGCGGCGACCTGGCCGCGATGGTTGAGCACCGCGGGTTGCGCGGGCTGACCTCGAACCCCTCCATCTTTCATGACGCCATCACGACCTCGAGTGCCTATGACGCGCAGCTCCGCGAGCTCACAGAGGGCGGCGCGGGAACCGTTCAGATTTACGAGGCTCTGGTCATCTCCGACATTCGCGCCGCCGCCGACGTGCTGCGCCCGGTCTTCGACAGCTCCGACGGTGTAGACGGCTACGTCTCTCTCGAGGTCTCGCCTTGGTTGGCGCACGACACTGATGGCACCACGGCCGAAGGTCTTCGCCTCTTCAAAGCGGTCGGCCGCCCCAACGTCATGATCAAGGTCCCAGGGACCGAAGCGTGTGTCGCCTCCGTGCGCTCGCTCATCGCCGCCGGTGTGCCGGTCAACGTGACCCTACTTTTCAGCCCGACGCAGTACGAAGCCACCGCAGACGCCTACCTCGCCGGACTCGAAGATCGGGTCGAGTCGGGCCTGCCCCTCAACGTCGCCTCGGTCGCGAGCGTCTTCCTGTCGCGCATCGACAACTTGGTCGACTCCCTCTTGGGACAGCGCATCTTGCCGAGCTTGCAGACCGCGGTGTACGACGACGATCCCGCCAACTTGATGGGCAAGACCGCCGTCTCCGCGTGCAAAGTGACTTACGAGCGCTTCGAGGCGCTCTTCTCGAGCGACCGCTGGGCGCTCCTCGCCGAGCGCGGCGCACGGGTACAGCGCCCCCTGTGGGCCTCGACCAGCACCAAGAATCCCCTCTACAGCGACGTCTGCTACGTCGAACCGCTGATCGGCCCGCACACCGTAAACACCTTGCCGGACGGCACTGCCGCGGCCTTCGAGGACCACGGCGTGGTGCGTGAGGCCAGCGTCAAAGAGGGCCTCGATGAGGCCAAGACTTTGCTCCGCGACCTGGCCGCCCACGACATCGACCTCGACGAGGTTTGCACCCAGCTGCAGGAAGAGGGCATCGCCAAGTTCTCCAAGTCCTTCGGCGAGCTCCTCGCTTCCATCTCCAGGCGCCGCATCGAGGCGCTGGACGCCTTCGACACGCATCAGACGTTGAAGCCTGGCGCGCTGGCCGAGGCCCACAAAACCATCGCGGGCGCGTTCGAAGAGCTGCGGTTGGTTCCTCGGCTGTGGGCCAACGACGCGTCGCTTTGGCGACTCAACGAAGAGGGAACGGCCTCGGTCGCCAAGCGCTTGGGTTGGACCAACCTCCCGGCNTTCATGGCCGATAAGCTCGACGGCATCCTCGCGCTCGTCGAAGAGGTGAGGGCGGAAGGGTTCGAGGACGTGGTGCTGCTCGGCATGGGCGGTTCGAGCCAGACGGCCGAGGTCGCCTCGACCGTGTTCGACGAGGTCGAAGGCGCGCTCTGGCTGCGGGTGCTCGACTCCACACACCCCGCCGCCATCCGCTCGCTGGAAGAGGCTCTCGACCTGAAGAAGACGCTCTTTATCGTCGCCAGCAAGACGGGCACGACGCTCGAGTCTCTCTCGCTCTACACCTACTTCGCCACGAAGGTGGGCGCAGCGGCCAAGCGTCAGATGATCGCCATCACCAACGAAGGCACACCGCTGCACTTGGACGAGGCGAACTTCCGCGCGGTCTACCTCAACCCCAGCAACATCAACGGCCGTTACTCGGCTTTGTCGTACTTCGGCCTGGTGCCCATGGCCTTGGGCGGTGTCGACGTGAAGAGCTTGCTGGCCAGAGCGGCCGAGTTTGCCGAGCGCAACAGCGGCGCCATCACCGTGCCCCACAACGACGCCGCGCAGCTCGGCGCCCTCTTGGCGGCGGCGCACCAGAACGGCCGCACGGCCTTCAACATCGTCACCTCGAGCACGCTGGACTCGTTCGGCGACTGGCTCGAGCAGATGCTCGCCGAGAGCACCGGAAAGCAAGGCAAGGGCCTGCTTCCCGTCGTGCGCGAGCCGATCGGCGATGGGGCTGGGCGGCTCTACGCGTTCATTCGGCTGGAGTCCGACGGTGAGGAGTGGGACGAGGTCATCGCCGAGCTCGTGGCGAGCAAGACTCCGGTCATTGACATCGTCCTGCCTGACAGCCTCGACCTCGGGCAGGAGTTCCTGCGCTGGGAGTTGGCTGTGGCCTACGCGGCCGTGGGAATTGGCGTCAATCCCTTTGACGAGCCCGACGTGAAGGCCTCCAAGACGGCGACGACGACGCTGCTGGAGCAGTGCGCCGACAGCGACGTGCTCAGCAAGCCCGAGCCAGTGGCCGCTGACGAGAACTTCGCGCTGCAGGTCGGGGGCGTCGAGCTCGCTGGAGATTCGGTCAGCGATGTGCTCGATGCCTTCTTCGGGGCGGCCGCGGCGGCAAAATATGTTGGCCTCATGACCTATCTGCCCATTGACGAAGCGAACACTGAGGCCCAAATGGCTGTGAGAGAGGCCATCATGGCCAGGCTCCCCGGTGTGCCCACCAGCACCGGATTCGGTCCTCGGCTCCTGCACTCGACCGGGCAGCTCTACAAAGGCGGACCGGTCGGAGGTTTTTTCGTACAGATCGTCGACCAACCCGACGACGACTTGGCTCTACCTGGCGCGACGAACGACTTCGGGACGATCGTCAGCGCCCAGAGTTTGGGAGACTTCTTGACCCTCGTCGAATGCGGTCGCAGCGTGCTGCGAGTGACCCTGCGCGGCGCTGGCGCCGAAGGCATGCAGGCCCTCGCCAAGATGATCCGTGGCTGATCGACGGCAAACTGGAATCTCGTTCCCGCTCGTGTTAGACACCAACGCTTCTCGGGCGGGACGCCCTTCGCAACACACACAAGCTCAGGCTCGATCATACTCAAAGGAGCACCTAGATGACTTATATCATTGCCGAACCTTGTCTCGGAACCTGTGACACCTCTTGCGTAGAGGTCTGTCCCGTCGACTGCATCCTCGGCCCAATGACCGTCGAAGACCTGCAAGCCGTGCCCGAAGACGCCCGCGCCACCAAGCTCGCCGAGATTCAGATGTACATCGATCCGGAAGAGTGCATCAGCTGCGGCGCCTGCGAGCCCGAGTGCCCCGTCGAAGCCATCTTCGAAGAGGACGAGCTGCCGTCGAAGTGGTCCAACTACCTCGAGAAGAACGCCGAGTTCTTCGAGAACCAATAGATCGCGTGCCAGACCAGCCGAGGGCCGCGTACGCGGCCCTCGGCGTTTGCTGGCCCCCCTCCCCCCAACCCCCTCCCCCGAAACGGGCCCGAAACGGGAGAGGGGGAGTCCGAGCGTCTCGAGTGGTTCCCTGAACCCTCGATCAACCCTCAGACCCCACGACGAAGTCCCCTCCAAACAAGCTCCTCTGCGGCTCTGCGCCTCTGCGTCAAAAATTGGCTCACAGAGCCCCGATCAGCCCCGAGACCCCACGACGAAGTCCCCTCCAAACAAGCTCCTCTGCGGCTCTGCGGCTCTGCGTCAAAAAATTGGCTCACAGAGCCTCGATCAGCCCCGAGACCCCGCGACGAAGTCCCCTTTAAGAAACTCCTTGCGCCTCGGCCGCCCTCCGCGTCCTTGCGTTGAAATCAGAATCCGAGAACCCTCGATCAGCCCGAGACCCAGCTAAAACCCATCTCGCAGCACCTGCCACAGGTCCGCCAACCCCGTCCCCTGCACGCCCGTCCGGCCGCGCAGCGAGCAGAACAGGTCCATGGCAAACATCTGGAACGAGTGGAAGGGGATGGCGATCCAATACGACCGGCAGCGGTAGACCACGATGCCGAGGGCGGCGCCGCCTAGGATCGACAGGTAGGCCTCGGCGGTGGGCTTGGTGGCGTGCAGCGCGGCGAAGGGCAGCATCTGGATGAGAATCGCCCAGGCGCCGAAGGTGTGCTTGGTTCCGAAGAGCACGAAGCCGCGCCAGAGGTACTCCCAGCCTAGCCAGTAGAAGAGGAAGAGCACCTCGTACGCCAAGAACAGCGTCCAGTCGGCCTCGGCGGCGNCGTAGAGGACGTACTTCTGCTGAAAGCTCGGCTGCGCCGAGAGAAGCCAGCAGCCGACGGTGACGATGGGCAAGTAAAGGACGAGCATGCCGGTGGCGAGCTTCCAGTCGCCGAGGCCGAGGCCGATCTCGGCGGGCTTGCGGCGAAAGACCAGCAAGAGCAGCAACACCGGCAACACAAACCCAGTCAGCCCCTGCGTCCCGAACTGGTAGAGGTAGGGCCAGAGCGACTGGGGATCGAGCCCGTAGACCGGCGCGATCTCCTCGGCGAAATAGGTGGTGCCGCCGAAGGTGTACTTCCACATCCCCAAGATAGAGGCGAGCAGCAGCACGGTCAGCGTCTGCCTGTCGAGCGCCGCGATCCCTCGCCACAGCGCTCGCGCCTCTCTTTTGGCGAGTCCCAACATCTACAACGTCATCACGACGTAGCCGCTCTTGCCGCCGCTCACCGTGACGGTCTTGACCTCGGCGCCGTTGAAGGGCCCCTTCTTGACCGAGATTTGGTAGCGCCCCTCGCCGGCCAGCTCCGCGTTCGAGAAGGAGAACTCTCCCGACGGCGCGGACAGGGTCGTGAACACCGCGCCGCTGCCGTGCCTCGCGGTGATCTCGGCTTGTGAGACGGCCGCGGAGCAGTTGGGCGACATCACGACGCCCTTGATCCCGTCGACCGAGGCGCCTTCGGCGCCGCAGCCGCTGGGCTCCTCCTCGTCGCCGCAACCGGCGACGGTGGCCAACGCCAGGCAGAGGGTCAGCAGGAGCAGGGTGAGCCAGCGTTTGGGCATGTGCATCATAGTGATCTCAGGTCTGTTCGTGACTCGGGCTCCCCAGGGGAACCCGACTCCCTCTCTCGTTTCGGGGGACGGGGGGAGGGGGGGCCGCCTAAAGTTGCGCCTTGGCGGCCTCGACGACCTCGGCTGCGGTGATTCCAAATTTCTCGTAGAGCGTCTCGGCGGGGGCCGAGGCGCCGAAGCGGTCGAGCCCGACAAAGCGTCCATCGAAGCCCAGGTAACGAGCCCAGCCCATGGAGCAGCCGGCCTCGACGGCGACGCGCGCGGTGATGCTGCGTGGCAAGACCGACTCGCGGTAGACGGCGTCTTGTTCGTCGAAGAGTTCCCAGCAGGGCATGCTCACGACACGCGAGGAGACGCCTTGCTCCTGGAGAGTGCGGGCGGCGGCGAGGGCGAGCTCGAGCTCACTGCCAGTGCCGATGAGGATGACCTGGGGGGTGGGGCCGAAGTCTTTGTAAACGTAGGCGCCGCGGGCCAGCTCTTCGGCGGCGCCGCAGCCTTGGCGCTCGAGAGTGGGGACGTTCTGGCGGGTCAGGACCAGGGCGGTTGGCCGTGGGTCTTCGATGGCGACCTTCCAGGCCTCGCGGGTCTCGTTGGCGTCGGCTGGCCGAATGACCAAGAACTCCGGGATGGCGCGCAGGGCGGCCAGGTGCTCGACGGGTTGGTGGGTGGGGCCGTCTTCGCCGAGTCCGATGGAGTCGTGCGACCAGATCCAGATGACCTTGGCCTGTTCCAGGGCACCCAAGCGCACGGAGCCGCGCATGTAGTCGCTGAAGACCAGGAAGGTGGCGCCGTAAGGGATGAAGCCGCCATGCAAGGCGAGGCCGTTGCAGATGGCGCCCATGCCGTGCTCGCGGATGCCGAAGAAGAGGTTGCGCCCGGCGTACTCGTGGGCGCCGATGTCGCCGGCGCCTTTCACGTAGCTCAGGTTGGAGCCGGCCAGGTCGGCCGAGCCGCCCATGAGCTCGGGCAGCGCCGCGCTGAGCGCCGTCAGGACGGTGCCGCTGGCTTTGCGCGTGGCCATGCCCTTGGGGTCGGTGGCGAACTGCGGCAAGCTCTTGTCCCAGTTCTCGGGCAGGTCGCCGTTGATGCGCCGCTGCAGCTCGGCGGCCAACTCTCCATACGCCTCGGTGTAGGCTGCGAAGGCCTCTTCCCAGCTCGCCTGCTTGTTGGTGCCGCGAGCGATCGAGGTCTTCATGTGGCTCGAGGCGCGCTCGGGCACCAAGAATTGGGCATCGGTAGGCCAGCCGTAGAACGCCTTGGTGAGCTCGATCTCGGCCACACCCAGCGGTGAGCCGTGGGCCGACGAGGTGTCTTGCTTGTTGGGGCTGCCGTAGCCGATGTGGGTCTTGACGCAGATGAGGCTCGGCTGGTTGGTGCGGGCCTTGGCGTCGCTGATGGCGGCGTCGAGCGCGCCCAGATCGTTGCCGTCCTCGACGGTGAGGGTGTGCCAGCCGTAGGCGGCGAAGCGCTGCACCACGTCCTCGGTGAAGGTCAGGGAGGTGCTGCCGTCGATGGTGATGCCGTTGTCGTCGTAGAGGACGATGAGCTTGCCCAGCCCCAGGTGCCCAGCAAACGACGCGGCCTCCGAGGTGACGCCCTCCATGAGGCAGCCGTCGCCAACGATGGCGTAGGTATGGTGGTCGATGACGGTGTGTCCGTCTTTGTTGTAGCGGGCGGCGAGGTTGGCCTCGGCCAGCGCGAAGCCGACGGCGTTGCAGAAGCCCTGGCCGAGCGGGCCTGTGGTGGTCTCGACGCCGGGCGTCAGGTGGTTCTCGGGGTGACCGGGCGTGATGCTGCCCCACTGGCGGAAGTTCTTTAGGTCATCGAGCGAGACCGCGTAGCCGCTCAAATGCAGCAGCGAGTAGAGCAGCGACGAGCCGTGGCCGTTGGAGAGGACGAAGCGATCGCGGTCGAACCAATGGGGGTCCTTGGGGTTGTGCTTCATGTGCTTGGACCAGAGCAGGTAGGCCATGGGCGCGCAGCCCATGGGGGCGCCCGGGTGTCCGGAGTCGGCCTTCTGGATCATGTCGATGGCGAGGGTTCGCAGCGTGTTGATGCAAAGCGAGTCCACGTCGAGCTCATCGAGCTGCTTGAGCCAATCCTGCTTCATGGGGTCTCCTGCGGACGAGGTCCAAGAGGTCTTGCGAAGGAGACTCTTCTACAACAGCGATCTGAGCCCGACAACCTGCTGCCGAGCCTGTGGCTCTCTCGGGGTCTTGCGCGGATGCCGGCGACGCGCGCCATGAAGCGCAGCCGTCGAACCCACTGCGGCAAGAAACAAGACAAAAGTTGGCCAAGATATTGACTCGNGGCGTTGAGGGGCTCTAAGCTGCAGACGGTCGCCAACCCCACCGAGACGCAGCCCATCTGCGATGAGAACGAGCCTTCGATCCCGCTCGAAGGAGATGGCTGGGTGGTTGTCCGCATGCCAGCCGAGATCGAGCTCGGCGATCACATCGGAGTGGTCGAGGTGAGCGGCTGCGCGTCGGGGTTGGGTGGAAGGACGCCAGAGCCTTTTCGAGTGTCGATTGAGAGCGAGAGCGAGGTTCATCCGCTCGTCCTTGGGACGGGTGTGGGGCCCTACGCCCGCTTCGAGGTCGTTGCCCGGCCGATTCGGTGAACGAAGTGTAAACCATGTCGCCGGTTTGTTTGGCCCAAGGAGATGCGATGAAACTCGGACTTCTATTAGGCGCTGTCTTGGTCCTCGCAGGCTGCTCTGCGCAGCCGGACGATCCGGTTTGCAATGCGGCGGAGACGCAGCCGTGCGCTTGTGATGCGGGGGAGGGAACGCAGAGCTGTGTCGATGGGGAGTGGGGCGAATGTAGTTGTGGACCGGTCGAGGTCGACGTCTATTGGGCGACGGATTGTTTCGCACCTCGCTATGTCCGCATCGATGACCTGAGCGGCGTGGTGGATGGACCCACGCCTGGGGCCAACATCGACGCGATTATTCTCGAAAAGGCCGATGGGGCCTACGACAGCTATGCCGACAAGATCGAGGCGTTCGAGCTCGGCGTCAGCACCGGGGAGCACATCGACCCGGTCGACGCCCTCGGCCCGCCGGATTCCGTGGTCGACTACAAGTCGCCAACCCCAACCTGTGACCTCACCAAGGGCTTTGTGTCCCTCGGTGGCTCCGGCTACTTGGTCGCCCACATGAACCTAGCCCCTGAGCTCGGCGATCACTTTGCCGTCATCCAGGCCAATGGCTGCGATACAGGCAACGGGCTGACCCCTCTCGCGCCCATTCAGGTGCAGTTCTCCGTCACCGCCGAGCCCGACAACCCGTATTGGCTCGTGTTGGGCTCAGGCCAGGGGCCCTACATGCGGTTCGAGGTTACGGACTTGCCTATGATTACCGACTAGAGCGGCGTTGGTGTCGTTGCCAACGCCGATCGCCCAAGGCTCCGCTCCGGCCCCCGAGGGCTGCACCCTGGGCTTGCCGCGCGACACTTCGCCAATTCCCGAAACCCTCCACGTCTCCGCGCCTCAGCGACTCTGCCATGAAAATCGCCGGGCTCGTCAGGTTGGCTACGCGCCATTTCTTGTGGAATCAAGGTGCGATTCAAAGGTTCAAGCTCACCACAG
>Ga0051980_10004922_pt1 | contig 10053 bp, 5 predicted proteins | sample CryGey13umfilter_2_FD_55014 | JGI IMG/M metagenome (GOLD analysis project Ga0051980, IMG submission 55014) | Groundwater microbial communities from aquifer in Utah, USA - Crystal Geyser 4/9/14 3 um filter | ecosystem: Environmental > Aquatic > Deep subsurface > Groundwater | place: USA: Utah...
CTTATCTTTCACAACTATATGAGATTGGCATGGTTTTTTCCCGATCTTCCCTCCTACCCAAGTCTCATAATTTTCACAAACATAGTTAGAAAATAATTTGTTAGCTTCTTCCTTCTGAATCTGTAATATTCCTAAAATTCCCTCATCAGTAGATTTTTCAAGCTTGAGTTCCCAAGTCACAATCTTTTTGTAAATAGAAATCCATTCTTNAAAATCTAAATCGTTTGAAAGTTCAATTCCAATTTCTCTAAATTCTTGCTGATATTCTGAGGAATTTTTGTTGGAAATTATCTTGCGGCTATCAATATTCTTTTTTATTGCAAGCAATATTTGATTAGGATTCACAGGTTTAATCAGATAATCTGCTATATTAGAACCAATTGCATCTTCCATAATTGACTCTTCTTCGCTCTTAGTAATCATTATTACCGGTAAAAGAGGATTTATTTTATTGATTAAAGATAAAACTTCTATTCCAGAAAGCCCTGGCATATTTTCATCTAAAAAAATAAGGTCATAATTATTTACAGAAATTAAGTCAAGAGCGTCGTTGCCATTATTAATGGTATCAACTTTATATCCTTTGCTTGCTAAAAAAATTATATGTGGGCGCAACATATCTATTTCATCATCAACCCATAATATCTTTATATTATTCATTTTATCTATTAATATTTATAATAAAGCTACGTTACAAAAATAGTTGTAAATTTACATGTCAAGACTTTTAACATCTTAATATTACTTAAATGGGAAATACTTCAGGCAATAAGAAGAAAATTATTAACGACCCTGTTCATGGTTTTATTTCAATTAGCCACAACATTTTATTCGATATAATAGAGCACTCTTATTTTCAGCGTCTTAGAAGAATAAAACAATTAGGACTTACGGATATTGTTTATCCAGGAGCTATTCACACAAGATTTCAGCATGCTTTGGGCACTATGTTTTTAATGGATGAGGCTCTGAAAAATTTAAAACTCAAAAAACAAAATATTAACAATGACGAAGTAAAAGCTGCAAAAGCTGCTATTCTTATGCATGATATTGGTCATGGTCCATTCTCGCATGCCTTAGAACATTCAATTGTAAATGATATTTCACATGAAGAAATTTCACTTTTAATGATGAAAAAATTGAATGAGCAATTTTTTGGTAAACTAAAAATAGCCATTGATATATTTCAAGGGAATTATCCTAAAAAATATCTCTCTCAACTTATTAGTAGCCAGCTTGATGTAGATAGAATGGATTACTTAAGACGCGACAGTTTTTACACTGGTGTTTCGGAAGGAGTTATCGGCAGTGGAAGAATTTTAAACATGCTCAATGTTAAAGATGATTCTCTTGTGGTTGAGCATAAAGGTATATATTCTATTGATAACTTTTTGAATGCCAGAAGAATAATGTATTGGCAAGTATATTTGCATAAGGCAGTTTTATCTGCTGAATTTATGCTTATAAATATTTTGAAAAGAGCAAAAGTTTTGGCTGCACAAAATGTTGAACTTTTTTCGACACCTGCATTAGCTTTTTTCCTTTACAACAATATCCAAAAAGTTGATTTTCTAAAATCTGATGAACCATTGGAAAATTTTAGCCTTTTGGATGATTTCGACATTTTGAGCTCTATAAAAGTATGGACAAAACATAAAGATTTAATTCTTTCAGATTTATGTAGTAGATTGATAAACAGAAATCTATTGAAAATATCTTTAAAAGATGATGCCTTTACTAAAGAAGAACTCGGTAATTTAATCCGAACTCTTAAACTAAAGTTGCCTTTTGCAGCCGAACATCCTGAATATTATGTTTTTACTGGCACTTCTGAAAATCATTTTTATGATTATTCAAAAGATAACATTAATATTTTAATGAAAGATGGCAGTGTGAAAGATATTTCTTTGGTTTCTGACCAATGGAATAGTAGTTTATCTAATTTTGCAAGCAAGAAATTTTTCCTTTGTTATCCTAAATTTTAGTTTCAAATATCAATATAAATTTTATGAAAGCTTATTATTATCTAATTTCATTTATGCTTTTTTACAGCTTCGGTAGCTGTAGCAATGCTGATACTTTATATTTGAATGCAATAAAAGCATGGCAAGATACATTGAATTCCGAATTTCAAGATAGCATTGAAAGTCCTTTAAGTAAAAAGGATTTAGCACTTTTTAAGGAACTTGATTTTTATAAAATTGATAAGAAGTTTTGTGTTACCGCATCTTTTGTGCGAACCCCTGAAGAGTTGCCTTTTGGAATGAAAACTACAACAGATAGATTGCCTGTTTATGTGAAATATGGCGAAGCTTATTTTAATATTGATGGCAAAACATTCAAGTTAAATGTTTACCAGAACCAAGAGTTAATAAAAAAAGAAGGCTACAAGGATTATCTTTTTATTCCGTTTGTAGATAAAACTTCTGGAAAGGAATCTTACAAAGGCGGTAGATATGTGGATTTGAGAATTTCCAAAAATGAAAGTCTGATTATTGATTTTAATAAAGCATATAATCCTTATTGTGCTTATAATCACCGTTTTTCCTGCCCTATTCCACCTTATGAAAATACTTTAGATATCGAAATAAATGCTGGTGTTAAGAAATTTCATTGAAATGCATTTAAGGATTAGATAATTAATTTATTTGAAATTTACTATAGATTTCAAATTATCAATTAGCAACAATTTTTCTGATAATATTACCATCATCGCTTGACAAGTTTAGGTAATAAATTCCTTTTGCAAATTTTGAAACTTCAATAGAAAAACTATTTATTCCTTTGATAATTTCATGCTTGTCAAAGAAAATTATTCTCCCGCTCAAATCAATAATTTGAATATCTAATTGCTGATGTTTATCGCTATTTAATTCAATATTAATACTTTCAGATGAAGGAATAGGATAGATTTTAATAGAAGATATGGATGTATTTGTCTGTAAACTTGCAGAGACTATAGAAACTTGTTGAATGCTATAATTTATTCCACATAAATTTGAACTTATGAATTTTACATTAAAGTTTCCATTCGAAGTATAATGATGTGAAGGATTTTCGAGCAATGAAAAATTTCCATCACCGAAATCCCAATAGTAAGATTGTCCAAAATTTCCATTATTGCTAAAATTAATAATAGGATCATTATTAGTAAAAGTAAAATTTGCCGTGGGAGCTAATGTATCAGATATGAATGCAGTTACAGCTATTCTTGAACTAATACAATCACTATTTTTTATTTCCCAATCGTAAAAATAGTAGTAATTATTTGTTAATAATGATGTATCATTTGAATGTTTAATTGAAATCAAATTTTGAAGATTATAGGGGAAATTTATCGAATCAGCATTTTGATATAAATTTGGTGACTCTGAACAAGCAAGTCTAAGATTCATGCCAGCTGGAATATTAAAATCAATTTTTATTCTATGTTCACCAGAAGAAATAAAAATCTTTTTGGACTGTATAAGTCCTCCTCCACTATTTTGAAGCAAAATTGTGCGATATCCACTTGTCATGGCATAAACTTTAACTGATTTTAATACTGAGTTCTCAAAGCAATCAAAAACCAAATATTTTTCATCCGTTGAATTGTAATAACCGCCATTTCCTATGTTATTTTTTTTGCCAACATATAAAGATTGCTGATCTTCGTGTACTTCTGCGTAATAATTTTTTGTTTGAGAGATTGAAGGTGTTACAAAAACAAAACCTGTATCAATTAATAAACTATCATTATGGAAATTGAACCAATTTACAGTACCATTACCATTATAAGTTGTTGATATTGCTACTTCTCCAGCTTTACATCTTTCATTATCAATTGCTTGTGGCTGACTTGGTTTTTGGATGTTTATTGCAGCAGTTTTTATCAATGTATCTGAACCATAAGCATTGCTTACAATTAAAGAAACTGAGTAAATTCCATTAGCAGAGTATATATGTTCAGGAAATTTTTGAGTAGAAAATGAGCCATCTCCAAAATTCCACAGCCATGAAATTGGTCCATTAGTAGAATTATCATGAAATTTTATTGCTCCATCACAACTTAAACTGTCATCAATTAAAAAATCACACATTGGGCTATTAGTTGTATAATTACATTGCCATTGAAGCATAAAACCGTCGAGATTATTATAAGAATCGCTCTGTTGAACAAGTGTAATACTTCCTGACGAAGAGGTTATATGGCCGCTGTCTGGCAGATTGTTCCCAGTAAATACTCCAATTAATGGACTTGACTCGTTAGGGCCATCGTAGATTTTTAAAAAATCAGCATTAGCTTCAAAAGAAAATTGAGAAAAATTTAAACTTACTGATGAAGCTCCAGTTGGAGATATTGTTGTAATGCCGTATGAATTTCCAGAATAATTTCCATTACCTCCATCATCAGTCAATATGCCAGAACATTTATCTATTTCGGTATAACTTAATGATGGAATTATGTACTTACAATCTTGATCAATCAAAAAATCTTTGGTTCTTACTGATGAATTATTATTATCTAATATTGTTAGAGTTATGGTTTTTTGCCCAGACGTTAAGTAATGAATATAAAAGGGACCTATGCCATTTCCGCTGCTTGGTGTTGCATCGATGCCAAAATTCCATTGCCTGCTTGCAATATTTCCACCGCTATTGTCTGAAACCAAAATACTGTCCTCAAGGCAAAATTTTGGTGATGAGATATTAAAATTAGCGCTCAAGCAAGAGCCATCATTTATAATCACTTTTGAAAATGGTATCATATTATGACCAGAGATTGTCAAAATACATTTGCCTCCTCTAATTTTTTGAAAATATAATGTAGCATTTCCGTTTTTAATTTCTGCTTTTGAAATCATTTTATTATCCACAACGAGGGTTGCTAAACCATCAAAATTAGAATTTGAGATTGTTAATGAAGTATCAGATTGACAAGTAATTGTATCAACACAAACTGCTGAAATTGCTATTGGATTGCTTGTTCTAAAATCCATAGCAGGGTCACCAAAAAAATTCTCTATTTCGTAATTATATTTTATTTCTGCAGCATTTCCTCCCCAAATTTCCACCATTCTGTTCAATGCTTGATTGCTAATATCGCCCATTTTAAAAATTTCATTTTGAGGATACACATTATTACCATAATTACCAACTCCTGTGAAATTTGAAACCAAGCCAGTATTTGGCCATATTGCATCAAATATGCCCTTAGATAGTCCATCATTAAAACCACTAAAACTTATGTCACCTTGAGCAAATACACCTACAGCAGCATTATTTTTGCGTAATAATTTTTCTGCAAAACATTCAGCATTTATAAATTTTCCACTAAGACTATTGATGCTGAATACTATAGGAAGTTTATTATTGTTAGACAACGAATTAATATCATTGGAAGTAAAATATGGACTTCCCCAACCATCAGTCATTCCCAATCCTCTATGTAAAACAAAAAATCTGCCCTCATTAATATAATTTCTAATTTTAGAATTTGAGCCATCCCACATGAAAATTGGTTTCTTCAGATTATTTGTTAAGTTTTGACCATCAGAATAGAAGTCATTATTCCAAAATAGTGGATTAGAACTGGAGTCAGAAGAGTAAACTCTATCGATATTAATTCCTAAATTTGATACTTTTTCTATAATTTCTTCAGAAGTTTTAGCAAAAGGTCGTTTATCATAACCATAACCATTATCTTGAAAAGAAGTACAAATCAAGCCTTTAGAATAAAAATCATTATTTATTATAGGATTGCTTTCGTATTTGATGATTTTATTTACCACCACTATAGCTTGGCTTCGATTTGAAACTGAAATTCGACCATAAGCTAAATCTGGAACATAATCTGCTATACCATCCATGGTCGAATAATAAAGATCGGAGCTAAAATAATTTAGCCCGTTGGAAATTTCTTCTGCTGGAACTGTGTTGTTATCACCTAAAAGAACAAAATAATCTGGTTTAGGATTGTTATTAAGATACCAATTTTTTATAGCATTTTTTATAGAAGCGGAATTCCATGAATTTGAAGAGATAATTTGTGTTGAAAACCCTAACTTTTCTTTCCAAGCAGCCAATGAATCTGCAGCTTCCAAATAATCTGGATGAGTAACTATCAGATAGTTAGAAGAAATATTTTCTGCAGTTGATGATAAATATTGTGAAATTTCTTGCCTAAGAACAATATTGTTCAATACATAATTGGGCAAAATATTTAAAGCTGCCATGCTAAAATGGCTTTTATTAAAAAATTGACTTGCATGAGAAAATGTTACTGTGTAATTAATTTCAGAGTGAACATAAATTTTTCTTTGCCCAGCATTATATTGAATGGGATGAACTTCGACCATTAATATTGACAATCCTTTGAATTTTACAATTTCCTTAATCTCCACAGGATTAGTTGGATAAACAGCATTTGTTGAATAAAAATTTGAATCGATAATAAACTTTACATCAGAAGAACCATATTCATCTGAGGTAGGCGGTAATGCGGGATAAATCAAAAAATTGTTGAATTCGATGCTCGGAGCATTGTTTATTTGAATAGTAGCCAATGAACCTTCAGGCACGAGAATGAAATCAACATGAACTGGAACTGACGGTAATCCAATATTTTGACTTGCTGAAAAATTTTTGATGCCGAACTTTTGAAAAATTGTAGAACCTTCTACAAAAGAGGTAATTGATGCACCTGGAAAAGTATATTTTACTTGAAAACTATTTACGCCTTCATCAATAATTTGACGAAATGGCTCTGTGTTCTCAATAATTCTTGCTTCATAATCGAAGTTAATTGTTTGATTTTGAGCATTTAAAATTGAGAAGGCTATGGATAAAAGCAAAATAAGTATATAGCGCATCTGTAAAAAAATGTTATGTTGATTTACACGGCTAATTTACAATAATTTACCATTCAACACTAAAAAATATAAAATTAGTGATTTAAATAATTATTTGTTAAATTATAGATTTGACAGCAAGGTCAAATATTTTTCGATTGCAACTTTTTTGGGATTGTCAAATGTATAATCAATATTATTAATAAGATAATTTTCAAATTCTTCCCGTGAAATATTAACATCAAATTTATCAAAAAGCTGAGCAATATTGTCAATTCCAAATTGAAAAATTTTATTAAGATCTTCTTCGAGACTTTTATCAATACCTTTTTGTTTTACCCATACCGCAAAAGTAAATGGAAGATTTGCAAATTTTAACCATTCTTCAGATAAATCAATTACAAATGGAAATTTATCATTTAATGGGAAAGTCTTATCCCCTATCAACAATACAGATTCACAATCCAAAGGATTCATAGCTGTTGTATAAATTTGCCATTTAGGCGAAATTTTCCAAAAATTTTTAGCGAGGATTTTAACAAGGTTTACTGAGGTACGTGATTCTGAGTCTAAATATATGCATTGGATTTTATTAATTGGAACTTTAGAATATAAAGAAACAGTTTTTACTTTTCCCTTAGAGCCAATGCAAAAATCTGTAATTATTTCATAATCTACAAGTTCTGGCAAAGCTCCCACTGGCACAAGAGCAACATCGACTTCTTTATTTTTAAATTTTTGAGCCGAAACTGCTGGTACTTCAAACTTAATTTCTCCAATTTTTGAAGCCAATTTTTCATTGATAGCAAATACAAAAGGATATGTATTTAGATAAGAAAGTGCCGAAATACGTATAGATTTATGTTTATATTGCATTTTGCAAAAATAATTTTTTATCAACTTAAATCTAAATATATATGGATTTTGACTATCCTAAATTCAAATATAATTTTGTTTTAAAAATATTTTTAATAAATTTATTACATATAGTGTTGAGCAGGCGCAATATAAAACCATATTGACATATATTTAAAAAAAAGAATAAAATTGCGGTGATAATATCAAAATATTTTTACTTTTGCAGCCGCATTGAGGCGAAAAGTTCATTTTTTTTAAGATTTCTCGGGGTATAGCGCAGTCCGGTTAGCGCACCTGCTTTGGGAGCAGGGGGCCGTAGGTTCGAATCCTACTACCCCGACAACATAAACAAAAGGAGCAAGTCTCCTTTTTTTTGGTTTATTTCTACTCTTATGCTTTTTGTCGTATTTTTATACTACTTTAAAAATAAGGGAAATGGTCCAGTAGCTCAGTTGGATAGAGCAGCAGCCTTCTAAGCTGCGGGTCGTGGGTTCGAATCCCGCCTGGATCACCTAAACATCTGATTAATAAATAATCAGATGTTTTTTTTGTTTTACCTAACAAACTAAATAATTATTTTAAAATGCTAAAATGGAGTAATAAAATCTTTTAGTAATGGGCCAAACTTATCTTTTTCGGAGAGTATTGGGTTTTTCACATTCCATTGAATATTAATATCTGGATCGTTCCAAAAAAGTGAGCCTTCTGAAGCTTTATTATAAATATTAGAGCATTTATAGAAAAAAATTGTTTCATCGGTTAATGTAACAAATCCATGGGCAAAACCTGGTGGAACCCAGTATATAAGTTTGTTCTCTTCGTTAAGTTCTACTATTTCATACTTGCCGTAAGTTGGAGAATTTTTTCTCAAATCCACAGCTACATCTAAAACTGCACCTTTAATTACTCTAACCAATTTGCCTTGCGTATAAGGAGGCCTTTGAAAATGCAGCCCACGAAGCACATTTTTTTGAGATTTAGATTCATTGTCTTGCACAAATACTGCACCTCCAAGAAATTCACGAAATCTGTCAAAATTATAGGATTCAAAAAAATATCCTCTTTCGTCTTTAAATACATCAGGTTTAATAATTATCAAATCCTGAATTTTTGTTTTTATAATTTCCATAATTAAATTTTACATGGCAAATATAGTGACTGACTACCTATTAATCAAATCTAAATAAAGTTTTTTCGTTTTTTCTATCATTAATTTCAAGTCAAACTCATTTTTAGCATAAATTTTAGCTTGGCTTCCTAAATTATCTCTCAAGTTTTTGTCCATTACAAGTAATTCTAACTTTGAATAGAATTCAGCATCTTCGGAAAATAATAGAGCGGTTTTCCCCTCTTCGACAATATTGGAAACTCCTCCCACATTTGATGCAATAATTGCAACACCAGCTAATTGGGCTTCAATAATACTATAGGGGGTTCCCTCATTAAGTGAAGTTAATGCAAGGATGTCCAATCCTGGATAAACTTTGGAAACATCGTAGCACCAAGAAGTAAAAATAATTGAAGCCAAATTATTTCCGATGCCATATTCTAAGTAATCAACTCCTATAGTTTCGCAATAAATTTTTAGATCTTGCTTTTCTATTCCGTCACCTACAATAAATCCTTTAACATTATCAAATCCCTTATCTTTCAAATGCTTAACTCCTCTAATAAAAAGCTTAATATTTTTTATTTCAGAAATGCGACCAACAATTCCTAAGGCAATATCATTATCTTTCAATGAATATTTCTCTCTAAATTTTACTCTCGATTTAATGGTTTCACTGAACTTTTCAGTATCAATGCCAATTTTTATAATGTTTACTTTTTGTGAGTTTTTAATATTGAGTCTTTCAATAATATTAGTTTTTTGTTTTTCACTCAAAGTAATTATTGATGTTGATCTTTTAGCTAAATATTTTTCTATTTTAATAATTATATTTGAAATGAAAGTATTAAAATAACCGTCAAATATATTTCCATGAAAAGTATGTATGATTGTTTTTACGTGTAATCTTCTGGCAGCAATTCTACCCATAAAACCAGGCTTACTTGTATGTGTATGAACAATATCAGGCTTAAACTCTTTAATTATTTTTTTGATTTCAATATAGGATCTTAAATCGTTGAAAAGGCTAATTTTTCGGCTAAAACCATCAATAACTGTTGGCTCATTTTTTAATTTCGAAAAAATATCGAGATTTATAACTTCAAATTTTGTTGCCACGCCGCCAATTATTTTAATTTCAAACTCATCTTGTAATCCATAAGCCAAGTCGGCTATATGGTTTGTGGGACCGCCAATTACAAATCTATTAGTTATAATAAGAATTTTCAACTTATATAATCTTAATTTAATATATGA
>Ga0051980_10004923_pt1 | contig 10053 bp, 5 predicted proteins | sample CryGey13umfilter_2_FD_55014 | JGI IMG/M metagenome (GOLD analysis project Ga0051980, IMG submission 55014) | Groundwater microbial communities from aquifer in Utah, USA - Crystal Geyser 4/9/14 3 um filter | ecosystem: Environmental > Aquatic > Deep subsurface > Groundwater | place: USA: Utah...
AAAGCTGGTCTTCAAGCTGGCTTTTTCCAGAAGCATTTAGATTTTCGTCTCCTTACTTTTGGCGACCAAATTGACTCGCGTTGGGGTTTTTCAAGTCCTACTAAAGAGGTAAGCCCTAAAGGTGGCGTATATTCTACCAATGACATAGATTTTGATGCTGGAATACTTGGATTTTCAAAGAAATTTTTTGTGGGTTTTGCCGCTCACCATCTTGTGCCTGTAAATGAAGCTTTTATAGATGGAAATGAAAGCTATCTGCCAATGAAATTGACTGCACATGCTGGTGTTAATATCCCGGTTACCGAAAGTGGACGTCGTCGTTTTAGACCGAGCGACCCTTTTATTTCCCCAAATCTGTTGTTTATGCAACAAGGGAAATTTCAACAATTGAATTATGGACTCTATTTCGAAAAGCAACCGATGATAATAGGGCTTTGGTACCGCCAATTTTTTCAAGGTTATGATGCACTTATTATTATGGTAGGCTTTGAATATGATAAATTTAAATTTGGGTATAGTTACGATATAACAGTTTCAAAATTGTCGAATGCTTCTGGAGGAGCTCATGAAATCTCTATGGGATTGAAATTTAATCCTCCACGCAAAAAAATTCGGCTCCATGAAATAATTTGCCCATCATTTTAGTTGTATATTTTGAATCAATTGATTAATGTTATGATAGCAAACAGAAATTTATTTGGAAAATTGGCTTTATTAGCCCTTATAGTTGTATTCACATCCTGCAAACATGAACAATCTACGACAACAGGATGGAATTATAACGACCGTAAAAACGGTGGTTTTGAAGTTGTTCCTTATGAAGAACAAGAGACTGGTCCTGGTTTAGTGCTAATTGAAGGTGGTACTTTTACTATGGGTAGAACCGAACAAGATGTTAATTATGAGTGGGATAATCAGCCTCGCCGTGTAACAGTGCCATCATTTTATATGGATCAAACTGAGGTGCGAAATATAGATTATCTTGAATATCTATTCTGGTTAACAAGAGTATATAATCTCGACTATCCTAGAATAGTTCAAAAAGCATTGCCAGATACACTTGTTTGGAGAAGCAAATTGGCTTATAATGAGCCAATGGTTGAGTATTATTTACGTCACCCTGCCTACCGTGATTATCCTGTTGTTGGTATAAATTGGTTACAAGCAAATGATTATTGTAAATGGAGAACTGACCGCGTAAATGAATATATTCTAATAAATTATGGAATTCTGAAGCATTATACTGGTCAAACTAATGATGATCATTTTAATACTGATGCATATTTTGCTAATAAATATACTGGTGAAGAGACTAATCGCCAATTGGTGGACTTGAGCCCTAATGGAGAAACTCGCCGCCCAAAAATGGAAGATGGAATTTTGCTTCCTAAATACAGACTTCCAACAGAAGCTGAATGGGAATTTGCCGCTTTAGGCTTAATAGGTAACACTCTTTACGAACGTGTCGTTGAAAGAAGACTTTATCCTTGGAATGGACATGTTGCTCGTACTGATGCACCATCAAATTATGGTGATTTTGTTGCCAATTTCCGCAGAGGTCGTGGCGATTACATGGGTGTTGCTGGTAGTTTGAATGATGCAGCCTCAGTTACAGCCCCCGTTTATGCTTATTGGCCTAATGATTATGGTCTTTATAACATGGCTGGAAATGTTTCCGAATGGGTAATGGATGTTTATCGCCCTCTTTCATTTGAAGATTTCGACGATTTTAATTCTTTCCGTGGAAATGTTTATAAAACATTTGTTCGTGATAACTCCGGAGCTATTGATGATAAATTGACTTATATAATATATGATTACGAGGCAATTGACAAATGGTTAAATAATGCTGAAGATGGGTTTATCAAAAATCTAACTGATAGAAATGGTGGACAATTGGATCCTCGTGAAGATGATTTGCTTGCGAAAGTTAACAAGAGCGTTGATGCTGCCATAAAGAAAAATGCAGAACGAAAATTTGAAGAAGCTTCAGAACAGATTGAGGATGCACTTATTACTATTGATGGCGCTCCTGATGCTATTGAAATTGCCACTGAATTATTGAAAGGAATTTCTGACTTTATAGTAGCTACACCTGGTGAATTACGTGAAAGAAACGTAAGTATTGAAGAAAATCTTGAAAGAAGAAATTATCGTAAGTCAAATAATATAAACTATTTAGATGGAGATTATGCTTCTAATTATGATATGAATGGTTGGGCATCATGGCAAAAAGATGATGGATCTAATTCTATGTACGATTATTCACATACTTCTATGTTAAATGATAAAGCTCGCGTCTATAAAGGAGGTTCATGGAAAGATAGTCAATTTTGGTTATCTCCTGGAGCAAGACGTTTCCTTGATGAGCGCCAATCTACAGATTTTATTGGTTTCCGTTGTGCTATGACGAGAGTCGGCAGTCCAATTGGAAATTATTAATAATAAGCAAAAAAAAATGCTGACCAAACGGTCAGCATTTTTTTTGCCTTTCTTATCTTAATTTAATATTTAGATTTGTTTCCAAAGAATAAACAATTTTACTCATTATTTTATCTATTTGCTTGTCAGTGAGTGTTTTGTTTTCATCTTGTATGGAAAAACTTATAGCATAAGATTTCTTTCCTTTTTCAATTCCTTTGCCTTCATAAACATCAAATAGATTTACGTTTTTAAGCAAATTCGACTCTGATTTATATGCAAAAGTTTTAATGTCATCAAACCGTACATTCTTATCCATAAGTAATGCTAAATCGCGTCTAACCACAGGAAATTTATTCAGCTCCTTGAAACTTATTCTATTCAAAGTGGTCAGGTTTAATAGATTTTTCCAATTAATATCTGCATAAGAAACCAACTCAGAAATATCAAAATCATTTAATAGATTTTTATTTAATATTCCAATCTGAGCTATTAAATGGCTATTATAGTAGTAAGTAAGAGATTTTTCGAAAATGCCGATATTTGAATTATCTTCAACTATATTGAATTTCTCCAATTCGATACCCAGACTCTTTATTATGCTAATAAGCAATGCTTTAAGAGTGAAAAAGTCTGAAATTTCCTTCTGATATTTCCAATTTTCATCCTTTTCATTACCACAAATGGCAATAGCAAGGTGCGACGATTCGGAATATTTCGATAAATCTTCGAGTTTATTTTCCGAATTATAAGAATAATGTTTGCCAAATTCAAAGAGCTGAAGATTTTTGTTTTTGAAATTAATGTTTCTAATTATTGATTCTAACATACCAAAAACTAAATCTTGTCTCATAATATTTAGTTCAGAACTTAATGGGTTTAGCACTGAAATACTATTCCGACTTTGAAAATTATATTTTTTGTAATAGTCTTCCTTTGATAGGGAGTTATTCATAGTTTCGAAGTAACCTTTTGCAACTAAAAAATCTGAGACATAGTTTTTGATCTTCTCGTCATCAGGCTTTTTAGTATATGAAATTGCGGATTTTATATGGTCGTCAAGCTTAATATTATTATAGCCATATATTCTTAAAATCTCTTCAATTACATCAATTTCACGCACTACATCAACTTTAAAAGTTGGAACTTCAAGAACTAACCCTTTTTCATCTTCATTTAAAATCGCCATTTCTAAATCAGAAACTATGGTTTTTATATACTCTTTTGGAATATCATCGCCGATAATTTTAGAAATAGTTTTATAGTTAATTTTAATTTTCCAATTTAAAATAGGAGTAGGGTAAATATCAATTATTTCTGATGCAATTTCGCCTCCTGCGATTTCCTTTATTAACATGGCTGCTCTTTTTAAAGCATAATCTGTTATATTTGGGTCTGCGCCTCTTTCAAAGCGAAATGAAGCATCTGTTTGTAAAGCATGATATTTTGAAGATTTTCTAATAGTTGCTGGATCAAAATAGGCACTTTCTATAAATATATTTGTAGTTTTCTCTGAAATGCCGCTGTTGTTTCCTCCAAAAATTCCAGCCAAGCATAAAGGTTTTTTTGCATCACAAATCATTAAATCGTTGCCCGAGAGCAATCTTTCTTGTTCGTCAAGAGTAGTAAATTTTGTGCCCGAAGGCAATTTTTTTATGATAATATTTTCCCCTTCAATTTTATCATAATCAAAAGCATGAAGAGGTTGCCCATTTTCCATCAATACAAAGTTAGTGATATCGACTATATTATTTATTGGTCTAATCCCAATATTTTCAAGTTTTATTTGGAGCCATTTTGGCGAATCTTCAACTTTGATTCCTTTGAGCGTAATGCCTGTATATCTTTTGCAGCCAATAGAATCTTCTATTTTGATTTCTATCGGAAGTAAATTATTATCTATTTTAAATTCCGAAACATCAGGTTTATTTAATGAAAAAGTTTCATTAGCATTAAATCTATTAAGGACAGCAACAAGGTCTCTGGCTGTGCCAATATGAGAAGTGGCATCGGCTCTATTGGGAGTTAGACCAATTTCAAAAACATAATCAGTTTCAATTTTAAAATATTCGGATGCCAAAGTCCCTTTTTCCACAGAGTTTTCCAAAACTATTATACCAGCATGTGATTTGCCTAAACCTAATTCATCTTCTGCGCAAATCATTCCTTCAGAGATTTCACCTCTAATTTTAGATTTTTTTATTTCAAAAGCTTCATTTCCATTATATAAAATGGTGCCGACAGTGGCAACCAATACTTTTTGTCCTTTTTCCACATTTGGAGCTCCACAAACAATTGGTAGTGTTATATTATTTCCAATGTCAATTGTTGTAACACTCAATTTGTCAGCATTCAAATGCTTAGAGCAACTAATTACTTCTCCAACGATTACTCCTTTTAGTCCACCTTTTATTGATTCTACCTTTTGAAAGCTTTCAACTTCAAGACCGCAGTCGGTTAAATATTCAGATAATTTATTTGGTTCAACATTAATGTTGATATAATTCTTAAGCCAATTGTATGAAATCTTCATTTATAAGTATTTAAATATGAAATAAAATGTTGACAAAATTAATTAAAAGTATTGATGCTTTCAACTTATTTTACCCCAATCAAAACTTGTTGTTTTGTGCATTAAAAGATAATTTTTAATAATAAAATTCTCCTTTTTTTCTAAGTTTGGGTCATCTTCAAGGAGATTGTTAGCAGTAGCCCTTGCGTGTTTTACAATTTTCTCATCATTAATTATGTCTGCAATTTTTAGGTCTAACAACCCACTTTGTTGAGTCCCTTGCAAATCTCCTGGACCTCGGAGTTTAAGGTCTATATCTGCAATTCTAAATCCATCAGATGTTTCTACCATAGTTTCAAGACGAGTTTTAGCTTCATTAGAAAGTCTTCCTTCACTCATTAGAATGCAATATGATTGTTCATCGCCTCTACCAACTCTTCCTCTGAGCTGGTGCAATTGGGAAAGACCAAATCGATTAGCATTTTCAATTATCATAAGAGATGCATTTGAAACATCTACTCCAACTTCAATAACTGTTGTGGAGATGAGTATATTAGTTATGCCATGAGCAAAATTTTGCATCTCAAAATCTTTGTTTTTTGGCTCCATTTTTCCGTGTACAATTCCTAATTTATATTTTGGTAATGGGAATGATCTACTTATGGCTTCATAACCTTCCATAAGATTTTTCAAATCAAGGGTTTCAGATTCTTCAATTAATGGATAAACAATATAAACTTGATGTCCTTTATCAATTATTTCTTTCATGAATTTAAATACCCTAAGCCTATATGCTTCAGTGAAGTGCAGGGTTATTATTGGTTTTCTGCCCATTGGAAGTTCATCAATAACCGAATAATCTAAATCTCCATAAAGAGTCATTGCCATAGTTCTTGGAATAGGAGTTGCGGTCATTACAAGCACATCTGGAGGTATTACATTTTTTGTCCACAATTTTGCTCGCTGAGCTACTCCAAATCTGTGTTGTTCGTCGATGACAACAAAACCAAGATTATTAAATTTTACAACATCTTCAATTAATGCATGTGTTCCAATAATAATTTGTAAAGTGCCATCTAAAAGATTTTTATGAATTATTTTTCTTTGAGCTGTGGTTGAGCTGCCCGTAAGGATAGCAACATTAATATCCATACCTGCTAACATTTTCGTAATTGAATTATAATGTTGAATTGCAAGAATTTCTGTTGGTGCCATGAGTGCCGATTGGTATGAATTATCGGCTGCTATTAGCATACAAAGGAGTGCTACCAGAGTCTTTCCACTGCCAACATCACCTTGTAAAAGGCGATTCATTTGATGTGGTTTCCCCATGTCGGATCGAATTTCCTTGATAACTTTTTTCTGTGCATTAGTAAGCTCAAAGGGTAAATATTTGGAATAAAAATCATTAAAATATTTTCCAACATTTTTAAAGATGTGTCCTTGAGATTTAAGGTGGCGATGCAATCTTAATTTTATAACTCCCAATTGAATAAAAAATAACTCTTCAAAAATTAATCTTTTTTTCGATTTTTCTAATAGTTCATTATTTGGCGGGAAATGTATATAAACAAAAGCATCTTTACGAGCCAGAAAATTATTATCTGAGAGAATTTTTTGGCTCAAATTTTCAGGTATAACTTTAGAAATAGATTGGAGCAGATTTATTAGCAGTTGAGAAATCCCTCTCGAATTTAGTCCAGATATTGAGAGTTTATCTCCCGTATGGTAAACTGGATATAGATATTTCTCGAAGTCAATTTCGTTGTCAATTTCTTCTATTTCTGGATGGTTTATAGTATATCTACCTCTATAGTTATTTGGTTTGCCATAGATTATATACTCTTTATTTGTTTTTATTTTTTCGATAATCCATTTAATACCTTGAAACCAAACTAATTGAATTGAGCCTGTTTCGTCGCTAAAGACAGCTGTTAATCTTTGTCCTCTACCTTTTCCAAAGCTTTCCATTCTTGAAATTCTTCCTTTTAATTGGTAAAATATGGAGTCGTTATTTATTTCAGAAACTTTAAAAAATTTGCTTCTATCAATATAGCGGAAAGGAAAATAGTTTAAAAGATCTTCAAAAACATTAATATTCAATTCACTGGAAAGCAAAATAGCTTTCTTAGGACCAACTCCTTTAAGAAATTTTATTGGCGTTTCTAATAAATTTACTTCGGACATTTAATGATTTAATTGAAAGTAAAGATAAAAAAAAACTCCTCCCGAATTGGGAGGAGTTTTTATAAAGCAATTATATTTTAATATTGCCACAAGTCTTGTTCAAGTTCAGAAATATTATTTTTAATATTTTCGGATTCAAGAAGTGCATCTAAGCCAGCAGTATAGTTAGCTATTGTTCTATCAAAAACATTTTCTTCTCTATAAATATAACTCGAAAAAATTCTTTGTAGAAATATGTCATCGTAGCTTAACCTTGCAGCATCATTTTGCCTTTTGTAGCATTCTAAAACAGCAAATGTTGGTCTCAAGTCAGGGAAAAAGAACCAAAGTTCATTATAGCCATCCATTATTTTGTAACCATTGAAAACAACAACATTATTGAATACATCAAGACTTTCATCAACTTGATAAACTGGAATTTTAATTGATAGTGCCAAAAGCCTAACGTCCATAACTGAGCGCTGTTTATCAAATAATTGGTCTTCCATTAATTCAATCTTTGTAATCTTTGGTTTTACATCATCAAAAAGATTTTGTGCAAAAAATCTAACTGCGTTTCCCAGTGAATCAATTTTCCAGACGCTATCTTGACGAGCTACCATTCTTACTGCTTCTTCCTGTGTTAATGGTACTAAAAAATTATCATTTTTATACATTTTTACATTAGATGCAGGATTATTAATGAAGTCATCATATAAAATCTGAACTAAAGATCTTTTTCCATGAAGAGCAGAGTCTAAAGGAAAATATAAAGGCTGATTCATTTTCTGACGCAAATCAATTTCTCTCCAAATTCGTGTAGACCACATTACATCAGCCTCTCTAATGGGAGTTAATGCAATTGCTTCTCTTTGAGCGTTATCTTCTTTTTTATAACTTCTTGGTCCTAATACAGGATCCAAAATCTGAGAGTAACCTTCAAAGGAAAATGCAATTAAAATGAAAATGATAATCTTTTTCATAACGTTTAGTTTAAGATAATATTTAATCCTGAAGCTCTTTTGCCTCCATCAGGTCCTACAACATTTACTGAGGAAATACTAACTCTCGTACCAGCTGGAGCTTTTCTTAAAGCAGCTATTATTGTTGCATTTAATGAACTTCCTTTCACTGTTTCAAGGGCAATTTTCCCCTTTATAGGATGCGAGGCATAAAACTCAAATGATGTTACGTTGTAGCTTACCCCATCAAACAAAAAGTCAAGTAATTGAGCTCTTAGATATGGGCTTGCAAGCACTACGGTTTTGCTAACTGTTTCACCATCAACTTTCCCAGCAAGAGTTATTGTTGGAGGAGGTAAATTTTTGATTCTGTACTTAAATTCACCTAAGCGTTGTGAACCTTTTCCTGATTTTGCAGATACAAAGAAAGTTACGTCTTTTGCTTTACTATCTTTTGATGGCGTAAAGAAATAATGTCCTGGTGATGTCCTTGCTAATGTGCCACCCCCACTTGAGGAGAGACTTACATTTTCGTTCGTAAATCCAGGTGCTGATACNGACATAGGGTTACTTAGACCTCGATAAACCACATTCATTTTATCTGCAGATACCGTTGCAGTTGGTTTTATAACGTTATAGGATGAACTAAAAGGATAAGCTTTTAAAGTTCCGTCGGGTTGCTTTACATTTATAATACCGGCGTATGTAAATTCTCCTGTTGCTCCAGTTTTTACTGTATATTCAACAACTCCATTATTAACTTTATTAATTCTGGTAACTCCACCAGCATTATTCAAATCAATTTTTTTGATGGAATTTGAGTCCAATCCTGGTTTTAAAATTACCTGAGGTGTATCAGTGGTAGAATATGCAGCTACAAAAATATCAGCAGCATATTCTTGTCCAGAAATCACAATATTGGCATGAGGAACAACCTTAGCCGCAATTTTATCAAATTTAAAATCTCGTGAGCTTATTTGGCTGTATAGTCGTTTTACAACTTCAAATTCAATATTTCTAACATCTGAAATATATTTATTCAATAATACTATATCAGCAGCTAATACCGTCTGATGAAAAGTATTCATCTCCCAATTTTGTCTGATACCTGCCCTTGAATTATATTTATCTTCAGTATTGAGTCCTAAATTTAAGCCAATTGTATCACCTTTAAGCAGCTTCATTATGTTATTTGTATAATCAGCAAATGCTTTTTTGATTTTAGTTGCTTCTCCACTTGTGCCATCTTCTTTTAGAACACCTAAAAGAATTTCCATTGGTTTGTTATAATTGTCCTTACTATTAATCCACTCAAGAGGTACATCACTTGGTAATGGTGCTTTTATTTCAACTTCATGACCTTTATCATTTTTCATTTTATATAATACATTTTTAGCGTTTTTATCGCCAAATTCAGTATAGCCTATAACTTGATTTTTTACTGTTTCCAGTTGAGCAATAAGATTATCAGAAAGAGTTCTCGTTTCTTTAGTAGCTTCCCAGAATGGAGCTACCTTAGCTTTGTTCATTTCAAATTGTTTTTCAAAATCGCTATATAAAATAGCGTTTTTGGAACCGAAGTTTGCAACTGTACGTTCCATACCTTCGTTTACTATTACGAAAGCATTGAGAATCTCGACAGATACGTTCAAAGCCAGCAAAGCTGTGTAGAACAAGTACATCATGCCAATCATCTTTTGCCTCGGGGTTTCTTTATATCCAGCCATTAATAATTAATTTAAAGATTTATAAATTTATTGGTGTACATTAAGAACGTTGTACGTTCATTGCATTAAGCATATTTCCATATACTTTGTTTAATGCCTCAACATTCTTGGCAAGTTCATTAGCTTGATCCTTGTACTTGGCTGTATTCTCGATAGATTGTGTTAAATTACTTAGGAAAGTATTCATCGACTCACCAACTTTATCTATAGTTTCTGTTTGAATTGTTGAAGATTTCAATTGCAACTCATACACAGAATTTAGGGC
>Ga0051980_10004926_pt1 | contig 10049 bp, 11 predicted proteins | sample CryGey13umfilter_2_FD_55014 | JGI IMG/M metagenome (GOLD analysis project Ga0051980, IMG submission 55014) | Groundwater microbial communities from aquifer in Utah, USA - Crystal Geyser 4/9/14 3 um filter | ecosystem: Environmental > Aquatic > Deep subsurface > Groundwater | place: USA: Utah...
TGAGCCGGAACCGATTCGCCAGTAATCCGGCCGATCGTCACGGGCATGAGTGGGCGGCAACTGCGTGATGCGGGTTGGTTGGGCCTTTTTCGACGGGCTGTTAGGCGCGATGGCGTAATGTTCATGAGGCAACCGTTCGGAAATTCCGAATAGTTCGCCGCGCCCTGGCGGAAGCGGAAGGTGAGCGGGCGCGGCAAGCAGCCCTGGAGGCTGTTGCGGAACAGTTGCCTGCGAAGCGCAAGAAGAAGGGGCCGAAGGGAACCAACGGATGAAGTTGCAATCCGAACCCGATCTTGACTACCAGCATCAGGCCGTCGAAGCGGTCAGCGACCTGTTTCGGGGTCAGGAGATCTGCCGTACGGAATTCATGATCACGAAACCTCGTGGGAAAGGGATGGAGGACCTGTATTCCAGTACTCTGGGATTGGGCAACCGCCTGACGTTGCTCGACGACGAGGTGCTGGCGAACCTTTCCGACATCCAGTTACGGAACGGCCTCGCTCCATCTGGAACGCTCGCATCCGGCGATTTCGTGGAGACGCCGACCGGCGTGCGCCGAAACGAGGTTCCGGTCCAGGACGGCGACAACCTGGAGCTGACCACGGGCCGTGCCGTCTACGCCAACTGCCGGATCGGCAGGTGGATCGACTTGATCGGTGGGATTCGCGAACGAGTGATCGCCCACCAGACCGGCCCAGATGCTGGATAAAAGGAGGGAACCGAGGTGAGCCGAAAACGAACCCGAACCTTCGCCGGCTGTCTCGCCGTGCTGGTCTTGGGGACCTGTTTCACCCTCGCCACGGCGACGTCCGCCGCCGCCCAGGAGGACACCGCGCCGGAGCCCGCCATCCGCTCCGCCGCCGAGATCGATTATCCGCCTTTCAGCCTTGTGGGCGACAACGGTGTGCCCGACGGCTTCTCGGTGGAATTGCTGCGCGCGGCCCTGGCGGCCATGGACCGTAAGGTGACGTTCCGTACCGGGCCCTGGGCCGAGGTGCGTAGTTGGCTGGAACGTGGTGAAGTCCAAGCCCTTCCGCTGGTCGGCCGCACGCCCGAGCGCGAAGCCCTGTTCGATTTCACCGTGCCCTACATGACGCTCCACGGGGCCATCGTGGTGCCCGCCGAGGAGACCGGCATCCGTGACCTGGCCGATCTGCGCGGCCGCTCGGTGGCGGTGATGAAGGGCGACAACGTCGAGGAGTTCCTGCGGCGCGAGGACCGCGGCATCGACCTCCGCACCAGCCCCACCTTCGAAGCCGCCCTGCAGGAGTTGGCCGCCGGCCGGCACGACGCGGTGGTGGTCCAGCGGCTGGTGGCCCTGCGCCTGATCCAACAGGCGGGCCTGACCGACCTGCGGGTGCTCGACCGGCCGGTCGAAGATTTCGAGCAGGACTTCTGCTTCGCCGTCCGGGAAGGGGATCGCGAGACCCTGGCCCTGCTCAACGAGGGGCTGGCCCTCGTGATGGCCGATGGCACCTACCGCCACCTGCACGCCAAGTGGTTCGCCGCCATGCAGCTGCCGTCATCGCGTCCCATCGTCATCGGAGGCGACCGGAACTTCCCTCCCTACGAGTTCCTGGACGAGGACGGGCGCCCGTCCGGATACAACGTGGATCTGACCCGGGCCATCGCCCGGGAGATGGGCCTGAACGTCGAGATCCGCCTGGGACACTGGCCCGAGCGGATGCAGGCCCTGGCATCCGGGCGAATCGACGCCCTGCAGGGCATGTACTATTCGACCGATCGGGATCTGCGCTTCGATTTCACGCCCGCGCACGCGGTGAGCCACTACGTGGCGGTGGTGCGCGCGGGAGAGGGACCGCCCCCGGAATCGGTCGAGGACCTGGCCGGAAAGCAGGTCGTGGTCGAACGGGACGACATCCTGCACGACTTCGCCGTGGAACATGGGCTGACCGATCGGCTCGTCGTCGTCGACGACCAGGAGGAGGCCCTGAAGCAGCTCGTCGCCGGTCGCTACGACTGCGCCCTGGTCTCGCGGGCCACGGTGCTGTTCCTTATGGAGAGACACGGCTGGACCGGCCTGTTGCCGGCCCGGAAGCCCCTGCTCGTTCCGGAGTACTGTTACGCCACGGCCGCGGGACAGGCCGCCCTGTTGGCCCAGATCAGCGAGGGGCTGCGGGCGCTCGAAAGCAGCGGGGAATACCGCCGGATCCATGACGAATGGCTCGGGATCTACCAGGACGAGGGGAGTTCCCTGCTGGATATCCTGCGGCTTTCGGCCCGGATCATCATCCCCTTGGCGCTGGTCCTGCTGGTCGTTCTGGTCTGGTCCTGGACCCTGCGCCGCCAGGTGGATCGGAAGACAGGAGAGCTTCGGGAAAGTTTGGACCGCTTCCGCAACGTATTCGAGTCGTCGAACGTGGGCAAGTCGATCACCCGGCCCACGGGCGAGGTCCACGCCAACCGGGCCTTCGCCCGTTTCTTGGGCCACGAGCCGGACGAGTTGCGGGGCAAGCGGTGGCAGGACCTGACGCCGCCGGAGGATGTCGAGGTGATCGAGGCCGCCATCGCGCCGCTGCTGGCGGGCGAAGAGGATTCCGTGCGCTTCGAGAAGCGCTACATCCACCGCAGCGGGGAATTCCTCTGGGCGGACGTGAGCGCGGCCCTGCACCGCGACGGCGACGGCTGCCCCCTGTATTTCGTGACGACGGTGGTCGACATCAACGACCGCAAGCGGGCCGAAGCGGCCCTGCGCAGGAGCGAGGAATACCAGCGTGCGATGATCGCCTGTTCCCCCGTGGCTCTGTACACCGTGGATCTCGAAGGGACGGTGCTCAGCTGGAACAGCTCGGCGGAGAGGATCTTCGGCTGGAGCGCCGACGAGGTCCTGGGCCGTCCATTGCCGATCGTTCCGGCCGGGAAGCGCGGTGAATTTGATGACCTGCGGCGGCTGGCGCTGGATGAGGGAGGATTCTCCGGAAGGGAACTGGACCGGGTGCGGAAGGACGGCACGGCGATCCCCATCAGCCTGTCGGTCGCGCCGGTGCGCAACGACGGGGGTGAGATGGTGGGGATCCTGGGGGCGGCCGAGGATATCGCCGAGCGCCGGGAGGCGACGACCCGCCTGGAGTGGAACCTGCACCGCAACGAGTTGCTGTCGGACATGGCCGCCCGGCTGCTGCGCAGCGACGATCCCCAGGTCCTGGTCGAGGAGATCTGCACCCGGGTCATGGACTTCATCGATTGCCAGGCCTTCTTCAATTTTCTGGAGGATCCGGCCCGCGGGCGACTGCACCTGAATGCCTGCGCGGGGATCTCACCCGAGGAGGCGGACAAGATCGAATGGCTCGAACACGGCGTCGCCGTCTGCGGATTCGTCGCCAGCAGCCGGCAGGCCATGGTCTGCGAGGATATCCTCCGGCGCAACGACGCCCTGACCGATCTCGTGAAATCCTACGGCATCCAGGCCTACTGCTGCCACCCGCTGCTGGTCCAGGACCGACTGATCGGCACCTTGTCCTTCGGCAGGCGGTCCGGACCCCGATTCGCGCCGGAGGAGATCGAGTTGATGGCGTCGGTGACGGATCTCGTGGCCGTGGCCATGAGCCGCGTCGAGACGGACACCCGTCTGCGGGACAGCGAGGCGCGCTTCCGGATGTTCGCCGAGCTGGCGCCGCTGGGTATCGTGATCTCGGACGGTCAGGAGAACACCCTCTTCGCCAATCCGCGATTCACCGAACTCTTCGGCTACACGGTGGATGACATGCCGTCGGTACGGCAGTGGTGGGACCTGGCGTACCCCGACGAGGGCCTCCGAGACAAGGCCAGGTGCGAATGGCGGGAAGCGGTTGCGGCCGCGACCCGCGACGGTTCGGAGATCCGTCCGGTCGAGTACCCGGTCAGGTGCAAGGATGGCGGCGTGCGCCACGTCGAGTTCCGCGCGGCCGGTACCGGGAGCCTGAACGTGGTGATCTTCACCGACGTCACAGAACGGCGGAAGGCCGAAGCCGAGCAGGAGAGGCTGCAATCCCAGCTGCTGCAGGCGCAGAAGATGGAGTCCGTGGGGCGGCTGGCCGGCGGCGTGGCCCATGATTTCAACAACATGCTCAACGTCATCATGGGGTTCGCGGATCTCGCCCTGGAGCAGACCGATCCGGCAAGTCCTCTGCATGCGGACCTGCAGGAGGTGCTCAAGGCGGCCGGACGCGCCGCAGACGTCACGCGTCAGCTCCTGACCTTCGCTCGCCGCCAGACCATCGATCCCCGGGCGATCGACCTGAACGAGGCCCTGGAGGACATGCTCAGGATGTTGCGGCGGCTTCTCGGCGAGGATATCGATCTCTTGTGGCAACCCGGTTCGGGCCGCATGACGGTCTTCATGGACCCCTCCCAGTTGGACCAGGTCCTGGCCAACCTATGCGTCAACGCCAGGGACGCCATCGAAGGGGTGGGGAAGCTCACCATCGAGACCGGCCGCGTTGCTTTCGACGAGGAATACTGCGCAGAGCACGTAGGGTTCGTTCCGGGCGACTTCATTATGCTGGCCGTGAGCGACGACGGCTGCGGCATGGACCCCGATACGCTCGAGAACGTGTTCGATCCGTTCTTCACAACCAAGGACCTGGGCGAAGGCACCGGCCTGGGGCTGGCCACCGTCTTCGGCATCGTCAAGCAGAGCGGTGGGTTCATCAATGTCTACAGCGAGCCGGGCAGCGGCACGACTTTCCGGGTGTACCTGCGCCCCCACGTCGGCGACGCCGACCGGACAATGGCGAAGGACGTCGACGAGATTCCGGCCGGCCGGGGAGAAACAGTGATGGTCGTCGAGGACGAGGACGCGATCCTGACGCTGACCCGGAAGATCCTCGAACGCCTGGGCTACGTCGTCCTGACCGCATCCGCCCCGGGCGAGGCCGTGGCTTTGGCCGAAGAGCACGACAACCTCATCCATCTCGTCATCACCGACGTGATCATGCCGGAGATGAACGGCCGGGATCTGGGCCGGGAACTCAAGGTCCGCTATCCGGACCTCAAGGTCCTGTTCATGTCCGGTTACACGGCCAACGTCATCGCTCACCAGGGGGTCCTCGACGAAGGGGTTCATTTCCTCCAGAAGCCGTTTTCGAACCGCGAACTGGGGTTGGCGGTGCGCGAGGCCCTGGACGGCTGACCGGCACGACCTCGCGGTCCGCCTCGTGCACCGAAGCGATGTGGAAAGGAGGCTCGATCCACGATGCTGTTCGCCTTAGGAGCCGTGGTCCTTGGGCTCGGGCTGCTGCTGTGGAGCGCGGACCGGTTCGTGACCGGTTCCGCCGCCGCCGCGCGACATTTCCGTGTGCCGCCCCTGCTGATCGGGATGGTGGTCGTCGGATTCGGCACGTCCGCGCCCGAGATGGTCGTCTCCGTGTTTTCCGCCGTCCAGGGCAACCCCGGGCTCGCCCTGGGCAACGCCTACGGGTCCAACATCACTAACATCGCCCTGATCCTGGGCCTGACCGCCGTCATCAAGCCCATCGCCGTGCGCTCCGGGGTGCTGCGCAAGGAACTGCCGCTCCTGGCCGCGGTGACGGTCCTGGCCGGCTGGCAGCTCCGAGATGGGGCCGTCTCGCGGTCCGACGCCGTGGTCCTGCTGGTCGTGTTCGCCGGGTTGATGGCCTGGACCATCGGGCAGGGGCTGCGGACGAAGGCGGATGCGTTCGGCCGCCAGATGGAACGGGAACTCCAGACCGGCGAGTTCCCCTTGCGCCAGGCGGTGTTCCGGCTTTCGGTCGGGCTGGTGGTCCTGGTCGCCAGTTCGCGCCTTCTGGTCTGGGGCGCGGTGGAGATCGCCCGCGAGTTCGGAGTGAGCGATCTGATCGTCGGACTGACCGTTGTGGCGATCGGCACCTCGTTGCCCGAACTGGCGTCCTCGATCATCGCCGCGCGCAGGAACGAACACGACATCGCGCTGGGCAACGTGCTCGGTTCGAACCTCTTCAACACCTTGGCGGTGGTCGGCCTCGCGGGGTCCATTCATCCGCTGAGGCCGGGCGGGGCGGTCTTCTCGCGGGATATCCCGGTCATGTCGGCCCTGACGTTATCGCTGTTCGTTATCGGCTACGGGTTCCGGAACCGGCCTGGCCGCATCAACCGTGCGGAGGGTGTTGGACTGCTAGCCGGGTACGTCGGTTATACCGTATTCCTGGTCATGAGTGTCCTCGGATGATGGTCGCTGGAGGAGTAGATTCTGATGGTCGGTCGGTGGCCGGCCGCAGCGCGGGGGAGGCGCCACGGCCGGCTCGGCGGTCAGTTCTGGAACTGCCGCACTTGGACGGGTTCCGGGACGGATTCGGAGGCCTCGCGACGGCGGGCCAGCTTCGCTTCCACCAGCCCGAGCACGAGGCCATAGACCAGATGCCCCATCAGACTCGGCAGGGCCGCCGTGGCCGAGGCGAGGTTCAGGTTCGCGCCGAACCCCATGCCCATCATCCAGGGCATCAGCAGCAGCGGGCCGAGCACCCACCAGGCGCCGCCGTAGGACATGCCGGCCAGCAGGCCGCTGCGGGCCGTCTGGACGAAGCGCCCGAACAGCACCGCGAACGAGGCGCCGATGCCCGCGCTGATCATCATGTGGACGACGAACCCGACGATCGCCGAGGGATGGCCGACCATCTTGCCGATCATCGGCAGCACGCCCATCGTCGCCATCATCATCCCGAAGACCACGCCACCGGCCAGGCCGCCGACGACACCGTTCCAGATTCCTCTTGCTTTCATGACGTCCTACCTCTACAAGTTGATGGTTCAATACTAGGGTTGATCTCAAGGACCGCGACTCGCATTCGGAAGTGAGTGCGCGGTTCTCCGGTTTCCTTACACCGATGATGGGAATTTCCCGGGAAGGATCCATGAAAGGCGGGGAAGACCAGGCGGCATTCTCTAATCCTGCCTTCGTCGAACGGCTGCGAACCGGGGATGCGACGGCGATCGAGGCCGTCGTCCATGCCTACCTGCCCCAGGTCCTGCGCGCCGCCCGTGGGGCGGGCCTCGATGCGCAGCGGGCGCAGGACGTCACCCAGTCGGTGTTCCTGACCTTCATCCAGTCCCTCGGCCGCTTCGAGGGCCGGTCGCACGTCCGGACCTGGCTGTTCGGCATCCTCTATCGGAAGCTGTCGGAGACCTGGCGCTCGGTGAAGCGCGAGAACCGGGCGGACGACATCGACGATGTCATGGAGAACCGATTCGCTCCGGACGGGACCTGGGCGCGTCCGCCCCGGGCCGCCGACCAGGCGACCCTGGATGCGGAGATCAGGACGCATCTGGCCGCATGCCTGGACGAGGTGCCGCAGCGGCAGCGGGTGGCTTTCCTGCTGCGCGAAGTCGATGGGTTTTCCACCGAAGAGATCTGTAATGTTCTCGAGGTCACCGACACCAACTTGGGGGTGCTTCTGTTCAGGGTCCGCAACCGTTTGCGCGAGTGTCTGGAGAAGCGGAGCCTGAAAGGGTGAGCGGAATGCTGAAATGCCATGAGGTTTCGCGGCTGGCGGCGAGCGAGGAGATCGCCCGCGCCGGCCTGTGGCGGCGGATGGAATTCCGCCTGCATCTGATGATGTGCCGCCATTGCCGCAACTACGTCCGGCAGGTCGGCCTGATCGGCGCGGCGGCCCGCCGCCTGATGGGGACCGCCGCCGAGGATGCGCAGGCGGTCGAACGGTTGGAGGCGGAGATCATGGAGGCCGTGCGCAAGAGCGACGATTCCGACTCCGGAGCGCATCGGTACCCTCATTGAGATCGTTAGGAGAAGACCATGACCTGGGTGTCCACCTCCCCCGGCAGCGACCGGTTCGACAACATCCTTTCCTGCCACAGCCTCAATCCCGCCGTGCTGCGGGCGCACATCGCCCTCTACCGCGCGATCATGTTCGGCGATTCGCCGCTTTCGCGTGTGGAGCGTGAGGCGGTCGCCGCCTGCGTCTCGGCCGCCAACGACTGCCATTACTGAGTCACCCACCACGGCGAAGCGCTCGGCCGGGAATCCGGGGACGCTTCGCTGGCGGAGACGGTCGTCTCCGGTCGCTTCGATGAACTCGAACCTCGCCTGGCGGCTCTCTGCCGCTATGCCCTGCGGCTGACCCGGGCGCCGTCTTCGGTGGAGCGCAAGGACCTGGAGCCGCTGCGCGAGCACGGGCTGGACGACCGCGCCGTCGTGGACCTGAACCAGACGGTCGCCTATTTCAACTACGTGAACCGGATCGCCGAAGGCCTCGGGGTCGAACTGGAGTCGCACTGGCCCGAACAGGCCCGCCGACACCGCGAGTACCGTCTCCCGGACGACGGCTCGTAGCGCAAAGGTACCGGAGGCGTACCGCTGTCGGCAGCCGGTCGTCGGGCGGCGAGCTACTCGGCGACCTGCGTGTGCGGATAGAAGGCGCTCCAGGCGAACCAGTAGGCCGTGCGGACCGGGATCTCATCGCCCTGCCCGTCGCGGGCGCGCACGCCTCCGTCCTTGTCCCGGAAGAACGTGATCGTCTCCCCGTCCACCTGGACCTTGCGCTCTGTCCCGGCCGCCAGGCCGGAGTCCGCGATGGCGACGGCATACAGGTCCGTGGCCACGCCATGCACGAGCGTCTTGGCCGGCATCACGTCCTGTAGCCAGAAGGTGCGGAAGATGCCGACCCGCTCGGGATCGTTCGTGTATCCGGCGTAGCGGGAGGACCGGATCTCCTCCGGCTTCTTCAGGACCCGCGTATCGGGGTGGGCCGCGACCCATTCCTTCCAGGTCGTCTGCACCGAGGGGATGCTCTCCAGCGTGCGGCCGGTCAGGGGGCCGGACAGGGCCTCCCCGCTGACATGGCTCCACAGGGTCTGCGTCTGCTCGTCCATCATGATCAGGCTATTGCGCCACAGCTTGCCCGAGACGATCAGGGTCAAGGTGGTGTCGCCGAGGCTGCGGGCGTAGACCACGCCCGTATGGCAGAGCGGTCACCACGTGGCCGCGATGGCCCGGCTTCCCGCGTGATCGTTGACGATCTCGTGGCGGTCGAGGTGCCAGGTCGACCAGCAGACGGCGTCGTCGCCGATGGCCACGCCGATGACCGGCTCGTCGGGCATCATCTGGGCCCGCGCGTCGGCCCCGCGAACATACTCGGGTTCGCGGATCGCGGGGATCGCGTCCGGCGGCAGCACGGTGTACATCGTGTCGGCATCGAAGACGCCGAACACCGTCGGCTCGGGCCGCTGGGCGGTCGCCGCCTCAGGCGACCACAGGGTCAAGGCAGCAACTGCCGCCAGGAGAAGGTTCAAGCGCATCGGTCACCTTCCGGGTCGGATCATGAATGGCGATACGGCTCGCCGATTGGATCGGCTGCCGGTTCGTGCGAACGGCCGCTTCCGCGGGACGGCTCCAGCGCAGGTAGAGCACGCCCAGAGCCCACCCGTAGACCACATGGGACAGAACGACGGTGGCCGGCATGGCCGGCATGCCCAGGCCGAACGAACCAATGCCCATCGAGGTGACCACGGGACTGGCCAGGAACCCCACGCCGATCAGGATGCCGTAACCGACATACCAGGAGACGCGGCGGGGCCCGAGCAGCACGGCGAAGATCAGGCCGAACACGGCGCCGTTCCAGAAATGATACGCCCAACCCAGAACATCGGACAAGGTCGAAGGTCCGAACATGAATCGGTCGGTGAGCAGCACACCCATCAGGCGAGGCAGATCGCCGGGCATGCCGCCGAGCCGGAAGCTCGGGATCCGGACGACCTCCAGGCCGACGGTGGCGACGATGCCGGCCGCGGCGCCGATCAGGACCCTGCGCACCAGGGCGTGGTGGCCGCGCACGCGAGCGACGATGATCGCTCCGGTCAGCAGCGCCAGGGACGGCAGCAGAACCGCGGCGCCCAGCACGGACATCTTGGCCAGCCCGGCCTGGGCGACGGGGAAGACGTTCGGGGCGATGCCGGCCAGACCGAGGATCGCCGCCCTGAGGATGGTCTGTTCGTTGAGGTATCGTTTCATGGTCCGCTCTCTCCTTGATATCGAGATGCCGCCCCGGAAGTGCGTCGCTTGCCGTACGGGGATTGACTCGTTCGCAGGTGGGTGCGGC
>Ga0051980_10004955_pt1 | contig 10026 bp, 8 predicted proteins | sample CryGey13umfilter_2_FD_55014 | JGI IMG/M metagenome (GOLD analysis project Ga0051980, IMG submission 55014) | Groundwater microbial communities from aquifer in Utah, USA - Crystal Geyser 4/9/14 3 um filter | ecosystem: Environmental > Aquatic > Deep subsurface > Groundwater | place: USA: Utah...
TTCAACGACAACGGCTGACGACACGGCACATAATAAGACCCGCTACATAATGCCCGAGCATCCGGCCGATGCGGAAAAGATCGACGCCGGCCATGGCCAGGTGCGAGGCGAAGCTGTGCCTGCTATGCCGAGTTCGGCATAGGCGTCACTCCTCGGGCAGCTTCTTGTCGGCCGCGAGCTCGGCCAAAGAGAGGGTCTTGGGCTTTTCTTTCCGCAGGGACCGCGGCTTTTGCGGGAAGAGATCGCGCATCGCAAGACCCATCGCCGCCACGATGTCCTTGGTATCGCAGCCGGCGAAGCACTTGACCAGCAGTTTCCGGTCCTGCGCCTGCTGGACCGAGAGGCTGCGCTTTTTGTCCTCGTGGGCCGGGCAGCGCGCGATCCAGCCCTTCTTATTCTCCTTGACCTCTTTAAGGCGGGGCAGGAAGTCGTCTATGGGGTTGGTCTTGTTCATCTTCATCGGCTCCAACAAAAAAAGCGCCGCCGGCCCCCGCGGGGGCTTGGCAGCGCTTCGATTCCGCTCGACGGCGCTTACGGACTAACGGCTCGAATTGTCCCGGACATCGTCCGGCTTGAACGTCTGCGTCAACGTCACGAAAGAGATCTTCCCGCCTTGAATCTTGAACGTCCCGTCGCCGAAGAACCCGCGGTGGGCGACGCGCCCCAGAAAGTCGGCGAACTCGCCCACGGACAAAAGCCCGCGCTCTGGATCAACGGCTCGGCGCTCCCTCACGGCCTCGGCCTCTCGCGGCGCAGGCCGTGAATGAGCGACTTCAAATCGACGATGGCGTTCTTGTAGGCCAGCGGATCAACGCCGGCGCGATGGCCGTAGAAATCCTGGATGAGGGGTTCGCGCCGGGGCGAGTCCTCGAGGACGAAGAGAACGCGGTTGCCGCCGGCGGGGTCTAGGCGCAGAAGCGGGAGCCCCTCGGCGATCAGGTAGGCGGCAAGATAGAAATCGGAGAGCGCGTAGGACGCGGGCGCGTCGTCGTCGGTTTTTATTTTCTTCTTCATCTTCGCTTGGACCGAGGTCCGGTCTTCTCTCTACTTTAGCTCCGCGCGGGCCGGGAGTCCATGCACACTTTAACTTGTGGACAACTCCGCGAATCCGAACCGCCCTCACTCACTAAAGGGGGATCGAGAGGCCGAGATGGGGACGGGGATTTGCAGGAGAGGGCGGAGCGCAAGTTTTATAGGTCTATTAAATTTGCTTGAATTGCCTTATGCGCCCACAAGATATCGTTAGTGCCCGAGACGCCTGCCAGCTCCTGGGAATCAGCCGGCCGACCCTGTATTCCTGGATCGAGCAAGGCAAGCTCAAGCCCTGGGGCAAGGTCGGTGGCAACGACGCTTGGCTTTTTTTGCGAAACGAAGTTAAAAAAGCGCAGGGGAGAAAATACGAACGCACCCAGCTTTCATCGATATCCAAAACAGCGAATCAGAGAAAATTTTCAAGGGCAAGTGAATAGACGATGCCAATCGCGGAACAGGATCTCTCTAAAGCTCAAAGGGAAGTAATCTCCTACCGCGGCGGGCACCTCCAGGTTATTGCCTGCGCGGGATCAGGGAAGACGGAATCTATTTCTCGACGGGTCGCGGAGCTGATCAACGAAGGCAATCCTCCAGAGTCCATCATCGCCTTTACATTTACCGAAAAGGCGGCTGCCGAGCTCAAGGAACGAATCTATTCATGCGTTGAGGCCAAGAAAGGGCATGAGTTCCTAGGACGGCTGGGGCCGATGTTCGTCGGCACGATCCACGGCTACTGCTTCAGACTCCTCCAAGACTACGTCCCAAAATTCGGGAACTACGATGTACTCGACGAACACAAGCATTCGGGGCTTCTTAGCCGGTCTTTCTTCGACATCGGTCTTCAAAAGCTGAAGCGCAGGAACGCGATCAAGGATTTTCTGCATTCCGCGGATGTCATTTCCAACGAACTGCTCGACCATCGGACCTTGGCGGGGACAACGGTGGGCGAATGCTACGAGGCCTACGGTGGGACGCTGGAGAGATTCCACTTCTTGAGTTTTGGACTCATTATCTCTCAGGCGATCCAGGAGCTGAAGAACTCGGCGACTTTTGAGCGTGTTCATGCTCCTCTAAGACATCTCATCGTTGACGAATACCAAGACATCAACCCCGCCCAAGAGCAACTAATCGAGGTCCTGGCCCAAGACCCGGTTCAGCTCTGCGTCGTGGGAGACGATGACCAAGCGATATACCAGTGGCGGGGTTCCGAACTTTCGAACATTCTCAACTTTCAGAAACGCTGGAAAGGCGCGAAGAAGATCGCACTCGATGTGAACAGGCGCAGCCGACCCCAGATCATCACGACCGCCAACGGCTTCTCCAAGACGATTCCCCAACGCATCGATAAAGCCATGCAGCCGAAGCGGCCCGGCGGGAAACACGAAGTAATCCCATGGACCGCGGAAACTGATACCGCCGAGGCAGCGAAGATTGCGGAAACCATAGCGCGTTTGCACAAAAAAGGTGTCCCCTACGGCGATATTGCTGTGCTTTATCGCTCGGTCAGAACATCGTCGCCGCCCATCATCGGCGCACTCGAGGAAGCCGAAATCCCATACCAATGCGCCGGCAGGACCGGGCTTTTCCTCCAGCCGGAGATTAATCTCTTCGGGGAAATCTATGCCTGGTTGATCGACGGAGATTGGCGCGATGAGCAGTACGCCCCGAAGCGGGCTACCGACATTTCGCATGTGGTAGCCGAACTTGCCAAGCTGTTCCGACTCAAGGGAACATCCGTCAAAGACTTCCAGGATTTCTTGGAGAATTGGAAGTCGAACCGGCTCCCGGGGAAGAAGCCGGTCAATCTTGTCGGCGACTTCTATGAACTCCTATTCCAGCTGAGGACGCATGAATTTGACCTGAGCGATGCCCGCCAGGCTGCCCGATTCGGCGCTTTTGCCCGCTTCTCCCGCATCCTGGCGGACTTCGAGCACGTAACACGCCGAGGCCGCTACGTGGAGGAGGACGGGCAGCGCGTGTTCCGAGGCGGAAGAGACCGCGGGCCCGACTACTATAAGCGCCTGCACAAATACCTCCTCTATTATGCCCGAGACGCATACGAAGACTTTGACGGAGAGCCCATCTTCACTTCGAACGCCGTCAGCATCATCACGGTCCATCAGGCCAAAGGACTCGAATGGCCCATCGTGTTCCTACCAGCATTGACGCATCGGCGATTCCCCTCTGGTCGAGCCGGCAAGGAGAAGGAGTGGCTCCTTCCCGAGACCGTCTTCCCGAAGGACAAGCGCCGGCGATACGAAGGCGGCGATGCCGAGGAGCGCCGACTCTTCTATGTCGCAATGACGCGAGCCCGGGACGCCCTCTATCTGTCCCATTTCGAACGAAAAAAGAATGCCTTCAAGCCTTCCCCCTATCTGGTCCAAGCCGCGAAGGCGAACGGAGGACTAAAACGGCATTCGAAGCTTCCCCTCCCAGAATTGCAGAAAAGTTCTACCGACGGGGATCTTCCTATACTTGAGATCGGGTTCTCGGACATCGCGAGCTATGAAGAATGCGGCCATCGCTATCGTCTCGCCGCCTCGCTCGATTTCCAGCAGAAACTGGTCATCGAACTCGGTTACGGCAAGGCGATCCACCACATCCTGCGGCACGTTGCCGAGACCGTCCGGGAGACAGGGAAGGTTCCTTCCCGTCGGGAAGCCGAAAAATTGGTCGCGGAGAAATTTTATCTCCCATTCGCCGACAAGCCCACATTCGAACGTATGGTGAAGGCTGCCGGGAAGGTCCTCGGCCGCTATCTCGACGCCCATGCCGACGATCTTAAGCGAGTTTGGGCGATTGAGCGCCCATTCGAGATTCATATGACCGACGCGATCATCACTGGGAAGGCCGACGTCATCCTTGATCAGGAAGATGGTCAGCCGGGCCGGCTGGCCATCGTGGACTACAAGTCCACCGAAGACCCGGAACGCTCGGAGCGCTACGAGCAACAGGTGACGGTCTACGCCGCGGCTGGGCGAGGCGAGGGCTTAGCCGTAGAGGCGGGCTATCTTCACAACCTCAGCAACGGCTCTCGCAAGACAGTAGATGTCTCAGACACAGAGACGCAGAAAGCCGTCGCGCGCCTGCGCAAGGCGGTCGATGGGATCAGAAAGGCGCAGTTCGATGCAAAGCCGGAAGAGAAGAAATGCTTGGACTGCGACTACGGTAAGATTTGCCGATTCAGCAAGGCGGAAGGATAGCCATGGAGGGACTTGCATGCCGCACGTGAAATTCAGACCCACTTTCGATTTGGATCAGGCGAGGCTCGACGAGCTCCGGAATATCGTGCCCGAGGCCTTCGCGGACGGCAAGATCAACTGGGAAACCCTGCGCGTCGCCTTGGGGCAGCAGCTCGAGGAGGAAGGCGAGACCTCGGAACACTTCGGCCTCAACTGGCCCGGCAAGCGAAAGGCGCGGCAGCTCGCGTTTAGCCCCAGCACTGGGACGCTGGTTCCGGCCAAGGGCGAGGGCATCAACGAGGATAGGACAGAAAACATTTTCATCGAGGGCGAAAATCTTGAGGTCCTGAAGCTCTTGCAAAAGAGTTATGCGGGAAAGATTAAATTGATCTACATCGACCCCCCGTATAACACAAACGGAGACCAAGTTTATAACGACAGTTTTGTCGACCCTCTATCGGAGTATCTTAAATTCACGGGGCTCGCTGATGAAGAAGGGCGGGCGTTGACAACGAATACGCGCTCGGATGGACGATTTCATTCGCGATGGCTGAATATGATGTACCCGCGACTTAAGTTGTCACGGAACCTGCTCCCCGATGATGGGTGCATCCTCGTACACATTGATGAGAACGAATGCGAACATCTCCGCCTCTTACTAAATGAAGTTTATGGTGAAGAAAATTTTCTGGGCCAAATCATTTGGGACAAGCGGAACCCCAAAGGTGACGCCACAGGAATAGCTTACCAGCATGAGACAATCAGTATTTATGCCAAGAATCGCGCTTCATTCCTTGCGGCAAACCAATGCACTAGGCCAAAGAAAAATGCCGTGAAAATTCTAGCCAAGGCGAAACAATTGTTTTCCAGGCTCGGGAAAGAGGCAATTCCCGACGACCTTCAAATTTGCGCAAAAAAATACAACATTCCAAAGACGATTCTCAATGAGCATCTCCGTCCGTACACGCTCGAACGCATCAACGATGAATTTGCGACTTGGATGAGAGAACAAGACTTTTCCGGAGGCGAAAAGGCATATTGCCACATTGATGACGCCGGGGGAGTTTATCAATCCGTCTCTATGGCTTGGCCAAACAAAAAAAAGGCTCCTGCTGATTATTTTAGGCCGTTAATCCATCCCAAGACGAAGAGACCGTGCCCTGTCCCTGCTCGCGGATGGAGAAATCCACCCACAACAATGGAAGCATTGCTGGCCAAAGCCGAGATTCTCTTTGGCTCGGATGAAACCACGCAGCCAAGGAGAAAATACCTCCTAAAGAACAACATGTTTGAGAACGTTGCCTCTCTACTCTACTACGGGGGGAGTGACGATGCTCTTTTGAAGGAACTTGGCATCCCATTTGAAAATCCAAAGCCCGTTGAAGTCGCAAAGCAACTTGTCAGCGCCTTCATCGAACCTGGCGATATAGTTTTGGACTTTTTCGCGGGTTCATGCACGGCAGCCCACGCAGTTTTGGAACTCGGAGAGGAGCGAGATGCAGAATTTCAATTCATTTGCGTACAGATCCCCGAGGTTCTTTCTGATGGCAAGAATGAGAAGTATCGAACGATAGCGGAACTCGGCAAGGACAGAATTCGAAAGGTGATTAAGAAAAACAAAATGAGCGCAGGATTTCGCTCATTCAAACTCAATGTTTCACATTTCCGCGCTTGGCAAGACTATCACGGAAGTGACGTGAGGGAACTGGAGGATCTCTTTGATGGGCACAAGGACCCCCTCTGCGAGAACTGGAAGAAACGCGATCTCCTAACGGAGATTCTGCTGCACGAAGGCGCGCCACTTACTGCTCCGGTTTGCAAGGAAACTTCTGCCAAGAAGAACGACATCCTGTCCGTGGAGTTCGACGGGCGGCGACTGCTCATCTGCCTTGATGAGAAGCTCTATGCCGAATCCCTATCGGCGCTAAGCCTCAAAGAGTCGGACACCTTCATTTGCCTAGACAGCGCCTTAACCGACCAACAAAAGCTCCGCCTCTCCGACCAAGGCCTGCTAAAGACCATCTGAGCGATGAAAAAACCGATCAAGCTCCGCTTTGACCACAACCAAGAACATCAGATCACCGCGGTCGACAGCGTCGTGAGTCTATTCGACAAGCTCCCCCGCGGCCACTCGGAGTTTGTCCTATCCGACGAGGTCATCCCCAATCTACCGGCCGATGAACAACTCGACGAGGAACTTCTCGCCTCGAACCTTAGACGTGTCCAAGCAGCCAACGGGCTCCCCGAGGCGACCTCCGTTGATTTCGACGATGGCCTCGTTCTAGAGGGCGTTGGCGATGAGGGTTGGCGCTATCCCGTATTCACAGTCGAGATGGAGACCGGGACCGGCAAGACCTACACCTACCTTCGGACAATCTACCAGCTCAAGAAGCTCTACGGCTTCCGCAAGTTCATCATCATCGTCCCCAGCGTCGCCATCTACAAAGGCGTCATCAAGTCCGTCGAGATGACGCGGGACCACTTCCGGGGCCTTTACAGCAACGAAATCCTCCGCGTGATCGACTACGATAGCGCCGAGATCAGCAAGCTCCGGGATTTCGCCACCTCGCAATTCCTTGAGGTCATGGTGATGACCATCCAGGCCTTCAACAAGGCGGGGAACAATATCTATAAACGCACCGAAAAACTCCCCGGCGAGCGCATCCCTTGTCAGTACATCCAGGAAACCCGGCCCATCCTGATCTTGGACGAAGCACAAAACTACGCCTCCGATCTCTCACTGCAAGCGCTCCGAACCCTTCATCCACTCTTGGCGCTCAAATACAGCGCCACACCCGGGTACAAGGTTCAAGAAAACGGCGAAACCAAAATCAAATACGACAACCTTATTCATCGCCTGACCCCCGTCGCGGCTTTCAAGAAAAACCTCGTCAAGAGGATCGAAGTTTACGGAGTTACCGAAGAGTTCAACCCCAATGCCGATCAGCTCATCCTCCTTCGCTCTATCAACCGCGATCTAAGCGCCGATTTTTCCCTTTTAGCCAATATGCGCGGACAGTTTACACAGAAGGATTTTCGGCTAAAGAAAAGCTCCGATCTCAAGAAGAAGACAGGCAACCCCCATTACAAGGGCTTCATCATCGATGAGATCAACCGCAAGGACGAGAAAGTCGTCTTCACCAATGGCCTCAGCGTTTCACTGGGCGGAACCGGGAAGCTGACAGCCTCGAAGGAGGATATCTGGAAAGTCCAGATCGAGGAGACGGTGCGGCGGCACGTAGAGCGCCAGGAACAATTGCTCGCCTCGGGCATTAAGGTCCTCTCCCTTTTCTTTGTTGATCGGGTGGCCCATTACACCGACGAGGAAGGGATCGCCAAGCGGCTCTTCGACGAAGCTTTTGAGAAATACAAGTCCCGCTGCTCTCACTTCCGGAAACTTTCGGCGGAGGCTGTCCGCGAAGCCTATTTCGCAAAGAAAGTCACCAAAGACGGCGAGGAAGCGATCGATATCGAAGGGCAGGGGCGCAACGCCAAGCAGCGCGAAGCCGCTAAGCAGGCATTTGAGCTCATCATGACGAAGAAGGAGCAGCTTCTAGCACTCGGAGAACCGGTCTCCTTCATTTTCGCCCACTCGGCGCTTCGCGAGGGCTGGGACAACCCCAATGTCTTCCAAATCTGCACTCTGCGGGAATCCGGCTCGGACCGGGAGAAGCGACAATCCATCGGTCGCGGCATGCGCCTATGCGTCAACCAGGAAGGCGACCGGGTCCTGGACCCCGACATCAACGTCCTAACGGTAGTGGCCAATGAGAGCTACGACGATTTTTGTCGCGGGCTTCAAACTGAATACGCGGAAGCTGGCGAAGTCGCCCCCCAGAAACCATCCGACGCGAAGCGTCAGCCGGCGAAGAGAAATGAGGTTCTTTTCAAGAGCGCCGATTTCGGTGATTTCTGGAAGCGGATCAATCAAAAGACGACCTATGAGTTCGCCCTCGATATCCCTCGGCTTGTCAACGACGTCGTAGCGAGGATGAGCCGCGAACGCATTCCGCCCCCCAGAATCCTGGTTCGCAAAGGGAAATACGTTATTACGCGCGTTGACCTCCATCTCGAACGGGCATCCCCTGGCAAAGCGCAGCTATCGATCAAAATCAGCGACACGCTCGATAATTCGACGAGCGTCAAGAACGAATACCTGCTTGGAGATGATCTCTCAAAGAGGCTCAGCGACGAACGATTGCGGGGATTCAAGATAACCGAGGTCCTCTGCGATGCGAAGAACTCCAAGGTTGTTTTCGGCAATGGAAAGGAACTGACCAAGCAAGCGCCGATCGGATTCGACACAGAGTCCGGCCAGCGGCTCGATGAGCGCACGGTAATCGAATCCAAGAAGGCCTTCCCCGTGTTCAACCTCATCGACCGCGCTCGTCGCGAGACGCATTTGACCCGCAAGACCATCCTTGAGATCTTCAAGGCCTTGTCCGAAGAGCGAAAGAAGGAAATTTTCGCGAACCCGGAAGGCTTCGCCGGGATATTCATCACAAGCATCCGCGAGGTGCTGGCCGACCACATCGCCCGCAACGTCGCCTACGAACTGGCCGGCCGCGGCGACGATGATGATGACGACCATTTCCCGAAAGGAAAGCAGCATCCTCAAAAGGAGCTTCTGCGCGGTTCGGAAAAATCTCTTTATGACTACGTCCAAATCGATTCCGATGTCGAGCGGAATTTCGTGGAGCGCCGCCTCAACGAGGACGCCAAGATCGTCCTTTTCTTCAAATTCCCGCCCAAGTTCAAGGTCCGGATGCCTCGGATCATCGGTAATTACAATCCCGATTGGGGCATCGTCCGAGAAGGAGAGGATGGCCGGCGGAAGCTGGAGTTGGTTCGTGAGACGAAGGGTGCTGAAGACGAGACCGCCCTCCAATTCCCGAACGAAAAACGCAAGATCTGGTGCGCCAAGCGTCATTTCACGCGCCTTGGGATCGATTACCGGCAAGTGACCCACCTTACCGAAGAGTGGTGGGCCGAAGCAGGGGAGCAGACGCCGGAACTCGCCCTCTCAGACATTGCCCGAAGGATCATCGAAAAGGTCAAGAAATCTTTACAGCACGATTCATTCCTCCCTGTCTTTTCTCTCGAAGCGGCGGCCGGCAAGTTTGGTGATGGACGCGACGTCCATGAGGAGGGTTGGCTCGAGGTCGACCTTGGCCGTACCCTGACAACGGATATGTTCGTTGCTAAGGTCATCGGACACTCCATGGAGCCGAAAATCCCCAACGGAAGCTATTGCGTCTTTGTCGCCTACCGCGGAGGCAGCCGTCAAGGGAAAATAGTTCTCGCGCAGCACCACGACCTAGCAGACCCTGAAACGGGGGGAAGCTACACGGTCAAGAGATACCGCAGCGAGAAAGAGGCGCTCGAAGGTGAATTGTGGCGGCACACGAAGATCACGCTAGAATCCCTGAATCCCGATTTTAAGCCTATCGAACTATCGCCGGACTCCGAAGAGGAATTCAAGATTCTCGCGGAATTCGCAACCGTGCTGGGCCAATGAGAATAGACAAGGGGCACGTCCTCAAGGACCACAGGCAAATTGGGAAGAAGTTTTTCCCGCTGCGATTTGTGGTCCTGCCAACTGGACTTATGGAGATGAGGAGGCGTTCGCATGCCGGATTTGATCGGTAAACAGAAAATCCAACTGGCGGCGGAGCGCGTTGGGAAGTATAAGGCACACCTTATCACGCTGCGAGGAAAGCTATTCACTGAATTCGGTGAGATCGAAGTTCCAGAGAAGCTCGCGGACGCCATCGACGGCGCAAGCGCACTACATGAGCACCTGCTTAAAGCC